>Ga0129298_10000541_pt1 | contig 15105 bp, 14 predicted proteins | sample I19B2metaG_FD_94707 | JGI IMG/M metagenome (GOLD analysis project Ga0129298, IMG submission 94707) | Lake sediment bacterial and archeal communities from Gulf of Boni, Indonesia to study Microbial Dark Matter (Phase II) - ​I19B2 metaG | ecosystem: Environmental > Aquatic > Freshwater > Lake >... | reverse complement strand
GTCCTCTATGGATGATCCAAAAGAGCAGGAGAGATTGGCCAAAGAGTATGGAAGGCTTCAGGAGCGATACACAATTCTCGGTGGATATGGCTTAGAAGCGGAGGCCAAAACGATTCTCAAGGGATTGGGATTTAAGGAGAAGGATTTTGAAAGGCCAACGGGTGAACTGAGCGGAGGCTGGCTCATGCGAATATGCCTGGCAAAGATCCTCCTTCAGTCCCCAGACCTCCTTCTTCTTGATGAGCCGACCAACCATTTAGACTTGGAAGCCTTGATCTGGTTGGAAGAATTCCTCCTCAATTACCCTGGGGCCATGGTCATCGTCTCCCACGACCGGGTCTTTCTCAACCACCTCATCGATCGGATTGCAGAGATCGAGGCTCAAAAGATCGACCTCTACTACGGCGACTATGACCACTACTTGGAGGAGAAAGAGGACCGGAGGCAGATCATCGAGGCCACCTATAAAACCCAACAGAAGAAGATCGAACAGACCGAAAGGTTCATTGAACGATTCCGAGCGAAGAACACTAAATCCCGGCAGGTTCAGAGTCGGATCAAGATGCTTGAAAAGTTGGAGCGGATCGAACTCCCAAAAGAGAAGAAGGAGGTTCGATTCCGCTTCCCTGCTCCTCTACGAAGTGGTCATAAAGTCATTGAGGTGAGAAACCTCCACAAGTCTTATGGTGACATCCGGGTCTATAAAGGAATCGATCTCACACTCAATCGAGGCGATAAAGCAGCCTTGGTTGGCCCAAACGGAGCGGGTAAATCGACACTCCTCAAGATCTTGGCTGGAGTTCTCGATTTTGAGAAAGGGGAAGTCGAATTGGGAAAGAATGTGACCCGAGCTTACTTCGCCCAGTACCAACTCGACCTTCTCAACCCTGAAAATACTGTCTTTGAGGAAATACTCTCCATTGCCACGGAGGAAAGCCAGACAGAACTGCGGACTTTACTCGGCACGTTTCTCTTCAGTGGAGAGGATATTGAAAAGAAGGTTTCCGTACTGAGCGGCGGTGAGAAGAGTCGTCTGATCCTGGCAAAGATGCTCCTCAAACCTGCCAACTTCCTTCTTTTAGATGAACCGACCAGTCATCTCGATATTCCTTCGCGAAATGTCTTGGAGGTGGCCTTGAGGCAATTTCAGGGGACGATCTGCCTGATCACTCATGACCGTCATCTGATCAACCAGATCGCCAATAAGGTGATCGAAATCGATCATGGAGTCCCTCAGCTCTTTTTGGGCAATTATGATGACTACCTATATAAAAAACAGCAAATTCAATTGGAAGAAGTCCAGAAAAATGTAGGGGCGATTCAGGAATCGCACACCAGGTTCTTAAAAAAGAAGCCCTCTTACAGGACGAAGGAGGAGAAGCGAAAAAAGGCTCAGGAGATCGATCAATTTCGGAAACAACTCTCCAGTCTCGAAAAAAGGTTTCAAGAGGTTGAAAAATCTCTACATGAAGCCACAAAGACATTGGATCATTTAAATCAGAAGCTTTCCGATCCCAACCTCTACCTAAATCAGAAAGAGACTTTCGAGACCATTGAGACCCACAAACGGGTGAAAGAACAGGTAAAAGAACTGACCCAATCCTGGGAATTCCTCGCCTTAGAACTGGAAGAGATGAAGAGAATGAATCTAATGTCAAATCCCAAAGGGTAGTATTCCAATTAAAAAATAATTCAAAACTTAGGCAATTTAGCTCTCATCATAATAGAATTGCCTATTTCGTCCCGCAATCCTTGATTTCTTAGTTTTGACAAAACCGCATGTTTGTAGGTGACGTCCTAAAAAAGGAAAGAGGATCATAGATTAGATTGAAAAGAGTTTTGATACTTCGACGGCGCCAAACTCCGCCCTTTAGGGTGGAGATGAAAGCGCCGCCCAGTATCAACCCTGAGCAAACCTCAGGCTTTAGCCTGGGGAAAGTCGAAGGGTTGATTTTTCGCTACTGGTTGCAACAGTGTTAAATCTTAAATTGAGAATTTAGAAAGAAATGACTCACCTTGCAGAGGTTAACCTGGGCAAATTCTTTTTCATTTCATTTTTTCAATAAAGGCTCTTGCAGCCTTAATTGCATCCTTAACAATATCCACATCATGCAAGAGGGCTCTGTAATAGCCCGCTATGTGGAGTTGATCATAAAGTCTCTCAAATTCTCTCACAAGTTTCCCATTACGCACTGTTAAATATTTCTTTAATGCCTTTCTATAACCATCAACAGATCTCGGGAGTTCTTTTTTGCTTAAACCTCTGCTCAATAAACATTCATCTATTGCCTTTAATACTGCAAGATAAGCCGTAGCACAGGCCTCCTGAACAGGTTTGACATCTGCATAGGCATTATCTTCAATAGGAGCAGATTTAAGGATCTCTTGTGCATTGTGCAAATATCGCATTGCCTCTTTCATTTCAATAGATCCCTTTGAATTTAAATAAATCACATTTCAAATTAATTGTCAACAATTGGCCAGAGATACAATCGATGATGTTTGACACGGTCTCATAAAAAGTGTAGATTTCCGTTGGTAAATTGATACAAGAAAAAGAAGGGGGATTTTTCATGATGAAGGTTTTGGCATTGAACGGGAGTTTTCGAAAGAACGGGAACACGGAGATTCTTTTGAAACAAGCCTTGATGGGTGCAGAATCGGAAGGTGCGCAAGTAGAAATTCTCAGGCTGACGGATTATAAGATTGGACCCTGTCGAGGATGTGGTCTCTGTCTGTTTCGGGAAAATGTCTGTCAAGTAAAAGACGATGATGTGAGCTTCATTTTTTCCAAAGTGGATGAGTGCGATGGGCTCATTCTTGGTTCGCCGTGTTATTTTCTAGAATTGACCGCCGTGATCAAACAACTGATCGACCGGTGTTGGATCTTGGGCCATCAGATTAGCAGAAATAAAAAGCCGGCGACTGCGATCATTCCCTATGCTACGCGCGGGTGGATTCCCTATATTTCTGTTCAGTCGAACCTCCTCCTGAATCTCATGGGCTTGACCAAAATCAACGAGACCGCCATTTGTACTCAGGGGATATCCGAAGTCGTGCTGGATCAGGAAGCAATGGATTTGGCCTATCGCATCGGAAAAGAAATCGCCGTCGCCATCCTCGAGAAGGATTTAACCTATAAGGGGGAAAAGGGCGTTTGTCCTTCCTGTCATGATTGGCTTGTGCGGATATTAAAAGACCGGGAAACTATTGAATGTCCTACGTGCGGAGTTCGGGGAAAGCTGAGTATGGTAGGTGGAAAGATCCGCGTAAAATTTGAGAAGAAAGCTTGCGCGGACAATCGGTTTCGTCCGGAGGTGTTGTACAATCATTATACCTATCATATTGCGCCGTCCAAAGACTATTTTCTGCGGACGAAAGAGGAGAGAAAAAGTAAATCTAAGAAATATCAGGAGTATCTGCCAGGTTAAGGAGATGAAGCAATGGCTCAATATTTTGTAAAGCTGCGGTATTATCCGGGAGATGCCTTACAAGAGATTAATGAAGGCGATTTGAAAAGCCTTGCGCAGAAATTTGGGGTACAAATTTCTTACGAGAAGACAGAGAATCGGCAGATGAAAGAGGGGCTCCTGATGGAGAACACCTTGGATAAACGGATTGAAGATATCTCGCAGGAAGTGATTACGGTATCAGGCGATCGAGAGGGGAAATTTTCGAATTGTATCCGGGCGCTCTATAAAAAATACAGGTGCCCTCGAACTGTATACAGTCTGTTAGGTAGTAATGAGGCCGGCGAGAAGGTTGCGAAAGGATTGATGGATACCTACGGTGGATGGTGATGGTTAAGAGTCAAAGAGGAAGGGTTTCTTTAGGTGTAGATCAGGAGGCCTTTGACCGGCAAGTGCCCTGCAAGCCCCGCCTTGTAGGCGGGGTCAAGGGGCACAATATGAATGAAATTTCCTTGGCTCGCATTCTGCTCGCCACTGCGTGCCCGGGAAGCCGCGCCCTCTGGGCGGCGAGCTTCACAAATTGGGGGCCGATCTCTTCTTCGGGAGCCATTCTACTATATTCTTCTTCGAGCAGATCAAGACAAAAATCTCTAAAGGCACGAAGATGCTGCCTTCTATTCTCTTCGCCCTCGATCGAGTCAAACCATTCCTTTACCCGATTTCTGATCTCCATCTTCACAACCCCATCTCTTGACTTTCACAGAAAAGGGGTTGAAGGGCGGAAGCCTGAAGCCCGCCCCTCTATTCTTTTAATAGGCTGGCGGAGCTGGTGGTGGATAAGGCGGTTCCTTCTTGGGTTTCTCAGCCACAACCGCCTCAGTCGTGATCAGAAGGGAGGCCACACTGGCTGCGTTCTGGAGCGCAAGCCTCACCACCTTTGTCGGATCGATGATGCCAGCTTCGATCATATCCGCATACTCTTCCTTATCTGCATCGAATCCAAAAGCTCCCTTCTCCTGTTTCACCTTCTCGGCCACCACGGATCCTTCCTGGCCCGCATTCTCGGCAATTTGGCGAAGGGGTTCCTCAAGGGCCTTCTGGATGATGTCGACTCCCGTCTGCCGATCACCCTCCAGTTTCATCTTCTTTAACACCGGCAGGCATCTCAAATAAGCCACCCCACCACCAGCGACAATACCTTCTTCCACTGCTGCTCGGGTGGCATTAAGCGCGTCCTCAACCCGCGCCTTCTTCTCCTTCATCTCAGTCTCAGTGGCCGCGCCCACTTTAATAACGGCAACGCCTCCTGCCAATTTCGCCAATCGCTCTTGCAGTTTCTCCTTGTCATAGTCGGAAGTGGTGTCTTCGATCTGGACACGGATCTGTTTGATCCGGCCTTCGATGGCAGAGGATTCACCCGCTCCTTCAACAATGGTCGTATTATCTTTATCGATGACCACCTTCTTCGCTTTTCCCAGATCCTCCAGCCTCATCTTTTCGAGTTTGATTCCAACATCCTCGAAAATCGCCTTGCCTCCGGTGAGGACGGCGATGTCCTCTAACATGGCCTTTCTTCGATCTCCAAAACCAGGGGCTTTGACCGCAGCACACTTCAATGTTCCGCGGAGTTTGTTCACCACCAGAGTCGCCAGAGCCTCTCCTTCTATATCCTCAGCGACAATGAGAATGGGCTTTCCAGTTTTAGCCACCTGCTCCAAAATGGGAAGAAGCTCTTTCATGTTAGAGATCTTCTTCTCAAAAAGAAGAATAAGAGGATCTTCGAGCACCGCCTCCATCTTTTCTGGGTCCGTGACGAAATACGGAGAGAGGTAACCCCGATCGAATTGCATCCCTTCTACAATGTCGAGGCTGGTCTCCATGGCCTTGGCTTCTTCGACAGTGATCACGCCTTCTTTTCCCACCTTGCTCATGGCCTCGGCAATGATCTTTCCAATCGTCGGATCATTATTGGCGGAGATCGTCCCTACCTGAGAGATCTCCTTCTCTTCCTTGACAGGCTTGGAGAGTTTTTTTAACTCCTTGACCACCTCTTCAACAGCTGTGTCAATCCCCCTTTTGATATCCATGGGATTGGCCCCTGCGGCCACTATCTTATAGCCCTCACGGCAGATCGCTTGAGCAAGAACAGTGGCTGTGGTCGTTCCATCGCCAGCCGCATCCGAAGTTTTGCTGGCCACCTCCTTCACCATTTTGGCACCCATATTCTGAAAATGATCTTCCAGTTCGATCTCCTTGGCAACGGTGACCCCATCCTTCGTGACCGTGGGAGAGCCGAAAGATTTCTCCAAAACCACATTCCTCCCTCTGGGTCCTAAAGTCACCTTCACCACATCTGCCAGGATATTGACCCCTTCCAAAATCCCATTTCTCGCCTCCTGATCAAACTTCAATTCCTTTGCCATGAGAATCCTCCTTTCTTTTCAATCAACTATCTTTCAATGATGGCAAGAACATCATCCTCCCTCATCATCAGATGTTCTTCTCCATCGATCTTTATCTCAGTCCCTCCGTACTTAGCAAAAAGAATTCGATCCCCCTTCTTCACCTCCATAGGAATCTTTGTCCCATCTTCCTTGATCTTCCCGTCGCCGACGGCAACCACTCTTCCTTCGATAGGCTTCTCCTTTGCAGTGTCAGGGATGATAATCCCCCCTTTTGTCTTCTCCTCTTCCTCCAATCTTTTCACGATGATCCGATCATGAAGCGGCCTCACCTTCATAAAAACATACCCCCTTTCCCAGAGAAATTTTGACTAATCTATAATCATCGAACCTTGAGTTGTCAACCCTTCGACTCTTCAATTGAAGCTATCCATTGCTCAGCCTGCCTGCCGCAGGCAAAGGTTAACCCTAAGCGCCGATTTTTCTCTAAGAGAAGCGAATCTCGACGCCGTCGAAAGGGTCAAGGTATCTATATGAGATTTCAGAAAAACTTGCTCTTTGGTCATTCCAATCAGCAGGCTGCGGTTACCTCTTTTCGTACCAAATAGACCAAAAGCCTGATATCCTCTACCTATCGAAATCTCTTGACTTTTTAATCTCGTGCTCAAGGGAAAAGAAGTAGTCAGAGATCGATCTTAGAGAGGGGGACTCCTCCATAAGCAATATTTTCTTTGGGGACTTCGTTGAGGACGATGCGAACCCGATCTTTTGAAATCTGGAGCGTCTCAACGATCGCATCCGTCACTTTTTTGATCAATTCCTCCTTCTTCTCCGGTGTCCTTCCCTGAATCATACTGATCTGTACGATTGGCATTCTCTCCTCCTTTTTATCAATAGGATTCAAGGGTTCGAAGGGTCAAGGATTCAAGGATGTCTGAAGACCAAAGACTTTATAATGGAAGATCTTAATCATTCTTGCTTGACCCCTGGAACCCCAGACCCCTTGGACCCTTTCTGTTACGGTTTAAACACCTTCCACCATGGATCTCTGCCTTTCCCAAATTCTTGTAAGATCTCAATGGCTAATTCCATTCCATCGGAGACCTGTTCTTCCTCGATCCCTGGTGCAGTGAAGACGTAGACCAAAATATTCTTGCTCGATGCATCGACCTTCGTCTTGAAATCCGGGCCCTGAAAAAGAGAGCAGACGATTCCTTCTTCATCGCGGAGGATGATTTCCTCTTTTTTACAATGAATGATCTTCCCAGATACCCCTTGAAATGTCTCTCCTTCCTTGGCAAGGTCAAGCCTCCACTGTCCTTCGAAACGATCCAGATCCTGGATGGCCATTAAGATTCCATGGCACATCTCTGCCATGATATGAGTATCGATATAGAGGTTCACAATCGGGAATCCCATTTCGATCGATCGTTTTAAATGGCCTGGAAGGGGGCAGGGATAACCCCACTCTTTGAAGAACTGATCGTAGAGGTTGATCCGTTCTTCGATTTGGGCCAGATTGGCTCTCCTCCGCATCCTTCGTAGTACTTCTCTCTTATAGAGTTTAAATGATTCACTCTTCTCAAAATAGATGCAATCCTGGATCGTCCCGATCCCAAAGCATAGGTTCTGGAAGCGTAGCCGGTAAGCATCGGTGATAACAAGATTTACCTCTCTTTGCATTCTATTCCGCTATTTCGGCACATAAAGACGCCTCAATTTCTGTATCTCCCTGATTCGAGATTCAGCATAACGATTAGCAGCCTCCAGAGGCAAGATACCTTCTTTTTTGGCCGTCTCAAAAATGGAGAGAAGCCGACCATAGATCTGCGCGGTCTTCATCCTGGCCCTCTCAGGATTGTAGCCCCGGATCTCGTCAATCACCTGAATCACACCTCCGGCATTGATGATATAATCTGGCGCATAGAGAATGCCTCGCTCATGGAGCATGGGACCATGACGTGCCTCGTCCTCCAGCTGGTTATTCGCACAGCCTGCCACAATCTGACATTTTAGTTTGGGAATGGTCTTGTCATTTAAGATGCCACCGATGGCACAAGGGCAGAAGATATCGCAGTCGACCTCATAAATGGCCTCGGGTTCGACTGCTCTAAACCCGTATTGGGTCTGGAGCTGATGAACGGTGTTCCTGTTGATGTCTGTGGCAATGATCTCCAGACCCCCTTCTTTCAAATGTCCCAAGAGCGGCCCTCCGACTGCACCCAGTCCCTGGACGGCAATCTTTCTTCCCAGGAGATTCTCATCGCCCCAAAGGAATTTGGCGCAGGCCTGAAGCCCTACATAGATCCCATAGGCGGTCGTGATCCCCGTACTTCCGGAACTTCCTTCCTCCTTCGGTTTTGCCAGGATATATTGGCTTTCTCTTCCCATGATGGAGCCGTCCCACATATCGAGGTTTAGATCCGCTCCGGTGACAAACCGCCCTTTCAACATCTGGACAAATCTTCCAAAAGCTCTGAAGTATGCCTCGTTCTTGTCCCTCTTGGGATCGCCCCAGATGACCGCTTTCGCCCCTCCTTTGTCCTCATCGGCAGCTGCACACTTATACGTCATCGCCTTGGCCAACCTCATCGCATCTCGAAGGGCATCCTCCATGGAGGCATAGTTGACCATTCTCACTCCGCCGAAGGTCTGGCCGAGCGTGGAGTCGTGAATGACGATGATCGCCCTCAACCCCGTCTCCTTATCGTAGTTGAAGATGACCTGCTCATATCCATCCTTCTTCATCAATTCGAATATATCCATAGCTCATCCTTTCTAAATGACCTTGTCTGCTTTTTTGAGAAGTTCGGGAGGAATGATTACTCCCTGCGCTCTTGCGGCTTTCTCATTAATGACGAGGCTAAATTTTTCTTCTGGTCCCCAGGGAATACTTCCCGGTCTCTTACCTTTAAGTACCTGAACCGCCTTCCTTCCTGCAGCATGACCGATAAGATAATAATTCAATCCATAAGCGGCGACCGCCCCCCTCGAAACACTGTAGACATCACCGATGAAGAGAGGGATCTTCTTCTCATTACATAGTTTCACAACCTTTTCGAGGGACGATGCTATTGTGTCATCGGAAGTGATATGGATGGCTTGGACCTTTCCGACGAGGGATTGGGCAGCCTGCACGATCTCATACCTATTGGACACAGTGCTTTCAATCAGCACAACACCCAATTCCTCAGCTGCCTCTCTCATCTCTTTCATGTAAACAAGGGATTTCTGATCACCTCGGTTGTAGATCGTCCCCCACTTTTTTGCCTTGGGAAGAAATTTAATAAACATCTCAAACTGTAGATGTACAGGCCAGAGATCGCTCACCCCGGTGACATTCGTCCTCGTCTTTGTTCCGGCAGGGCTCCTCTTAGGGACGATTCCTGTATCCACCGGATTGTATACAGAGGAAAAGATGATGGGAATATTTTTTATTCTGCTCGCAGTGGCCTGGGAGGCAAGGGTAGCAATGCTGTGGATTAGATCGACCTTCATATCGCGAAACTTCTGGGCAATGGCCTCGGCATTGGCCACACTTCCCTTGGAATTTTCTCGAAGGTAGGTAATGTGGACCCCTTCTTTAAACCCTGCCTCAGAAAGGGCCTTCTCAAATCCCTTTGCATCGGAATTAAGGTCCGGCCGAGAGACGGTTTGGGCAACGCCAATTTTTATCATCTTCTTAGATTCTTGGCCGTGGGCAAAGGGAATCTCAACCAAGAGAAGGGACAAAAAAATCAAAACAGGACATGATCTTCTTTTTGCCATCCCCCGTCCCTTTGCTTGATGATGGTTCTAACCAAATTTTCAACTCCTTAGAGGCGCCAACTTTTCCCTGCAATTATACGAAACCTGCGGCGAATAGAAAAGAACAAAAATAAGCATCTTCCAAAAGCTTCTCAATATCTCGGACACCGATTTTGCTTGACAGACTGAAGCCCCATCCCATATAGATTATAATATGTTGAAGAAGTCCTTTGGCTCTCTCATAGCCATCGTTCTCGTCCTTCTTCTTGCCATTGTTGCCTACCATCGATTCCAGGTTCAGACCAAAAGGATTTTTTTCTCTGTCTTTCCAATCTTTTCATGGAAATCGGTCGATCAGCCCATCCTTTTCAATCATATCCACCACAAAGAGGCAGCCAACTTGAACTGTCTTTTCTGTCACCGGTATGTTGAGAGATATCGTGCCGCAGGAATTCCAAACATTGAACTCTGTCGAGCCTGTCATGCGAGCGATGCGATCAGCAAAAGACCTGAGGCACTTAAAGTCGTCGAATATGTGAAGGCAGGAAAAGAGATTCCCTGGCAGCGGATGTATAAATCTCCAAGATTTGTTGTCTTCCCTCACTGGGTTCATATCCAGAAAGGCGTGGATTGCTCGATCTGCCATGGTCTCACGGGCACAAGCCAGAGACCCGTAAAAATGGTTGACCGTAATTACATGGAGTGGTGTGTGGATTGTCACAAAAAAAGGGGAGCAGACAATGATTGTTATACCTGCCACTCCAGCTAAAGGGCGTGACCCGGAGATAGGGTGAGCGGGCGATGGGGTGAAAATAAATTTCTCCATTTCTCCCTATCCCCCCATCTCCCTAAAGCTTCATAATGGGATTGAGCAGGTACAATGAGGATTAATAGAAGAGAGTTGTTAAAACTCATTGGGGCTGCCACATTCGGGATGGCCTTGCCCGATGAGCTCCTCCAAGCCCTTCCAAAAGAGGGCGAATGGATCCCTTATGAAGAGTACTGGTCCACAGGGGTCTGCCTCCAATGCCCAAGTGGATGTGGTCTTCGAATTCGATCGGTGATGAAATGGCCAGTCAAATTGGAAGGAATAAAAGATTATCCGATCAATAGGGGCCGGCTTTGCCCAAAGGGTCAATCAGGACTTCAAGTCCTCTATGATCCTGATCGAATCCGTCATCCCTTAAAAAGAAAAGGGAGGCGTGGCGAAGGGAATTGGGAGAAGATCTCTTGGAACGAGGCGATTCGCCTCGTTACTCAAAGACTGAAAAAGCTTCGACAAGAGGGGAACCCACACCATCTTATGCTGCTGGGAGGTCGATACCGCGGCCGTATGGCAGATCTCATGGCTCGATTCATGGAGGCCTATGGTACTCCCAATCACCTTGGAAATCCGGCAAGGGATTCTGAAGGCATCTTAAAAGGCCATCTCCTCACCATGGGGATCAAGGACTTTCTTGCGATCCACTGGGAAGAGGTAAATTATGTCCTTTCCTTCGAAGAGAGTCTTTTGGAGACGTCCAGACCGTTGCTCAGAAATCTCTGGGGTTATGGATTCTTAAGAAGGGGGAGACCCGGGATCAGAGGAAAGCTGGTTCAGATCGAACCTCGATTCTCTGTGACCGCAGCGAAGGCCGACCAATGGATTCCCATCCGTCCAGGAACGCATGGAGCTTTGGCTCTCGGGATTGCACACTGGATCATAAAAGAGGGCAAATACGACCGTGACTTTATCCATCACCATACCTTTGGATTTGAGGATTGGAAAGATGCTGAAGGAAAGACACATATGGGCTTTAAGACTCTCGTGCTCAAAGAATATTCACCCAAACACGTCTCTTCAATCACAGGCGTTCCAGAAGAGACCATCGTTCAGATTGCCCAAGAATTTTCATCCCATCGACCATCGATCGCTATTTCCGGCCGAGGGGCTGCCATGCAGACCAATGGAACCTATAGCCAGATGGTCATCGATGCCTTGAATGCGCTGGTTGGTTCAATCGATGCGCCAGGAGGTCTCCTCATCCAAGGGAGGCCACCCTTCAGAAGATGGTCTCCTGTACAAAAGGATGCCATTGCAGAAAAAGGTCTTTCTCAGCCTCGAGCCGACGGAGCTGGAAGCATGCCTTTCCCTTTTGCGGAAGAGCTTCCCTATACACTTTCTGAGAGACTTCAAGAGGGTAAACCCTATCCTATCGACACGCTTTTCATCTACTACACCAATCCACTCTTCAATCTTCCAGAATCTGAAAAACTCCAGATCGCTCTCGAGAAGGTTCCCTTCATCGTCAGCTTCTCCCCCTTCATGGATGAGACGACGAACTTTTCTGATCTTGTCCTGCCTGACGGGACCTATTTTGAACGATGGCAGGATGATCATGCCGAACCAGGTCTGGGATTTCCAATGTTTGGATTACGAAGCCCTGTCATTCAACCCTCTCTTTACGATGTCCGCAACACAGGAGATGTTATTATCGAAATGGCAAATGGGTTAGGCGGAAGCGTGGCCAATTCCTTTCCTTGGAAGGATTTTCAGGAGGCTCTTCAAGATGCGATCAGAGGAGTCTTTGCATCGAGGCGCGGCTCAATACAAACAAGAGACTTTGACGAATTCTGGAAAGCCCTGATCGACCGAGGAGGCTGGTGGGACTCACCATATCTATTTGGGGAATGGAGGAAAAGGTTCAATACCCTCTCTGGAAGATTTGAATTCTTCTCCCTCACATTGGAACAGGGTCTGAAAGAGGTATCGAAGAGAAGTTCAAAGGGCTTGGATCAGATTCTCAAAGAGTTAAAGATCGAAGCAAAGGGAGACAAGGTCTATCTTCCCCATTTTGAAAAGCCTCGCATGATCGGAGACGAGAAAGAGTACCCCTTTCACCTTATCCCTTATATACCCATGGCTGCAGCAGAGGGAAGAGGAGCCAATCAGCCCTACCTGCAGGAAATCTTTGGTCCTCATCTGAAAGAGCGATGGAACTCCTGGATTGAGATCAATCCAGAGGTTGCCGAGTCTATGGGAATTAAGGATGGTGATCTCATCTGGGTTGAATCTCCAGCCAGAAAGTTGAAGGGAAAGGCAAGGTTCTTCCCTGGAACAGATCCGAAGTGTATCCATATTCCCTATGGTCAGGGCCATAAGGCCTATGGTCGCTGGGCAAAGGGAAGAGGGATCAACCCAAATGAACTTCTCCTGAGAGAATATGACCACCTGGGCGGATTTATCTCCTACTTTTCAACGAGGGTGAAGGTGTACAAGGCTTAAGTTAGGATATCAGGAAATCAGGTTACCAGGAAGCAGGATAACAGGAGATCAGACAATCAGGATGCAAAAATCTCAGAGAAAAACATTTGAAGAATGTCGAATTTCGTGGCCTGATGGCCTGGTATCCTGATATCCACTACCTGATCACCCGATACTCTGATAATCTGATACAAGAGGTAAGTAATGTATCGCTGGGGAATGGTGATTGATTTAGATAAATGTACAGGATGTCAGGCTTGTGTGGTCGCCTGCCGTCAGGAGAATAACATCCCCTTTGGGGGAGAGAAGCAGGCAAAACTTGGAAGGGCGAAGTTCTGGATGAATCTCATCGCTGAGGTGAAGGGCACCTACCCCGGTGTGGAAATGCATTTCACCCCTATGCCCTGTATGCAATGTGACAAACCACCCTGTACCATCGTCTGTCCTGTTGCAGCCACCTACCTCAATCCCGAAGGAATTGTGGCGCAGGTCTATCCGCGATGTATCGGTGTCCGTATGTGCGTTTCTAACTGTCCCTATACGGTCCGATATTTCAATTGGCACGCACCTTCCTGGCCAGAGGAGTACAAGAAAGGATTAAATCCGGATGTCTACCGCCGGAGGAAAGGGATTACTGAGAAGTGTAACTTCTGCATCCATAGGATTCGAAAAGCAAAGGAGAGAGCAAAAAGGGAGAAACGAAAGCTCCGAGACGGCGAAGTTGTCCCTGCCTGTGTGGAGACCTGCCCGAGTGAGGCCTTATACTTCGGCAATCTCAATGATCCCCAGAGCAAGATCTCAAAGCTCTCCAAGAGCCGAAGGGCCTTCAGGTTTTTAGAGGATTTGGGGACAGAGCCAAAGGTTTTCTACCTGAAGGAAGGCGAATGGTATGATGGATAGTGAGGCCATTGCCCAAAAATATAGTCCAATATTAGCCCCCTTGACCCATATGGGATGGCCCTTTCTGATAACGGTTGGTGTCCTCTCCGTTATCTTTTTATGGTCCTTCTTTGCTTTTGGCTGGCAGTACAGTTGGGGCTTAGGCGTAACCGGCATGGGCCATCCTATGTCCTGGACTCTCTACCTTGTCAATTTCGTCTTCTTCATTGGTATCAGCCATGCAGGGACGCTCATCTCTGCCATCTTGAGGATCACTCATGCAGGATGGAGGACGCCTATTACGCGTGCCGCGGAAGTCGTGACGGTCTTTGCCTTAGCCGCAGGCCCTACAAACATCCTTTTTGATTTGGGGCGGTCCATTCGGTTCTATTGGGTAGCCACCCATGCCCAGTTCAAATCTCCCTTATTGTGGGATTTTACCTGCATCATGGCCTATTTCGTCACTTGCGTTTTGTTTCTCTATGTTCTCATGATTCCTGACATTGCTCTTCTCAGAGACAGATTTCCTAAACGTCGATGGCTTTATAGACTCCTCTCCTTAGGATGGGCAGGGACAGAAAGGCAAGAACGAATTCTGAAAAAGGCTTCCGCTTTCCTTTGTATCGCTGTCATTCCTATTGCTGTGAGCGTCCATACCGTAGTCTCTTGGGTCTTTGGAATGCAGACACAACCCATGTGGCACTCCACTATCTTTGGACCTTACTTCGTAGCAGGGGCAATCTATTCCGGAATTGCCACGATCATTCTTGTGGCTGGCATCCTGCGAAAAGTCTACCATCTGGAGAATTACCTCCAACCTATTCACTTCAACAACATGGGGCTGCTACTGCTTACGATGACGCTCCTGTGGTTCTACTTTACTTTTGCAGAATATCTGACCACTTTTTATGGTGGGGACATCGATGAACTGGCAGTTTTCTGGACGAAATTGACAGGGAAATATTCACCCATGTTCTGGCTGATGGTTCTATTCTGTTTCATCATTCCCTTCCCCATACTCGCATTAAAAGGAACGCGAACCATTTTGGGAACATCGATCGCTTCGGTCTCCATCTTGATTGGGATGTGGTTAGAACGTTTCCTCATCATCATTCCTACTCTTAGTCAGCCCAGACTTCCTTATGAACGGGGCTCTTATATGCCTTCATGGGTGGAGTGGTCCATGATGGCAGGGCTGTGTGCTGGATTCGTCTTGGCCATCATCCTTTTTTCAAAGATTTTTCCTGTGATCTCCATATGGGAGATGGAGAAAGAAGCAAGGACTAATTCCAAATGACAAAGTCCAAAGTTCAAATAAAACCCAAATGATCAAAAAGAAAGTTTTTTGCATTTTGTCATCTATTTGACATTTGCCTGCCTGCCGCAGGCAGGGATTTTGGAATTTGACATTATGCACTATTCG
>Ga0129298_10000539_pt1 | contig 15126 bp, 10 predicted proteins | sample I19B2metaG_FD_94707 | JGI IMG/M metagenome (GOLD analysis project Ga0129298, IMG submission 94707) | Lake sediment bacterial and archeal communities from Gulf of Boni, Indonesia to study Microbial Dark Matter (Phase II) - ​I19B2 metaG | ecosystem: Environmental > Aquatic > Freshwater > Lake >... | reverse complement strand
TTATAAAAATTGAAACAAGACATTGCAGTTCAATAAATTGTATCTGCTTATAGAAGGATGTTTTTATAGAAATTGTTCTTTTAATGAAAAAATAACCTCTGAAACCTTGTTTTTACACATAGAAGTAATTTGGGGAAGCTTATTGAGGAAAATTTAATCAATTGATGAATTCACCCCCAAACCCCCCAAGGGGGGCTTAAATTAAGAAGGTTTTTAAAGTCCCCCCTGGGGGATTTAGGGGTAACTAATAAAAATAAAGGTTCTTAGACATGAAGCGATTATATTATTGTGTTAAAAAAATAACACTGATAGGGTTATTAATATTGCTTGCCGGCTTTTCAGGAAGCAAAAACCATAAATTTGAGTTCAGATTCCATCTTAAAGATATTCAGAGCTTTGTTCCTTCATGCCAGATGGCAATATGGCTGGAAACTCCCGACAGCAATTATGTCAGGACCTTATTTCTCAGTGAATATCTTTCCTACGGGGGATATAATCTGCCTGAGATCTGCTCTGAATGGTCCTCCAAGTCCAGATGGGATGAGGTTTCCAAAGAGGAATTTGACGCCGTAACAGCCGCTACCCCATCAGCAGGGGATATTGAGCTTAAGCTTCAGTGCCCTGCCAGTCTTGTTCCAGCAGGAAAGTATCTTATTTTTATCGAAGTGCACCTTGTTGATGAATTCAATGAGCTATATTATGCAGAACTGGAAATCACCGGAAAAAAGAATGAAAGAGACCTTAATGTGAAATATATTCCCGGAAAGTATCCAAAAAAGACTGAAGGAGATATTCTGACGGGAGTAAAGATCATTACGAAGTAATTAAGCGAATTTATTAGAAAGATATAGAAATACCGAAACCATGAAAAATAAAAAGAACTATTCACGACGTGAGTTTATTTCTTCTTCAGTTAAAGGTGTGGCAGTTATTTCTGCATCTGCACTGATTGGGAATGGAGCTTTTGGTTCATTTGAGAAAACCACCGGTATACCAAAAAGGGTTCTTGGAAAAACAGGATTATCAGTTACTATTCTTTCATTTGGTGGAGGTTCCATGTTCCTGAAAAATCCGGATGGTGAATGGGAACCGCTTCTGCAAAAAGCTATCGACAGCGGAATAAACCTGTTTGATACTGCCCCAGAATATACTGTAGCAAACTACTTAAAGACCGGGGATGTGAAGAAATCCCTTGGAAGCGAGGAGAGATTTGGGGAAGTGCTTTCTCCATACAGAAAAAACATCCATATAATTACCAAAATTGACAACAGGGATGCTGCAGGAGTTAAAAAAATGGTGGAAACCAGTCTCAAAAACATGAAGACCGATTATCTCGATGCTCTGTTAATTCATGCAGTAAGCGATAAGGATACTGTTGCTGATCTTGAAAAGGGAGTATATAAAGAAATTGCTGACCTGAAAAGACAGGGCATCACAAAGTTTATCGGATTTTCAAGTATGGATAGCGCTGAGCGATCAAGGGATTTGCTTTTGAATCTCGATTTTGATATCGCAATGATGGCCATAAATCCTACAAAATACCGCAGCTATGCAAGTATTGCAATTCCGGCTGCAAAGGAGAAAAATGTAGGAGTAATTGCAATCAAAGTGCTCAGGGATATTGTGGGTAAGGATGCCAAAACATCGGAATTGTTCGATTATTCCTGGAGTGATGCACATGTAAATTCGGCTATGATAGGACATACCGGAATCAAAACACTTGAGGAGAATATCAAAATAGCCCTTAAATACGGGAAGAAAGAGCTTGCCTCAGTTGACAGGGCAGATCTCGAAAACAGGCTTGCCGGATATGCGGGGCCTCATGCTCTTAGCTGGGCCAGGCCAGGTTACAGGGACAGTGGAATATTTGTCTGATCAATCTATCCTCTATGTTAAAGACTATCAGGTTATTTGCGCTGTTTGAAGCTTTTTTGCTTATAACAACAGGTTGTTCAAGAAAAGAACCTGCCAAAATTGACTATCCTATAATGCCGGTGCCTTTTACATCGGTACAATTAACTGACAATTTCTGGGCTCCAAGAGTAAAGAAGAATGCTGATGTAACCATACCAATAGCTTTCCATCATTGTGAGACCACAGGCAGGGTTAAGAACTTTGAAATCGCTGCAGGCCTTGAAGAAGGTGATTTCCAGACTATTTATCCCTTTGACGATTCAGATGTTTTCAAGATAATTGAAGGTGCGAGCTATTCGCTTCTGACACTTCCCGATTCAAAGCTGGAAGCATATCTGGATGCACTTATATACAAGATCGGCCTGGCACAGGAAGAAGATGGTTATTTGTATACCAACAGGACCATAGCTGAAAAGCATGGAGGAAAAGGTCTTCATGAATGGGCTCATGAAAAAAGATGGCTTAACGATTCAATACTCAGTCATGAACTGTATAACCTCGGTCATTTGTATGAAGCGGCTGCTGCACATTACCAGGCTACCGGTAAGAGATCCCTCCTTGATATTGCCCTGAAATCAGCCGACCTGGTAATCAGGGATATTGGCTGGGACAGGCTGAAGGTTTACCCCGGACATCAGGTTATTGAAATGGGCCTTGTAAAGCTATACAGGATAACCGGTGATAAGAAATATCTTGATATGGCCAGGTTCTTCCTGGATTACAGGGGACCGGGTGGTGAACAGTATTGTCAGGCCCACCTGAAGGTTACCGATCAGGATAAAGCCGTGGGACATTCCGTAAGAGCCACTTATATGTACTCAGGAATGGCAGATATTGCTGCTATTGAGATGGACACAAACTATCTCAGGGCTATAACAAAAATTTGGGAGGATCTTGTCCATACAAAAATGTACCTGACAGGTGGTATTGGTGCCTCAGGAGGTAACGAAGGATTTGCTGAACCTTATGTTCTCCCAAATATGTCAGCATATTGTGAGACCTGTGCATCCATTGGCGACATCTTCTTTAATCACAGGTTGTTTCTGCTTCATGGAGAGTCCAAATATATTGATGTACTTGAAAAAACGCTCTATAACTCGATGCTTTCAGGAGTATCCCTTTCCGGTGACAGATTCTTCTATCCTAATCCACTGGAATCGGATGGACAGCATACCAGAAGCCCATGGTTCGGTTGTGCCTGTTGTCCCAGTAATGTTGCGAGGTTTATCCCTGCAATACCCGGATACATTTATGCCACCAAAGGCGATTCAGTTTTTGTCAACCTGTATATTTCAGGTGAGGCAGAAATAGTTCTTGACAAAGATACCATCAGGCTGGTCCAGAAATCAGATTATCCCTGGGACGGAAATATTCAAATGGAAATCAATCCTGAAAAAAAGAAAATGTTCAGTATGAAATTCCGTATCCCCGGATGGTCGGGGAATGAAGCAATCCCCGGAAACCTTTACAGGTTTACTGACAAACGTACGGAGAAGATTATCTTCAGGATAAACGGTGAGGAGGTAGAATCTAACCCTGAAAACGGGTATGTTACTGTTACCAGGAAGTGGTATCCCGGAGACAAAGTTGAATTCGGATTCAGTATGATGCCCCGGAAAATAATTGCCGACCAGAGAGTCTGGGCATGCGGGAATAAGATTGCCATGCAGAGAGGGCCACTGATTTACTGTGCAGAATGGCCTGATAATAATTCAGGAAGCATTCTGAATATGATGGTTGATGAAGGAGCAATATTTACCGAGGATATTGATTCCACATTATCAGATGGGGTGATAGTCCTAAGGTCGTCCGGATACCAGACCAAGCGGAATTTGAGAGGCGGGGTGGACAAAATGAAAGAGGAACCTTTAAAGCTCATACCTTATTATTTATGGAATAACAGAGGTCCCGGACAAATGATGGTATGGCTGCCTGTTTCAGAATATGTTACACGCCCTTTACCTGCACCGACTCTTGCATTTACCAGTGTAGTTAAATCAAGCAAACCTGCGGATAGCTACCGGGCTGTATTTGACCAGATAATTCCGCTCTATCCCGGAGACAGGTCCCCGGCAAACTTTAACTGGTGGCCTTCAAGGAATCAGTGGGAATTTATAGAATATGATTTTCAAAAACCTGAAAGGATTTCTAAAACCAAGGTTTACTGGTTTGATGATGGTCCGGATGGCGGATGCAGAATACCGGCCGAATGGGAGGTGCTTTACCTGAATGGTAATATCTGGGAACCGGTTAAGAACAGGAACAGGTATAAGGTTACTAAGGATGGCCTCGATTCCCTGATGTTCGATCCGGTAATTACCTCTTCGGTAAAACTAAAATTTCTGATGAAAAGGAACTATTCTGCAGGGGTTTATGAATGGATAATTGAATGAAGGCGACCGGCTACCGGCTACCGGCTACCGGAAAAACACCCAGCACCCAGGACCAAGCACCCAGGGAGGCTTTGACCCCCAACCCCCCAAGGGGGGCTTAGACTAGTCCCGGGATTTTTAAGTCCCCCCTTCGCCTTCGCGTAGCCGCTTCGGCGGAGCAAGGCTGAGGGATTTAGGGGTAAAAAGTTAAACGATATTTAATGACTTTAATATGAAAATATGAAAAGACCACTTTTTATCTTAATGCTTATGTTGAGCTCAATAACGGGCTTCTCCCAGCAGTCATTTGTACTTAACAAGGCAGAATATTTCGAACTTGGGGGAGTAAATGTCATGGCTTTCCAGGATATTTATCCTGAGGGTCATCAGGGAGGAGTGGCAGTAATAATGCATGGTAAGAGACTTGCAACAAATGGCGATATAAGGCTTGATGAAACACCCGGCCAGTGGCAGCCCATCCCAAAGCAGATTGACCGCAAGGTGGATGCAGCCGGTAACATGATTACAGTTACACTTGCTTATCCTGACGAAAAGATCAACAGGAAGGGTTTCAATCCGATCGAGTATCCCGATCTGAATCTGAATTATTCAGTTAATGTTAAAGCCCAGGGACAATCAATAGTTGTGACAGTGGATCTGGATAAGGCAGTTCCGAAGGAGTTCCTTGGAAAAGTTAGTTTTAACATGGAGCTCTTTCCGGGATGGTTATTCGGAAAGACATGGAGTCTTGGAGGAAAATCAGGAATATTCCCACGACAGGCAAACGGACCTGCTTTGAAGGACAGTAAAGGTGCAATTGTTGCCAATCAGCCTTTTGCATCAGGGAAGAAGCTCGTTGTTGCTCCGGAAGATGATTACCTGAGAATGTCAGTAGAATCAAAAACAGGTGATATACAACTGCTTGACGGCAGATATGTTCATAATAACGGATGGTTCGTACTGAGATCGGTTGTTGCTGAGGGAGCAGTGAAAAATGCCATTCAGTGGGTAATTACACCAAACTCTGTAAAGGGCTGGAGAAGCACGCCTGTGGTTCATGTTTCACAGGTTGGATACCGTCCTGAACAGGAAAAGGTTGCAATAATAGAGCTTGATAAGAATGAGACAAAGAATGAAACACCGGCCCTCTTCAGGATTGCTGATGATGGAAACGATATTGAAGTACTTAACGGCAAGCCTGAATCATGGGGGGTATTCCTCAGATATAATTACCTGAAATTCAATTTTACACAGGTCATGCAGGAGGGTATGTATTATGTGAAATATGGTAACCAGCAGTCACAGCCATTCAGGATAGCTCCGGATGTGTACAAAAGGGATGTCTGGCAGCCGGTTCTCGAATTTTTTCTTCCTGTGCAGATGTGTCACATGAGAATAAATGAAAAATACCGCGTATGGCATGGATTGTGTCATATGGACGATGCCCTGATGGCACCTGTCAACCACAACCATTTTGATGGTTATATTCAGGGTGAATCAACTCTCACCTCTTTCAATCCTGGTGAGCATGTACCCGGACTTAATGTCGGCGGCTGGCATGATGCGGGAGATTATGATCTGCGGGTTGAATCACAGAGCGGCGAAGCCTATATTTTAACTATGGCTCATGAAGCCTTCAAAATTGATTATGATGAAACTTCAATAGACCAGAGGTCAAGGATTGTTGAAATACACCAGCCAGACGGAAAGGCCGATATTCTTCAGCAGATAGAACATGGTGCACTCACTGTTGTGGCCGGTTATAAGAACCTTGGCCGTCTTTACAGGGGTATTATCGAGGCAGATATCCGTCAGTACGTGCTTCTTGGCGATGGTTCAACTATGACTGACGGTCATATATGGGATTTTAACCTTAACAGGAATGAGCTCACAGCTACACACTCACCGGTTATGGATGACCGTTGGGTCTTTACAGAGAATAATCCATCGAGGGAACTGACAACCGCAGCCCACCTGGCAGCAGTATCCAGGGTACTTAAAGGTTTTAATGATAACCTGTCAAAAGAGTGTCTCGATATAGCAGTAAAAATCTATACTTCCGACTACCAGATGGAAGGAAGAGTACAGGCTGCAAAGCTTCATGCTGCAAGTGAACTGCTTCTCACAACCGGTGAGGAACAGTACCGGAAATTTCTGATTGATAATAAGGAAGCATTCATAAAAGGATTCTCAGGCATAGGGTGGTTAATATCAAGGAGTATTCCCAGGATCAATGATCCGGGTTTCACCGAGGCCGCAAAACAGGCTGCAAAGACTTTTTCGGAAGAAATAACAAAGCAGTCAGCGGAAACACCTTTCGGAGTTCCATATCGTCCCAGGATATGGGGAGCAGGATGGGATATACAGAGCTTCGGGGTTAGGCAATATTACCTGTATAAGGCATTTCCGGATATCTTTTCATCAGCGCCTATATTTAATGCTCTGAATTTTATCCTTGGCGTTCATCCCGGTGAAAATACATCATCATTTGCATCAGGTGTCGGTGCAAGGTCAGCTACTATTGCCTACGGTGTAAACAGGGCTGATGAATCTTACATTCCGGGCGGAGTTGCATCGGGGACAGCCCTTATCCGTCCGGACTTTCCTGAACTGCTTGATTGGCCATATCTCTGGCAGCAGCAGGAATATGTGATGGGAGGAGGCTCTTCAAACTATATGTTCCTTGTTCTTGCTGCAGACCAGTTGCTCCAGAAGAAATAGTAAGGTAACAGATTAAATATGAAGTGAATACAGTAATGATATGTATTATGAAAACAATCAGATTATTGTCACTATTACTGCTTGCGGCAATAGTAACATCTTGTAACAATTCAGAAAAAATCGGTAATATGGTAAGAAAGGAAAAATTCGGATTTCATAACGGAAAAGAGATTTGGCTGTTTACTGTTAAGAATAAAACCGGCAATGTTATCAGGCTTACAAACTTTGGTGCAAAACTGATATGGATTGAGGTACCGGACAGAAACGGAAAGATGGATAACATTACTTTCGGGTATGATACTTTTGAAGAAACCCTGAAAGGAGATATGTCTTTCGGCTCCGTAGTCGGCCGGTATGCAAACAGGATTGCAGGAGGAAAGTTTAAAATTGACGGCATTGAATATTCAACCCCTCTGAATAACGGGCCCAATACACTTCATGGTGGACCACTGGGATGGCACAGCGTGGTTTGGGATGCTGAAATCCTGAAGGATGGAGAAAACCCTGGTGTAAGGTTTTCATACCTGAGCCCGGATATGGAACAGGGCTTTCCGGGTAATGTAAAGATTGAGGTCGTTTACACATGGACATCAGCTAATGAGGTAGTAATGGATTATACCTGGACAACTGATAAAAAGACGATAGTCAACGTCACGAATCACTCATATTTCAATTTGCACGGTGCAGGAACGGGAGATGTTCTTGATCATATTCTGACTATCAGGGCATCTGCATTTACGCCGGTGGATTCAGTTATGATCCCTACCGGAGAGATACGGCAGGTAGCCGGAACTCCGTTTGATTTTACAACACCGCATACCATAGGTGAGAGGATAGGAGAGAACTATGATCAGCTTATTCTTGGAAAAGGATATGACCATAATTATGTACTTGATAACAAAGAGGAAGTGGATGTAATTCTATATGAACCGGTCGGAGGCCGTATACTTGAGGTGATCACCGATCAGCCCGGTATGCAGCTTTATACAGGCAACTTTCTTAACGGTACACAGAAAGGTCATGGCGGAAGAGTCTTTAATTTCCGGTCAGGCATGTGTCTCGAATCGGGCCATTTCCCCGACAGCCCCAATAAACCTGATTTTCCGTCCACTATTGCTGAACCGGGGAAGATTTACAAGTCAACAACTAAATACAGATTTTCGGTGAAATGAACTGGGTACTAGTTACTGGTTACTGGGTACTGGGTACGGGATTCTTAAAACACCCAGCACCAAGTACCCAGCACCCAGCACCCAGCACCCAGCACCAAGTACCCAGCACCTATTACCCAGTAACTTAATTTATTTACCAAATATTGTACCCAACAACAATGACAACCCGACGCACCTTTATTAAAACAACAGCAGCTACCACAGCAGCTTTTACAATCGGACCGGCTATTTCATCTGCCCTTGCCGGATGTGCCCCTTCAGACAGGATAAACATAGGATTAATCGGATGCAAGGGGATGGGATTTGCTGATCTCAGTGAATTTTTAAAACATCGTCAGGTAGAATGCCTGGCATTATGCGATGTTGATGAAGGAGTTCTCAATAAGAGGGCTGCAGATGTAGAAAAAATGCGGGGAAAGAAACCTGCCCACTTATATAAAGACTGGAGGCAGGTGGTAGATAATAAGGATATCAACCTTGTTATTGTTGGCACACCTGACCACTGGCATTGTCTGCAAATGGTTGCAGCCTGTGAAGCCGGAAAGGATGTTTACTGTGAAAAGCCGCTTGGAAGGACAATTGAAGAGTGTAATATAATGGTGAAAGCTGCAAAAAAGAACAAGACTGTTGTTCAGGTTGGGCAGTGGCAGAGGAGTGATCCGCACTGGATAGATGCAGTAAATTTTATCCGTTCAGGGAAACTGGGTAAAATAAGAATTGTAAGGGTTTATTCGTACCAGGGCTGGAATACTTCAATACCGGTTCAGCCTGATACAGAAGCACCTGCAGGTGTTGATTATGATATGTGGCTGGGTCCGGCTCCGTTAAGGCCTTTTAACAGCAACCGTTTTCATTTTACTTTCCGGTGGTTCTGGGATTATGCCGGTGGTCTTATGACAGACTGGGGTGTCCATCTTCTTGATTTTGCATTGTACGGGATGAATGTTACTGCACCTAAATCCATTATGGCAATGGGTGGAAAATACGGCTATCCCGATGATGCATGTGAAACACCCGACAGTCTCCAGGCTATTTATGAATTTGATGGTTTTAATGTTATGTGGGATCATGCAATTGGAATAAATGACGGCGGTTATGGACGGAATGCTGTTCTCGGATTTGTAGGAGAAAACGGAACTCTTGTTGTTGACCGTGGTGGATGGGAGGTAATCCCTGAAGTGGTTAACGATGTAAAACGGATGGAAGCAATACCATGGAAAAACGGAACCGGGGAAGGTTTGAAGAACCATGTTAAGAACCATTTGGATTGTATCGCCAGCAGGAATCCCAATACAAATACAAATGTTGAAATTGCAGCACATATTGCGAAATTTTCAGCCCTGGGAAATATTGCATACAGGACAGGCAGGAAGCTGGTATGGGATGGCACTTCCTTTACAAATGACGCAGATGCCAATAAATATCTGGTACCCGAATACAGGGATCCATGGAAGTTGCCGAAGATCTAGTAGATTACAAATCAATGTTTAAAGTACATATCAATTATTCAATATGTTAAAAAAAGTTATAACTGCATGAGGATTATTTTTTAAACACTTTTTAACTAGATATTAATTAAGGAAACCTGTACTTTTAGCCAGGTACAAATAAAATGACAATATGAAAAATATTTTAAAACAGATTGCCATAAATGACAGGCAGAATGAAAAAGCCGAAAGAGAGGCCATTAAGGCTGAGATTGCAAATCCGGCAACCTCGTCTGACAGACGCAATTTCCTCAAAAAAGCAGCTCTCGGCGGTATTGCCCTTGGAGGGATGATGCATCTTTCTATTGAGGATACTGTTGCCCAGACTACACAAAACGTCCAGAGATCATCAAAACCTTCAGATCTGAAGATAACTGACATGCGGTATGCCACTGTTATGGGTAAGCATATAATCAAAATAGATACTAACCAGGGTATTTATGGCCTTGGTGAAGTACGCGACGGAGCAGATGTAAGGTTTGCTCTTTTTCTCAAGAGCAGAATACTGGGACTAAACCCTTGCAACGTGGAAATGTTATTCAAAATAATAAGACAGTTTGGATACCACGGTCGTCAGGGCGGAGGTGTTTGTGCTGTTGAAATGGCACTCTGGGACCTTACAGGAAAAGCATACAATGTACCAGCCTGGCAGCTTCTTGGAGGAAGATACCGTGACAAAGTCAGGCTTTATGCCGACACTCCCGGCGCTAACGATCCTGTAAGATTTGCAGAGACAATGAAAAGAAGGGTGGAAGTTCAGGGATTTACCTGGCTGAAAATGGACCTTGGCATTCATGTTGTTGCAAAGAATCCCGACTCACTTGTAAACAGCAAATTCTGGGATGGTGCAGCGGGACAATATGATCTTCGTGATTACATGGGTTACGGAAATACACTGCATCCTTTTACCCAGGTGCAGATAACCGAGAAGGGTCTTGACGGGCTTGCAGAGTATGTCAGAAAAGTAAGGGAAGCTGTTGGTTATGAAATGCCTCTCTGCGCAGACCATTTCGGTCATTTCGATGTGAACAATTCAATACGCTTCGGTAAGCATATGGAGGAATTCAGGCTTGCATGGCTTGAGGATATGGTTCCATGGTTCGATATTGAAGGCAATAAGGTTTTATCAACAGCGCTGGAAACTCCCATTATAACAGGTGAAGATATTTACTGTCTTAATAATGGATTCAAACCTCTTATTGATGCACGTGCTGTTGATATTATCCATCCGGATCTCGGAACATCAGGCGGCCTTCTTGAAACAAAGAGAATAGGTGACTATGCTGAAGAACATGGTATTGCAATGGCAATGCATATGGCAGGATCACCTGTTTGTTTCATGGCAAATGTTCACTGTGCAGCTGCAACTCAGAATTTCCTCTCTCTTGAACATCACAGTGTTGATAATCCAAACTGGGAAAGCCTGATTAAAATGACAGGCAGCCAACCAATGGTGACAAAAGGATTTGCTAATGTGCCTCTTGATGCTCCCGGTCTTGGTATTGAACTCAATGAAGAGGCATGTAAAAAGTTCCTGAATCCAAAAGATAAAACATGGTTTGATCCGACACCTGACTGGGATGAAAAACGTTCACACGACAGGCTTTGGAGCTGAGATCTTGTTAAATAGTTAACAGAAGAAAGCTGTCTTAAAAGACCGGTATTACTCCCAATCCCCCCTGGAAGGCTTTTAGGGAAGGAAAAGTCCATTTAGGGGTAAAAGCAGGAAGAGATTGAAATAAATATAAAAATCAAATACCTATGAAAAGTATAATCAAAAAGATCACTGAAGAAAACAGGAAGAATGAAAACTCTGAAGCAGCTGCCATTCAGGCGGAGATCAATAATCCCCGTACTTCCAGTGACCGTCGCAGTTTCCTTAAAAGGGCTGCAATGGGTGGAATTGCTCTTGGTGGTCTGATGAATCTGTCTATTGAGGACACAATTGCACAGACTACCCAGAATGTACAGAGATCATCAGCTCCTTCTGACCTGAAGATCACAGATATGCGTGTTGCCTTAACAAATGTGCTTGGTGGTACTGCAATGATCAGGATCGATACTAATCAGGGCATCTATGGCCTTGGAGAGGTACGTGATGGTGCTGATCCGCGTTATGCACTCATGCTGAAAAGCCGCATTCTCGGATTGAATCCCTGCAATGTTGAAATGATATTCAAGATAATCAAACAATTCGGTTTCCACGGACGGCAGGGTGGAGGAGTTTGTGGTGTTGAAATGGCTCTGTGGGACCTGACAGGAAAGGCATATGGCGTTCCGGCATGGCAGCTTCTGGGAGGAAGGTATCGTGATAAGGTAAGGCTTTATGCAGACACTCCTGAGGGAAATTCCGAAGCGGAACAAATAGCAAAAATAAAGTATCGGGTAGAAGACCAGGGTTATACGTGGTTGAAAATGGACCTTTCAATTAATGATCTCAAAAACACTCCCGATGCAGTTGTGAATCAAAAGTTCTGGGATGGGGCATCGGGCCAGTATGACATGAGGAGCTACATGGGTTATGGAAATACAAAACATCCCTTTACCCAGATACAGATTACGGATAAAGGACTTGAAGAAATGTGCAAAATTGTTGAAGATGTTCGCGGCCATGTTGGATATGAGATACCAATCTGCACCGATCATTATGGACATTTCGATCTGAATAATGGAATCCGGCTGGGTAAGGCCATAGAGAAGTACAGGCTTGCCTGGATGGAGGATATTGTATCGTGGGAATATACCGACCAGTGGAAAATATTATCCGATGCACTCGAGACACCTATGCTAACAGGTGAAGATATCTACCTTCTCAGTGGTTTTAAACCTCTCATAGATGCAAGGGCTGTTGATATTGTTCACCCAGACCTTGCTACATCAGGCGGTCTGCTTGAAACCAAGAAGATTGGTGATTATGCTGAAGAACATGGTATTGCTATGGCAATGCACCAGGCCGGAACACCTATTTCGTTTATGGCCAACGTTCATTGCGCCGCCGCAACACAGAATTTCCTTGCCCTTGAACACCATTCAGTTGATCTGACATGGTGGGAAAGCCTCGTTAAAATGACTGGAAAACAACCCATGATAACAAAGGGATACGCAAATGTTCCGCTCGATGCACCGGGACTTGGAATCGATCTGAATGAAGAGGTCATTAAGCAGCACCTGCATCCCAGGGCAAATGGATACTTCCTCCCAACACCCGAGTGGAATGAAAAGAGCTCACATGACAGACTATGGAGTTAAACCAATTAAAATAAGTACAATGAAAAAACTTCTTTTCTTTTTTGTGGCGGTCATTTTACTGATCCAGCCTTCAAAATCACAAATGGTTAAATGGAACCCGGATGACATTAAACTTCTTACCAAAGAATGGACAGGAGAACGTACTCCTGACGGCCGGCCAAAAGTTTCCGATGCACTTCTTGAGAGATTAAAAGCAGTATCCATGGAAGAGTGCTGGGGATTTCTTAAGAGCAAGGGATACGAAAACCAGTTCGAGAATTTCTCAGGTACACTTGAAAACGGATGGGTGATCATACATCCTGAAAAAGTTATGACAGGTCGTGTGGTAACTGCACAGTTTATGCCAATGCGAAAGGATTTTGATTCTTATATACAGGAGGTTGGCAAAAAGCAAAACATGACTTCCCCTGTTACTAATTATGCTCCTATCAATGCACTTACTGAGGGTGATGTTTATGTTGCCGATAGCTATGGAAAAATTGCAAACGGAACTCTTATTGGCGATAACCTCGGGAATGCAATATATAAAAACGGAAAGCGCGGTATTATCTTCAACGGTTCTGTAAGAGACCTGGAAGGACTTAGTGAAATTGATGGTTTTAACGGCTGGATAAGAGGTTCAGATCCCTCTGCAATTGAGCAGATGTTATGTGCAACAGTGAATGCACCTATTCGCATTGGCAGAGTAACAGTTCTCCCCGGTGATGTGGTGCTTTGCAAGCCGACAGGTATTACATTTATACCACCTCATCTGGTGGCAGAATGTGTTATCTCCGGTGAATATACCGCATTACGGGATCAGTTCAATTTCTTCTGCATTCAGACCAAAAAGTTCAAATATGACAATGAACGTTTTGTGGATGTTACACCTGAAGAACTTGATAAGGCATTTGTTGAATGGGTAAATGCCAAAACAGACCTTCCTATGGACAAAAAGGAACTCTTCGACTATATGGACAAGCAAAAGGAAGAAAGAGCAAAAAGGAAGGTAGAAGCAGAGGCAAAGAAGAAAACAAATTAATAACCTGGAAATTAATAAGATGAAGAAATTTTATTTTTTGGTCGTATTCCTGTGTGCAGTTTCAATATCATCATATTGTCAGTCAGCTCAGGATAAAGATGTTGCTGCAGCTGTTGAGAAACTTATGAAAGGTATCGTTGATGCTGATAAAAGTATTCTTCAGGACATTACAGCCGAAGAACTTGTTTATGGTCATTCAAGCGGTAAAGTACAGAACCGGAATGAATTCATTGAGGAAGTCATTGTAAGCAAGCCGATTGACTTTACAAAGATTGACCTTTCAGAACAAACCATAAAGGTAATCGGAGATGCCGCTGTAGTGCGTCATATCCTTTCCGCTGAAATTACCAATAACGGAACTCCCGGTAATCTGAAGATTGGGAATATGCTGGTATTTCAGAAGCAAAAGGGAAAATGGAAACTGATAGCCAGACAGGCATATAAACTGTAAACTGTTTTAAAACAGATAATTCTGAAAGCCTGGGATAAGATTTAACCCCGGCTTTTTGTTTTCACTGACTGTCAATATTGAGGGACTAAAGTCCCGGTTTAGAGAGAGCTCTTTTAACCGTCGGCTGAAGCCGACGGCAATTGAAGCTTTTAATCCAAACCCAGTAAATAGCAAAGTTTATTTTCAGCTAAAGACGAAAATAGATAAAACACCTAATCCCAATTCAGAATTCAGGTTAAGATCTCCTTAATTACCGTTGGCTTCAGCCAACGGTTTACAGCCAGGTTATCTATCAGGGCTTTAGCCCAACATATTTGTATTTTAAGTCAGAATTTATTATATTTATTGTGTTACTCGCTAAAATTCCTGAACATGTCGTTTATCAGAATCTGGGTTCATTGTGTATGGACTACAAAAAGAAGAATTCCATATATGGAAGACCATATAAGAGAAGCTGTTATTAAGCATATATTTGACAATGCGAAACAAAAAGGCATTTATATTGATCACCTTAATGGATATCATGAACATTTACATTCCCTTATTTCTTTAGGTTGTAAACAAAATGTCTCTGAAATTATGCAAAATTTAAAAGGAGAAAGCTCTTACTGGATCAACAAAAGCAAACTGACAAAGCTTAAATTTGAATGGCAGGATGATTATTATGCTGTTTCTGTTGGAATGAATCAAATTGATAACCTCAGAGAATATATACGGAATCAGGTTCAGCATCACAGAC
>Ga0129298_10000530_pt1 | contig 15173 bp, 7 predicted proteins | sample I19B2metaG_FD_94707 | JGI IMG/M metagenome (GOLD analysis project Ga0129298, IMG submission 94707) | Lake sediment bacterial and archeal communities from Gulf of Boni, Indonesia to study Microbial Dark Matter (Phase II) - ​I19B2 metaG | ecosystem: Environmental > Aquatic > Freshwater > Lake >... | reverse complement strand
TTTACAATAAAGTCTCCAATGGTTTACCAAAAATCAAACTATGAAACTTTAGTATATTCTTTACCAAAGCAAGCCCTTTTTTGTATTTTGACCTAAATTCCTCAAGCGTCTGAATGTAAGCAGCCACTGTATTACCATATCTGCTTACTATCTTTTCATTTACCCTTCCAAAGTCTTCTTCTACTTTTTCTCTACCTTCCTCATTTTTTATTAGTACTATAAGGTCTATGTCACTTGTGGACTTTTCCTTTTTCCTCTTCACGCTTCCAAAGACTGCTATCGATACTATGTTGTTTATTGCTAATGAAGAAATATTTTTTACTATCTCTGCATATACCTGCTCAGGAATTTTGTTTTCTTTTTCGTATAGAGGTTTAAGTAATTCCAAGATGATAAAGTTTTCGCTATTTAAGCGGTAAAGGTAACTCCTCCCTACGCTTCTAAGCAAAAGTGCCCTCTCATTATTAAGCTCCCGTAGAGCTTTGTGAGCTGCTGCAGGACTTACTTTTATCTCCTGGGCTATTTGACGCCCGCTCCATTCCGCCTCTGTTCTACAGAGAAAACGGAGTATTTTGACTTTTACCTCATTATTTAAAATCTTATTTAATGGGTCATGCACTCTCATAAACTTACCTATTTTCTTCCTATGTTTACCAATGTAAACATATGTTTATAAATCTAAACATAATATATTATCTTTAAAGTGTGATATGAAGAATTCCCTTGTTTTTGGGTCAAGTCTATAACCTTCTTGTTCATTTGCGGCTACACTACCGAAATTTTGCCGTCCATTTTCTTTCTATGCATTATCCTATAACCCAAAATTATTATATCTAAATTTTTTGCAAAAATCAAGCAAAATAGAAATCAATGAAAAAACCGCCAGAGCGTTCTCATTTGCGTTCGGCGGTTATGAAAAAGTTTTATTTATTTTTTATTACTAAAATCTTACACTGAACGATATTCTATGGGTTTCGCCCAGGTCACCAAAGGGAACAAAAGAATAATCCATCTGATATCCAAAAAGCCTCATCCCCAAACCTGCTCCCAGGCCAAGAAAATCACCAATCTTTTCATCTCTTCTATCAACCACCGAGCTAAGAAGTCTACCAACATAGCCAGCCCTCAGAGCCAATAGGCTGATTGGCCAGTATTCAGTTCCGAAGCTCAAAGTAGTTCTCTTTTCAATAAGTTGATGTTTAACATCGAGAGCCAAGGTCAACCCGGGACCAATTCTATATCCTGTCCCTACAGTTAAGGTTAAAGGAAGAGCATAAGGCTCATTAATGAATTTCATTTTGGGGCCAAGATTCTGCAAAGTAACACCAACGCTCAACCCTTTGACTGGCATTTTATACATACCACCCAAATCGAAAGCTATACCATAAGCATCTTCGTTTTCTATCTTTTGCTGGATGAATCTTAGATTTGCTCCCAGGTTCATCATCTTACTCAATGCTCTACTATAGGATAGCGCTATAGCCAGGTCGTAGGCAGTAAATCCTCCATTTAACTTTTCTCTATTTTCTCCTCGCTTCTCCATTTCTCCCATACTGAGATAGCTAAAACTTCCGGCAAAAGTTCCCAGTTTACTTGTCGGATGAACATAGCCCAGAAAATCGTAGCGAATATCTGTTATCCATTCTGTGTGCATTGCTGAAATTTCTCTCTTTTCCAGTCCAGCCAGTCCTGCTGGATTCCAATAGATAGCATTAGCATCATCAGCCACTGCCACAAAGGCACTCCCCATACCAATCGGTCTTGCTCCCACGCCAAGTTTCAAGAAGGCCGCTCCGGTGCTACCCCCATAAGCAAAGGTAGAAGCTAAGAGTTGCAAGATAAGAAACAAAACTAATGCCTTAAAACATCTATTCATTTTCACCACTTCTCTCTTCTTTGTACTTAGCAATTAGACTTCTCTCTACCATCTTTCTTAATGGACTCTTAGTAATTCTGAAATCCTCTGGCCATAAGACCCAGGGAGCCTTCTTTCCTTCCAGAATCTGACATTCTATTAACAATACATCATTAAACACTACCCTGGCTGTAAAATATTCCTCATTAGAGAGGAGCTCGGTGATCTTGTAACTGACGCTTTTTGTCTTCTCTTCAGAAGGTTCCCCGGACTCTATAGCACTGATAATAGATTCCTCAAGATATTTATTTTCAATTTCTATTCCCATAGGAAGGTTCAACTCAGTTCCGCTACTGGTAACTATTAGCTGGATACTCTTTATCTCAATAGAATCGTTCAAAACAATTTGAGCTATACCTTCTTCTATTACTATCTCTGTAATAGAGAATTTATTCTGCGTCTCCCCATTTACTAAAGATGCAAAAGAAAAGACAAATATTAAAGCCACCAACAAGCTCGTCTTTACTAACTTCGTCACCTTTTATCACCTCTCACTTAATAACCGCAAGCTTTTTCACTACCTTAATTTCCTTTTCTCCCGATTTCTTTGCCCGGATTAGATAGATGTAAACTCCGCTGGCGATACTGGAGACATTCCAGCCATATTCATAAGCATACTTGTTATTTACGACCTCAGGCTTATCTGTTATCTCCGAAGAATGAACCAATTCTCCCGCAATGTCAAAAATATTTATCTCCACTCTATCCGCAATACCGGATTCAAAATGTATTGTTGGCGATTTCCCTCTTTTCGCCGGGTTGGGAAAGCTATATACTTCCCCAAGTCTAAAAGTGGGGTCAGGCCCGGAAACATCTGCTGCCACTCGTGAAAGACTCCTGACCAGGTCCTGCGTGGCGACTTCTGGAGGAAGGCCAAATACTTGTACCCGTCCATTCCCTCTATCAACCACATGCACATTCCCATCACTACCAAAGGCTATTCCCCCGGGACTATCAAACTCTCCTCCAGGAATTTCTCCCCTTCGATAACCCTTATGTTTTTCTTTTCCTCTTCCCCATTCCATTATTAAGTTTCCATACTTATCAAATTTCTGAATGCGATTATTCCCCTGGTCTGTAATATAGATATAACCTTCTTGCGTTACAACTATTCCATCAGGGTCTTCGCCAGTTCCTATCACCATTGTCAGTTCACCCTGCGGGCTAAATTTTAAGACCCGCTCGTTTATCTGGTCAGCTACATATATATTTCCCTCACCATCCACAGCAATAGAGCCTGGTCTATAAAATGGCTTCTGTTTCCACCAATCCCAGTCATCTCTCCAGTGCCAATGGTCCTTATCGAATATGCCTGTATGAATTGTCGCATCTTCTATCAGTTCGCCTTCAGCAGTGAACTTTTGTACCCGGTTATTGAACCTATCAGCCACATAGATGTTCCCTTCTTCATCCAGCGACACGCCTACAGGCCAGTTGAATGTAAACTGGCGATGTCCATCTATCCCATCGGGTTGCACCCATCGCCGATGAGAACCATCCCACCTGCCAAAACCTTCACCGCCTATCTGCATCAACAGGTTTCCCTGAGGATTAATTTTCACCACCCGATTATGCAACCGGTCAGCCACCCACATATTTCCTTCACTATCAACTGCAATGCCTTCTGGTATAGCCAGTGGCACATTGCCACACCAATCTCCCCCTGCTCCAGCGGGCAATCCCTTTTCACCACGTCCGGGTCTACCAAATACGTCCACCACATTGCCCTCAGAATCGAACTTCACTACCATTCCAGCAAGTTTATGGCTGGTAACATAGCTGTAGTTTTCTTCATCAATAGCTATGTAGGCCGGCTCAAAGTTGGCAGTATATGCATAAGCAAACAGAAATTCAGGCTCACCCACAAAAACCGCCACTGTGGACATTCCCAGGTTTTCCACTTTATCCCAGGCGCTCAATCTCAAAGTATAATACCCCTGTTCCAACCCTGTGGTATTCCAGAGACCAAGTTCACTTTCAGTTACAGGATTTGTGCTTTCTTTTATCGTAATGAAATTAAGAGGAGCCACTGTTCCCGTAGCATATGCTAATTCGTATTTATCAAATTGCTCACCATCTGCAGTGCCAATTACAGGGGAAATTCCGCTAAATATTTTACAAACCCCTTCACTGTCAGGGGAAGGAGAGATAAGAACTGTTTCCGGTGGAGTATTGTCCAGAGTAACAGCAAGAGATTTTATCTCCTCTTTATTATCCATATTGTCAACACTATAATACTCAATTACATAATCTCCATCTTCCCCGGCTATAGAGAAGGAACTGGTATACACCTTCCATTCAGAAGGCGCTAAAGTATTTACATTTACTCTGTAATAAATATTAGCCACACCTGAAGCAAATGCATCCACTTCCGGGTCGACTGCAGTTATAGTAAATGTCGTCCGGGAAGAGACATAAGTGTGAGTCGTAATAGCATCTACATACTGAGGTCCATAGATATGTATCTCACTAACAGGAGGAGTAGCGTCAGGAAGCACCACATCAAACCCTTCTGCTCCAGAAACGAGTAAAAGCTCTTCGCCTCCGTCCACAGGCTTGGAGATAGTATAAACCAAACGGGCAACTCCCTTCTTGGAAGCAAGCATCTCTCCTTCTATCTCCACAGTACTTTCTCCTTGTTTTAAAGCACCCGTGGATTCAAAACAGTCAAACCTATCTCTTCCAGACAAAACCCATCCCTCGAAATAACCCAAACTAATATCTTTATTAGAATCTATCCTAAGTCTTAAACTCATCTCTTCACCATTCAGGTATCTCTCCTTATCCAGATTTGCTTCCAGTATCCTCACCGAGTAACCAATCACATCAAACCGATGAGAACCATCTACATCTGCCAGACTATAATCTATTGAATATGTCCCCGAGACTACCTCTTCAGGAAGATTCCAGGAAAGATTGAACTGGTCAGTTGTAGACAAAGCCAGACCTGTTAAACAATTGGGAGCAGAAATCTCAAAATAGCCAGTAGTCGCAGGCATAACGGTAACAGTAATCTGCTCTCCCATATTATAGACCTGCTTATCCGTCAATAGCGATACAACTTTACCTTTCTCATAAATATAGAGTGAATTCAGATAGAGCGCTCTGCCTGATTCCGTATAGATTCCATAAGATATCTTCTGCCCGCTAAAATGGACAGGAACATCAAATTCCAGTGAACTCGCTGTTTCCAGAACAAATGGTACTGTCGTTTCAGAATAGTTGTTAAATATTACTCTGGCAAAAATTGTGGGAGTAAACTGAGGATTACCATTGGTAATATCGAGCGCCAATTTTGCTATCTCGCCTTCAGTATATAAATCCTTATCCAGACTGGCAGAGACACTCACATTGTAGCCATTAATATGCAGAGGTATTTCACTAATGTGGCTCATTCCACTCTCCAGATTTCGTATCTCCACCATAGCGATATAGTCTCTCTCCCAGAGGTCATCTGCAATAGTGAAACTGAAAGAGAGCTCCCTCTCTTCTCCAGTGGCAAGCCAGATAGTCTTGGTCTGGTCAACAATATCTCCACAAGTCAGACTCACCTCTGCCGTCCCTCCCACAGCTCCTCTATTCTTTACAGTGATGTTCACAGTTGCTTGTTGACCAACATCAAAGGACAAAGCCGAAGGAACTGAAACCAGAGAAAAAACAGGCATCAACACAAAAGATTCTGTAGTTTCGGCAATCACATTTCCGTTATGGAATACCTTGGCAAGTGCTTCATATGCACCAGCAGCCACCCCAACGCCCCCATTAAAGGTAACAGTCTTTGTCTCTCCTATATTCAAATTCAAATCCCTGTCTTCCTTAAAGAAACCAGTATCCAATCTCAAAGAACCCACAAATTCATTGGCGCCCACGTTCTTAACGGTTATCTCCATAGGTATTTTCCCGCCTAGGAGCTGTGAACTATCAACTATCAACTCTTCTATCTCCACCACATTAAATTTAGCCACCTTGATAAGCGCGCTCCCGCTTACCAATCCCTTATACTCAAGCACATAATTCCCCTCATCCATATTCTGATAAATCAGACTATCAAACACCCCTCCCCAAGCAGGCAAATAGTAGGGGCGACACTCCGTGGTCGCCCAGGTAACCGTTCCCTTCATCAAAGTGAAAGCAAAATCTAACTCCATATCCACACTGCCAGAATTGGTAATTGTGAAAGGCACTTCCACTGTCCCTTCTGGATAAACCTCCTCCGGTTCGAGCGATAAAATAATTTCCCCACCAAATTTAACCATCTTACTCACCGATTTCTCCACATCGCCCGAGAGATTAATCTGGAAAGTTGTATCTTGACTTATAATAAAACTCCTCTGGAAAAGCCGCGACTCACCAACTATAAGCGTCATCGTAGATATATCACCCGCAAAATTGAGACTCAAATCAACATTATGTTTTCCTATATTATTAAGCAATATCGAAAGTTCAAAAGGTTCCTGCCCAACCACATCTGGCCCTACCACTCTCATTTCCACATTGGCAGACTCAACAGGAACATAATCAGAGATTTTCACATTTCTAACCGTGCCTTCCAGAACGAAAGAATCATGGGCCGTGGTGGTTGCCACAAATGTCCTTTTCTCTTTTGGCTGTAAATCAAAAGTCTCACTATATATCTGCTCTCCATTAATTTTCTTCAATACAAGCCTCAAACCAGTTTCTGCAAGGTCTCCTCCATTTGCCACCTCGCCAGTAATAGTAACCGTTTCTCCTGGTTTATATACTCTCTTATCTGCATCAAAGGTCAAAGAGATAACCGAAGTAGTAAGATAGAAGGAGTTACTTGCCCTGACAATTTCCTGCCCCATATTTGAAGTAAGTGTTCCCTCCAGATAAAATTTCCCTACACCATTTATGACTCCGATATCACAAGTGATATTGATTTGCCCACTACCACTTACCGGAATATCCTTTTCCCAAACAACTGCTCCTAATTTCTGGTACCTGCTTGCACCTGTATCCGTTCCAAACCAGGTGTATATACCATCAACTGCAAGCGAAGTAACCCACATACTCGCCAATCCGTCCTTAGTTGTAAATGTCTGCCAGGTATCGTTCACCTTATCATATCTGCTTACCCCTCCATTTACTATGCCAAACCAAACATACTCCCCCTCAGCAGCAATTGATGATATACGATTACTTGCCAATCCATCGGCGGTCGTAAAAGTCCGCCAGGTATTGGTCGGCTTGTGATATCTGCTTGCTCCATCCCCTGACCCGAACCAAACATAATCTCCGTCTTTAGCCATGGGGCCAGCGCTATTCTTTACCACGCCATCAGCTATAGTGAAAATTTTCCAAGTTTCATTTATTTTATCATATCTGGTCACTCCGTTTGATGTCCCGAACCACACATAATTCTCATCAGTTAAAATAGGGCCGATAGAATTACTGGCCAGTCCGTCAGCAGTGGTAAATGTTCTCCAAGTATCGTTTACTTTATCGTATCTTTTTGCACCATAATATGTCCCCACCCAGACATAATTCCTATCAACTGCAATAGACCTGATCTCGGAGCCGCTCCAGCCTTTCCATTCTCCGGTCAGCTTATTATATCTGCTCACCCCCTTCCATGTCCCAAACCAGACAAAATCGCCATCGACGGCGACATTATACACTTGAAAATACATTAAACCGTCTTCAGGATAAGTGTAACTTTTCCACTTATTATTTATTTTATCAAACCTGCTCGCCCCGCCATTTGTTCCAAACCAGACATAGTCTGTGTCAACCGCTACTGAATTTACACTATTGTGAACCAATTCATTAGTGGCTGTAAATGTCTGCCAGGCAGCATTTTTTTCATATCTACTTATTCCTCCATATGTCCCGAACCACACATAATTCCCGTTGACGCCAATAGAAGTAACCGAATTATTCAGCAAGCCATCCTCTGTTGTGAAAGTTTCCCAGGTATCTTTTTCCTTGTCATATTTACTTACCCCGCTTGTATCTGTTACACACCAGATGTAGTTGCCATCAGCAGCTACTATGTTAACCCAATTACTGGCTAACCCATCAGCGGTGGTAAATGTTTTCCATGAATTATTCAATTTATCATATCTGCTTATTCCTCTGTTACCATATCTACCATAAGTGGCAAACCAGACCAAATCCCCGTCTACCGCTATCGACCTAACATAATTACTGGCCAGTCCATCTTCAATAGTAAATGTCCGCCAAGTATTGTTCACCTTGTCATATCTACTAACCCCAGAATTTGTTCCAAACCAAACATAGTCACCGTCCATTGCAATACAATTAATCCAGTCATCTGCCAGTCCGTCGGCTTTAGTATAATATTCCCATTTATTGTTTACTTTATCGTATTTACTCACCCATTTCCAATATGACACGAACCAGACATAGTTGCCATCAATAGCAATAGAAACGATACTATCACTTGCCAGACCATCAGCAGTGGTATAGGTTTTCCAAGAATCATTTACTTTATCGTATCTCCCCACCCCTAAGCCCGAGCGGTTACCAAACCAGGCATAGTTATTGTCAACTGCTATACAGTCAACACTGTAATTAGTCATTAATCCGTCGGCAGTAGTATAAGTCTTCCAAGAATCATTTACTTTGTCGTATCTCTTCATTCCCCCTCTCGATGTTCCAAACCAAACATAATTTCCATCAACCGCTATAGATAGAATACTATTAGTGTTAGTATAATTCGTCCATCCCACTCCAGCACTGTATGCTTTTACATTCAGGTTTGCTCCACTTAGCGGCTGACCCAGGTTCTCTAAACTTGCCTTTCCTGTAATATTTTCGGTGTTAAGATAGACTTTTTTATCCGTAGATACTTCTAATACCCCACTTAATCCACTTACTTTAAAATACTTCTCTATGCTTGTCTGTTTGCCTGTCTGTAAATCTTCAAAAACCATCCAGAGACTATACCAGCCGCTTGCCAGCTGCTCGGGCACACTAAAAGGAATCAATGCTGAACTACCCGCCTCAATAGTGGATAGGGTGTCTTCTTTTTCCCAATAAGTAACATTTTGTTGGTCTACGATTTTCAGGGTATAATCATATCCGGCATCAGCCCCGCCTGTATTCGTGATTTCTACCAATCCACTTTCTCCGGCAGAATAATTTAACTTATCCAAATTAAATTCAAGTTTGGCTGAAGGAATAACAAAGGCGTAAGTCTCACTTAAAGCGGAATCATAAAGATATAAACTTATACTTACTTCATGTGAGCCGCTGCCGATTGCTTGAGGTATGGTCAGCCTATAGGTAAGTGAAGTCTTGTCTTCCGAGGATAATTCGAGATTCTGAGTTTGGGTGAATTCACAATCCGGTATCTCAGCGACCACTTTTAGTTCCTGATTAAACTTTCCTGTATTAACCAGTTCTAAATCTGCATTTAATTCTTCTCTCACTCGGTATGATGTTCTGTCAAAACCTAATCTCATAACTACATCGCAGGGAATTTGAGTTGCACCATGCATTATCTTAGACCCATATGATAAAGTGTATTCCAATTGATAGTTTCCAAATTTTATCTCCCCCAAAACCAACGAAAAATTAACCGTTGTGCTGGAATTTGGTAATAGGTTTGTGAATCCTTGGGTGTCCGCCCAGACAATATATTTGTCCGGATCATAAAACTTGACCGCTAGCTGCCCTTCGTCAAAACCATCCATTCCCACATTCTCTATATCAAAAGAGACAGGATTACTCGAGTTAGGAATGAAGACATCTGGAAATTTCATACTGAGGCGGAGAAACGGCGAGGCTACTTCAAAAGATGTAGAACCAAATCCGACCATCTTCCCCCCATGATATACCTCAGCTTGGACTATATAGCTTCCTTCCTTACTATTCAAAGGCAAAAAGAAACTTGCTCTCTCTTCGGTTAAGCCATCAGATAGAATACTAACTAAGTGGCTTTCCTCAAAGGCCTTAAGATTAGCCGGGTCCTTCACTATCGTCTTTACTGTAACATCATAGGATGCATGAAGCCGATTCTTTAATCCAACAACAATGCCAATTTCTTCTCCCGTATGATAAATTTTCTTATCCGTTGCTACATTTAGATCTACAGAAGGCTCAATACCATAAAATCCCTTTGATGCCTTGCCTAAATAGTTGTCATTCTCATCATAAAAATCGGCCCACAATCGATCGTAATCGGCATGTACAGGAACGGTATAAACGAAACTCCCTTTTCCGTGGGCCGGAACATTGACTGTCTGATAGAGATTACTTCTGTGCCCAGGGTCCGTCATTCCACTTCCATAAATAGGATCCTCATTTGTGAACCAATAATTACACGGAAAACTATACCAAACAGTTATGTTCCGGTCACTCTCACCTTGATTCCAAATATGGAATGTGAACGCAGCATCGTTCCCATAAACATACTGTTCAGAATCGGAAGTTATCGAGAATGTTATTTTTGAACTCCTGTATCCCACATGATGGTAACTGACCTGAAACCTTTCGCCGTCTGTCTCATACTGAATGGTTTTGCCGTTCGCATCTTGCAAACTATAATTTACCCACCATATTCCTAAAGGCAAACTGGCAGTATAAGTAAACGGAATCTCTGTTGATTCTCCTGAATTCAAAGGATACATAACTTCTGCCGTGCTGATTACATTCCTGTTTGGGTCTAACACGGTTAAAAGAATGCTGTTAGAGGGATTGCCTATATGATTGGTGACTGGTGCGTTAATGCTCACCATTTCCCCTGGTTTGTATTCCTTGATTTCTTTATCAGGATTCTTTGCCCAGGAGATTAAATCTCTCACTAAATTCAGCTCATCCTCTGTCATTCCGCCGTGTCCATAAGACCAGTCGGAAAATAACGTGGAAGCAACTACCCAACCGCTCCCATACGGATAGGCGATCATCGCTGGCATGCCATTACTAGTGCGGCGAAGGAGAATGATAGTGTTACTTGGCCAGGTGGTGAAATAGCCATCAACATTTGCATCTAAATTAGCACTATCCTGACCGGCAAATATTGGATGGTAGACATTAATATATGCAGCATTGGTATGGCAGGATTGGTCTTCATTCCAGCCATAGCCACTCACTTCTCCACCAGGCAATGATTTGAATTCATAGCCGTGCTGTTGAGCAAAAACTATCACCGTGCCACCTGCAGAGACATAATCGCCTAATTTTTGTCTAAAAGTCGGAGAATTATCCAAGCCATGTAACCCAGCTGTGGGAATAATCATTATCGGATAATATTTCAAATCTTCTACTATAATTCCACTAACAAGCTCTTCAATTGATACAAGTCCAATTGCATTCCAATTCCGGAGGACCATTTCCGACGCTGAGTTGGAAAAACCCTCATTAAATATTCCTACATATTTATCAACTGTAAAGTGTTTATTTTCGCCAGAAACTGGAGGAAAGACCTCATCACCTACCCCGTATGTCTCATCAGGATGGTCATTCGCCGGAACATCCGTAGTAGCTTTAGCTTGCCCTGGCATCCCTTCTATATAATTCAAAGGATTAATATAGGTGTCATCCGCTCCGGCACCGACATCTCCTTTGGGGCCAATTGGAGGATTTTTACGAAGTTCGAAATGAACGTGGAAACCCTCCGCATGGCCAGTCATTCCCATTCTTGCAATTATTTGCCCTGCCTCAACCTTCTGCCCATTTGTTACATAAACATAAACCGGCTCTGCTAAAAGATGTGCATATGTACTTACCCAGCCATTACCGTGGTCAATATGAATGTGGTATCCATAGCCTTCGTTGGGGTCTTTTTCGTTTTGCCAATGCGGGCCATTTTCGGTGACGACTCCATCTGCGGCTGCGTATATAGGGGCACCTGAACCGATTGCTATATCAATACCCTCATGATATGCCTTTTCATCAGGTCTCCATACCCAAAAGCCACAGGTTATTTTTCCATCACATTTCTTGGTCTCAGGATTATCCGTAGGACTTTGAAAAACAGGAACATCTTCTGCATAAACAACAGCAACAATAAGAATTACGGCTGTAAAAACAAGAAATATAGATTTTTTTCTTAATCTTTTAAACACAATCCATTCCCCGCTTTAAGCATTTCTCATAACTATATCTCTAATTTATACACAAACACACTCTTTCCCTTTCTAAACACAATGTAAAAACTCTTGCTGTCAGCAGAAAAAGCTAATTCGGCTACCCCATCAGAGATAGGAAATTCTCCTTGAAGAATTATATCCCTATTGCCACTATCTATAATGCAAAACTTTCCTGGCAATTCATATTCGTCTGTTATGAGTGCAAGTTTTTTTCCATTAGGAGACATCTTCAACTTACGATGCGCGACAACATCTTTTCTACGGGGTTCCTCTAACTTCAATCGCCAGATTTCTTCTCCATCAGAAGCTTTAACTACAAAGATAAATTCATCAAATAATGCAACTAAAAAATCATCTTTCGGAGAAAGAATTACTCTTCTTGGACTAGTTCTACTCAATTCTTTCTCTTTCATCCAATCTGTTTCCCACAATAGCCTTCCTTGCCTGTCAAGGCAATAGAGAAATTTACCTGTATTAAGGAAAATTCTTTCACTATGAGTAGACAAAAGCAGCCAATCTGGCCATAACAGCTTATTATCTTCCTTTGTCCATAACAATTGACCATTCTTATTGAAAAGGGAAAGAAAGCCCCTCATTTCTTTCATCGTTAGTCCTTGTCTATAAGCAATGGCATAATAATTCCCATCTTTTGAGAAACAGGAACGAGTGGTGGCAGTATCATGGACATATTCAATATCTTGCTTCCGAATAACTTTACCATTTTTATCCAGGAACTCAATACCATTCAATACATTACTATCAAAATCCCTTAAAACTATAATCTCCCCTGTTGGTGAGAGCTCAGCACCATATCCGACATCCCTCCTCTCCCAGAGCACTTTGCCTTCCCATGAAGTAAATCTAATATCATCCCCGAACGAATCGGGTCTATACATAGTCTCCAGCAAATATTTTCTATCTTCAGAAATGGAAATTTTTCTGCGATATCCTATATTTCTAATTATCTCTCCCTTTTCACCCAATAAAGTGTACATCTTCCACATCTCCCCAACACTTACTCCCAGCAAGGGAATCTCATTTTTCTCCCCTTTCCTGGGCCCTTGCAAAACCCAAACATCCGATACCGCATCAAACTCCTTTTGCCAGATTAGCTCCAATTGTTTACTTTCCTTCTCGGTTATTTTCTCCGTTGAAGAAAATCCTTTACTTCTTATCGCCCAGTAAATCCCTGCAATAGCAACCAACAGAACCACAATAAAAATCGTCCCCTTAGACACCTTTTTAAGTTTTAATCCCATTTTGCCATTCTCCTTTTTGAATTATTCTCTAAATAATCATATCGCCAACTTATTATGGTCGCACCAAAAAATTGTTAAATTTTTTGTCAATTCTTGTGGGTTTTTTGTACTATTTCTCTATGTGTCTTACATCTGTTTCCACCTGAAAGTTATTGTAGCCCCATATTGGTAAATAATCACTTGACCATATTATAGCATCAGTATGTGAAATTTATGTAAAAAAGTTTTGTAAAATTTTATGCCCGCTGTTTTTGTCCCAGACATACTTTACAATTAATTTGAAAAAAATCCCCCGGACTTCGCGAAGGTCTATCAACGAAGCTTGCCAGGAGGCAGGGATTTCTCGGATCACTTACTATAGTTGGTAAACTTACTATAGCAAAAATGCCTATAAAAGACAATAAAAAACCGCCTCTTTTGATAAGGCGGTGTTAAAAAAGCCGCATTGTTGTTGTCTATTGCGGTATTATCTCTTTACCCACTCCCTGGTTTTTGGGTCAAATCTGTAGCCTTTTTTACGCAGTTTCCTTCTTCTCTTAACCATGTTGTAACGATAGACGGGGTGTTTTGAGCGGCCTGAACAGGCGTTGGGGTTCTTGTTGAGCCTTGGAATTATGCCTTGAACAACGAAAATTACCGTCCCTGGGTGGTTTGTGTATGTTGTATGGTGGTACGCCGCCACCAACCATTGACACCCACGAGAATCGTGTGAAAGCTAAATTTATTATATCTAAACTTCATGGAAAAATCAAGCAAAATAAGAAAGGGGGTTCCTGTCGTTGGTCGAACTATTTTCATTTAATCATCTCAGGATTAACGAACACATCTATCCATGGCAATCTATAAGTAAATATTACATACAATGAAGCTGAAATTATGAATATGATTAGAATAAATGCCTTAAAATTCCAAGTGAAATGTTTGTCTTCAATATTTAATTCTATTGTAGCACAAACTGTACCTGCAAGCACTGTAACAATAGACGCAAATATGACTTCCAACAATAAAATTTCCAGCCGCCCATAAAATGCTGCCATTGTATACCACAGGATGAAAATAAACCAGGGAACTACTGTTGTGGTGAACAATCTTGAGAATATGAAACCACTCTTATTCTGAATGGTACGCCTTCTAAATACAAATTCTACTAAATTCAGAACAAAATAGGAAAAGAAGGCAATTTTTAAATGCTGCCATATTGATTCATTAATTGCACATATAGGGACTAATACAGGAGAAGGAAATATTTCATAAGCAAAATGGAATATGGAAAATATAATTAAGAAAAAGAATCCTTTTAAGTAAAGATATAAATTTTTACTCATAAGAAACCCTTTGGTAAAGCTATCGCTTTGCAGCTATTTATTATTTTGAAATAGCGAAGCAAAACTTTGCCATTATGACGCGGAGCTACCGCTCCGCTACTCCAGGCAGAGCAAGTATCCCTGTATCAATAAAAAGCCCTTGCAACCGAATACAAGGGCCCTTTTCAATTTACCCCGTGGAGAAAATATCAAGGCAAACTTAATTTTATTTAACTACAACCATGGGTTCACCACAATGTTTGGGAAGCTCCTTTGTGACACCACAAGCACCACCCATACAACAAGCCAGCATTGTCCTCTCATTGATTTCTGTAACTATCATTGGCCGTCCGCAATGGATAGGTATATCTTTTGTTACACCACATTTTTTACATTTTAATTTTGCCATTTCTCCCTCCTCAGTAAGTCTCTCCTGATATTCCCCTCCACAGAGATACGAAACCGCTCTCTCACTACCTCTTTGATAAAAACATATTTAAGAATTAATTTTTTTTATTTTAACAAATACTATTTAAACTAATCAAGTACAATTTACGGCAATAATTTCGGGGATTTTGTAATAGAAAATTAAAAAACCGCTATACCCCTACTGGGATTG
>Ga0129298_10000528_pt1 | contig 15179 bp, 13 predicted proteins | sample I19B2metaG_FD_94707 | JGI IMG/M metagenome (GOLD analysis project Ga0129298, IMG submission 94707) | Lake sediment bacterial and archeal communities from Gulf of Boni, Indonesia to study Microbial Dark Matter (Phase II) - ​I19B2 metaG | ecosystem: Environmental > Aquatic > Freshwater > Lake >... | reverse complement strand
CTATTATAGAGAAGTTGAGTACATTAGGAATTTAGATCAAGCACTCCGAGATAATTGGGATACCCCAGAATTTTTTAAAAACTACCCACATTATATCAAACTATATGAGATCAATAAAAGGCTCCAGAATATTGAAAAAAGTATAAACACAAATAATCACTAAATATGCTAATTAACCAGTATAAAAACAAGCAGGACAGCGGTTAAACCGTCCTGCGCACTCCAACATTATGACGATAACCAAAGAGAGGGTTTGTACATACGAAACGATAGGGTTCGCCTCCACCAATTTTGCAAAAATGAAGTTCAGGAATAAATCCTGAGCTTTATTTTTTTGCCTATGCACAAAAGGGTTCAAGGGTTCCAGACCTTTCACTGCTTTAAGATTTCCGAGTCGAAATCTGTATTTCACTATACTGTATCGCTACGCCTCCTTTTTTATGGCTTTTTAAAAGAATAGTACCTTAATATGGGAAAGACATTTTATTGATTACCATTTCATAAATGATTATCTAAGCTCCCAATGGCTTAAAACCAACGTTGTAGGCATGTATCACAAATGATTATAGATGTAATCCCATGATGGTGCTAAGATGAAACTGTGGTTTACAAACCAATTATTCTATATTTGAGTAATAAACAAAATGATATTGTAAGGGGGTAACGCAATGGGGGTAGGGGATCAATGGATGCCGGAGTATAAAAGCTTTTGTGATCCGGTTACCGGAGTCAGAATCCAGCAGTTAACGGACTATAAAGGCCATAGCCATCATCTTTACTTTACCAATCTAGGGTGGTATGACAGCGGTAGAAAGGTATTATTCGGTTCAGACCGTAATAATAGGACAAATTTGTTTAGCCTGGACCTGGAAACTAAGAAAATACAACAGTTGACGGACCTGGAGCCAATCCCTCCGCCGCTGGAGACGGAATTTATGAGTACCTGTGTCAATCCCATACGGGATGAGGTCTATTTCTGGTATGGAAACAAAATAATAGCCCTGGACCTTCACTCTTTAGAGCAAAGGGCACTTTGGGAGATGCCGGAAGGGTTTATGCGGATCGGACCGAACTGTACAGCAGATGGTAAATATGTCTGCGCCGGGATAATGGAAGATTTGTCCGACCGCATCAAGATAGACTTGTTAAGAGGGTATGTCGGATTTAAGGAAACCTTTGAGGCACAACCGCTTAGCAGAATTGTATGCATCAATACCGACGGGAGCGGGGCGAAGACGGTATGGGAAGAAAAGTCCTGGATAGGGCATATTAATACTTCTCCTACACAGCTCAACCTGCTCACTTTCTGCCATGAAGGCCCATGGGACAGGGTTGACAACCGTATCTGGTGTCTTGACCTGAATACGCAAAAGGCGTGGATGCTCCGGGAAAGGGAGAGCCTGGAGATCGTGGGACACGAATACTGGCATGCGGATGGAATACATATAGGGTATCATGGAAAATGGGAGGATGGACGGAAGTTTTTTGGAAGAATCCTCTATGACAATACTGAAAAGGTGGAAGTAGATTTTCCGTATGAGACGGGGCACATCCATTCCAATGATATTACACTGGTAGTTGGCGATGGAAACAGGGATGGAAAAGTGATCCGGCTGTGGAAATGGAACGGTAAGGGGTATGAAAACCCCAGAATACTCTGTGAGCACCGAAGCAGCTTTCATATTCAACAGGTACATGTTCATCCTAGATTTAGTCCAGATGGGAAAAAGGTTCTTTTTACCAGCGATATGTCTGGATATGGGAACATATATTTGGTGGATGTGCCTGATTTTGAATGTTTACCGGAGCTTAAAGAATAGAAGAAATGCTGTGCATGTAGCATGAATGATTATTTGTTCACAAATGATTATTCCAACTGGAAAAGCTTAATAATTCAAGCATTCACAAGTGGCTTGCAAATGATTATTGATGTTATTTTGATTAAAAACTAAGATAAGTGTGAGGTCAGTTTTACTTAAGTACATAGCTCAAATAAAGATGAAACTAATTATCAGATGAGGGGAGATTATTCTGAACACAATCCAGACAGATATATATAGCACACCCTGCTCCAAAAAAATAAAGACCGGAAGCCAACTGGTTCTTGAAAAGCTGAATAAGGACAGGTGGCTATATATTATGCTAGTACCCGGAATACTATATTTCATATTATTTAAATATGCGCCTATGTTAGGCTTGGTGATGGCCTTTGAAAATTACCAGCCTTTTCTGGGATTCACAAAGAGTCAATGGATAGGGCTTGAACATTTCCACAGGTTTTTTTCAGATCCGTCCTTTTGGATGTTGTTGAAGAATACGCTGATTCTAGGACTCTACAATATTTTCTTTTTTTTCCCGCTGCCGATTGTGCTTTCTTTGATGTTGAACGAGGTCCGAATGACGGCATACAAAAGGGTGATACAGACCCTGGTATATATTCCCCACTTTATTTCCTGGGTGGTGGTTGCCGCCCTTACCTACACCTTCTTTACCACGGAAGGCGGCATTGTCAATGATGTTCTTGTTTCCTTAGGGTATGACAAAATCAACCCGATGCTGAGTCTGGGCGCCTTCCGTCCCATGATCATACTGCAGGTGATATGGAAGGAAACGGGTTGGGGGACGATTATATTCCTTGCAGCTATAGCGGGTGTGGACCCTGAGCTATACACGGCAGCAGAAGTGGATGGTGCAGGAAGGTGGCGGAAATTGTGGCATATCACGCTTCCCTCCATACGAAGCACGATTGTGATTCTTCTGATTCTTCGGTTGGGAGCATTCCTGGATACGGGGTTCGAGCAGCTGATGCTAATGATAAATTCCATGAACCGAGAGGTGGGAGAAGTATTCGATACCTACGTATACCAGATGGGTATTATTGGCGGGCAGTTCAGTTATACGGCGGCAGTAGGCCTGTTTAAATCCTTTGCAGCGTTACTGCTGATAGTGGTATCCAACAACATTGCCAAAAGGTTTGGAGAAGAGGGAATTTATTAGAGAGGACAGGTAGAAATGCGGCGTAAACTTGGAGTCGGAAATCTTATATTTGACATATGCAATATTGTTGTACTTGGCATTATAGCCTTGGTTACGGTTTTACCTTTCATTCATGTGATCGTATCGTCGTTCACACCACCGGGAGAATTGATGAAAAGTGATTTTATTATCATCCCAAAGAGTATTTCTTTGGATGCATACAAGTATATATTTTCTACCAATGTTGTAGCTAGGGGGTTAGCGGTTTCCATCCTGGTGACCTTAGTTGGAACGGTCTTTAACATGATTATGACTGTATTGATGGCATACCCTCTTGCTCACAAAGGTCTATTGGCAAGAAAGGCGATTATGCTGATGGTGACCTTTACCCTGATGTTTAACGGCGGTATGGTACCCAGCTACATTATCATCCAGAAGCTGCATTTGCTGAATAACTATTGGGCATTGATCCTGCCGGGTGCTATCAGTGCATTTAGCTTGATTATATTTAAGAACTATTTCCAGGAGCTTCCTGCAGAACTGGAGGAATCGGCAAAGTTGGATGGAGCTAATGACTTACTCATATTATTTCGTATCATTCTGCCGGTTTCGAAGCCTCTGATTGCAACTTTTCTGGTTATGTTCGGCGTAGGTTACTGGAATTCCTGGTTCAATGCAGTGCTGTACTTGAATGATGCCAAAATGTGGCCCATTCAGGTGGTGCTCAGGCAGGTTATCTCTGCTACATCCAATATTGGAGATATGATGGAAACCAACATAGTAATTCCCCCAAAGACGGTTCAAATGTGCACTATCACCATAGCAACCCTCCCCATATTATGTGTATATCCGTTTTTGCAAAAGTATTTTACCCAGGGTATCTTATTAGGTTCGGTTAAGGGATGACCCGGATGGGGCAATCTTTTAATATTAAATTGACTAAATGGAGGAATGATCGGGATGAACAGAAAAAGTAGATGGAGCAAATGTATAGCGGCAGCTTGCTCATTCGTAATGGTCACATCTTTATTGGCAGGGTGCGGTGCAGGCAAAGGAAACAGTTCGGATACCAAAGCGCCGGCGGCAACTGCGACTTCCCAAGCAAAGCAGGAACCGACCAGAATCAGTATTATGATTCCGTTCAGGTATTAGCGGAAATAGTGTTGCTCAAGGATTGGCGAGGATTGAAAGGGATGTATTGCTGTATTCGCCGGACTTGGCCGTTGTGTGTTTTGGATTGAATGATGCGGGCGGTGGTAATGTGCTCCATGATGCCACTATACTGTACCGATCATCACTAAGATTGGTTATATGAGTTTTCGGACAGTCTGACCAAAATGTGGGAAAAATGATGTAGATAATTCAACCTACGTAATTTTTTTGTATACTTACCATATTATTTTCGACCCTTAAAGTATTGACAATAGTGTATCATAGAAGTATCAGTAATCGAAGTGACCTTACTCCAAATTGATAGACATCTCAAATGACTATATATTAGTCGTTTTGAATGTCTACTTTATTGAGATAAGGTCAATTACTATTAATACAACATATCATTAAGCGATATATCTCATTTACATCACTTTTGCATAAGTCCCATAAAATAAATTATATGTTTAGAAGGATTTTTTCAATTGGTATTGAATATTATTATATGTAGGATGTATGTTGTTAGTATGAATTTATATTTGTAATATGGAGGCAAAAATGAACCTAGACCCAGTTAACACTATATCCGTTGTAGATGAAGTTGTAAAGAGAATTACCGATGCGATTATTAAAAAGGAATTGAAACCTGGGCAGAAAATTCCAACTGAAAATGAGTTGTGTGAAAAGCTGGGTGTCGGGAGAAATTCTTTAAGAGAAGCGATGAAAATGCTTTCTGCACTTGGAGTATTAGAAATAAGGCGGGGTGACGGCACTTATATAGCAGAAAAGATTTCGCCTTCGGCATTTGATTCTGTTGTACACAGTGTTATTCTTGAGCAGAGTACCCCTGGTGAAATACTTGAACTTAGAAAGGTACTGGATTCTATACTTCTTGAGCTGGCAGTCGATAAAGCCACGGAAGAGGACATCAGGCTGTTGTACAGCCTGCAAAAGGAATTTTATGATTTGATAGAGCATAAGGAATTTGAAAGGGGCGCTTCCCAGGATCTTAAGTTCCATTATGCCTTAATAGATATTGCAAGGAATCCTCTATTAGGAAGGATAGTTTCAGGTGTATACAGTCTTTTTTGGCCATCTGTTGAAAATACGTTAAAAAGTAAACAGGAGTATATGGGCGCGTATCAGAAGCACGATGATATACTGGAGGTAATAAAAAGCCGTGATAAATCCAGGATTCCTCAGGTTATTGATAAGAGCCTTGAGGTCTGGAAAGAATACTGGAAGGATTATAAAAGGTAATAATTTCAGCGGGATATTATTTTTTGACCATCAAGGTAGGATGTATTATTATAGTATAAATTTATTTGTATTATAACTCGATCAGGTCATATACAGGGCTTTCATGGTTTGGTATAAAATGTTCGGGGGAAAAGCTATGAATAATAATCTGGTTACACAATGGTATAGGCCTTTAGACATTATTGTGAAAGGGGTTTGTAGTAAGGATAATCCTTTTCTTGCGGAGTTAAAAGGTGAATTTACAGGTCCTGAAGGTGAAACGATCGTCATACCCGGTTTTTATGATGGAGATAACACATGGAGAATACGTTTTTCACCAACCAGAGTTGGGGTGTGGAAATACGACATACTTTCGGATGACATAGCATACGGAAAAATGAACGGTGAAATACAATGCATTGAAAATGAAAATAAAAAGGTGCATGGAAGATTAGGGGTAAACCCCGACTACCCTCATCACTTTAAATACGAAGATGGCATCAGTCACTTCATGCTGGCATATGAATGCGATTGGCTGTGGGCGCTGGACCTTGGAAAGCACCAGGGGAGTGAGACGCAAGAATTTATAGACAGCATAAAAGAGTATGGATTTAACAATATTGTCATGAATGTATATGCTCATGATACTACGTGGGCTAAAGGGAGAACCTGCGATAAGGACTATGGTCCGCCAGCACTTTACGCATGGAAAGGCTCCAATGACTATCCCGATCAAAGCCGTTTCAATAGTCAATTCTTCAGTAATTATGACAGAGTGGTCACAATTCTTTTAAACGAGGGGATAACTGCTCATATACTTCTTAAGGTTTATAATAAGGCAGTAAAATGGCCTGAGAAATATTCTATTGAAGATGATTTATACTTCAAATACATAGTAGCAAGGTATCAGGCATTTCCAAACATAATATGGGACTATTCAAAGGAAGCATACTATGAGGCTGATAAGGATTATATAAACAGCCGTATAGAAATTATAAAGGAATATGACGCATACAAGCATCTGATAACGCTTCATGATGACAGAGTTCTTCTAGACAACTGTAATTACAACAAAAACCTGGATTTTCTAACTGCCCAGCAGCATAACGATTTTTATTACTCCATACTTTATGAAAGGCAGAAAAGAAAATGGCCTGTTTTCAATTCGGAATTCGGGTATGAGTGGGGACCTCTGCAAAAACCGCTTACATGGGCTGCACAAAATGCCGAAGAGTTTGTTGGTCGGGCTTACGAGGTTGTAATGGCAGGAGGCTATCCCGGTTACTATTACGACTATACAGCATGGGATATCATTGACTTCAGTGTCATTCCCAAAGGGTACTCATATTTCAAGATCTTATATGATTTTTTCACATCTATAGAGTGGTGGAAGCTGGAGCCCCATCCGGAAGTTTGTTGCTGGCACGGCAGGTGTCTGGCCGATATTGGTAGGGAATATGTATTTTATATAGACGCGTATAAAAATGCATTGTTCAATATGAGTTTTTTGGATAAGCCATACACAGCACAATGGATTAATACGTATACCGGTGAAAGGGTTGCCGGTGAACTGTGTCCACATATATCATCCTCGGACTTGCGTACATCACAATGTCCGTTTAAGGATGCACCGGGAATACTTCATATCTATATAGGATAAAAATGAGGCTTTGTTATATTAAAATACAATTTTGACACGAAATAAAAGTTAAGGAGGGGGGAAATTGTCTAAAACACACATTAATGTAAAGGGTGAAAAATTTGAAATCAACGGAGAACTGACTTATTCGGAAATTGAGGGTAGCTTACCGTCCGCTCAGGGGCTTTTAATGAATGCGAGATTCATTCAGGGCATATTTGACGATAAAGACATGCGGGAAAGGTTTGCAAGGTTCGGCAGAAGTGTTTACGATCCGGAGAAAAATACCGATGACCTTGCTGCCGCTTTGCCAGAATGGTATGCTCATGGATTGAGGTCGTTTACCGTAGGACTTCAAGGTGGCGGACCGGTTTTTACCATTGATGACTGGAGTACCATTAATAATACCCCATTCAGTGATGACGGAAAATCCTTCGATAGCGCTTATGAAGGACGTCTGGAAAGGTTAATAAAGGCTGCGGACGAGATTGGGATGACTGTTATTGTAAGCTTGTTGTACCAGGCACAGGCACACAGGTTAAAAGACGGAGAGGCTGTAAGAAATGCAGTAAAGACAGCCTGTGCCGTTCTTAAGAATTTGGACTGCTCAAATATTATTATTGAAGTCGCAAATGAACACCATGTAGGAAATTTTAAAATACACCCTATTATTCACTCTGCCGAAGGGATGTCCTACTTGATAGAGCTTGCCCGTGAACAGTCGGGCGGAATGCTTGTTGGATGTAGCGGAGGTGGTGGATATTCAAATAGGGAGATAGCAAAGGTAAGCGATATTATTTTAATTCACGGTAATAACTGCACTAGGCAGGAATATTATAATCTAATAAAAAAAGTCCGTAGCTTCGGAATGAACAAGCCGATTGTATGTAATGAAGATTCCCCTTGCATAGGCCAGTTGGAGGTTTCGTTAAGAAACGGGGCTTCATGGGGATATTACAACAACCTGACAAAGCAGGAACCACCAGCAGACTGGGGAATAACAACCGGAGAGGATACATACTTTGCTAGGAGGATGGCGGAAAGAATAGGAATAAGGACGCCTTCCCTGAGATTTGAAGACCAGTACTACTTTCAGGGATTCGAGCGGGATATAACTATTGATAATAAAAGGTGGATAAGACTTGCGAGCTTGTATCCCGAGACAATCAACTATGTTGAGTTTTACAGGAACGGTGAGCTTATCGACATAGCTTATGATGAGCCTTTTATGGTAAATAACGTAACTACCTGGATTCAGCAGCCGTGCATAATAAGTGAGCAAGACAAAGAGTGGAAAGCCCTGGTATACTTAAGGAACGGCCAGGTTGTGGAAAAAAAAGTTGAGTTGCGGTAACTATTGTGCACATTGAAACCGACTTCTTTGGTATTAGCACATACCTGAATTGTGGAGGTGTCATGGAAATGGGAAGTACAAAAGTCGGTATAAAGGGCAGTAAATTTTATATAAACGGTAAATTGACATACAGTGATATTGAAGGAAGTAATCCTGGCGCCCACGGTCTTTTAATGAATGCCCGTTTTATCCAGGGAGTATTTGATGATAAGGGAAACAGAGGGAGATATGCACGCTTTGGTTACGAGGTTTTTGATCCCGATGCAAATACCGACCGTCTGATTGAGGCGCTGCCTGAATGGTACAGGTACGGCCTCAGGGCTTTTACTGTAGGTTTCCAGGGAGGAGGCCCATGCTTTACCATTAATAATCATACAATAAATAATAATCCGTATAGTGAAGACGGTACATCACTGGACGGCGAATATGTGCGCAGGATGGAAAAACTCATTATCGCTGCCGACAATATTGGGATGGTTGTTATAGTCAGCTTTTTCTATGGCGCTCAGACCAGATGGCTGAAGGATGACAACTCTGTCAGGAATGCAGTGAAGACAGCGTCGAACTTCCTAAGGGACAGGGGCTTTACAAATGTAATCATTGAAATTGCCAATGAGCATAACATTAATGAATTTAAAATACATCCGATACTATATAATCCTGAGGGTATTGTTTCGCTTATTGATGTTGCCAGAAGGGAATCGGGAGGGATGCCTGTAGGATGCAGCGGTGGAGGAGGCTATTCAAATAGGGATATAAGCATGGCAAGTGATGTTGTTCTAATCCATGGTAATGGATGCTCAAGGCAGCATTATTATAATCTTATAATGAGGGTAAGAGAATGGGAACCGGATAAGCCCATAGTATGCAACGAAGATTCTCAGGCTGTAGGACAGCTTGAAGTGGCATTTAGGACAAAAACTTCATGGGGCTATTACAACAATATCACTAAGCAGGAGCCTCCTGCAAACTGGGGCATTTCAGCCGGGGAGGATACATATTTTGCATATCGTATGGCTGAAGGTATAGGAATAAAAATGACTAACATACATGAGGGAGACCGGTACTGCCTGCAGGGCTTTGAAAGTAACTTTACTTTTGAGGGGAAAAGATGGATAAGACTTGCCAGCCTATACCCTGAAGAAATTAATTTTGTTGATTTCTTCAGAAACGGAGATTTGATTTATACAGCATACGATGAGCCCTATACAGTCAATTATATCAGCAACTGGCTGCAGGGTCCCTGTCTTATCAAGGAGGAAGATAGGGAATGGAAGGCTTTGATACACTTGAGAAATGGGAGAATTATTGAAAAGACCTTCAGAAAATAAGTGTATGATAGCACAAGTATTAAAATATATAGTAATAAAAGCAGAATTTTCTAAATATATGTAGAATATTTAATGAAAAATACATCCTACGTATTATAATACTACATATTGTCCGAAATTATTTCTTTTTTAAGGAGCTTGGGTAATGGAAAGAGATATAAAGTATTTAACTCAAAAAGCAAATGAACTTCGTCAAAATATAATTGCCATGATCTATAAAGCAGGAGCCGGACATCCGGGAGGATCGCTGTCCATAGCAGATATTATAACGGCAATGTATTATGATGAACTAAAAATTGATCCGCAAAATCCGGGTTGGACTGAAAGAGACAGACTGATACTCTCAAAAGGGCATACATGCCCTGCACTGTATTCTGTCCTGGCAATGAAGGGCTACTATAGTACAGATGTTATCGGAACACTAAGAAAATTCGGTTCTATACTGCAGGGTCATCCGGATATGTGCAAAGTCCCCGGTATTGATATGACATCAGGCTCGCTGGGACAGGGATTATCTGTCGGAATAGGAATGGCAATAGGGGCAAAGGCGGACCAACTGGACAGCAGAGTTTATGTGATAATGGGTGACGGAGAGACAAATGAGGGACAGGTATGGGAGGCAGCAATGTGTGCAGCCAAATACAAGCTTGATAACCTAGTTACTATTGTAGATAAAAATAACCTGCAGAATGATGACTTCACAGACATCATCATGCCTATGAGTTCCATGGAAAAGAAATGGGATGCATTCGGCTGGGAAGTTTTCACAATTGACGGACACAATATGGACGAAATCCTTAAGGCGTTTGAAAGTGCCAGGAAGGTAAAAGGCAAACCGGTTTGTATAATTGCCAATACTGTCAAAGGTAAAGGGGTGTCGTTTATGGAAAATGTCAGCATGTGGCACGGTACCGCTCCTAATAGTGAACAGTACGAAGCAGCAATTAATGAGTTAAAGGCAGGGGATATAATTTGAATGCAAAAGCAACAAGGGATGCTTTCGGGGATGCAATCCTCGAGCTTGGAAGGATAAATGAAAAGGTTTTTGTAATTGACTGTGATATATCAAAGGCAATGAAGACCGGTGATTTTGCGAATGCATTTCCTGAAAGACGTCTCAATGTAGGTATAGCTGAACAGAATGCGGCATCAATCGCAGCCGGACTGGCTGCCATGGGAAAAGTACCTTTTATATGCACATATGCCGTATTTGGCAGTATGAGGATGTGCGAGCAGGTAAGGACCGGCATCTGCTACCCGAAACTGAATGTGAAGATTGCATGCAGTCATGGAGGAATAACTCCGGGAACCGATGGAGTAACCCATCAGGCTACTGAGGATCTGGGTATACTCAGAACCATGCCTAATATGGCAGTGGTTATGGGAGCAGATTATTATGCGACAAAAAAACTGGTTAAAAAAGCTGCCGAGTACGATGGCCCTGTGTACTTAAGATTTACAAAAGATCCTGTACCGGTATATTACAGTGAGGATGAAGAGTTTGAAATAGGAAAGGGAAAGCTTTTAATGGAAGGAAGAGATATTACAATCATAACATTCGGTGAAATGCTCGGGCAGGGAAAACTGGCTGCAGATGAGCTGACACAGAAGGGTGTAAGTGTTGAACTCATTGATATCCATACGCTTAAACCTTTTGACGTTGGCCTTGTGTCTAAAAGTATAACAAAAACCGGCAGGGTGATTACAGCAGAGGACCATAATATTATTAACGGCCTTGGGAGTGCTGTAGCTGAAATTATTGCGGAAATGGGCTATGGAAGATTAAAGCGTGTAGGATTGAAAGACACATTCGCAGAATCCGGAGATTATTATGGGCTATTGGAAAAGTATGAAATGGACAGCAGCTACATAATAAAAATGGCAGGCGAATTGCTTTAAGGTGCTTTAATATATTGATATTAGAAGCCGGACAGGAAAACTGCCGCTTCAATATAGTTCCAGGAAACATTATGGCTTTCCGAAAAGAATATTAACACAGGAGGGATAATGATTTATGAGGTATGGAATGAGAAAGGTTTTGAGTGGTATTATTTGTTTATTCATCTTGATGACACTGATTTCAGGCTGCAGTGGCGGCAGCGCGGCTACGAACAGCGGGCCAAAAAAGGTTGTGAGGTTGGCCTACCAGGGAATACTGGACAAAGACACCATCGACCCTATTTCAGGTATTACCAAAAAGGGAAAACAGTCACTCAAAGAACTTCTTGAGAAAAAGCTTCCAAATTACCAGATTGATATCATAACTATTCCAAGTGACGGATGGATACAAAAAACTGAAACCACCATTAAATCCGGAGAATGTGATGTGGCGTGGTATACAAACCAGGTCATGGCAGCCGATTGGTTTACAGATCATTCGGAATTTATGAAGGACGACCAACAGGTGAACCTCAATAATATCAACTCATTATTCCTTGATCAGGCTGTGCACTATATCAAGTACCGGAGTTTTGACAAACCTCAAAGCACAAATCAATACTATGGTCTCCCTATTGATATGTCTGCTTATTTCATGGCTTATGACAAGCAGCTTTTTGATGACTGGGGAGTCCAGCCTCCGTCTGAAAATACCACATATGAGGAGCTTATTGATAAGGCAAAGAAGATGACGGGGAAAAACCCTAAGACCGGTAAGGATAATTACGGGACCTTTTTGAAGAGCTACTGGCTTGAATGGCATTCCATAGGCTTCAATGCAACCCATCCCATAAAGGCTGATGGTATGAAGCTGGCAAACCTCAATATGGATAATGACGTGGAGTACATTAAAGGTTCTCCGGAGGTATTAAAATACTTCAACTACCTGACCGAAGCTTTAAAATATGCGCCTGCCGGTGCAGCAACAGGAACGGGCTCTGAAAAGTTCTATACAAAGGATAACGATATTGCAATTAACATGGATGTATCCCTCACGGGGCAGTATCTTGCATACACATATGCAAACAAGAAGGATGTTACAGACAGGTTCAAGCCAATACTTATGCCTTTAAGCAAGAACGGTATGCAGGGTTTCCCGGAATTCCACAAGGTTGCAGTCGTTAAAAACGCAAAGGATAAGCAGGCTGCATGGGAAGTGGTTAAAAAGCTGACAACCGATAAGGAAGTTGTGGATTTCCTGATAGTGAACTATTCGACATCAGGAGTTCCGGCTTTAAAAGATGCTTCGGGTATGAAATGCATGGAACTTGATATAAATAAAAAGCGTCATGAATTCCAGAAAAAGTCCATATTCATAACTGATGACTACTGGTACTGGAGAGAGCCCATGAACAAGGTTCTGACAAAGGTGGTTGCGAAGCAGGTAACATCTGAACAGGCCCGTATTGAGTTCTATAACAATACCAAAACCTGGATAGAAGATAAAAAGAAGCAGTTGGGTTCAAATTAATCATATAAGCAATAATCGGTAATAGGATTTGAAAGTTCGAGAAAAGTGCGGATTTAGAGCCTTTTCTCGAACTTACATTCAGTCTCAGACTATAAGGTTTAAGGTGTATTTTATTTCTTAAGCAGTATCCGGTAAAATTTCTTAGGGGGTGCCGCTGCCTCATGAAAAAAATAATCTCATTAAAGAAAGGGTTCGGAGACCTGGAGTGGTATTTGCTCATTGCGATACCTTTAATTGGAACACTGATATTTAATGTTGTACCGCTTTTTCAGACCATAGTTAATAGCATGTCCAACTCCCAGTCGCAATTTATCGGTTTTACCAACTATGGTATAACATTTAAGGACTATGAGTTCAAACAATCTGTATTCAATACTCTATATATGGGTATTTTGGGTGTATTTTTGAACATACCCATTGCTTTTACCCTGGCAAATATGCTGAACAATATACCAAAGGGCAAAAATGTGTACAAGGTGTTTTTCCTTTTACCATTAATAACTTCAATAGTCACTGTAGCGATACTTTTCAAATTTATATTTTCACCCGATAAAGCCAGTATAGCTAACTATGTGATTTCACTTATAGGAATGCAGCCATTAGGGTGGTTCAACGACGTCAATATGTCACGTGAGACTCTGGTCATGATGGCTTTATGGAAAGGTATAGGGTACAATGTAATTTTGTTTTTCGCAGGACTGCAAACTGTACCCACAGAGCTGTATGAGGCTGCAACCATAGATGGTGCCAATGAAAGGCAGAAATGGAGATATATCACCATTCCATGTATGAGGAATACATTCATATTTGTGTATATAACTTCATGCATAGCTGTACTGAAGAGGTTTGCGGATGTATATGCAGTCAGCAGCGAATATGGCAATCCCGGGGGAACTCTGTTTACAATCATTCTGTACATATACCGTAAATCCTTCTCTACCCTGTTCTATAAAGATCTTGGAGTGGCATCGGCAGCTTCTGTTGTCCTTTTTATACTGATTCTTGTTATAACTGCCATTAACTACTTCCTTACAGAACGTGATGACAGTGTGACACACAAAAGAAAAAACTTCTCAAGGCAGGATAATAAAAAGCTTTTAGATGGAGGTGGAAATTATGGAAAGCAGGCTTAAGAAACTAACAGTGAGCCAGATAATCTATTATATAGTGCTTACAATAGCGGCTGTTATAGTTATACTCCCGTTCATCTGGATGGTATCCACAAGCTTTGATAAATTCGATTCATACGAGTTGCCATATCCTCCAAGGCTGCTGCCTTCAAATCCCAGCACCTTTAATTATTATATAGTGTTTAATAATCTCAATATGCTGCGATACTTATTCAATACATCCGCAGTTGCAGTATTAAGTGTTGTATTGAACCTGCTGATAGCATCACTGACAGGATTCTGTTTTTCAAAAGGTAAATTTGCAGGAAAAAACATACTCCTACTGTTTATTTTGTCTAATATGATGGTACCATTTGAAAGCAAGCTTATGCCTATCTTTAATATTGTTAAGGAACTTGGGCTGACAAATACGTATCTTGGAATCATACTCCCGGGAGTAATGACCAATGCATTCTTTATATTTTTTATTAAGAAATTCTGTGATGATCTGCCGGGTGATCTTTTTGACGCAGGCGTTATAGATGGAGCTTCAAAACTCAGAATTTATGCACAGATATTTTTGCCGCTTATGGGACCGGTACTGGCAACCCTGACGGTGTTGGACGTAATGAATGTCTGGAATGACCTGCTGTGGCCGATGATTGTAGTGAACCGCGATGCAATGAATACCATACAGGTCGGCCTTGCAACCTTTGGCACCAGCAGCAACATGCAAAGACATGCGGGAGTGAGTACTGCAATGTCTGTATTGAGTGTTCTACCTCTGGCAATTCTATTCTCCTTCCTGCAGAAATACATTGTCCAGAGTGTTGCTGCAACAGGCATCAAACAATAGATTCAGTTAAATATGCCAATTAAAACATGAATTATTATAAAGCGAAGGGATGAAGAAGATGGAAAGAAAATATAGTGTAATTAAGGGTTTTATGGTAAAACAGAAAGATCGATT
>Ga0129298_10000526_pt1 | contig 15217 bp, 15 predicted proteins | sample I19B2metaG_FD_94707 | JGI IMG/M metagenome (GOLD analysis project Ga0129298, IMG submission 94707) | Lake sediment bacterial and archeal communities from Gulf of Boni, Indonesia to study Microbial Dark Matter (Phase II) - ​I19B2 metaG | ecosystem: Environmental > Aquatic > Freshwater > Lake >... | reverse complement strand
GTAGTGCGCCGGCCCGCGTCAAAGCTGCCAGGGACTAGTGCGCGCCCGTGGGGGCCGCCGGCGGCTCGACCTCCATGCCGATTTTGTTGAGGATGACCAGATCGACGCGGCGATTGCGGGCGCGGCCTTCGGCCGTCTCGTTGCTTTCGGCCGGGACGGTCTCGGCATAGCCAGCGACGGCCATGCGTGTGACGGGAATCTGGAAGCGTTGGTTCATGAGCCGTAACATCGCCACCGCGCGGGCGGCCGAGAGTTCCCAGTTGCTGGCAAAGCGCGTGTTGTGGATGGGCACTGAGTCGGTGTGGCCCTCCAGGCGGATGGGGTTGGGCAGACTGCGGATGGCGCTGGCGATCTTCTCAAGGGTGGGATAAGTGCGCGGGTCGATGGTATCTTCGCCCGTGGGAAAGAAGGCGGCCTCCATCAGGCTCACCACCAGCCCGCGGCTTTGCAGCTTAATTTGCAGCTTGCCCCCGGCGATTTCCGCCTTGAGCTCCTTGGTGAGGAACTGGAGCGACGGCAGCAACTCGGCGAGGATCTGCTGGCGGGCTTCTTCGTACTTGGCGTCGGGCTTGGCGCCGCCGGGGCCTTTTAACATGGCGTTGCCCTTGCCTTTGTCGTCCACCGTGCCGCCCAGGATGCCGGCGATGGCCGAGGCGATCTGGTTCTCCTCCAGGGCCTTGCGGATGGACTCGGAAACCTGGGCCGCCTTGTTCCTGTCGGTCTGCGAGCTGGCAAACATCACCACGAAGAAGGCGAACATCAAAGTGATGAAGTCGGCGTAAGACACAAGCCAGCGTTCGAGGTTCTCATGTGCGGTGTGCTTTTTCTTGCGTGCCATAACGAGCCTGCGTGTTCTGCGCTTAGCCTGGGGCGGAGGTGGCGGGAGCAGCCTGCGGCGCGCCCTTGGCTTCCTTGGCTTTCTCCTTCTTGCCCGCGGGCATGTTGTCGCGGGCGTAGGCCTCCAGCTTGGTGCGAATCAGCTTGGGGTTGAGACCCTCGACAATGCCGATGACGCCCTCCAGCATCAACTCCTTGATCTGCATGGCTTGGTGGGCCCGGGCGCGGATCTTGTTGGCGGCAGGAATGAAGAAGACGTTGGCCGAGCCGACGCCATAGATAGTGGCCACGAAGGCCACAGCGATTCCCCTGCCCACCTCGTCGATGTTGGCCAAGTGCTTCATCACCTGGATGAGCCCCAGCACGGCGCCGATGATGCCTATGGTGGGAGCATAGCCGCCGGCGGCCTCAAAGACCTTAGCCTCAGCCTCGTGACGGTGTTCCTCCACGCCCATCTCCAGCTCCATCATCTTGCGGATCTCCTGCAAGTCGGTCCCGTCCACGGCCAGGTTGAGAGCTTTGCGGAGGAAGGGGTCCTCGACGCGTTCGGCGTCCTGCTCCAGCGAAACGATGCCGTTCTTGCGGGCCTTGGTGGCGTAGCCGATGACCTCCTCGATGGTGAGCTGGGGGGTCTGCTGCTTCTCGAAGAACACCGCCATCAGGCGCTTCAAGCCGCTGAGAAAAGTACCCAAAGGAACTGTCACCATGGTGGCGCCGATGGTCCCGCCGAAGACGATAATGGCCGCGGTGGGCTGAAGGATCTCCTGGATCTTGCCGCCCTCCAGGATCATGCCGCCGACGATCCCTCCCACGGCTAGGACCAGGCCACCTACGGTAGCCAGGTCGGGTTTGGAGCCGCCGCCCCTGGCAGCCTTTGGCTTGTCCGGTTGAGGTTTGTTGTCGGCCATCCCGGTTCCACAAGAGCAGGGCTTACGCGGCCTGCTCTTCCTCCGGTTTCAGCAGGGCAGGACCCTGAAGCAGGCCTGCGACGATAGCCCGCCTGTAATCGATCACCCGCTCGCGTACCTCATCGGCCGATTCCAGGACCATGAACTTCTGCCCTGTAGTCAGGGTTATGACCGTGTCCGGCGTAACCTCAAGGTGCTCGATCAGGTCGGCGTTGAGCATCATGGGGGCGTGGTTCAGGCGGGTCAGCCTGATCATAAAAAGATCCTTCCCTAAAAGCACTTATCGTCGGTGGCGGGGGGCGCAGGAGCGGCCGGAGGTCTTTTTCAGAGTGGGCGGAGGGGGTCGATGGTCGATAAGAGAGGGGTGAACCCCTTGCTCGGCGCGCGCGCGCTTCTGGAAGCCCTGGAGTCGGCCGACGTGACGCGGTTGGAGGAAGAGCTCCACCGGGTCGCAGGGGGGCGCTGCGCTGGTACGAAGCCGCCTCTGGACGGGCTTGAGCGCCTGGAGCTGTTGGAGGCTGTTGCGGAGGCCATGCGAAGCGCCTTGGCCCGCATGCGTCGGGGGTTGACGGACCGCCTGGAAGGCGCGGCGGTGCACCTCCGGCTCCTCCGGCACCTGGCGGAATCCGGCTGAACCTTTGCGCGGCCTACTTTAACAGCTTCAGCAACTCAGCCAGTTCCTTGCGGACGTGCTCCAAAGCCGCAGGGGAGGACTCAAACAGCTCATCCTGCCTGGGGCGAACAGCCGGACGCGCCCGCCGGGCCGAGCGAGCGCCCTCCAGGTGCTTACGCGCCCCTTCCAGCGTGTAACGCTTGTCGTAAAGGAGCCGTTTGATCTCCAGCAGGAGTTCCACATCCCGGCGCCGGTACAGCCGTTGGCCGGTGGAGGACTTTTTCGGCGTCAGGGCTGGGAACTCGGTCTCCCAGTACCGCAGGACGTAAGGTTTAACCCCCACCAGACGGCTTACTTCGCCGATTCGGAAGTACAGCCGATCAGGGATTTCCGGTGGCTGTCTCCGCTGTGCCTCCTTTTCAGTCATTGCCGGCCCGACACCGTAATCCTACGGGGAAGTGGGGCGCGAGGTCAACCGGGGAGCGGTGACACGGCTGGCGCCGTTTTTTCCCGCGCGTTTTGAGCAAGTTGGATCCAGGGCCGGAAGGCGGGGCCGTGTCGGCGCGTAAGCTGGTCGCAGATGGGCCAGCCGGCGGCTGACGAAGGCCCCCTGGAGGATGCCGGCGGCCACCAATGGGAGGCGGGTTCACCGGGCGAGGCTGGGGGCCCAGTAGCGTTGCCGCACTCTGGAGGACATCCCCGGGGACCCGCCGCCCGCTCTTTTCACTCCGCCCGCCACAGTAGCATGTGCCACCGTAGGATGATGTTTGTGTGACCCTACGCATCGGAGTCCACCCCGTACTGGAGGCCCTGCGCGCCCGCCGCCCGCTGAGCCGGGTGGTGGTCGCCAGGGGAGCCTCCTCGCGCCGTCTTCAGGAAATCATCGACCTGTGCCGCCAGCTTTCTATCCCTGTGCGGTTGGAGAGCCGCGAGGCGCTGGACCGGTTGAGCGGCACGCTGGCGCACCAGGGCGTCATCGCGGTGGGAGCGGCACAGGGCTACTGTGAGCTGGACGACCTGCTCGCAAGGTCCCCCCTGCTGGTGCTGCTGGACGGCATCGAGGATCCGCATAACCTGGGGGCCATCATCCGCACTGCGCACGCCGCGGGCGCCGGCGGCGTGGTGGTTCCGGAGCGCCGGGCAGCGCCGCTGACCGAGGCGGTGGCTAAGGCCGCCGCCGGCGCCCTCGAATACCTACCCGTGGCGCGGGTGGGTAACCTCAGCCGGGCGCTGGAGCGGCTGAAGCAGCGGGGCTACTGGATCTACGGCCTGGACGAGCGCGGCGAGCATTCCTATGACGCCATTGACTATGCCCAGCCCACCGCGTTCGTGCTGGGCGCCGAGGGGCGCGGGTTGCACGAGCAGGTGCGCAAACACTGCGACTTCCTTGTCCGCATCCCGCTGGCCGGAAAGATCTCTTCCCTGAACGTCTCGGTGGCGGCGGGAATTGTGCTGTTCGAGTGGAAACGCCGCTAACCGCGGGGGCGGGGCGCCTATGCGGCGCAGGGGCTGATCGCTCGGGCCGAAGCTGGGGTCCCGTAGATAGTACAATCGTTCGAGATGCGGCGGCTGTTCTGTTCACTGTTACTGGGCTTGACTATTCAGCAGGGGGCGCCGGCCCGGCAGCCGGTGCGTGCCCCCAAGGCCATGGTGGTGTCGCGGGAGGCGCGCGCCACCGACGCGGGGCTGCGCGTGCTCCGGGCCGGCGGCAACGCGGTGGATGCCGCCGTGGCGGTGGGCTTCGCCTTGGCGGTGACGCATCCCTCGGCGGGCAACCTCGGCGGCGGCGGGTTCATGCTGATCCGCTTCGCTGACGGGCGCACGACCTTCCTGGACTTCCGCGAACGCGCCCCGGAGAAGGCCAGCCGCGACATGTACTTGGGGCCCGACGGCCAGCCTACTCAGGACAGCCTCACGGGCTGGCGCGCCCCGGCGGTGCCGGGTACGGTGCGGGGGTTCGAATTCGCTTCGAAGAAGTACGGCCGCAAGAAATGGGCCGAGCTACTGGCGCCGGCCGTCGAGCTGGCCGCCAAGGGCTTTCCCGTCTCTTACGGCCTGGCGCAAAGCCTCCGTGGAGCCAAGAAGCTGGCGCAGTTCCCCGAGTCGAAGCACATTTTCTTGAAAGGCGGCCTTTTCTATCAGCCGGGCGAGCGCTTGGTGCAGCCGGAGCTGGCGGCTACGCTGAGAGGGCTGGCCGCCACCGGAGCGCGGGATTTCTACGAAGGCGAGACTGCGCGGCGGCTGGTGACGGCCATGCAGGCGAACGGGGGCTTGTGGACAGCCCGGGACCTGGCCGATTACACGGTCGTAGAACGCAAGCCGCTCACCGGACGCTACCGCGGCTGCGAGATCGTCAGCGCGCCTCCACCCTCATCGGGTGGTGTGGGCGTGCTGGAGATGCTCGGGATGCTGGAGGGCACGGGCTACGAGAAGCCGGGGGCGGGCTCGGCGGCCGTGGCGCATTACCTGGCCGAGGTTATGCGCCGCTATTACGCCGACCGCGCCGCTTACCTGGGCGACCCGGACTTCGTGCGGGTGCCGGTAGCAGGCCTGCTGGATCCCGCTTACCTGGCCCGGAGACGGCAGAGCATCGATCCCCAGCGGGCCACGCCCAGCACGCAGCTCGGCGCGGGGAGACCGCCAGGCGAGGAGAGCACCGAAACCACGCACTACTCGGTGGTGGACGCCGAGGGCCACGCCGTGGCCGTCACCTACACGCTCAACGGGGGTTACGGCAGCGGGGTCACCCCGGCCGGCGTGGGCTTCCTGCTCAACAACGAGATGGACGACTTCGCCGCCAAGCCCGGCGTGCCAAACATGTACGGGCTGATCCAGGGTGAGCGCAACGCGATTGAGCCGCGCAAGCGACCGCTGTCCTCGATGACGCCCACGATCGTGCTGAAGGATGGGAAGCTGTACCTGGTGCTGGGCTCGCCCGGCGGTCCCCGCATCATCAGCACCGTGTTGCAGGTGTTGATCAACGTGCTGGATTTCGGCATGAACCTCCAGGAGGCCGTGGACTGGCCGCGCCTCCACCACCAGTGGCTGCCAGACCGCCTTCTGATGGAGCCTGGCTTCTCGCCGGATACGGTCGCCCTGTTGGAGGGGCGCGGGCACCAGGTCGAGCGGGTCCGCTCGATGGGCGAAGTGGCCGCCATCCTGGTGGCGCAGGGGCACCTCCAGGGCGCGGCCGACTCGCGCACCGAAGGCAAGGCCGCGGGGTACTGAGCTCGCATGGAACACGCCCTCTCGACTCACCTGTTCGCCAATCACCGGCTCACCACCGCGCTGCTGGACCGGATCTGGGGCGTGGGTATCGCCGCGGTGGAGATCTTCTGCGCGCGGCAGCACCTGGATTACACCAACCGGGCGCAGCTCACCGAGTTGCGGGCCTGGTTCCGCGACTCGGAAATGAAACTCTTCTCGGTGCACGCCCCTATTTACACTGACGACGTATGGGGCCGCTCCGGGCCGCATGCGGTGCTGACCATCACCGAGCCGGTGAAGGCGCGGCGCATCGCCATGGTGGACGAGATCAAGCGAGCCATCGAACTCGTCGAGTTCGTGCCCTTTCGCTACCTCATCCAGCATGTGGGCCTGCCCGAGGAGGAGTTCGACGAGCGCAAACTGGAAGCCGCTTTCGCCTCGCTCGACGAGTTGAGCGTGTTCGCCCGGCAGCGGGGCGTCGAGATTCTGCTCGAGAACATCCCGAATCGCCTCTCGAGCGCCGAGCGTCTGATGCACTTGCTGGAAACCACTCACCTGGACCTGGGGCTGTGTTTCGATGTGGGCCACGCCCACCTGATGGAGGGCGTCGAGACGGCCTTCTCAGTCATGCAGGACCGCATCCGCTCCACCCACTTGCACGACAACGACGGCGAAACGGACACACACCTCTTCCCGCTGCTGGCCGACAAGGGTACGGTGCCCTGGCCACGCACCATGGAGCTGCTGCGCTCTCGCGCCGAGCAGTACCCCTTGCTGCTGGAACTGAGAGAAGACCCTGAGTGCAAACACCCGCTGGAGGAGGTCAGGCAGATCTTCGAACGTCTGGAGAGCATCTAGGATGAGCGCGCCAGAGAAACCCCCGCGCATCACGGTGGCGGCAGCGGGCCGATATGAAGGACGGCGGGTCGAGATCGCTGGCTGGCTGTACAACCTGCGGCGCTCGGGCAAGATCGTCTTCCCGCTGGTGCGGGACGGGACCGGCATCATCCAGGGCGTGGCGGTGAAGAGCCAGCTTCCTGAGGCCCTGTTCGAGACCATCAAGGACCTGACCCAGGAGTCCTCGATCATAGTTACCGGGCAGGTGCGAGCCGAGCCGCGCGCGCCGGGGGGGTACGAACTGGACGTAGAAGACCTTCAGGTGGTCTCGCGGGTGCCGGAAAGCGATCCGTACCCCATTACTCCGAAGGAGCACGGCATCGACTTTCTGATGGACCGCCGGCACCTGTGGCTGCGCAGCCGGCGCCAGCATGCCATCCTGCGCGTGCGGCACGAGGTGATCCGCGCGGTGCGGGACTACCTCGACGCGCACGGCTTCACCCTGGTGGATACGCCCATCTTCACCCCGGCGGCTTGCGAGGGCACCAGCAGTTTGTTCGAGTGCAAGTACTTCGACGACGAGAAGGTCTACCTCACGCAGTCCGGCCAGCTTTATAACGAAGCCACCGCCATGGCCTTCGGCAAGGTGTACTGCTTCGGGCCGACTTTCCGCGCCGAGCGCTCCAAGACGCGCCGGCACCTGACGGAGTTCTGGATGGTGGAGCCGGAGATGGCTTACGCCACGCTGGAGGACGTCAAGACGCTGGCCGAGGAACTGATCTGCTACCTGGTGGCGCGGGTGTTGGAGAACCGCCGCGCCGAGCTGGCGGTGCTGGAGCGGGACGTGGCGAAGCTCGAAGCGGTGCAGCCGCCCTTCCCGCGCCTCAGCTACGATCAGGCCGTCGAGATCCTCCAGCGCAAGGGCAGCGAGATCGTCTGGGGCGGGGACTTCGGCGGCGCCGACGAGACCTTGCTCAGCGAGGACTTTGACCGCCCCATCATGGTGGACCGCTATCCCGCCCAGATCAAGGCCTTTTACATGCAGCCGGACCCGGAGCGCCCGGAAGTGGCGCTGGGCGTGGACGTGCTGGCGCCGGAGGGTTACGGGGAGATCGTAGGCGGCGGCCAGCGAATTCATGACCTGGATCTGCTGCTGAGGCGGATCGAAGAGCACGGCCTGCCGAAAGAAGCCTTCGACTGGTACATCGACCTGCGCAAGTATGGCACCGTGCCGCACAGCGGTTTCGGCATGGGGATCGAGCGCACGGTGACCTGGCTGTGCGGGCTGGATCATCTGCGGGAGACCATCGCTTTCCCCCGCATGCTGTACCGCACGCGGCCTTGAGAAGCTGTGAGAAAATCGCCTTGGCGGGCTCGGGGAGGACAAGCTAAAGCATGTCCCACGTTGCGGTCCAAGCACTTGCGTGGCCCAGTGGCGTAAGCTTCAGCTTGCGCAGGCGATTTTCTCACACCTTCTGAGGTATGCGGCCTTCCACCATCGCGGTGATTGGGGCGCCGCTGGACCTGGGCTCCGGGCGGCGGGGCGTGGACATGGGGGCCTCCGCCATCCGCCTGGCGGGGCTGGGAGGGCGCCTGGAAACCCTGGGTTACCGGGTCAAGGATTGGGGCAACGTGGCGGTTGAGCAACCGGAGCGGATCCGCCCGGGTGCGGTCAATGCTCGCTACCTGCCGCAGGTCGCGCAGAGCGTGACGCGCCTGGCGCGCCTGGTGGAGGCGGTCGCGGCGCGGGGCCAGTTTCCGCTGGTGCTGGGCGGCGACCACTCGGTGGCCATCGGAAGCGTCTCCGGGATGACGCGGCACGTCCGCCGCGACAAGCAGCGCCTCGGCCTGTTATGGATAGACGCCCACGCCGATATGAACACGCCGGAGACCTCGGCCAGCGGCAATATCCACGGGATGCCGCTGGCATGCCTGATCGGGCTGGGGCCGCGACGCCTGACCCACATCCACGGGCACGCGCCCAAAGTGAAGGCCCAGCACGTGGCGGTGGTGGGCCTGCGCGACGTGGACCAGCTCGAGAAGCCCCACGTGAAGCAGTCCGGCGTGCGGGCCTTCACCATGCGGGACATCGACGAGCGTGGCCTGCGTGCGGTGATGGAGGAAGCCCTGTTCATCGTCCGAGCGGGCACGGCGGGTTTTCACGTCTCACTCGACATGGACGCGGTGGACCCGCAACAGGCGCCCGGCGTGGGTACGCCAGTGCGCGGCGGCCTGAGCTACCGCGAGGCGCACCTGGCCATGGAGATGATCGGCGACAGCGGCCGGATGACCTCGCTGGACGTGGTCGAGGTCAACCCGGTTATCGATGAGGCCAACCGCACGGCCGTCCTGGCGGTCGAGCTGGTGATGTCGGCCTTAGGCAAGCGAATTCTATGAGGAAGAAGCTGCGCGTGGCCGTGGTGTACGGGGGCCGCAGCGGCGAGCATGAAGTTTCGATCCGCTCGGCGCGCTCGATCATGGCGGCCATGGACCGGACGAAGTACGAGGTCCTGGAGTTCTTCATCACCAGGGCCGGCCGCTGGAAGCCTTATGCCATCCGGCCGGAGCCGGGCGGCAACCCGGGCATCGACGTGGTGTTCCCGGTGCTGCACGGCACCTTCGGCGAGGACGGCACAGTACAGGGGCTGCTAGAGCTGGCGGCCCTGCCCTACGTGGGGGCGGGCGTGTTAGGCTCGGCGGCCTCCATGGACAAGGACTTCACCAAGCGCCTGTGCGTGGAGCGCGGCCTGCCGGTGGTCGAGTGGGTGGTGCTGGAGCGCGGACGGTTGTCGGTGAGCGCGGTGGAGGAACGCCTCACGTATCCGGTGTTCGTCAAGCCCGCCAACCTAGGCTCTTCAGTGGGGATCAGCAAGGCCAAGAACCGCCGGGCGCTTAAGAAGGCGCTTGAGCTGGCGGCGCTTTACGACACCAAGGTGATCGTCGAGCGCGCCATCGAGGGCCGCGAGCTGGAATGCTCGGTGCTGGGCAACGAGGACCCGCAGGCCTCGGCGCCGTGCGAGATCATTCCTTCGCGGGAGTTCTACGACTACGAGGACAAGTACATCCTGGATCGCGCCGAGACGATTGCCGTGGCGGACCTAACGCCGGCCGAGAGCGAAGAGGTGCGGCGGCTGGCGGTAGCCTGCTACCAGGCGGTAGGCTGCGAGGGCATGGCGCGGGTGGACTTTCTGCTGGAGGCGGCCACCGGGCGCATCTGGATCAACGAGATCAACACAATCCCGGGGTTCACCTCGATCAGCATGTACCCGAAGATGTGGGAGGCTAGCGGCCTGCCCTACCCGCGGCTGATCGACCGGCTGATCGAGCTGGCGCTGGAGCGCCACGCGGCAAGGCGCAAGACGCGGTACAGGCGGTAGGAGGGCTTTCAGCCCGCGCGGGCCCTCAGGCCCGTACAGCCGGCAGCGCGTCACGCGGGGACGCTGAACACTTTGAGAACTTCGTCGCCGTAATGGTTGATCACCTTGATGGCGATCTTGCCGGTTGTGGGCGGGTCGAAGGGGCGGCTGGTGGTTGAATATAGCGCGGACCAGGCGGCTTCATTGATCTCGGCCCGCAGGGCGCGCTTCAGTTTCTCGTAAGGCTCATCGGCCCCGGTGAAGTAGGCGTGGCGGACAAAGAAGCTCTCGCCGTTGTAGTTGGTGTCAATGAACCAGCAGGCGATGTCCTCGGTCGAGTTGCTGCGGATCTCCTGGGTCGTGGGGTCGTACACGTCAACCCCTCGAATCTCAATTTGGAGCTTGCCATCTCGGGTCTTGCGAAGGTCGATGTCAGGTTCGCCAAAGACCATGAAGAGGTTACCGGCTCGGGTCTTCTTGAGCAGCTCTTCACCCATCAGCAGGTCGGGATTCATCTTGGCGGGCAGCACCGTCAACTTGCCGTAGCGCCTGGCTTCCTCGGAGACGTGGGGATCAAACGCGAATCCGCATACCACCAGGAGATCAAAGCCGACGCCCTGGACAGCTTCCTTCGCCGCCTCCTTCACCAGTTCGGGCCCTACCGTGCCGTACTGCGGGCCAACTGAGACGGCCACCCGCCGCCGCTTACCGGCGGCGTCCGAGTACTCGCCCGCCGCCTGGATGTAAACGCCCGCGTACGAGTCGAGGCGGTCGAGCATCAGGCGCTCGTTCTTGATGCGGTTCTCAACGCCAGCTTTGCGGAGGTTTTCCAGGATCACGTTGACGAACTGGCCGGCGGTGTCGCTCTTCTCCCCTTCTGCCTCGGTCGCCGGCCGCTCCTGCTCCGCCGAAAGCACGTGGTGTGGGGAGAGACTTTCAACGGTGAACGGACCGCTAACGCGGATGCGCTTGGGATCCTCGTAGGGCTGATCGTAGAGGAACTCGGTTTCAGCACGCCGGGCTATGGAGGCGTCGATCTCCTTCTGCCGTTCCCGCCTCAAGCGCCACCATTCCTCCAGCGCCTTCACGGCCTCAGCAGGCCAGTCCTCACGCCGCTCTCGGGGGACCTCCCACTCCTCCCATTTCTGGCCGAGCACTTGGTTGAGCTGGGCGCGCTACGGCTCAAGTTGCTCCTGAAAGCGGGCGTGGATCGTGTCGATTTCCTCGTTATTGGCGATGGACTTGAGCGTAACGTGGGGAACTCGCGTGTAGACAAAGCCCTTCTTGACGTCATGATGGGTCTTGACGGATGGCGCGGGCGGAATGCCCGTGATTTCCGCCTCCTTCTGGATGCCCTCGGGGGAGTCGGCCAGCAGGTAGTAGGGATACTTGGCGGCCATCAGGCGGGTGCGAGCCAGAGCGAGCGCGACGCGGCTGGTGTCGATGGTGATCCACCGCCGCCCCCACTGCTCGGCCACGTAGGCGGTGGTTCCCGAGCCGCAGGTAGGATCGAGCACCAGATCACCGGGGTCCGTGGTCATCAGCAGGCAGCGTTCGATGACCTTGGGATTCGTCTGGACGACGTAGACCTTATCACGGAGCGCGGCGCTAGACGTGTCATCCCACCGCGAATTGACCTTGCGGTAGCCAAAGTCGCTCGGGTAGCGCTTGAGCCGGAGAAGATTCGCGGTGGCGAACAGTCGGCCAGCACGTCTGAGCCTCTCGATTCCCTCAGCGGTGGTAGTCCACCCGCGGTTCCCCGAAGGAAAGAAGGTGCGGCCGTCGAACACCACGGGAAAGTACATCGCTGAACCGGGCCCGGAGGGGCGGCTCTGTCGCTGCGATGTAAGATCTGCACTCCGGTAGTCCTCGTCGCCAGCTTGATCTTCAAGTGCGCGCCCCGACTTCTCCACGTAAAGGCGCCGGAACTTGACCTGCGCAGTGTCCTTCGCATACCAGAGCAAGTAATCAGCCGGGTTGGCAAGAAACTCGGATGTCTGCCCAGTGGTGGTTGCGAAGGCGATTTGAGCAACGAAGTTCTGGGCACCGAAAGTCTCATCAAGAATGCCTCTGACCAAGTGGACGTTCGCGTCGCCTATCTGTATGAAAACACTACCGGTTTCGCTGAGCAGCTCGCGCGCCACCACCAGGCGGTCGCGCAGGTAGGAGAGGTAAGAGTGGATGCCCAGCTCCCAGGTGTCGCGGAAGGCGCGGATTTGCTCCGGCTGGCGCGTCAGGTCCTCGACCTTGCCGTCCTTGACGTCCCGCTTCCGAGTGCTGACCTGCCAGTTTGAGTTGAACTTGATCCCGTAAGGCGGGTCCACGCAGATCATCTGGACCTTGCCCTTGAGGCCCTCCTTCTCGGCCAGCGAGGCCATCACCAGCAGCGAGTCGCCCAGGATCAGGCGGTTGCTCCAGTTCTGTTCGTGCTGGTAGAACTCGATCTGCTGCTCGAAAGGAATTCCGTTGAACTCGGCGAACAGCGAGGGTTGGTCTTCGACGCGCCTGGCCGCGACCTGTGCCCGCAAATCCTCGATGACGGCGTGCGGATGGATCTTCTCCTGGATGTAAATGGGGACGAGGTCCACGGCGAGGTCTCGGGCGTCCTGCTCGTCCTTTCCCTTCCACACGAGCTGGGGGTCGAGTGACGGATCTCGGGGGTAGAGCATCTTCTTCGGCGACCTCTCCTCCTCGGCCACGAAGTCGCGCAGTTCTTCCGTCGGGATGTTCACCCGCCGATCCTTGTGGCGGATGGAATCGATTTGCGATCGGGGTGAAGTCTTCTGCTTGGGCATCACGCACTGCTCTCCGAGGTATCGCGGGGGAATTCGGCTTCCAGGATCCGCTCCACCTGGCGGGCGAGCGTCGGGACCTCGACGCCCGCCGCCTCCCACACTCTTTCCCATCAGATGCCGAAATAGGCGTGAACCAGAACGTTGCGAAAGGCCTTGATGCGCGTCCAGGGAACCTCTGGGTGACGGTCCCTAAGCTCGTCCGACAGACACCCCGCAGCCTCTCCGATCGTCGTAAGCCGCTGCACTGCCGCCCAGCGCGCCATCCGCGCCTGCGCCAAGGCTTCGGCGCTCAGACCGGCCACGAAATCCTCCAGGTCGCGGGCGGCTTCGAGGATATCTTTCAGATACAGCTCGTCACGCAGCATAAATGGTACGCGCTTCCGACAGCACCGCCCGGCGCAGCAGCGGTTTGAGCGCTTCCCTCTCCACCAGGTCCACCTTCCGATGCAGCACTTCGGAAAGGTCCAGCATCAGGCCGGTGTACGCGAGCAGTCCGCCGGGAGCGTCGGGCTGGAAATCCACCAGGAGGTCAATGTCGCTGTCGGCGCGCGCGTCCCCGCGCGCGGCCGAGCCGAAGACGGCCAACTCCCGCACCCGGTAGCGCCGGCAGACCTCCGCGATCTCGTCCATGGGCAGCGTCACAAGCTCCCTCCCACCTCATTGTCCAAAAACTCCCGGATCGCGGTCTGAGCGTTCCAGGGGTCGCGGATCTCCAGGAAGGCCCAACTGCCAAAGGCCCCCTGATTGTTGACCGCGGGCACCCAGAGCGTGCGCGCAGTGGCCACCTTGACAGCCTTCTCCGCCCGGAGCTCGCCGGTCACCTCGAGGATCAGATTCAGCGGCCCGCGGGGGGTGGAGACGCGTGCCACGAAGTCCGGCACGTAACTGTGCTCCTCACCGTTCAGCGTGTAAGGAATGGTGAAGCCGACATTGTGGTTCTTGAAGTAGCTGACGACCCCGTCCATGCCTTCGAGCGCCTGGGCGAGCTTCTGCTCCCAACTCCCCGTGTCGGCCACCACGTGGGAGATGTGACATTTGTCCGGGGAGGTGGCATACGTGTCCCGGGTGGTGTCGAAGTCCACGTGGCGAGTGCTGCCCTCGGTATCGTAAGGATACAGGATGGGCTGAAGCGTCTTCCGCCCACGGGTAGCGGCCACGATGGAGCGGTAAATGCGGTTGGCGGCTTCCGCGGCGAATTCGACCCAAAGCAGCATTTGGGGAAAGGTCTCGTCCTTGCACACCAGGCACTGCCGACGCCAGCGGCGCGTGATGTCGAGCAGTTGCGGGAACAGCCACGGCTTCAGGTTGCCTTCCTGGTCGCGGAAGACGTTTTCAAGCAAGAACTGAGCGATGCGGAAGTCAACCTCCTGGAGGCGGCGCTGCTTAAGCTCTTCGAGGGTGTGAAAGCTGCTCTCGCCCACGATGGGCGCGTTCTCGGTGCGGGTGGGAACGTCCGCCGTGCTGAGCACCAGGCGCGAGTCTTCCGTAAAGCTGGCCTCCAGACGCTCGGCAGGCAGGTCGTAGCGATATCCCCGCACTCGCGGAAAGCGCATTTCGAGGGCCGCGCGGTCTTCCAAAGCGCGCACCCTGGTGACCGGCTTTGGCGTGGCCGGCCGGGCTATCGAACCGGTGGTCGGGATAAAGGAAAAAGGCACGCCGTAGACCTCGGCGTATTCGGGCTCAAACCGCCCCTCGGCGTTCAGCGCCCAGCTTGTCCGGCGCAACCCGCGGCCTACCACCTGTTCGCACAGGAGCTGCGTGCCAAAGGCCCGCACCCCGAGGATGTGGGTGACGGTGTTCGCATCCCACCCCTCCGTAAGCATCGACACGGACACCACGCACTTGATCTGCTCGCCCAGCTTCCCCGCCTTGCCGACGGTGTTCATGGCCTCGCGCAGCAGGTCCTCGTCGGTAATCTTGCGGACGTCGCGCTCGGGGAACCGCGCGCGGAGTTCTGCTTTGAATTCCTCGATCTCGCCCGCCGCGGCGCGGCGGAACTCCTCGCTCATGGCCTCGCCGGACTCGAGTTGCTCAGAGTCCACGAGGATGGTGTTGGGCCACGGGCTCCAACGGCCGTTCTCCACATTGCTGAAGAGCTCGAGTTTTCCGGGCACGAGCACTGTGGAGCCGTCGGACAGCGTCTTCTCCCAACCGGCGACGTAGTCGAAGACCAACTTGGAGACGTTGGTATTGCTGCATACGACAATGAAGACGGGGGGCGTTTGCCCACGCGCCCGAGCCTCCGCGTTTTCCTCCCACTGCCGGTAATAGGTCTTGTAGTTGATGTACAGGCTGTGGAGGGCGCCCTCGAGCTCTACGGGAAGCCTCGGCTCTCCCCCCAGGGCCTCGGTTCCCCGACCCTTACGCGGCAGGTGCTCCCGGATCCGGAACCACAGGTCGCGATAGGTCGGCTGGTCGCCCACCATGGCATTGTCCGCCACCGGCACCCGCGGCACCTTCACGATCCCCGCCTCGATGGCGTCCGTGAGCGAAAAATCCGACACCACCCAAGGGAACAGGGTTCCTTCCCCGTAGCCCGACCCGCGCAGGAAGAAAGGCGTGGCCGAGAGATCGTAGACCGCTCTGATCCCCAACTTCCGCTTGACTGCCTCCAGCCCCGTAATCCACACGCGGGCCTCGCGCTCCCGCTTCTCGATGGAGCGG
>Ga0129298_10000524_pt1 | contig 15245 bp, 13 predicted proteins | sample I19B2metaG_FD_94707 | JGI IMG/M metagenome (GOLD analysis project Ga0129298, IMG submission 94707) | Lake sediment bacterial and archeal communities from Gulf of Boni, Indonesia to study Microbial Dark Matter (Phase II) - ​I19B2 metaG | ecosystem: Environmental > Aquatic > Freshwater > Lake >... | reverse complement strand
GTTCCAGCATGGGGACAGGATACTTAACAGGATACTGGATCTCAATTCCGAGGTGAACTTGAATCTTGACAGCCTGATAAAAGGAAATAAAAATACCGGTATTGTAACTGTGTTTTCCCCACAGGGGGGGAGCGGAAAAACCGTAATTTCCTATTATCTCCTGCAGCAATTTTCAGCCATGGGTCTGAAAACATTTTACCTTAATCTTGAGACCATCAGCTCGACAAAAATTGTATGCGGATATGCGGATGGTGAATATGGGATGTCGGATATCATCTATTACCTCAAGGATAATAAAAGCAACCTGCCAATAAAGATTGAAGGGATAAAAAGCTTTAACCGGGAGATGAATGCAAGCTATTTATGTCCGGTGAATTTTCCGTCGGATATGGAAGATTTCGGCGAAGATGATTTGAAAAGGCTTCTGCTGGAGTTTAAAACCATGGGCTGCTTCGATGTTGTGCTGGTAGACACCGAATCTGCGATAAACAAGCGGAATATGGCTTTATTGGACGCAAGCGAAACAGTTTTGCTGGTTGTGTCCATGGATGCGATGAGCCTGCACAAGCTGGATGTTTTCAACGCCGGATTGAAAAAAAGAATGCAGGGCAGTGAAAGGGAATTCTACAGCAAGGTTGTGCCTGTAATAAACAGATATGCACCTAATTCCGAAATCAGTCCTGATGATATGCGGCTTGACGGAAAGATCATAAATGCAAGGATTCCGTATCTGGATGACATATATGTAAGGCACGGCGAGAAATATGATTTCAATGCCGCAGGCAATATGGGTGCCTATCTTGCCCCGGTTGCCAGGGCAATAATACGGAAGCACGCCGAAGCAGCATCATAAGAGGTGGCCGAAATGAATACCGGGCTTATGATAAAAGAATTGAATGAGGAAATAAGCGAAAGCATTGATATATCAAGAGATTACAGTGATGACGAAATAATGGAGCTTATAGAGGCAAGTGTTCTTAAAAAGAGCAGGGAAGTGTGTTTAAGCGCAGCACAAAAAAAGGAAATTGTAACCGGAATTTTCAATTCAAAAAGAAGACTGGATATTCTGCAGCCGCTTGTTGAGGATAAAACCGTCACAGAAATTATGATAAACGGCAAGGATGCTGTATTCACAGAACGCAGGGGCAGAATAACGAAAGAAAATATTAGATTTGACAGTGAAGAAAGACTTTATAACATAATCCAGTCAATCGTTTCCAAAGTGAACAGGGTTGTAAATGAAGCATCACCCATTGTGGAAGCAAGATTAAAGGACGGCTCGAGGGTAAGCGCCGTCCTTCCGCCCATAGCGTTGAACGGACCAATACTGACAATCAGAAAGTTCCCGGAAAAGCCTCTGACAATAAACGAGCTTATAAATATGGGCTCATTGACACATGAAGCTGCCGGACTGCTGGAAAAATTGGTTAAGGCGAAATACAATATTTTTGTCTGCGGGGGCACAGGCTCTGGAAAAACTACATTCTTGAATGCCTTATCCAATTTCATACCCGGACATGAGAGGATAGTAACCATCGAAGATTCGGCTGAACTGCAAATAACAAGTGTAAACAACGTTGTCAGGCTTGAAACAAGGAATCCGAATACTGAAGGAAAAGGTGAAATAACAATAAGGGAGCTTATAAAAACTTCATTGAGAATGAGGCCGGACCGGATAATTGTCGGAGAAGTCAGGGGAGCGGAAGCTCTGGATATGCTGCAGGCCATGAATACAGGGCATGATGGCTCCCTTTCAACAGGACATGCAAATTCTGCGGTTGATATGCTAAGCAGGCTTGAGACAATGGTGCTGTGTGCATCAGCGATGCCTCTCGAGGCTATAAGGCAGCAGATAGCATCCGCCATCGACATAATCATATACCTGGGAAGAATGAGGGACATGACCAGAAAGGTGCTGGAAATCTCTGAGGTTATGAAGCCTATGGATGGAAGAATAGTATTAAATCCCCTGTACACCTTCAATGAAGATATGGAAGCCCAGGATGGAAGTGTGGTGGGAAGCTTGAGGGCCACAGGGAAAGGTCTTTCAAATATTTATAAGCTCAAGGCCGCAGGAATGAAGGAATAGCGGTATAATTCGGGAAATTCAAGGGGTATTTTATGACTGTAGTTGTTATTTGTGTGGTTGTGGTTGCAGTATTGGCATTTATATCAGGGATAAGGGAAAGAAACAGCAAAGGTCTGAAAACTGCCAAAGAGGGGAAAAACCATCCGGACAACTCCACCGGCAAACCCGGAGGGGCGCTGGCGGACTATGACTCCTACGATATGACTTTAAGCGAAAGAATAAAGTATTTTGCACTTGCGGCTGTGTTTCTGACAGCAATAGGATATATTTTTTTTAAAAACGGTTATATTTGTATTGTTCTGGCATCGCTGTCGGTGTTTTACCCCAGGGTGAAGAAAAGAGATCTTGTTAACAAGCAGAAATGCAGGTTAAATTCCCAATTCAACGATGCACTGTACTCACTCTCCTCTTCACTCTGTGCAGGAAAGTCGCCTGAGAGCGCCTTCAAAGCTGCACTGGCGGATCTTGGCATTATATACCCTGAAGGGAATGCACATATTATCGCAGAGCTTGAACTGATAAACAGAAAAATTGAAATGAATGAAACCATGGAAAGCGCACTGGCAGATTTTGCGGCACGGGCAAAAATTGAAGATATAACAAATTTTGTGGATGTATTTTCAATTTGTAAAAACACCGGGGGAAATCTCGTAGAAGTAATCAAAAACACTTCCAGCGTAATTAGCCAGAAAATCGAAATAAAAAATGAAATTGAAGTGCTTGTGGCTGAACAGAAGTTCAGTCAAAAGGTATTGAACATCATGCCTTTTGCACTCATAGTGCTTATTTCCGCAAGTTCTCCGGACTACATACAGCCGCTTTATGAGGCGAAGGGGCGTATTGCCATGCTGATTGTACTGCTGCTTCTGGCACTGTCCTACCACATCGGTTCAAAAATATCGGATATTAAGGTGTGATACATATGACAGCCGTATTCGTTTCACTGGTTACCATAATTATATTTCTGTATTTGAAATCCGGAAACCGGTTTAATGAAGAGCTCTCGCTTCTGGATAGCGGTAAAAAGAGGTACAGGGGCTTGATTTCAGCAGGATTACAGCTTGGAGAGCTTTTCAACCACAAGTATGACACGGCATATGAAAAAAGGCTTCAGAGAAAGCTTTGTGAATTGAAGGGTGACAAGAATTCAAGGGTACTTCTGAAATTGCATATAGCGGAAAAAATTGCACATGCACTGCTTTTAACGGCAGCATTCGCCTTTATCGGCATGCAGGTTGAAGTTGATTCTTCCTTTATGGTTTTCTGTCTGGTAGTTACGGGTGCGGTACTATATGCCACCGACAGGCAATTGGACAACGACATCAGGGATAAAAGGAGAAGCATGCAGCTGGAATTTCCGGAGTTCCTGAACAAGCTCATACTTTTGGTAAATGCAGGCCTGACGGTTTCAGGCGCCATACGGAAGATTGCCAGGGATAACAAAAAGGAAGCCCCCCTTTATACGGAACTTGGCTTTGCTATAAATGAGCTTAATTCAGGGAAAGCGGAATACCTGGTTTATGAGGATTTTGCCAGAAGGTGCAGGATGCAGGAGGTTAACATGTTTGCCTCAGCCCTGATACAGAACCTCCGCAAAGGCAGCGATGAGCTGGTGGCGATTTTGAGGCTTCAGTCTGCGGCCTGCTGGGAAAGCAGGAAGAATACGGCAAAAAAGCTTGGTGAGGAAGCATCTACCAAACTTATAATACCTATGATCCTGATCTTCATTGCCATACTGATAATGATAATTACGCCTGCAGTTCTGCAGCTGAAACTGTAAGGGTGGAATAATGACGGTATTTCATTGGAGCAGAATGAATTCTCCGATTAAATATAAAAAACATTAATGGAGGGACGTAAAATGTTAAATCTGATAAAGAACTTTTTTATTGAGGAGGATGGGTTGGGCACTGTTGAAATAGTGATCATCATAGCTGTGCTTGTCGGACTTGCCCTCATATTCAGGACTCAGATGTTTTCATTTGTAAACCAGATATTTGCAAGCATTTTCTCAGATACAAAGGAAGTAGTCAAACAACCGGCACAAATGTGGGACAACACCCTGGGGCAGCAGCCCAAAAGCAATCCTTGAGCAGCCGGCCGGTTTCAAAGGGATAAATGTATTGATTATTGATTGGAATTGAGTGAGCATATGTTTATACAATCGGTTGAAATTATTATACTTCTTTTATTATCATTTATCTCGGACTATAAAACGTTAAAAATCAAAAACCACATAACGCTTTCATTTACGGCTTTGGGAATAATAACAGGAATAATGCAGAAGGGCCTGGAAGGGCTGGCACTTTCAATCCTGGGCTGGTGTCTGCCGGTGCTTCTGTTGTTTGTCCTGTATGCGCTGAAAATGCTTGGAGCAGGAGATGTGAAAATGTTTGGTGCCATAGGGTCGATAGCCGGATATGGCTTTGCAATGCACAGTATCCTTTATTCATTTATTTTCGGGGGGCTGGCAGGCATTGGGCTCTTGATTGTCCGGAAAAACGCAGGAGAAAGGTTCAGATACTTTGGCACATATATGAAGAGCTGCTTTCTTGTTCAAAAGCCTATGGAGTACAGTAATTCCGGAAGCGAAAACAAAAGAAGCGTTTTCCGTTTTACCTATGCGGCAGTACCGGGTGTCCTGGCACAATTGGCATTTGCAGTTTTCGGATAAATTAATGGTGTCTTTATTAACAATGGGAAGGTGAGGTTATTGACTGAGTGCATACCTTTTGAGGGGTTTAAAGCAAGAGTGGAGCATGTAACCGGTATAAGCAGCCTGGTGATTGATTTGCCGGACTGCAGTGGGCTTATTGTCTACAAATACCAGGTGGAAATGGCTGCAAACAATCCCGGGCAGTTTCTCCTACCATTTGAGATCCGCAGGAAGGACGAAAGCTCGGGGATTTATTACAATATTGCCGCAAATGTCTGTCTTGCCGACTACCTGAAACAAAAGGAAATCACCAAAAAGGAATTTATAGGCATGCTCAAGGAATTGACACTAAATCTGCTGGAAAGCCGGGGATTTTTGTTGTATGAAAGAAATTTTCTGATGAAGGAGGACTTCATATACGTGGACCCTGCAACAGGGAGGCTCCGGATGGTATACCTTCCTGTCAATGCGGGCATCGACAGCAGCAGGGATTTTAAAAATCTGATCATGGGACTGGTATCAAAAACCGTTTCATTGAAACTCAATGAGGGAGACAGGTACCTGAAGAAGATTGTTGATTATTCCAGTTCTCCTGATTTTAATACAAATGGCTTGTTAAAATTATTGAATGAAATAGGAAACATATCAAAGCTCAATGGCTCTGCGAGTAAAGATACCTTCGGAGGAAACAAAGACCCTATACCGGATAATATACCAAAAACCGAGCGGTTTCAGCAGCAATCGAAGGATGGAAATGTTGTGAACACTCTGTTTGAAAGAGTCTCGGGCTTTTTCAGAAAAAAGGCAGATAAGCCGGATGGGCCGGATATTCTTCCCATTAATGCAGTAACGGATACATTCATTAAGAAAACCGGGTTTCACAATTATGCCGGAATGCTGAAATCCAAATCCTTCGGAAAATTAGTGATTAGCCAGACTGTAGTGATTCCATCCGCGCTTGCTGTCGAATGGATAATGAAGAAATGCGGCGCACAGGCAGATACCCGGTATATATCCATCAGTATTCTGGTGCTGTCTGTTGATTTGCTGGTATATAAGTATTTCATCGATCCAAATAGAAGGAACAACGGAAATCCGGAACCGGTAAAAACTAAAAAAAGTGTGAAAAGGCTTCAATGCCATTCTAAAGTGAACAGAGAAATGCTGGAGGATGGTTTGTACGAACAGCTTGCTTCCCGGGATGAGGAATTAAGGGCAGGGAACAGGAATAAAGACGGTATGAAGCATTTTGCAGAGGAAACTGCCAGGCTTGATGGAGAGAAACCTTCAGGTGCATTCCTGCACCGGGAAATTGACGGTAGGATGGACGGATACAAGGTTTCAAAGAATGGATTCATAATAGGCAGGAGCCCGGAAGTATCGGATATGGTCATAGATGAAAAATCCATCGGCAGAGTTCAGGCAGAGATCATTTTCAGAAATGGTGATTATTATGCCGTTGATAAGAACTCCGTAAACGGCACTCATTTAAACGGTAAAAAGCTCGAGGGCGGAGTTGAATACCATTTACGGGACGGAGACCTGATAATGTTTGCAAATCTTGAGTACAGGTTTACAATAGGGGGCAATGCGGGCTAGAAAAATGTTAAAAAGCACTAATGCCATTTCACATAATTTATTTCTTAGAAATAAATTATGCTTTCGGCGAGTTTAATTGGGTGTGCTTTTTAACATTTGAAAAATTAATTATAAGGTATGTTAAAAAGCACTAACCTGTGTGGTCTTTCCGGAATTGTCCGGGTGATGTGCCCACAGTTTTCCTGAATATCCTTATGAAGTTTGAATAATCGTTAAACCCTGACGCCTGACAGGTGTCAGTTACATTAAGACCTTCGGAAAGCAGCTTTTTGGCCTGCGATATCCTTTTTAAAATTATATACTCATGTATGTTCACTCCTGTGCTTTTCTTAAACAGGTGGCTTAAATAGAACCTGTCAATATAGAATTTTTGTTCAAGGCCTTCCAGGGAAAGGTCACTCTCCGGATTCTTATCGATGTAATCAAGGATCGGAATCAATTTTTCCGGTACATTCGGATGTTCCTTTTCCTGTTTGATACTAAGGAATGCCCTGTTTATGAAAACCAGTAATTCTATAAAATATGTAAGCTTTAAAACATCGCTTCCGTCCGAATTGCTTTTTCCGGAATTCTCTATTTTATGGAAAAGCTCAAGAATTTTCTTGATCTGATCGGAATCAAGGTTTATTTTGTTCTGTTCACCTTTCGGCCTGCATGTAAAACAGTGGAGGAGGTCAAAATCCGGTGAACCCAATAGTTTCGGTATTGATGGATTGAAGTGGATGGTTATCCGTTCGTAAGTATTGTTGGAAAGAAAAGAAGGCTTATGAATTTCGTGGTCATTAATAATAAGCAGATCACCATATTTCAGAGGATACATTTTTTTCTCTATAAAATAATTCACATCTCCCGAAATGAAGAAGTATATTTCAAACCGGTCATGAAGATGGAAATCTGATTGCTGGGCTATTTCACCTTTACTGTATGCATACCGGATGCTGTTTGCAATATCCGAATAGTATAATTCCAGCATAATTAACCTCCTTTTTTATAATGACAAAAAAAGCATTATTTTCGTCAAAAAAAGCATGGATTATGCTTTTATTATACAATAAAATAGTAAAGTATATAGGTTATTAAATTAAATTTTCTTGAATACATCAAAAAAATTGCAAGGTAGGTGTTGTGATGAGCAGGTTTATTTTAAGTGCCTTTGCCGATGAAATTGATGCTGACTTGAAAACCCAGATGGATGTGCTGGAACAGCATGGGATAAACTACATAGAAATGAGGGGTGTTAACGGCAAAAATCTTACGCAGTATTCACTGGATGAGGTAAGGGATATCAAGAAGCAGCTGGATGCCAGGGGCTTCAAGATATCGGCAATAGGCTCTCCAATCGGTAAAATAAAGATTACTGAGGATTTTGCTCCGCACCTGGAGCTATTCAGGCATACCATGGAAATTGCCAGGATACTGGAGACGAAGTACATCAGAATGTTCAGCTTTTTTATTCCTCATGGTGAAGATCCTGCGAAATACAGGGATGAAGTAATGGAAAGGTGGAGAGAATTCATTAAGGCTGCTGAAGGAACCGGGCTTATACTGCTGCATGAGAATGAAAAGGAAATCTATGGGGATACTGCAGAGAGATGCCTTGATTTACTCAAAACAATGAACTGCAGCTATTTGAAAGCGGTATTCGATCCTGCAAACTTTGTGCAGTGCAATGTCAAAACCTATCCCTCTGCATTTGAGCTTTTAAGGGAATATGTAGTTTACATGCATATAAAGGATGCGGTCTTCAGTGACGGACATGTGGTTCCTGCAGGATATGGGGACGGAAAAGTGAAGGAAATCATTCATCAGCTTTACAATGAAGGCTATGACGGATTCCTGTCATTAGAACCTCATCTCGGCAAGTTTGTCGGCTTTGCTGATCTTGAGCCGGATTCTGAAATCAATGATATGCCGGATGGCGGTCCGAAGAAGTTTGCAATGGCTGTGGATGCTTTAAGAAAAATAATCAACGGGATTCAAAAGTAAGAAAATAAATATATATTATCACGACAGGAGGTAAATATGAGCAAGATACGTCTTGGAATTATCGGTATCGGCAATATGGGTACCGGGCATGCAAAATACCTGATCAAAAACGAAGTACCGAATGTTGAACTCGTTGCTGTTTGTGACATCAGCGATGAAAGATTGAAATGGGCAAAAGAGAACCTGGGAGAAAAAATCCAGACTTTTAACAATCCGGACGCGCTTTTTGAAGCAAGGGCAGTGGACGCTGTTTTGGTGGCAACTCCTCATTATGACCACCCAACCCTCGCAATCAAGGCTTTCAAGTATGGGCTGCATGTACTGATTGAAAAGCCTGCAGGAGTTTATACAAAGCAGGTAAGGGAAATGAATGAAGTTGCGGCCAAGAGTGGAAAGGTATTCGGTATTATGTACAACCAGCGCACCAATCCTTTATTCCAGAAGTTGAGGGATCTGGTGCAGTCAGGAGAACTGGGGGATCTGAAAAGGACAAACTGGATCATCACCAATTGGTACAGGCCCCAGAGCTATTTTGATTCGGGCGGATGGCGCGCAACCTGGGATGGTGAAGGCGGTGGAACGCTTATCAATCAGAACCCCCACAACCTTGACCTTTGGCAGTGGACCTGCGGAATGCCCATACGCGTACGCGCTTTCTGCGGCTTCGGCAAATATCATAATATCGAAGTTGAAGATGATGTTACAGCATATGTGGAATATGAAAACGGTGCTACCGGAGTATACGTGACTTCAACGGCTGATGCACCCGGCACAAACCGCTTTGAGGTAACCGGAAACAACGGCAAGATAGTAATTGAAGATGATAAGATGACCTTCTGGAGACTGCGTGTATCGGAGCGCAAATTCAACAGTGAGTGGACAGGCGGTTTTGGAAAGCCGGAATGCTGGAAATGTGAGATCCCGATAGAGGGTAAGGAAACAAAGCATCCTGGAATTATGGCAAACTTTGCAAATGCTGTTCTTAAAGGTACTCCTCTTCTTGCACCGGGTATCGAAGGCATTAACGGATTGCAGATATCCAACGCAATACACCTTTCGGCTTGGACGGACAACTGGGTTGATATACCTGTCAATGAGGAGCTGTACTACGAAAAGCTGCAGGAGAAGATTAAAAGCTCCACCTTCAAGAAGGAAGTAAAACCGGTTAAAACCCTTGATATAAAAGGGACACATTAATATTAAAGTTCACCCTATAGTATCTGCCTGTTAAATTTAGGAGGACTATAGGGTGAACTAAATTGAAAGGAATTTAATTCAGTAAAAAATATTTTGATTTGGATGATGATATGAATACAAATAGGATAATGAATGTTTCAATAATCGGATGCGGGATAATTCACGGCAAGCATGCAGAAACTCTTTCAAAAAGCCGGTATACAAGACTAGTGTCAGTAGTAGACATTAATGAAGAAAGAGCTAGAGAATCAGCTGAAAAATATGGCTGCAAATACTATACCGATTATATGGAGATGATGAAAGACAGCAGCGTGGATGCAGTACATATATGTACACCCCACTATCTACATGCTCCCATGGCTATTGAAGCAATGAAAAAAGGGAAGCATGTGCTCACTGAAAAGCCCATGGGTATTTCAGTTCATGCAGCAAAGGAAATGCTGAAGATATCTGAGGAAACCGGAAAACGTCTGGGCGTATGCTTTCAAAACAGATATAACAATACCTCGCAAAGAATAAAGGAACTGCTTGATTCAGGCACGGCAGGCAGGGTTATCGGAGCCAAAGCTTTTGTAACATGGCACAGGGATGAGAAATACTATACGGAAAGCGGATGGAGAGGTACATGGGAGAAGGAAGGCGGAGGAGTATTGATCAACCAGTCCATTCATACCCTTGATCTGCTGCAGTGGTTCCTGGGGGATATGGACAGGATAAAAGGAAATACTTCTACAAACCTTTTAAGCGGAATAATTGAAGTTGAAGATACTGCTGATGCAGTGATCGGTTTTAAATCGGGTGCAGCAGCGTTATTTTATGCAACAAACTGCTATACGGCAAATTCACCTGTTCAAATAGAAATAATATGTGAAAATGCTGTTTTCAGGTTGGATAATGACTTGACCATCACCTACCGGGACGGAAGGACAGAGAGTGTATCGGAAGATGGAACAGGCTCCGGGGAGAAGGCATATTGGGGGGAAAGCCATAAAAGACTCATAGAGGATTTTTACATAAAGCTTTTGGAAGGCAGATCGTTTCCAGTCGATGGAAAACAGGGAATAACAGCTCTCATGATGATTGAAAAAATATATGCTTCTTCAAAAAACAGGGAGTTTGTGAGTTTTGAATGAGGAATAAAGCAATAATTTTATGGGAAAGCTTGCCTCATAAATTTAGAATCACATACAAAAGTGCAAAAACAGCGGGAGAAAAGTGGTACTTTAATCCCGCTGTTTTTATTATTTCAGAACGACGAGGGCGACGTTCCCTGCAGTTATTTCACCAAAGACCTAAGGAACTTCAATGAATTCCGTGAGTCATTCTCAAAATCGTTTGTCGATGCTTCTATACTGATTCTTTCATCATAGCCTGCCTTTTTTAAAGCTACGAAGAATACCTCATACGGTTCCTCTCCGGAATTTAAAGGATATACCCTTCCATGACTGTTTGCAATGTGTGCATGCTTTAAAAGCTTGCCAGCTTCCGGTATGATGTCCATATCCTCAGATTCCCTTCTCATGTGATAAAGGTCAACCAGAAGCTGTACATTGGGAAGGTTCAATTTCCTGGCCAAATCAAGGGCTTCAGACACAGAGTTAAGGAAGTTGGTTTCGGTCTTATTGAGATGCTCCAGTACGGTAACCACCCCGTATCTGGATGTTTCAGAGCCGATAATAGCAGCAGCTTCTGAAAACTGTTCGATGGCCTTTTCCATGCTCCAGCCCTCCGGAACCATTCTGGAAGAGCCGCTTCCAAGGACTGCAGCCTTTGCTCCAAGAGCTCCAAGCCTCTCAGAAGCTTTTTTTGCATGTTCGGTTATTTTCTTCTTGTCAACGTCAGGACCGACAATTTTTAATTCCCTGGGAAAAAAAATATTGCCTGCTTCACACTTTATACCGGAATTATTAATGGTATTTTTGACAGTATTGAATTCGTCTTCAGAAAGATCAACAAGCTTTGCAATCGGCAGTTCGATGTAATCAAAGCCTGCCTGTGCAGCCATCGGTATACGGTCAAAATTAATACAAACTCCTATTCGCACTATAAATCACCTCTACATACAGATTTATTTAGTGGATACAGACTTATCAGTTATTAAAACTTGCTTTTGTCTGCCCAAAGGCCTATGGCAGGATTGCTTATATAGAAGATCTCTTCACCATTTTCAAGTTTATTGAAGCCATCCTGCAATTTGGACGGGTCATATTTCTTATAGGCTTCTGCAAGGGACATGTACTTGAAGTTAACGCCTTCTACATCCTCTTTCGACAGCTTTTCAACTGCATATGTGATGGAGAATCTTCCATCGGAAGAGCCATGAATCAGATGAGCTGCAGCAGACATGTTTTCCTGCAGGTTGGCATTATCCTTATAGAGTTCCAGGATCTTTATCCTTCCTACATAGCCGTATTTCCTTATCAATTCACCGATTTTGTCATCTTCTCCGAACTTTCTGACACCGGGTGCAAGGATGATAAGCTCACCGTCGTCTGCGATAGCCATTCTGGTTCTATAAACAGCTTTGTTGCCAAGCCAGGTGCTTTTGAATTCTCTTTCGTCCAGATATACAACCACCTTTTTCAAGGGTTTGTCAAGGAAGGTGAGGTTTTTCTGCTGGCTTAATTCAACGGCTTGCTCGAACAATTTCCTGTTGCGCCCGATAAACAGGCCTTCAAGGTTTACATTGCCCTGGGTTACTGTGGTAACTGTCAGGACATACATGAGAGGAACATCCTTCAGGAAGTTTTCTTCAGCGTAGTCAAATACCTTTCTTACAGGGGTGTCCGCTCTTCCCATCATTCTTTCCATGCCATAAACTGCACCGAGAAAATGGGACTTGTTTATGATACTTTTACCACCGCAGCCGACGAATATATTCTTACTGTAGTTGGCCATTCCGACGACCTCATGAGGAACCACCTGTCCAACGGAGATGATGAGGTCATAGGACTTGTCCATCAGGCGTTTGTTGACCTCGACGTCTATGGAGTAGTCAAGAAGCCCGTCAGATACGCTCTTTACATATTCACCCGGAATCTGTCCTATTTTTACAATGTCATTTCTCCAGTTGTGCGCCACTATGCTGCTCATAGGCACGTCATCACCGAAGAATTCACGGCATTCGTGTTCGGTCATGGGGTCATGGGTACCAAGTGCAGGCATTATCTCAACCTTGCAGGTATCCTTAAGCATGTTGTAGTACATGGCTGTAATTTTTCCTGCTCCTGAGTGCATTCTTGTCAGATCGGGAGGAAGGAGCAGTACCTTTTTAAGTGAACCCTTTCTATCCTTTATGGCCTGGACAAGAGCTTCCTTCAGTTCAGCATCACTTATTCCCTTATTCCCCGAAGCCTTTTTAACTATTTCAACCATTCGCTAAACCTCCATTTTCTTTTATGGGATATGACATCATAAACTTATACCTTAGTTAATTTATACCAACTATACAAGCAAATTATATAGAGATGGAGAAGCTCATAAAAGAACTTCTCCAATCGGGTCTTAAGATGATTTCCATATATTTTGCTAAAGTCAATGCTTTAAGTCTTGTATTATACAATGTAGGTTGAAGCAGAAGTTGATCCTCCACGTCCGGTCCAGTTGGTGTGGTAGAATTCCTTACGCGGCTTGTCGAGGCGTTCGTAAGTATGTGCACCGAAGTAGTCGCGCTGCGCCTGCAACAGATTCGCGGGCAGGAACTCGGACCTGTAACCGTCATAGTAGCACAGAGCAGTTGTAAAGGCCGGCACAGGGATACCATTTGTCAAAGCTGCTGCGGTTACTCTTCTCCAGCTTGCCTGGCAGGCTTCCACCTTCTCCTTGAAGAACGGGTCTAACAGGAGATTGGTCAAACCGGGATTCTTATCAAAGGCTTCTTTGATTTTACCGAGGAATACCGACCTGATGATACAGCCGCCGCGCCACATAAGGGCGATTCCGCCGTAATTGAGGTTCCAGCCATAGGTTGCAGCTGCAGCACTCATAAGTGTATAGCCCTGAGCATATGAAACTATCTTTGATGCGTAGAGAGCATTCTTGATATCTTCGATAAATGCCTTCTTGTCGCCTTCAAACTTGGGCTTCGGTCCTGACAGAACCTTGGAAGCTATTACCCTTTCATCCTTTATAGCAGACAGACAGCGGGCAAACACCGCTTCACCTATCAGAGTAAGCGGAACGCCTTCATCAAGAGCGGCTATACCGGTCCATTTGCCTGTACCCTTTTGTCCGGCAGTATCAAGTATCTTGTCAACGATCGGCTTGCCGTCAGTGTCCTTATATGCAAGGATATCCCGTGTGATTTCTACAAGATAGCTGTCAAGTTCGCCCTTGTTCCATTCCTTGAATACTTCATGCATTTCATCCGCAGACATACCCAGAAGGTCTCTCATAAGCTGGTAGGCTTCGCATATAAGCTGCATATCGCCGTATTCAATACCGTTATGAACCATTTTAACGAAGTGGCCTGCGCCGTTTTCTCCAACCCAGTCGCAGCAGGGGCTTCCATCTTCAACTTTTGCTGAAATGGCTTGAAGGATAGGTTTAACTGACGGCCATGCAGCGGGTGACCCACCAGGCATAATGCTTGGACCTGTAAGTGCGCCCTCTTCTCCGCCGGAAACTCCGGTACCAATATAGAGCATTCCCTTTTCTTCAACATACTTTGTACGGCGTGTGGTATCGGGGAAGTGAGAGTTACCGCCGTCTATTATTATATCGCCCTTTGACAGGTATGGTATAAGCAAATCGATGAAATCGTCAACCGGCTGGCCTGCTTTAACCATGAGCATAATTTTACGGGGAGCCTTCAATGAATCGACAAGTTCCTGTATGGAATATGCTCCGATTATGTTCTTGCCTTTGGCACGGCCTTCAACGAAGTTTTTAACCTTGTCTGTGCTGCGGTTGTACACTGCTACCGTGAAGCCCTTGCTTTCCATATTCATTACAAGGTTTTCACCCATAACCGCAAGTCCTATCAAACCTATATCAGCTTTACTCATAATTTATTTTTCCTCCTAAAACGGTAAATATTGTTTATTAATCAGATTTCATTCATGTATTATCATTGTCATTATCCGCAGCAGCAACCCTTGTTTTTCCATGGAGGTGTTGAAGGCAGCAGCTTTTTGAAGTCTTCAATCAGCTTATCCTCATATGCTCCCTTGAATTCACCCTTGAAGAATTTGTCAGCACCTTCTTCAAGGAATCTCTTCCATGAAGCATCCTCGCTGCCCGGATTGATCGGGTTGAAAAGTGCATTGTTGGCTTTGGCAGCTTTCAAATCACCCAATGCATCGCCCAGCTTAATGATGTGATCATCCGCATATCCGCCGGCAGCTTTTGCATAGCTGATATGAGCCGTCTTGGTTCCCATTTCCTGTCCGGCTATTACCTTCACATATTTGGCAATTCCATGTTCATTCCATTCACGGACTAAAGCTTCGCCGGGAGTAGCTGAAACTACGATTACATCAGCAAATTTCGTAATTTTTTCAAGGCTTTCACGTACATAGGGGAATGGAGGAACACCGTGAACCATATCTGAAATTGTGGCATTTACTGCCTTTGACCACTTGAGGGCTCTTGTCAGAACAGGGTCTCCTGTCTTTTTCACAGCTTCTTCCAAAGCGGGATTGGCAAGGTTTGGTTCGGTCTCGGCCCATTTACGGAGGGCAGCTATATCAGGCAGCTTGAATCCACGGTTCTTAACTT
>Ga0129298_10000523_pt1 | contig 15258 bp, 12 predicted proteins | sample I19B2metaG_FD_94707 | JGI IMG/M metagenome (GOLD analysis project Ga0129298, IMG submission 94707) | Lake sediment bacterial and archeal communities from Gulf of Boni, Indonesia to study Microbial Dark Matter (Phase II) - ​I19B2 metaG | ecosystem: Environmental > Aquatic > Freshwater > Lake >... | reverse complement strand
GCGGAGTAAAGCAGAGCTTTGGAGGGTACGCAGCCCTCATTAAGGCAAACACCGCCTATGAACCGTTTTTCAATCAGCAGTGCGGAAAGGCCCGACTGCCCTGCCCGCTCAGCCGCAAGATATCCGGCAGGCCCACCGCCTATGACTATCAAATCATATATCATGAATGACACTCCTTTATCATATAGCTAATAGAATACTGAAATTTTCAAGGTTGTTTACAAGCTCCTGCAGGAACCTTGCTGCCGGTGCTCCATCCAGTGCCCTGTGGTCAAAGGTGAGGGACAATCCCATAGCAGGGTAAAAGATTATTTCGCCTTTAACTTCCCGTGGCTTCTGAACTATGCTGCAAACTCCAAGAATACCCGTCTGGGGAGGATTCAATACCGGTGTGAAGGACTCCACGCCGAGGGTGCCCAGATTGGTTACCGTAAAGCTGCCCCCTTTCAACAAATCAGGGTTTATGGTTCCTTTCTGGCACTCCTGTATCAGTGTTTTAACCTCCGAAGATATTTCATTCAATGATTTCCTGCCGGCATTAAAAACGGTAGGAACCATCAGACCCCTGTCGGTATCTACGGCCACTCCCAGCTGAACATCATAGAAACGCAGCAGCTTGTCTTCAGTGAAATGTGCATTGAGGTCCTTGTGATTCAAGAGTGTCCTGGAAACGGCAAAAAGAATGATATCGTTAAGTGTGATATTTTCAAGTCCCAGTCTGCCTCCGCCTTCCTTGACCTTCTTCCTGAACGAGAGAATATCGGTAGCGTCAAAAGAGGAGTTAAGGGTCAGCTGTGCGGTTGTTGAAAGGGAACTGTGCATGGCTTTTGCTATTACTTTTCTTATGTTTGTAAGCTTGACTTCCTCGTACAAAGAACCGGGAGCAGCTGTTTCACTGATATTCGAAGCTTTACTGCCAAGGTCGGAGGTAGTGATTCTTCCGCCAAGGCCTGTGCCTTCAACCGGTTTTGAAGAGGAAAGCCTGGAATATTCTTCCCTTGCAGAAGCTGTTACTACAGGCCCATTCTCCTTAAGCGAGATAATATCCCTTTCAATTATTCTCCCGGAGGGTCCGCTGGGAACAGCCATATTATAGTCAACACCGGCTTTTTCTGCGAGATTTTTCGCCCGGGGAGATATTTTGACCGTTTCGCCGCTTGAAACTGCAGGAGCTGCAGCCGTTACTTCGGCTTTAACCTCTGACTTTTCTACTGCTGCCTGGGACACAGTGGCTGCAGTATTGCCGGTAGAAGAAGCCTGTGCATTAGGATTGAAGGCATCGGCACTCTCATCCTTGTTTCCTATAACACATACTGTGGTAAGTACGGGGACGTCGTCACCCTCCTGGAAAAAAATATCCAGCAGCGTTCCGCCGGCTTGAGCCTCCTCATCAAAGGCTGCTTTATCCGTCTCATAAGTGAATAATACATCTCCTGCGCTGACAGTATCACCTTTTTTCTTATACCACTTTGCTATTATGCAGCTTTCCACTGACTGTCCCTGGCGGGGCATTATTACTGGTGTAGCCATATGTAACCTCCTGATCTGTTTTTTATCATATAATAATTACAGGCATTTTTCTTATGTTCATAAAATAATGTTAAAAATGTGTTAATAGTTATTTAAAATTAACATTTTGTTGTGAAAATGTTACATAAAAGTGATATATCCTATTTATATTTTAGCTAATGGCTAAGAGTATGTCAATGCTAATATAAAATGGAAAAAATAACTTTTGAATTGAAATACTTTGTAAATTGATATATAATTTAGATATCGAATTGCTGTTAAAATACTAACATTTTTTTAACAAAAAGTGATGATAAAAAATAGTTATTTCTTTGTGTATATTTTATTTTAAAAGGAGTGGTAACTTTGGGAGGTACCAGTGCATACCGCAGGTTGGAAAACCGGGTGGCTGTTATAACAGGAGGGGGACAGGGACTGGGTGAGGCTTTGGCGGAAAGGTTGAATGCCGAAGGGGCCAGAGTGGTCATTGCGGATATCAATATTGAACAGGCACAAAAGGTTGCGGACGGATTGAAGGATTCCATGGCCGTAAAGGTAGATGTGACAAATTATCAGGATACTGAGGAAATGGCCAGAAAAACTGTAGAAAAGTATGGAAGGATAGACTTGCTGGTATGCAATGCTGCCATCCTGATAGCAAAAGGAATAGACGAGTTTTCAAGCGAGCAGTGGAAAAAGGTGATAGATGTAAATCTGGTAGGGTATTTTAATGCAGCAAAGGCTGTTGTTCCGGTGATGATGCAGCAAAAAAAAGGCAGTATCATTCAAATTAACAGCAAGTCAGGGAAGAAGGGTTCCTTTAAGAATTCTGCCTATGCAGCGAGCAAATTTGGCGGAATCGGGCTCACACAGAGTCTCGCTCTGGAGCTTGCCCCGTACAATGTTAGGGTTAACGCCATCTGCCCCGGAAACCTGCTGGATTCACCCCTGTGGGTCAACAGTCTGTATGAGCAGTATGCAAAAAACCAGGGAATAACAAAGGAACAGGTGCGCCAGAAATATATAGACCAGGTGCCTTTAAAACGAGGTTGTTCATATGAGGATGTTGCAAATGTGATGGTTTTCCTGGCTTCAGACGAAGCGGCCTATATGACCGGACAGGCAGTAAACGTCACCGGAGGACAGGAAATGCGTTAGAGGAAAGAGTTTGGACTCGTGTTGCTTTTATCTTGTTTTGGAGGTTGCCATGGAAAGAAAATACAATAAATATTTGACCAGGTTGAATGATGAAGATATCGGCGTAAGATTGGAAAGCTTGAAAAAGCTTGTGGGAATGATTGAGAAGGGTGAAATTGAAAGGCCCAAAGGAGGAAAGGATGTAAACAATCATATACATACCAGCTATTCCTTTTCACCCTATTCACCTGCAAAATCAGTGTGGATGGCCTACAATGCAGGACTTATGACAGCAGGAATAATGGACCATGATTCCATAGCCGGTGCCAGAGAATTCATCGAAGCAGGAAAGATTGCCGGGATTGCCACTACAATAGGCGTGGAATGCAGGGTGGATTTCTCCGGGACTCCGTTAAACGGGAAAAAGCTCAATAATCCGGATCAGGCATCAATTGCCTATGTAGCCCTTCACGGAATTCCACATACAATGATTGACAGGGTGAAAAGCTTTTTTGCTCCTTACACAATTGAGCGGAATAAGAGAAACAGGCATATGGTCGGAAAAATAAACGGGCTGCTCGAGCCATACGGCATTTCTCTGGATTTTGACAAGGATGTGGTGCCGGTTTCAAAGTTCAACGAGGGTGGAAGCATAACGGAAAGGCATATCCTTTACGCCTTATCCTTCAAAATGGTGGAAAAGTTTGGCAGAGGTAAAGGTATTGTCGATTTTCTCAAAAATGATTTGCGTATAAATCTGAGCAGTAAAATTGAAGGCTTTCTCCTTGATCCGGAAAATGGGTTTTATGAGTATGATCTGCTGGGTGCATTGAAAAGTGATATGGTTGAGAAATTCTACATCAATGCCGGGGCGGAATGCCCTGACGTAAAAGGCCTTATAGGCTTTGCGAACAGCATAGGGGCCATTGCGGCTTATGCATACCTGGGTGATGTGGGTTCATCGGTTACAGGTGACAAGAAGACTCAAAAATTCGAAGATGATTATATCACGTTATTATTTGAAGTATTGAAGGGCCTGGGCTTCAACGCAGTTACCTACATGCCTTCAAGAAACACAATGGAGCAGCTTAAAAGGGTTAAACAGCTTTGTGAGGAATACGGCTTCTTCCAGATAAGCGGTGAGGACATAAATTCACCGAGGCAGTCGTTTATATGTGAGGCGATGAGGGATGAAGAGTTCAAAAACCTCATCGCCTCAACCTGGGCGCTTATAGGGCATGAAAGGGCTGCAACAGAAAATCCTGAAAGAAGCATGTTTTCCAAAAAAGCCCTGAACAAATACCCGTCTCTGGATGACAGAATTGATATTTATAAGAAAATCGGCAGAAATAAAATATAAAAGAAATTGAGGTTGATTTTATGAAAACAAGAGCAGTAAGGCTATATGGTAAGAATGATTTGCGACTGGATGAGTTTGAACTCCCTGAAATCAAGGAAGACGAGATTCTTGCCCATATTATTTCCGACAGCATCTGCATGTCGTCCTATAAGGCGGCAATACAGGGAAATGAGCACAAAAGGGTTCCGAAGGACATAGATGTGAATCCTGTAATCATAGGGCATGAATTTTGCGGTGAGATTGTAGAGGTTGGTTCTAAATGGAAAAATAAATTCAAGGCCGGAAATAAATTTTCAATACAGCCGGCTCTAAACCAGAAGAACGACCCTTACGCAGCGCCGGGTTATTCATTCAGATATATAGGAGGCAGTGCAACCTACATTGTCATTCCGAATGAAGTGATGGAGATGGGCTGCCTGCTTGAGTATAACGGGGATGCATACTTTTACGGTTCACTGGCAGAACCCATGTCATGCATAGTGGGAACATTCCATGCCCAATACCACACAACCAATGGAAGCTATGTCCATAACATGGGAATCGCAGAGGGTGGAAATATGGCCATACTTGCAGGAGTTGGCCCTATGGGACTGGGAGCTATCGACTATGCAATACACTGCAACAGAAAACCCGGCCTGCTTGTGGTTACCGATATTGACGAAGCAAGGCTTAAACGGGCGGCTTCCATATATAAGGTTGAAGAGGCGCGAAAAAACGGTATCAAACTTATATATGCAAATACATCTGGTATAGAAAAGGTTGAAGAATTCCTGATTTCCTTCACGGACGGCAGGGGCTATGACGATGTTATGGTTTTTGCACCTGTGAAGCAGGTGATTGAAACAGGCGGCAGGATACTTGCAAGGGACGGCTGTCTCAATTTTTTCGCAGGCCCGAGCAACCCTGCCTTATCAGCTGAAATGAATTTCTACAATGTGCATTACAATTCCACACATGTTGTCGGAACAAGCGGCGGAAACACTGATGACATGATTGAATCGCTTGATATGATGGCAGGAGGCCTGATAAATCCTTCCGCCATGATAACACATATAGGCGGGCTGGACTGTGTTGTTGATACGACTCTGAACCTGCCAAAAATTCCGGGAGGAAAGAAGCTCATATACACAAACATACAAATGCAGCTTACTGCAATTGCGGATTTCAAGGAAAAGGGCAAAGTTGACCGGGTTTTTGCAAAACTCGGTGATATTGTTGAAAGAAATAATAACCTGTGGTGTGCTGAAGCGGAGGAATTCCTGCTTGCAAATGCGAGGAAGATATGAAGCTCAAGACAGTGCTTTTGGGATTGACGGATTACGGTGCAGCACTGGAACTGCAGCAAAAGTTGCTGGAAGCAAGGATACAGGGCAAAATAGGGGATGTGCTGCTGCTGCTTGAGCATCCCCCGGTTATAACCCTGGGACGCAGGGGTGAATATTCAAATATAATTGCTTCCAGAGAGCGGCTTGAGGCTGAAGGCGTAGCGGTATATGAAGTAAGCCGGGGCGGAGATGTCACATATCATGGGCCGGGTCAGATAGTCGGTTATCCGATAATTGATCTGAGTGGTTACGGCAGGGATATAAAGGACTACATATGGAGGATTGAAGAGGTTTTCATACGGCTTCTCAAGGAAGAATTCGGCCTGGATGCATACAGGGATGAAAAAAAGTATACCGGTGTCTGGACAGGCAATGAGAAGATAATCGCCATAGGGGTTGCCGTAAAGCATTGGGTTACAATGCACGGGTTTGCCTTCAATGTGAATACCAATCTGGAACATTTCAAATGGATAAATCCCTGCGGCATAACGGACCGGGGAGTAACCTCCCTGCGGAAAATCACCGGAAAGGCACAGGATATGGACAAGCTCAAGCTTCATGTAATGAACTTTTTTTGCAGCGTATTCGGCGTGCAGAATGAATATGTTGAGTTAAAAGATATAATTAATTAAAAAAAGCCTTGAAATTTCAAGGCTTTTTTTAATAGGTCTGCAGCATGTTAAGCGCAAATTTTAATAAATTTCAACACTGCCTTTTTCCGCAACCTTGATAACATTGTCCGGAAGAGGAGTATCTGTTACGAATATGTCAATATCCTTCAGGGCGGCAAATGTGTAAGGCATGTTTTTGTCCAATTTGCTGCCGTCCATCAACAGGATTACCTTGCGGGCCTTTTTTATAACCGCCCGTTTCAACTCACATTCGTTGAAATTTCCCACTGTAAAACCGCTCTTTAGAGAAAAACCTGAGGTTGCAAGGAAAGCTATGTCTATATTGATTCCTTTGATAAAATCCAGTGAATTTGCGCCTGAAATTGTGAGGTTGTTCCGGTTGAGCTGTCCCCCTATGATGGTTACAGAGGTATTTGCATTTTTTGCAATTTCCAGTGCGATATTGGGACCGCTTGTTATTATCGACAGGTACTCATCGGGGATCAGCTTCGCAAGGCACATTGTAGTGGTGCCTGAGTCGATGAATATCGATCTTCCGGTTTCCAGGAAATGGATTGCTTTTCTGGCTATTTTGACCTTTGCATCCATGTTTGCTGTCGCCCTGGCACTGTAAATGTCTTCTATGGACATTGATACCTGGCTGATTGCTTTTGCGCCCCCTCTGGTTTTAATTATGTGCCCCTTGCCTTCAAGGTAAGCCAGGTCCCGTCTTATAGTCATGCTTGACACCGACGGGTACAGCTGCTCCAGTTCCTTGAACTGCACCTCTCCTCTGGCCCGGATATATTCCCTTATATTATCACGCCTGTCTATATTCAATAATTTCACGTCCTTAAAAAAATTTGTAATTTAGTATATGTTAAATATAAAATCATAATGAACATTTTAACATTTTACTATGTTTATTTTATACAATATGATAATCTCTGTCAATTGCTTTAAACATCAATAAAAGGACTATAAATGCCTTGTGTTATACGTATAAATTATAACACAAAAAGTTTTAAAAAATAACAGGTTTTATATATGTTATACCCCAGCCGCAGAACAATGAATATGTGTTACAATGAATTGTTTCATTTGAAAATCTGTGGTAGAATATTCTAAAAAAGCAAAGGGAGTAATAATGCCATGAATTCACAGATAAAAAGAAGAAGATTGGGAAAAACAGGCCTGTCTGTTTCCGAGCTCAGTTTTGGCGCCATGAATTTAAGGAAGCTCAGTTCGTTTGATGAAGCATATAAGATAGTGAATTATGTGCTTGACCAGGGAGTTAACTTTATAGACACTGCCAGGGCTTACAAGGGGGAGATCGCTCCCGGTGTTGTCCTGGAAAGTGAGATGGTTGTAGGTAATACCATCAGACAGAGAACAGACCTTGATGAGCCTATCGTCATAGTTACCAAGGGCCATGCATATACTGTGCCTGACCTGGAACGGGAATTGCAGATAAGCCGTGACACCCTGGGAGTGGAAGGCAAGGGAAATCTGAAGATCGGACAGAATGATATCAAGCTGATTTACTTTATCCATGGAATTAATGAAGAACGCTGGCAGACTGCCAAGCAGTCGGGTGCATTGGAAAGGCTTCAGGCTTTGAAAGCGGAAGGTGTTGTCAACTTTATAGGTTTTTCCAGCCATTATGCCAATGCGAAGGAAATCAAGGAGGCTGTCGATACGGGAATATTTGATGTAGTGGAGCTTCCTTACAATGTATTCAACAGGATACTTGGGGAGGATGGAGAAATCAACCTGCTGGAATACATAAACAAAAAAAATATGGGCCTTATTAACATGAAAGCCTTTGATGGAAATGGAATGGTACCTATCTACAATGTTTTGAGGGAGATTATTGACATCGATTACGAAGCAATGCTGAGGTTCTGCCTTTCAAATCCTTACATAACAACCGTTGACGCAGGTGCGATAAATAAGGAACAATATGACCTTGACATCAAGACCGCACTGGGAAGGCGTTTCGACCAGGGTGAACTGGTTGCTTTGAAAGCAGAGGCGGACAAGGTATCCAAACACATGAAGAATATATGCAGGGAGTGCATGCACTGCCTTGAGAAGTTTGAATGTCCGAACAAACTGGATTTCCCGAAGGTATTGTCGGTATATTCAAGGTATATGATAAGCGACAAGCTTGGCAAGGACACATCTAAGTTTGTTGATCAGTACAGTAAGCTGGAACTCAATGGAGAGGACTGCCTTGAGTGCGGAGGTTGTGTTCCCTGGTGTGAATACAAGCTCAATATTCCGGAAATGCTAAAAGAAGCCCATAAGGTGCTTGGAAAATAGTTGACGGCATTGATATGATTATATTTGGGAGAGGAAAGTTCAAATGAGTGAAAACCCGATAATATCCATGGAAATGGAAAACGGTAATACTATAAAGGTGGAGTTGTATCCGGATATTGCGCCTAATACGGTAAGAAATTTTATCTCACTTGCATCCGGCGGTTTTTATGACGGACTGATATTCCACAGGGTTATCCCTGATTTCATGATTCAGGGAGGTGATCCGGAGGGAAGCGGAATGGGAGGCCCGGGCTATTCGATAAAAGGGGAGTTTAAAAGCAACGGCTTTACTAACAACTTGAAGCACGAAAGAGGAGTTATTTCCATGGCACGGTCTGCAAGGCCAAACTCTGCCGGCTCACAGTTTTTTATAATGGTTGCCGATGCACCTCACCTTGACGGGGATTATGCAGCTTTCGGAAGAGTAACAGAGGGGATGGACGAGGCCGACAGGATTGTAAACAGCGAAACAGATTATGACGACAAGCCGCATGAAGCCCAGGTGATTAAGAAGGTAACGGTTGAAACCTTCGGAGTGGATTACGGAGAAGTGGAAAAAGTTTAAAGAAACAGGCGGAAATCCCGCCTGTTTTTAGTTTCAGCAGCATCCGTATTTGTCCGGCGTGTATAGCTCATCAGTAACAGAATTATATATATATTCACCCCCGCAGGAAGGGCAAAACCATATTTCGTCACCTTCTTCAACGCTGCAGCGGAATTGCAGCTTTTTACCGCACATACATTTTTTATTTTTCATAACATCACCTTACACTGCACATGAACCCTTCCAACCAAAGAGTTTTGGGAAGGGGTTCAAACTAAATTATTAATAATATATATTATATTACGCAGAAGATACACATACAACTGCAATAAAGAAAGTCATATTTTATGGACAAATGGAATATACCGCATATATAATTATTTTGTGAATATAATCGTTTTTTAAGCTAAGACCAATGATGACAAAAGGTGGGTTCAAAATGGATGAGATATTAAATATGAGTATTTCCGAAATGCCGGGGAAAACCTTCAAATGCAGCTGTGGAAGAATGCATTCGGTGGGAATTCACCGTATAGCGATCGGCGGGGATTTATCCGATGAAATAATCGATGCAGCTTCAGCTTTTAAAAGCGGTGGAATTTTTTTGATTGCAGACAACAATACATATGGTATTCATGGAAGGTTTGTGGAAAATATGCTGCAGATAAATGGTTTGAGAACCAAATCACATGTTTTCAATACCAGGCATCCGCTCGTTCCTGATGAAAAAGCCCTTGGAAGGCTGCTGATGGAGGTGGAAAAAGATACAACCCTTATCATGGCGGTCGGCTCGGGTACCTTGAATGATATTGCAAGATTCATGAGCTTTAAGCTGCATATCCCATACATGGTTGTCTGTACGGCGCCGTCAATGGACGGTTATGCTTCTACGGTTTCGCCGCTGATAGTTGACGGTTTCAAAAAAACCTTTGAGGCGGTTTACCCATATGCCATAATTGCAGATACCGGTGTTATGAAGGGCGCTCCTGTTGAAATGGTGCGGGCGGGCTTCGGTGATATAGTAGGAAAAATGACAGCATTAACAGACTGGCAGCTGGCCAGGGTTAAGAACAATGAGTATTACTGTGAAACCAGCGTGAGGCTTGTGAGAAGTGCTCTTCAAAAGTGTATGGAGAATGCCGGCGGTATAGAAAAACGCGATGAAGCTGCCGTAGGATATATTACTGAAGCACTTATAATGTCGGGAGTTGCGATGGGACTTGTAGGCAACTCGCGTCCGGCTTCGGGTGCGGAGCATCATGTAGCTCATTTTTGGGAGATTGATGCACTCGCAAAAGGGGTGGAGCATCCTTTGCATGGAAATTCGGTCGGTGCTGCCAGTGTTGTTATTGCTTACCTTTATGAACTTCTGAATGACAAGCTGCCGGCTGGGGTGGAAGCACCAAAACCGGAGGAGATAAAGAAACTGTTAAAAGAGTCCGGCTCATGTGACAATCCGGCGGAACTCGGAATTAGCAGGGACCTTTTCAAACGAAGTGTTCTGCATGCCATGGATATACGGCCCAGGTATACGGTTTTCCACCTTGCGGCTGAATTAGGGCTGCTGGAGCGTTATGCCGGGGTGCTGACCGAGAAATTCTACGGTTGAAGGCCGCTGGTATAAAATATTGGAGGGGGTAGATTTTGTGAGCAAGGATTATGCTATTGCGCTGGACCAGGGTACAACAAGTTCGAGAGCTGTTATTTTCAATAAAAAGAGCGAAATAATCGGTATAAAAAGTAAAGCCTTGAATCAGATTTATCCCAAGCCGGGCTGGGTGGAACATGACCCTTTGGAGATCTGGGAAAGCCAGCTTGAAGTGCTGAAAGGAGTTTTTCCGGAAGCAGGCATAACACCTGAGCAGATTGCCTGCATAGGCATCACCAATCAGAGGGAGACGGTGGTTATCTGGGACAGGGCTACGGGGATACCAGTATATAACGGCATTGTGTGGCAATGCAGAAGGACTGCTCCAATCTGCGACAGCATGAAGAAAAAGGGATTGGAACAGATTGTAAGGGAAAAGACAGGCCTTTTGATAGATTCATATTTTTCCGGTACAAAAATCAAATGGATACTGGACAACGTGGCGGGAGTGAGAGAAAGGGCGGAAACGGGCGAACTGGCTGCGGGCACCATTGATACCTGGCTGGTGTGGAAGCTTACAGGGGGAAAGGTGCACGCCACGGATTATTCTAATGCTTCAAGGACTATGCTATTCAACATAAAGACCCTGGAGTGGGACAGGGAGCTGCTGGAAGAGCTCGGAATACCTATTGGTATTCTTCCGGAAGTAGTACCTTCGTCAGGAGTTGTCGGGAATACTTATAAGCAACTGCTTGGAATTGAAATACCCATAAGCGGAATAGCCGGGGATCAGCAGGCGGCACTTTTCGGACAGACCTGCTTTGAAAAGGGCTCTGCCAAGAACACTTACGGTACAGGCTGCTTTATCCTGATGAACACCGGCGATACTCCTGTACAGTCAAGGAACAACCTTCTGACGACAATTGCATGGAAAATAGGAGACAGGGTTGAATATGCCCTTGAGGGGAGTGTGTTCAATGCCGGGTCCACTGTGCAATGGCTAAAAGATGAAATGAAGCTCATCGATACCTCGGCTCAAAGTGAGACCGAGGCGCTGAAAGTGGCCGATACATCAGGTGTGTATGTAGTACCGGCATTTACCGGACTTGGAGCCCCTTACTGGGATGAGTATGCACGTGGGGTCATAGTCGGAATAACCAGGGGAACTAAAAAGGAGCATATCATAAGAGCTGCTTTGGAGTCCATTGCATATCAGAGCAAGGATGTGCTGAAGGCAATGGAATGTGACTCCGGTATCAGTCTCAAGGAACTCAAGGTGGATGGCGGTGCAAGCAGTAACGGCTTTCTTATGCAGTTCCAGGCTGATATTCTCGGAGTAAGGGTGCACAGACCGGTCGTCTTTGAATCAACTGCTCTGGGTGCTGCCTATCTTGCAGGTCTTAGTACCGGCCTTTGGGGCAGCAGGGACGATATATGCAGGAGCTGGACGCTGGGTAGGGAATATTCACCATATATGCAGCAGCAGGAGAGGGACTCCAGATACAACAACTGGTTAAGAGCAGTTGAGAGGGCTGTGAAGTGGGAACAGCCATAAACTTGCTAAAAACAGAATAAATTTTTACGGAGGATATATGAAAAATTTGATTGATACAAAAGTAGAAAATTACAAGCTTAGATTTGCAAATGAAAGTGATGTGCCTGTAATACTTAAGTTGATCAGGGAATTGGCGGAATATGAAAACCTCCTGCATGAAGTTATGTGCACTGAGGAATACCTGAAGGAATCGCTTTTCAAAAGAAAGGTTGCTGAAGTGATAATTGGTGAATATGAAGGCGAACCTGTCAGCTATGTACTTTTCTTCTACAATTTTTCCACCTTTGAAGGCAAGCCGGGAATATATCTGGAGGACCTGTATGTAAAGCCTGAATTCCGGGGCAGGGGCTTTGGCAAAATACTGCTGAAATACCTTGCGCGATTAGCTGTCGAGAGAGATTGTGTGAGGTTTGAATGGGCGTGCCTTGATTGGAATGAACCATCAATCAGATTCTACAAACAGATGGGCGCAAGGCCTAAGGATGAGTGGACCATATACAGGGTGGAAGGAAAGGCGCTTACTGACCTGTCTTGTGGTGAATAACCCATATTAGGGGAAGATCAAAATAATATATTGCATAATACCATGTAATGGCTTACAATACATAGGGGTGGACAAAAATGCCTGTACTTGTTAAATTTTTCCGCAATGTTTTTGGCGGCACCATTTCAATGTTTACGTCTCTTAGGGGTAACTCCCGAGCATGTGTGATTGTAGAACCCATGTGGACCATTTTTTTCGTTATGGTAAACTTTTACCAAACCCTATATATGAAGGAATTGGGGCTTACGGAAGAGCAAATTGGGCTTATAGCTTCGCTGGGCTTTGCATCTTCTACGATAAGTTCTTTGATAGGAGGACCGATAACCGACAAGCTGGGGCGTAAAAAAACCTCACTGATTTTTGACATAGTTTCCTGGTCATGTTCCATGTTGATATGGGCATTTTCACAGAACATATGGTTTTTTCTTGCAGCTGCGCTTGTCAACGGCATGGGAAAGATAGTGTTTGTATCCTGGACCTGCCTCGTAGTGGAAGATGCGAGTAATGATGAGAAGGTAAGCTGCTTCACCATTTTAAACATGATTTCTTTGGTTTGCGGAGTTTTTACTCCTGTGGCAGGCCTTCTGGTAAAGCTGATTGGCCTGGTCCCGGCCCTGCGTCTGTTGTATTTTCTGGGTTTCATCAGCATGACTGCAATGTTTTTCATACGTAATGCCTGGGTGAATGAGACTGCACTGGGAAGGAGAATAATGGAGGAACACGGTTCCTTCACCATTGCACAGAGGGTTGCCGATTATCTTGATGCATTGAGATATCTTGCTTCCAAGCCTCAGGCCATTTTGCTCCTGTTTGTGAACATTCTGACCAATTTCAGCATCGGTATAAACATTTACTATGCAATATATATCAAAGAGAAGCTTCTGATTGATCAGTCGCTGGTTTCCATACTTCCGGGTGTGGCCTCAATAGTGATGATAATTTCCGTTGTTTTCGTCATTCCGAGGCTGAAAGGGAAAGACCTGGTAAATAACCTGATTCTTGGCTTCTCGATAACAACTGCGGGCTGGCTGATTTTTATAATCACGCCTGCCGGAAACCTTGTCCAGCTGATTGTATCTTCAGCTGTTACAGCGCTCGGCACATCAATTATCAATCCCTTCAGAGATACTGCATGGAATAACTCAATTGGAGAAAAAGAGAGGGCGAAGATTTTTTCATTCGGGCAGACTCTGGTTTCTCTGGCACTGATTCCTTCAGGAATGTTTGCGGCATCCATGTACAGGATCAATCCGGTTTATCCTTTTGCATTCATAGCTTTGATCTTTGCAGCATGCCTTCTTATGGCAGCGGTTGTCAGAAAAAAAATTGAAAGGCAGGCATAAAAGAAGCACAATGGAAAGCATTGTGCCATTCATAATTTCTTATAAAATTCATAACACAAGGGGACCGGATTCCCGCAACTGATTTCAAGTACTGTATCAGATTCTTACAGCGGGGCGGTTTACAAAATACTGCTCCAATGGGTTGCCCTTGCTGCTCATACCGGTTAACAGCCTGATGTCTGCCCCCAGAGCCCCTATTGAACCTGCTATGTCTTCATAGCCACGCTCAATATGTTCGACTCCCGTAATATATGTAGTACCTTCAGCTGTCAAACCGGAGAGGATAAGCGATATTCCTGCACGGATGTCGTTTGCATGTACCAGTGTTCCCAAAAGCGGACGGCCTCCGTTTATAGCGGCAACAGAGTTTTTTACAGTGATGTCGGCGCCCATGCGTTTTAATTGTTCACAGTGATGGAACCTTTCGGGATATATACGGTCCATAACGATACTACGGCCTTTTGCCTTCAAAAGCAGTGCTGTGAGCGGCTGCTGGAAATCGCTGGCCAGTATTGGATACATCCCGGTTTTAATTCTGGTTGATTTTAAATTCGAATTACCTGTAACTGTTATGGAATTGTCCGTACTGGTGAAATCCAGACCAATCTCGGAAAGCTTCTTTATACAAGCTCCAAGATGTTCCGGAATCACATCCTCAAGTGTTATCGTGCCGTTTGTGATTCCTGCGGCCATTAAGAAAGCCCCTGCTACCAATCTGTCGGGAATCACGGAATGCCTGCAGCCTCCCAGCTGTTTCACTCCTTCGATACGTATGGTATCGGTACCTGCTCCATATACCTTTGCACCCATCTTGTTCAGCAAGACAGCGGTGTCAACAACTTCCGGATCCCTTGCAGCGTTATACAGAGTTGTTTTACCGCTGGCAAGCACAGAGGCCAGCATGAGGTTGATGGTTCCTCCACAGGTTATGACGTCAAAGTGAATATCAGCACCTTTGAGTTTTTCAGCTTCTACAGTATAATAGTTGTCATAAAAAGTAAACCCCGCTCCCATAGCCTTCAAACCCTTTATATGCTGGTCGATAGGCCTTGAACCCAGATTGTCGCCTCCGGGATATCCGACGGAAACCTTTTTGTGCCTGGCAAGCAGAGCCCCCACAAAATAGTATGCCGTACGGAAAGAGGCGGATTTTCCGGGGTCTATATTTGTACTGTGAATTCCTGTGGGATCTATGTACAATACATTCTTATCTATTTTTAGAACTGCACCTGTGCTTATAATAATATTTGATAAATTCCTTATGTCAGCTATATTCGGAACATTACCAAGACAAACCGGCTCATCTGCCATGCAGGCGGCAGCCAATAAAGCAAGAGAACTGTTTTTGGAACCGGGAACCCTTATGCGACCTCTTAAAGGACCAGAATTATTTACTTCCAGCCATTTTTTCATCTGT
>Ga0129298_10000518_pt1 | contig 15305 bp, 15 predicted proteins | sample I19B2metaG_FD_94707 | JGI IMG/M metagenome (GOLD analysis project Ga0129298, IMG submission 94707) | Lake sediment bacterial and archeal communities from Gulf of Boni, Indonesia to study Microbial Dark Matter (Phase II) - ​I19B2 metaG | ecosystem: Environmental > Aquatic > Freshwater > Lake >... | reverse complement strand
CGTAGTTGCTGAGTGAACCAAGTTCATATTGCTCTAAGACCCTTGAAACTAAGGCTTCATCTGTGTTATCGAGTTTTTCTATATGCGCGTTCTTCCCGAGGCCTTTAATTTCTCCACCGATGTAGATTTCTCCACCTATAATGGATTCCCCGCAACCATCCCCTGCATCTCCGAGGCAGATGATACTGCCGCCTTGCATGTAGAGTCCAGTCATGAACTGGCTGTTACCTTTAACTACTATAGTTCCCGCCTTCATGATCTGTCCCAGCCTGCTTCCCACATCCCCTAGGATAACGAGGGTACCCCCATACATGCCTTGACCGCACCCGTCGCCTGCGTTACCTCTGATAATTATTTCCCCGCTGGTCATGTTGTCGCCTGGATACCACCCAGCATTTCCGTTCACGGTTATGACTGGACCGTTTATAATGGTGCCTAGGTAGTAACCGACTGAGCCATTTATCGTAATTCTAGAGGCTGTTTTCGTCACACCGGCGGCGATAAAATGTTTAGCACTTGGGTTCTCAATAATTACCTGCTTATACTTTTCCTCTCGCAGCAGTTTCTTTAAGGACTCGTTTATCTGCCTCGTCGTTAAACCCTTTGCATCCATAACATATTCATTCATGGATTGAACACCTTCACGCTGGCTGGAGGTAGGTGATGTACGGTTGGGTTTTCAAGGATCTCCCTCAACGCGCATTCCTCTGAAGCGACAGCCATTACGTTTGAGCCCTCAGCTACGACCATAGGTCTTAAGCCCAGTCTGTCCCTAGCCATGCCGATGGCGTTCGGCGTCGATATGATGTAGGCAAAGGGTCCATCCAACTCCTCGACTGACTGCGCTAAGGCTTCTTCGAGTGAGAAGCCGTTCTCCATCCTATCTACGATGTAGTGAACAATGAGTTCTGAGTCGTTTTCACTTTCAAAAATGTGTCGTCTCGTTTTCAACCATTCCCTTATCTTTCCATCATTCGTTATCTGACCGTTGTGAACGATGGCTATGTCGGGAAATCCGGCTTGGAAGGGGTGGGCGTGATGTTTATCAACAACGCTTTCCGTTGAGAATCTGACATGTCCTATGCCATGCGTTACGACCATTCCTCTATCCCGCAGGCTGAAGGTTTCGCCATAAATTTTCTGAAGGTTTTCAACCTCTCCAATCTCCTTCAATATGGTCATGCCTTTCCCGAAGCTTAGGACTCTCGCCCTTTCCGTGCCGTTGATTTTCCTAGCTAATTCTGTGAGCTTCTCTCTACTCGTCGCCACGATGTAGTCGTCTAACCCGTAACCTGAGTGCAACCTGTAGTGTATGTCCCTAATGTTGCCGCCTGCTTCAGCGATGGCCGAGCTTACTTTTGCACCTGTCCCAGGAAGGTCTATAGAATCTAAGAAGAGCAGATACTCATCGGGCTCCAATAACATTTTCCTGTAGAAAGCTAAGCCTGCCGAGTCTGTGCCTCTATGCTGAAGGCTTTTAAGCATTTTGAACAGATTTTCAACGACAGGTTCAACCTGCTTATTATATATTCCTGCTATACCGCACAGAAAAATCACCTTTTATGATACCCCTTTAAATTCATCTCGTCCTCCATTTTAGTCTCTATGTATTCATGACGACTACCTTATAAGGATATCGGCAATAGGTAACCGATTGCCGATATATTTTAATAAAAGCTATTCTCCTATGTTGAAAACGTTTATGCATCCTAGATAACTCCTTAACACGGGTTCATCCTGCATATAGTGCAAGCCAATACTTCAACGAGTCGCAGTATTTTTATGCGTGGTAACCGTGAGGTCATCTGCGTTTATTATGATGAGCTCACCGTTTTCCATATCAACCCAGTTGAGTCCTTGTGCCATAGTTCCTACATGCCTATCCTCAGAACAGACGGTGAAAAAATCTTTTCCCATAACATACTTTAACGTATAATATTCATCCCGTCTCCTCGTCTCCGCCGCGTCTTCAACTTTCTTAAAGCCTCTGTACACGAAGAGCGTTTTGCCATTTGAGAGTAGGAAATTAAGCGAGGTATAATTGCTTATAACATTAAGGACATTCGTGATGGTTACACCGACCTTAGGTTCTTCTTGATCCCCTATCTTCTCAACCAAATATTTGAAGAAGCGTTCACTGTCTGTCTCGCCTTCGAGTTTATGTCTAGGAACTTGAAAGGCTTGGATGCTGTGTATAGTTCCGTTGTGGGCGAATACCCAGTTTTCATATATAAATGGATGGGTGTTACGTGTTGCTGGTTTCCCAATAGATAGGTTTCTGACATGCGCTATTAGAACCTTTGCGTTTAGGTAATTCAACTTGTCAACCGCTTCGTTGAAGCCGCTTGTTTCATCACTTGCATCTTTAGGTTCCCTTCCCAGATACGTTGCCTTCCCATCGATGAAGCAGGTTATTCCCCAGCCGTCCCTATGCCCCTTACCATCATTGTACGGAGTTTTTCCATTTACGGCTAATTTTTTGAACTCCTTTAACCAGAGGGGGTTTATGGAACTTTTACTTACGATGCCAAACATCCTGCACATGAGCTGTGTACCTCAATTCTATGTAATTTGAAGCGATGGATAATTTCCCAGATATCCTTCTTACTTAGATGTGTCTTCTTTTCCCTCGCCTTATTCCTTGCCCACCGCAGAACTTCCATCTGTTTTCCCTCGTCCTCTGGAAGCTTGTATCCGAATTGATGGTTTAGAACGTACGCTAAACCGTTTCTACCCGATGTCGCCCCTAGGATTAACTTCCACTTTCTCCCAATGACTTCAGGTGGATAAGGTTCGTATATCTCTCTATCCTTCAGCAGCCCATCCTGATGAATTCCCGACTGCACGCTGAATATGTTACATCCCATGACGGGTTTATACCTCGGTATTGGAACATGCGACGCATGTGATACAAATTCACAAACCTCCCTCACTTTTACTAAGTCAAATTTATTCACATCATACATTTCTTGTAGGATGAGCAGGATTTCCTCTATTGGGGCGTTTCCAGCTCTCTCACCCAACCCATTCCATGTAGCAGAGATGGAGTTCGCCCCAGCAGCGAGAGCTGAAACACTGTTCGCTACGGCCATGCCGTAGTCGTTGTGGTAGTGAACCTCGAAAAGCTTTGGCACAAGGTTTATCAGATGCTTTAAACGCTGGGTTACGGCTTCAGGGATTAAAACGCTTACTGTGTCGCAGTCTCGAAATTTATCAGCGTATAAACCTGTAACTACTTCCCTAAGGTGACATGTCTCTGTCCTCGTGGCATCCTCTATGTGCAATGAAACTTTAACGCCGTGTCTATGCACATAATCGATAAGTTCAGCGCATGTTTGTAACAGTTCATCTCTGCTCTTCCCAAACTTTTTATGTATATGTACATCTGAGAAGCCGACTGCGATCCCTATCCAATTCGGGTCATACCTTAGCGATGAATCCACATCTTCTTTCCTCAATCTATTCCAGAGCATCAGCTCCGAATGGGCTAAGCCCGCACTTTGAATCAATTTTATTGTTTCAATATCATGCTCTGAATAAGGCGCAAAGGCTTCGATGACATCTATGCCGATTTCATCATCGTAAAGGGCTATCCTCAGTTTTTCATCAGGCTTGAAGGCTATACCAGCAGCCTGCTCACCCTCCCTTAAGGTTGAGTCAAGAAGCTTAACGTCCCCGTACAGTAAGCCCTTCAGTAGATTCGATTTATTATATATCACCAAGTCTTTTCATGCCTCCAACTTTTACACCAAACTTAGTCTTTTTCTTCAATTCCTTCAACTTCTTGATTCTTAACTCGGTGATACCCCACATGTAGTGGTTAGGTACAAATTTTTCATCTTTGGATTTTTTCGAGTTTCATCCTTCAAGTAGCACCCGTTTTCCTCCATATCGGATGACTGTTACGCGTAGAGGTACTTTTCCAGCTCCCATGGAGTTACCCTCAGCCTATACTCGTCCCATTCCTTCCGCTTAAGGTCTATGAACCTTTCATACACGTAGTTTCCTATGGCTACTTTCACCACTTCATCGCTTTCCAGTTCATCTAACGCCTCGCTTAAACATTCTGGTAAGGTTTTTATCCTCAAGCTTTCTCGTTCAGCTGGTGTGAGATGGTACACATCCTTTTCAATGGGGTCGCCTGGGTCCAGCTTGTTTTTAACCCCGTTTAGACCAGCTTCGAGAATCGCTGCAAACGCTAGGTACGGGTTGCTTAACGGGTCTGGACATCTGAATTCTACCCTTATGGATTTCTCCTTCCCCGGGAAGTACTCAGGCACCCTAACCAGAGCGGATCGATTCCTTCTACTCCACATGATGTATACCGGTGCTTCGTAGCCTGGGACAAGCCTCTTGTAGCTGTTAACCGTTGGTGCGACTATGGCTGATAAGGCCCTTGCGTGTCTTAGGAGCCCACCAACGAAATATCTACCTGTCTTTGAGAGCCCCGCGTATTCATTCTTGTCGAAGAAGGCGTTCTCTCCATTGAGTTTAAAGAGGCTTAGATGCACATGCATGCCACTTCCGGTTCTGCCAAACCATGGCTTCGGCATGAAGGTGGCGACGAGATTATACCTCTTTGCAACTTCCTTTGCCATTAACTTGTAGAGCATGATGTTATCGGATGTCGTGACGGGGTCGGCGAACCTGAAGTTGATCTCATGTTGACCTGAGCCTACCTCGTGGTGGTAGGCTTCTACCGTGAACCTACCTGTGTCTGCTAAGGCTGAAGCGAATTCCCTTCTAAAGTCTTCTGTAGAATCCCTTCCAGGTGAGATGTCGAAGTATCTTTGGGGTTCTTTTATATACGCCTCCTCTGGCTCAAATTCGCTGTTGTGATTGAACTTACCTGTGTAGAACTCCAGTTCCGCGGCGGTGTTGTAGATGAAGCCTGCGTTTCTAGCCTTTTCTCTTGCTAGCTGGCATACGTAGCGGGGGTCGCCCTCAAACCTTTCACCTCCGGGCTTGTAGACATCGCAGATAATTCGTGCAACTTTATCATTGTAGTAGGGGAGAACAAGGAAGGTATCTATGTCTGGTTTCATCACCATGTCGCTCTCCGCTATATTGACGAAGCCTGGGATGGAGGAGCCGTCGAAGCCTATGCCACTGTCTAGCACTTCGATCAAAGTGTTCGAGGGGATTGTACGGCCTTTCACGTAGCCGGGGAGGTCGACTAAGTGTAGGCTGATGTACTTCACGTTCTCCCCTTTAATGGTTTCCTTTAACTCATCTCTGTTCATTTTACCACATTTCAGTTAGGTGCATGCACAAATATTTATATATTTCCTTTACATTTGTATAGCATTCAACTATCATGGAGTACGATCGTATGGACGATAAGGACCTCAGGATCTTAAGGGAGGTTGTGGCGGATTCAAGGCTGTCGTACAGGGAGATCGCGCGGAGGGTTAAGCTATCTGTAGCCACGGTGAAAACTAGGATAGAAAACCTTGAAGGGGATGGTGTTATCGAGGGTTACACGGCTATCCTTAACCCCGTGAAGCTCGGCTATGAGGTGGCGGCTATCATAGAAGTTGTTGTATCCAAGGGTAAACTACTCGATGTTGAAAGGGAGCTTTCAGAAAGCCCAAACGTCTACGCGGTTTACGATGTAACTGGGACAAGTGACGCGTGGGTGCTTACAAGGTTCAAGCGCAGGGAGGAGCTGAGTAAGTTCGTGAAGTCCACCCTTGCCATGGAATACGTTGAGAGGACTATAACCCATGTGGTGCTTACGACGGTGAAGGAGGATCCAAGAGTTTACGTGTAGGTTATACACTGCATCATGGGGTGAGGAAGATTATGAAGACTGACACGGTCCTTGTGCTGGATTTCGGTGGGCAGTACTGTCACCTGATAAGTAGGAGGGTTAGGGAGCGTAACGTTTACTCAGAAATCGTGCCTTACGACGTAACGCCTGAAGAGGTCAGAGACTTAAGGAAAAGGTTCAACGTGAAGGGGTTAATCCTCTCAGGCGGCCCATCTAGCGTCTACGAAGAGAACGCTCCAAAGTGTAACCTTGGGATTTTAAGCTTAGGTGTACCGGTTCTCGGCATATGCTACGGTCATCAACTCATCGCCTATCTCGCGGGTGGAAAGGTGAAGCCAGGCGTCCAGAGGGAGTATGGGATAACCTACGTGGAGGTCGATAACCCCGTGGACGTTTTAGAAGGTCTTGAACACAGGGAGAGGGTTTGGATGAGCCACGGCGACACAGTTTACAGCCTTCCAAAGGAGTACGAGGTTCTAGCCCACACGGATAACTGCCCCATAGCCGCGTTCAAGTATTTACGGAAGCCCCTGTACGGGGTACAGTGGCATCCGGAAGTTGTTCACACGGAGAAGGGCGGGTTGATCCTAGGGAACTTCCTCTTCAAAGTCTGTAAATGCGCGGCGAATTGGACGATGAGTGGCTTCGTGGAGAAGGCGGTTAGGGAGATCAGGCGGACGGTTGACGAAGAAGGATGCATCATCGCCCTAAGCGGCGGGGTTGATTCAGGTACAGCAGCTATTCTAGCCGCGAAGGCTGTGGGGAAGAGGCTTACAGCGGTTTTCGTCGACCACGGATTCATGCGCGAAGGAGAGCCGGGCTTCGTGAAGAGCACCTTTGAAGCTTACGGTATGAACCTAGTGCTTCTAGATGAGAGGAAGAGGTTTCTAGAGAGACTTAGGGGTGTCACAGACCCCGAGGCGAAGCGTAAAGTCATTGGAGAGGAGTTTATCAGGGTTTTTGAGGACGTTGCGAGGAAGGTTGGAGCTGAGTACCTCGTCCAAGGAACCATATACCCGGACAGGATCGAATCTGGGTTTAAGAGGCATTCTGAGAAGATTAAAACCCATCATAACGTCGCGGGTTTACCGACGAGCATGGAGTTTAAGGGTATCGTAGAGCCTGTGAAGGACCTTTACAAGGATGAGGTCCGGAAGGTCGCTGAAGCCCTAGGGCTGCCGGGTAAGGTTGTTTGGAGACAACCCTTCCCAGGTCCAGGTTTAGCCGTTAGGGTCGTCGGTGAGGTTACGCAGGGGAAAATCGATGTTGTTAGGAAGGCTGAGAAGATCGTGGAGGAGGAGATCGAGAGAACAGGGTTAAGTGAAAGTCTTTGGCAGTACTTCGCCGTGTTGACGAATGTGAAAACCACTGGGGTGAAGGGTGATTCAAGGGCTTACGGCTACACGGTGGCGGTTAGGGCTGTTGAAAGCAGGGAGGCCATGACGGCGAGCTACGCGAAGATCCCTCATGAAATCCTTGAAAAGCTTTCGACGCGGATAACGAATGAAGTCCCAGAGGTTACCAGGGTTGTCTATGACATTACGCATAAGCCGCCTTCAACCATCGAATGGGAGTGAAGCCAAACCCGTCAAGAATGTTACTCACATGTTCCCGAGTAGTTCCACAGTACAGTTGGCTAGTGGAACCCAGATAATAATTCCGGCTTTTAATCCAATCAAAACGTAAGTGTATATTAACGTTATCCGCTATATTTATTAACGATTGGCATTTTCCACCCAATACCGAATGCTTTGGGTGTAATTTTTATGCAGGGAGTTGCCTGCCATCTCTTATATTCAGCATCTCTGATCTTTCGATAAGTATCTTCGACGACTTCTTCTGGGTAGCTCATTTCAATCAATTCCTGCACGCTTCTTCGATTTTCTATAATTTCATCAACTAATGGACTGACAATATCAAAATCAAAAGGGTCAAATTGTCCTTCTTTCAGCTCAGGCGAAGGCTTTTTCCTAAAAACGCTCTCTGGTATTATGATTCTACCAGATTTTTTATTGACATATTTGGCTAGTTTATAGACCTCTAGTTTGCTTACGTCACCAAGAACGCCAATCCCACCAGCCATATCTCCATATAAAGTGCAATAACCAAGCGCAAGCTCAGTCTTATTCCCTGTATTCACAAGCAATATTTTCAAATCCTTTAATCGATTAGAGATATCCATTAGACAGTTTCCTCTTGTTCTCGGCTGTATATTTTCATCAGGTCGCTCTGAGTAATGGGGCTTCGAGGACTGAGGTGATTTCAGCGGCTAACGTGTAGTAGCGTTTAGCATAACTTTGAGAGGCTTCATCTCGGGATAAGAAGGGGTTGGCGTGTGAAACCTGTGAGACCTTCAGGGAGTAGTCGTTTAAAGCCTTCTTCACCTCCTGAATTGTACGCCATGAAAGCTCGGGTAGGGTTGGGAGGTAGATTTCAACGCCGTCGAAGCCGTTCTCTGAAGCCCATTTAAAGACGTCACGGTGGGTCCTGTGGGCTGTGCGCAGGTCTTTGTCGAAGCAGAGGTTGAGGAATCCATGTTTCATGAATAGCATCCCGTTGAAGGGAATCCGTGAAAACCTTAGGCTGGGAGGGGATATATAATCCTTGACGTGTCGACTGTATGGAGGTTTTCCGTAACCTGGCATCCTTAAACCAAACGCTGTTACCCGCTCTTAAACTATAAAAGAAAGCTTCGGGGAGCTATTTGAGGTGGGTCGGTCGTCCAGCTTGGTTCAGGATTCCTGGCTTGGGCCCAGGAGGTCGTGGGTTCGAAAGTTTCGGGGGGAAGCCGAGAATCCCACCCGACCCATCCTCTTGTAGGCGGAGAATCGGTTTTAAGCTTCCTTAACGTATGCTTCATCGTCGGTGTTGATGCTTTGAGAATTCGCTATCTCAGCCATTCCTGTTTTGAGGTCGGCGATGGGAAGACGGTTTTAATCGACCCCTATTTCTCTGAGAACCCTTTAGCTCCAAGGTATGCGGGTAAGCCTATCCTCGTGCTCGTAACCCATGAGCACTTCGACCATGTGGATTCCTCCTTCCTCCAACGGGTAGGCTGCCCAATCGTTTGCCTAAGAAGCTGCAGGTTCAGGAAACCGAGTTTATGAGCGTAGGGGAGATAAAAACCTTCGATGGGTTGAGGGTTGAGATGATTTCAGCCAGCCACAACCGTCCACCGGCTTCACCAAGCCCCTTAGCCGCAGGCTACGCCCTTGAGTTTGAAGGTAGGAGAATCGCACATCTCGGGGGCACGTTTCTCGACGGTGTTAAGCGGCTTTCTTTCATCGACGTTCTTCTGGTCCCCATCGGGGGAGGACCCACCATGGATGTCGACGAGGCTGTTAAGGCTCTGAGGATTATTAAGCCTAAACTCGCTGTTCCCATGCATTTCCAAACTTTCCGTGGGATAAGGGCGGGCGCTGAGCGGTTCAGGGTGAAGGCTGATGAAGCGGGGTTCCAGGTTAAGGTTTTAAGGATAGGCGAGTATCTGAAGCTTTAAACCCTAAGCTTGATGAAGGGGGAAGGGTTTAGGGAAAAACGCGGGAACGTTTAGGTAAGGGGGTTCTGAAACTCGGCTTTAGGGTGTTCAAGGATGTAGGGGGGTTAGTTTAGTTCAGCCAAGGGGTTGGTGGGTTTGACTCCTCGAATCGTTGAGGTGGACGATAGGTGGAGGCTGTAACACCTTCACCCGTTAAGCCGGTTGGGGAGACCTGGTAGCAGGGGTCTTCTTCTGCTTCCACGACTTAACCATGCACAGGTATGTGTTGAAGGAGGTTCCGGTCAGCTATTTCCAAGGTGAAGCTTGGCTGAGGAAGGCGTATCTGGCTCGGAGCTGCGAGCTCGCGGATGAGGCGGTCAGGGAACTCCGCGTAGGCGCTGACTGTGAATTCCACGTATGCACGGGTTTCGTTAACGATGCGATTGCGCAGCGTTTAGCCGCTGAGGGCTTTAAGGTTGTGAGGGTGAAGATCGTTGGGGAAACCCAGCGCTTGGTTGAAGGCGCCTACGTAGGGGCTTTAAGGGCTCTGGGGGTTTCAAACCTAAGCCCAGACGCTGGGAAGAACCGTTTCTACGTTCTGTTGGAGTGGGTACACGGAGACCTGGGGAAACGGGAGGGCTATGTGAAGACAGGTTGGGAGGCTTGGAGGAAGAAATGGCGTTACTGGAAAGCCTAGGTTTCTATCTTAGAAGCCTTTTAAGCAAGGCTCTGGAAGCGCGTCCAGAGTAGATGAGGGAGGTCTCTACGACGCAGGAGACGTTGCAGAGGCTGCACTCCTGAGCTGCGGCGGTGAATTTCCGGTACGCTGGGGAGGCGAGTATGTTTCTAAGCTTTTCCTCCTTCACGTTCCCGAGTTTCTCGTTGAAGATCGGGCATCCTAGGACTTCACCGTCCTCTAGGATCCTTAGGTATACGCGGGGCATGAGGCAGCTGTAGCCTTCACCGGCTCCTGCGAGGTATTCCAGGTACGCGTCGGAGTTTACGATCGGGTAGCCTAAGCGTTTCAGCTGCATGACCTCGGTGAAGGTGTCCTTACGCTCCGCGGCTGATGGCATGTACTCCTCGTTGTAACCGGGGTAGATATCCATAAGCTCGTATGTTATGTTTACGCTGAGTTTTGAGGCGAGGTCGGCCATTCCCCGGACATCCTCTAGGTTCAGCCGGCTTACAACGGTGTTTATGAGAACTCCCGCGTGGCTGTGGTTTTTAAACGCGGTGATTCCTTTCAAAGCCCTTTCATACACGCCTTTTCTTCCCCTTGTTTCGTCGTGGTATGGTGTCGAGTGGTCTATGGAGACGATTAGGAGGTCTGTGAGGTCGCCGATGGCTTCAGCTTTATCGGGGAGGAGGAAGCCGTTGGTGATGACGGTTGTGTGAAACCCGAGGGCTTTGGCTTTTCCTAGGATTTCCCCTAGGTCCTGGCGCATGAGGGGTTCGCCGCCCCAGAGGACGTAGGAGAAGAGGTTTAAAGCCCACGCTTCCTCGAGGAGTCTGTGAACCTCCTCAGTCGTCATCTCGTTCCTGTTGTAGCCCCGCTTCCAGAGCTCGCAGGTTTTGCAGCGGCAGTTGCAGAGCGATGTAACCATGTGGGTGAGTATGATTGGGCGGTGTGTGACGAACCGTGAATGCGCGTACTTTGCGGCGTACTTCAGGTAGCGGAGCACAGGCTTCCCGTCTCCAGGTTAAAAACCTAGCCAAGTACTACGCATACGTTTGTATTATGTTTTCATCCTGTCTTATGCCTTGAATCGCTGGATCTCTGCAGACGGCTTCATGAGTCCTCTTTATCTCGCGGTGAATAATATTTATTCAGAGAGCAGATAAGCCTGTTTTAGTCTTTGTTTCTTGATCTGATACCTTTCCCAGGCTCTGTTCGGTATTACTCGCGCCGGGATCGCATGGGGAAAGGCGCGATGAAATTAAATACCCAAACCGCGAAAGTGGAAAAAAGGAGGTGAGCAAGTGAACATAAGAAAGTCTACATGCCTACTAGTCACTATACCATTGCTCTTACTGACATTAACAGCAAGTCCTGTCGCCGCCCACCAATCTTACTATGCGGCGAGTTTCTGGTTTACAGCCGAGGGCCAATATACAATGGTATTCAATCCTCACATGGTTGATTCGGTTATTCCACTTGGGATTACTTTGAACAAGCCGTCGGTAGTTACGCCTTTATGGGTAGAACTCTGGTTACAGACCCACTTTACATAGTTTGGCTAAACTGGTATTTGTATCCTTCAGTTGATGGGACTGTGAAGGCGTACGGCTGGCTAAGGATGTCTTGGTCTCATGATAAAATAGCCTATGGTTTGAACCTCTTCATCTACTCGTTACCCAAAACCGTGGCAAATATGACTTCTGACATGGACATTTTCATGCAGGCGCCTACTATTTATAATCTCGATAGGATTCTGGGTTTCACAGGGACGCTTAAAAGGGGGTCTATGATTGAGTGGGTGCAAGGTAGGTTTGGCATCATGCTGGTGAGTGGAACTGAGGAGTACAGTGTTGCAGTGTTCCACTTCTATTCGCTGATCGACGGCAAGGATGTTGAATTCTGGTGGGTCAATAGGGAGCTTACGGTGCAGATCCCGGGCGGTATTCAAACACTGGTTATCCCAGCAGCGAGAATCTTCATGCATGAAGTGAGCGTAAATCCTCTGTGAATAAGCTTAAAACCTTCCTGATGAGCGGGTTGACTCTGAGAAACATATAGTTTACATCATAGTCGAGAGAAAACGCATCGGCTATGAGGCTGGGAGAGGCTTAAAGACTCCGGGTAGTGGTCGCTTATTCTACGACAATGGTTCTGATACTCCTCTTGGAGGAGGAAGTATAGTCATCCATGAGGGGAAGTAACAGGGTCAACAACAACCGACCATCATTCCTCCTTTTCTTTGAACTCTTCCTATCTTCCACCGGATTAAGGGGTCTAAGGTAGCCTTTGTATCAGCCTCAGCTTTTCTCTAAGCTCCTCAACCTCAGCCTTCTTCCGCTTCAAAACCTTGCCTAAGTAAATGGTAGTATCTCGATTTACGGAACAAACAAAGAGAGATGGCTAAGGAGGGAGTCCCATCGCTCAGTTTATTGAAGCCATCGACGCCAATCATTATGCCAAGTTCTTAGTCAGCTCGTCTTAGCCACCATCATCTCATCCCTACTCTTCATGATAGCTCAACTTTCAAGTGTTATTTGAATTGAAACGTTTCCGTGAAAAGCGGAGGCACGTCTTATGTTACGACGTATTTCTTCAGCTCGTTTTGGCATGGTGGGCCGTGGGTTATCCACCATTCACGCTTTGACGGAACAAGTATCCAGGAGGCCCAGGTTATGCCGCCAGCCCACTTCCCCTCCTTCTGGACCGGGTGGCAGCATATGTACTGGTCGCTGAGTATGTTCTTTAAAACGTCAACATCCAGCTTTCCACGCGCCGTTTTTAGGAGCTTTCTAACCCTGTTCGCAGCTACGACGTAGCCGGGTACATCCACTCTATGCGAGGGGAACTCCCTTCTTATATCACCAGACTCGAAGTCGGCATGATAACCATAATAGTCGTCCACGTAGATTAGGTGATGATTCTTAGGTGTAGCCTCTACGATGTATATCTCGCCGTTTCTGTCAGCTACTGTAAACTTGAAGCTTCCAGCCCTCTTCACGTTTATTATCGCTGCAAGAGCCTCGGATATATTCTTCCTCCTAAGAACCTCAGCCACTATCACGTAGGTTGGAACCCCGATTTCAAAGGGTGCGCGCGGCGTAGATGTCCAGGTTATTGAGAGCCCCTCAGAGTTCATACCCGCTGCTGCAAGCAAACCTGGATAAGCGTATTCTAAGACATCCAGTCCCGATTTCCCCTTTTCACGCAGTAGTAGAGGTTTATCCCCTTCCCAGAAATCAGCATAGCTCTCGTCCCACGTCTGGCCGATGTACGTCTCGCCGCCTATCGTCGCGGATCCTGTAGCCGCGACCACGGTACAATGCCTCATCAACTCTTTTTCACCTAAGATACGCCTCTCCTCGTGTAGAGATATGAGTACGACCTCTTCTAAGACCTTGCCGGAGCCGTCAGCGACGCCCTTCATCTCCTCGTAGACCTCGGGTGAATAATCCTCGATGTAGGGCGTATACCTCTTAGCGAACTTTAACATCTGTTCTCTGGAAGCCTCCCTTGTCCTCCCCAGCGGGAAAGCATCGTAGAAACATTCATTCAAGAGCCTTGAAATCTTCTCTCTGCAATTTTTTCCATAAGAGTAACCTCTCTCGTAGGGTTCGCCTGAAAACTCAAATCTCATCAATTCAAACCTGGGCTTTAAAGGCGCTTCCATAACCATTTCCATCCTCTTTTCCTTTTTTTCTCTACTGATTCATATAAGATTTTGCAGCTCGGTTTCTAAGTCCTCACTTCTTTTGTCCACGGCAGTCGTTAAAGATAATTTCAAATAATATTTTACTTTTTTAGAAAAGTTCATCGAGATTCGGTCTGCTCGCTTTCATATTCATGAGGATTTCCAGAATAGTGTAAGTGCTGATGAATTGATACTTAGAGGCATAGTTGAACTGCTTAGATAGACGAGTCATCGGCCATAGATGCTTATCTTATCTTATTTCTATGTCGCACTCGATGACGATACAGGCTTCTTAGATTCCTTTATTGAGCTAGTGGTCTTCCGGTGAACCCGTTTAGGGTGGGGAATTTAAGCGCCTAATTTTTCAGATGAGTATTTTTACAGGTTTAATGCATTTAATGCCGCATTCTAAGCGGATTAAGCCTCCTTTTTTAAACATTATTGAATATAAATACATGATCGATCCTATTCCATATACAAACTTATATTGATAGTGGGTTTCCATCTTATGTCAGTTTCTGACAGTTGAATTTATAAGGAGTAATACGGTGATATAGATACTATAAATACGGTTAATTTTCGGTTAAGTGCTGGGCTATGGACGCTGTAGGCGGTGAACCTGAGGAAACTAGGGAGGGGAAGGTTTTCGAGGTTTTCCTCAAGATGTACGCTGATGACGTTGATTTACTCACGGTTGTTTTCCTATGCCGCCGAGAGGTCGCCTCGTTGAGGGAGATCGCTAGACATGTGGGTATGAGTCATAAAAACTTGGCTACACACCTCGACCGCCTCGTCTCAAAGGGAGTCGTGGAGCTCACATATGAGAAACCCAACCTGAAGCTTTACAGGCTCGCTTCGAAAGCCAGCGTAATCAAGCCTCTGCTAGTCCACCTTAACCCTTAGACTGGAAGCCCTTATGTTAAGGCTTAAGAATGAGCCTTTCGATGAATAATCCCGGGTAGGTTTCCGGTGAATTGTAAGCGGCGTACATTCTGGAGGTGGAATGGGCAGTTCATGGGTTTAACAACGTAGGATTCACCTTCCTTCTCGAAGATTTACATGTTTTCAGCGTAATCTTCATCGCGGCGATTTGTACAAGCTCATTCTTACTGCTCAAAAGTCTGAGGGATTTTTCAGTCATCTCTGTTTTGGATATTCTATTCTTCATAATGTCGTTTTTGCATTAGTAGAACGCCGTTTTAGCCTTGAAGAAATAGGTGGCTACAAGTATCCATAGTGAGATGTAAAGGGCAAACAGCATTCCTGTTCTAAGCGAGTATAGGTAGATGAACTCGTCAACTGGGCTCATCCGGAAGACCAACAGGGATGCGAAGTGTTACGAACCTTGGAGGTGGCGGCCTTCAGTCGTCTTGTTCAGGACAGACAATCGCTCGGTCAAATGTTAAGTGCACAGGATGTCTCAGTAGATCTGGGAAGGGGGATGAGCTGGGATATGTTGATCTCGCTGGGTCGTCCGAAATTCGTTGATTACTCGAAAGTTCCGCTGGGCACTGATATCGTATACGGTACATACAGTGAGAATGTTAACTACTATCATATCTCACTTGAGGGTGGTACGCCTGCTACGATGATATATCATTGGCCGAGCATCTGGGGAGACAGATTTGACAGTTACGATGCTTACAGGAGCCGTTGGGACAAGGACGTTTCCGCTCTCAACGCG
>Ga0129298_10000517_pt1 | contig 15309 bp, 12 predicted proteins | sample I19B2metaG_FD_94707 | JGI IMG/M metagenome (GOLD analysis project Ga0129298, IMG submission 94707) | Lake sediment bacterial and archeal communities from Gulf of Boni, Indonesia to study Microbial Dark Matter (Phase II) - ​I19B2 metaG | ecosystem: Environmental > Aquatic > Freshwater > Lake >... | reverse complement strand
GAACTCGGCCTGACCCTTGCCGGCGAGAACCTTGGTAATCGCTGCGGTCAGCGTAGTCTTGCCGTGGTCAACGTGACCGATCGTACCTATGTTTACATGCGGCTTGGTTCTTTCAAATTTAGCTTTTGCCATTGCTAATTCCTCCTAGCGCAAAAATAATTAGCCCTTAACTTTAGCAACAATCTCTTCGGAAACAGATTTGGGTACCTGCTCGTAATGATCGAATGTCATTGTGTAAGTTGCACGACCCTGGGTCGCAGACCTTACATCCGTTGCATAACCGAACATCTGGGCGAGGGGGACCATCGCAGAGACCACCTGAGCACCGGCGCGACCTTCCATACCCATAATCCTGCCACGACGGGAGTTCAGATCACCGATTACATCACCCATGTACTCTTCGGGGACAACAACCTCAACAGACATGATCGGCTCGAGAAGCACTGGACCTGCCTTGGAGCAACCCTCTTTGAAGCCCATTGAACCAGCGATCTTGAAGGCCATCTCTGACGAATCGACCTCATGATAGGAACCGTCAATCAGAGTTACCTTGAAGTCAACTACAGGGAAGCCTGCGAGGACACCGGTATCCATAGCCTCTTGAATACCTTTATCGACAGCCGGGATGTATTCGCGGGGAACTACACCCCCCTTGATGGCATCGACAAACTCGTAACCCTTGCCCGGCTCCTGCGGCTCAACCTCGAGCCATACATGACCGTACTGACCGCGGCCACCGGACTGGCGCACAAACTTACCCTCGACCTTGACCTTTTTGGTAACAGTCTCGCGATACGCAACCTGGGGCTTGCCAACATTTGCCTCGACCTTGAACTCGCGCATGAGGCGGTCAACAATGATTTCAAGGTGCAGCTCACCCATACCGGAGATAATGGTCTGACCTGTCTCCTCATCGGTCTTAACCCTGAAAGACGGGTCTTCGCTGGCGAGCTTGCCGAGACTGATCCCCAGTTTCTCCTGGTCCGCCTTGGTCTTAGGCTCGATGGCAATAGAGATTACCGGCTCGGGGAACTCTATGGATTCGAGAATTACCGGATTATCGTCGAGACAGAGGGTATCGCCGGTAGTTGTGTACTTCAGACCAACGGCCGCAGCGATATCACCAGCATAAACTTCCTTGATCTCCTCGCGCTTGTTGGCGTGCATCTTGAGAATGCGGCCGATACGCTCCTTCTTCTCCTTTGTAGAGTTATATACATAGGAGCCGGAGTTGAGGACACCGGAGTAAACTCTGAAGAAACAGAGCTGACCAACGAATGGGTCAGTCATGATTTTGAAAGCAAGGGCAGAAAACGGCTCGTCGTCAGCTGCCTTACGCTCTATTTCATTTCCACGATCATCCACGCCCTTAATGGCGGGGATATCAATGGGTGAAGGAAGGTAATCAATTACGCTGTCCAGAAGATTCTGCACACCCTTATTCTTGAAAGCAGAACCGCAGATAACCGGACAGATCTTTATGTCGATGGTCGCCTTGCGGATGGCTGCCTTGAGCTCATCATTAGCTAACTCTTCGCCGCCAAGGTACTTCTCCATGAGATCGTCGTCATGGCTGGCAACCTCCTCGATCATCTTCTCACGATACTCAAGAGCCTCATCGAGCCTCTCGGGAGCAATATCGCGCACATCGTACTTGGCACCAAGGGACTCGTCGAGCCAGATGATCTCCTTCATCTCGATGAGATCTATGACACCCTTATACTGATCCTCTGCGCCAACCGGAAGCTGTATGGGTACAGGATTCGCCTTAAGGCGGTCACGGATCATCCCTACGCCACGGAAGAAATCTGCGCCGATTCGGTCCATTTTGTTTATAAAGGCAATACGAGGGACGCGGTATTTGTCAGCCTGGCGCCATACTGTTTCAGACTGCGGCTCAACCCCGCCAACGGAGCAGAAAACTGCAACCGCCCCATCAAGAACGCGCAGCGAACGCTCTACCTCTATGGTAAAATCTACGTGACCCGGAGTATCAATAATATTGATCCTGTGATCATCCCAGTTACAGGTGGTAGCAGCAGAAGTAATGGTAATGCCACGCTCCTGCTCCTGCTCCATCCAGTCCATCGTAGCAGTACCTTCGTGAACCTCACCGATCTTGTGGGACACCCCGGTATAGTAAAGAATCCGCTCCGTTGTAGTTGTCTTGCCGGCATCTATATGTGCCATAATCCCGATATTGCGGGTTTTATCCAATGTTACCTGACGCGCCACAGTCTTACTCCCGATTATTGACTACAGTTATTTCTACCAGCGATAATGAGCAAAAGCCCTGTTAGCCTCTGCCATCTTATGGGTATCCTCACGCTTCTTCACAGCCGCCCCGCGACTATTGTAAGCGTCCGAGATCTCACCAGCCAACTTGTCCATCATCGTCTTCTCCGAACGGAGATTAGCGTAACGAACAAGCCACCTCATCGCCAGCGACACGCGACGATCAGCCCTAACCTCAACAGGAACCTGATAGGTAGAGCCACCTACACGACGAGACTTAACCTCGAGCATAGGCTTGATATTGTCGAGAGCCTTCTTAAGGATCTTTACAGGCTCATCATTGAGACGGCCAGCAGCTACATCAAGAGCATCATAGAGCGCCCTCTCCGCAGTACTCTTCTTGCCGTCCAGCATCAATATGTTTACCAGCTTTGCAACCGTGCGATCACCAAACTTAGGATCAGGCAAAATCACGCGTTTTGCAACTTCACGTCTTCTAGGCATACCTTTGCACCCTCACGATCTAACTAATTACTTGGGCCGCTTGGCTCCATACTTAGAACGACTCTTCATCCGCCCCTTGACACCAACGGAATCGAGAGTTCCACGAACGATATGATAACGTACACCCGGCAAGTCCTTAACCCGACCACCACGTATCAGGACAACCGAGTGCTCCTGCAGGTTATGCCCCACACCAGGAATGTAAGAGGTAACCTCGATCCCGTTTGTCAACCTGACACGAGCAACCTTACGGAGCGCAGAGTTAGGCTTCTTCGGGGTCGTGGTGTACACCCTTGTACACACGCCACGCTTCTGAGGACAACACTTAAGGGCCGGCGCTGTGGACTTCTCGCGCTTTTTCTCCCTACCTTGACGAATCAACTGATTAATTGTTGGCATTAACGTTACTCTCCTGCTGCGTATTCAAGACACGCCCTATGTGCGAAGCGCTGAAAATATCAATAGTACAGCCATGTGTCAAGACATTTTTCACAATAAAACCGGGTAGCAGGGCTACCCGGTCACACTTGACTCCTCGGGCGCCGACAGATCAAGCCTTTCCGGCTCGTCAGCAACAACCCTTAGAGAGCGATAACGCGATATCCCAGTACCTGCGGGGATCAGCCGTCCCATTATGACATTTTCCTTCAAACCGCGAAGAGTATCGACTTTACCCTCGATTGCAGCCTGTGTCAACACCTTTGTTGTCTCCTGGAAAGATGCTGCGGAAATAAATGACTCGGTCGACAGAGACGCCTTGGTGATACCCAGGAGCAGAGGCTCGGCGATAGCCGGGCGGCCGCCGTTTTGCAGCACCCTTTCATTCTCGTCCTCGAACACGTATCGCTCTACCTGATCGTCCAGAAGGAGATTTGTGTCGCCCACGTCCTTGATCCTGACACGACGCAGCATCTGGCGAACGATAGTCTCTATATGCTTGTCGTTTATCTTGACCCCCTGGAGACGATAAACCTCCTGAACCTCATCAACCAGATACTTGGCCAGTTCCTTCTGCCCCAGCACGCGAAGGATGTCATGGGGGTTGGAAGAGCCGTCCATGAGTGCTTCGCCAGCGCTGACATGGTCTCCGTCATGAACGCTGATGTGCTTTCCTTTAGGGATAAGATACTCCTTCTCCTCGCCTATCTCAGGCTTGACGATTACCTTGCGCTTCCCTTTGGCGTCCTTGCCGAAGGAGACCACACCGTCAATCTCGGAAATCACAGCGAAGTCCTTGGGTTTTCTTGCCTCGAAAAGCTCCGCAACCCTGGGGAGACCCCCTGTAATATCCTTCGTCTTTGTTGTTTCGCGAGTCATCTTGGCGATTATGTCGCCTGCGTTGAGAATTGCATCGTCGGCAACGGAGATGATTGCCCCGACCGGCAGGAAGTAACGACCGATCGTACCACCCCCCTCGCCGGATATCTCCTTGATGGCGATGCGAGGACGCTTGTCAGGATCCTTGGATTCGATGATCACCTTCCGTGAGAGTCCGGTGACTTCATCCAGCTGCTCCTCCATGGTGACGTTCTCAATGATGTCGCCAAACTTTACCTTACCGGCGACCTCGGTGAGGATCGGCATTGAGAACGGATCCCATTCGGCCAGGGCCTCGCCGGCCTTTACCTGTGCTCCGGGGGCTACCTTGATCTTGGCACCGTAAAGTATCGAGTAACGCTCCCGCTCTCGACCCGTTTCATCGGCTATGGCAATCTCACCGTTGCGGTTCATGACGATGTGATGCCCTTCTACGTTAACAACGCTGTTAATGTTTATAAACTTAACAGTACCATCGTTGCGTGCCTCTAGGGATGTCTGCTCTGCACGCCTGGACGCCGTACCACCTATGTGGAAGGTACGCATCGTCAGCTGGGTTCCAGGCTCGCCGATGGATTGGGCGGCGATGACACCTACTGCCTCACCCATGTTGACCAGGTGACCGCGTGCGAGATCGCGTCCATAGCACATGGCACAGATGCCACGACGGCTCTGGCATGTAAGCACGGAGCGAATTTTGACCTTCTCAAGACCAGCATCCTCGATCTTGCGTACGAAGTTCTCGTCGATCTCGGTATTCGCCGGCACGAGAACGTCGCCGGTAACCGGATCGAGGATGTCGTCCAGGGCTACACGACCGAGAATGCGATCGCCTATCTGCTCAATGATCTCTCCCCCTTCTGTAAGGGCGGAAACAACCAGACCGTCCATGGTGCCGCAATCTGTCTCGGTAATGATTGCGTCCTGGGCTACGTCAACCAGACGCCTGGTGAGATAACCGGAGTTAGCCGTTTTCAGAGCCGTATCGGCCAGACCCTTACGGGCGCCGTGGGTGGAGATGAAGTACTGCAGAACCGTCAACCCCTCACGGAAATTGGCGGTAATCGGGGTCTCGATGATCTCGCCGGACGGCTTGGCCATGAGACCACGCATACCGGCAAGCTGACGAATCTGCTGGGCAGAACCCCTTGCACCTGAATCGGCCATCATGTGAATGGAGTTGAAAGAGTTTGCTGTGTGCCGTTCACCACTTTCGGTAACCCCGGACTCCCTTGAGAGGTTGTCCAGCATCTCCTTGGCAATATCCTCGGTAGCCTTCGCCCAGATATCGATGACCTTGTTGTAACGCTCACCGTCGGTGATCAGACCCTCGGTGTACTGGTTCTGTATCTCCTTGACCTCTTCTGTTCCGCGCTCGATGATAGCGGATTTCCCCTCAGGGATAACCATATCGTTGATGCAGATGGATATGCCGGCAATGGTAGAGTAACGGAAGCCTATCTCCTTGAGCCTGTCGGCTAGAATGACAGTCTCCTTGTTGCCGGCAAGGCGGTAACAGGTGTCCACGAGGTTGGAAAGCTCCTTCTTGGACATGACCTTGTTGATCGCACTAAATGGCACTTGCGGCGGCAGGATCTCCCTGAGGATTACCCTGCCGACGGTTGTTTTCACTCTCTGAGGAGCCTCTTCGCTATCGATGAAGTTCCTGAGGCGAACCTCGACGGGGGCCTGGAGATCGACTTCACCGGCATCAAATGCAATGCGAACCTCTTCGGGCGAGGAGAATATCTGCCCTGCACCCTTTACGCGCTTCCACTTGGTTGCTCCGGTCTCAGGGTCAACGATCGGCTGGCGGGTTTTCGGATCAAGCTCAGGCTCGAATTCGCGATCCCTCGTCATGTGGTAGGTACCAAGAACCATGTCCTGTGAAGGGACGATGATCGGCTTGCCGTGGGCAGGGGAGAGGATGTTATTTGTGGACATCATCAGCACCCGGGCCTCGACCTGGCTCTCCACCGAGAGGGGGAGGTGTACAGCCATCTGGTCACCGTCGAAGTCCGCGTTGAAGGCGGTACAGACCAGCGGATGGAGCTGGATTGCCTTCCCCTCGATAAGAACGGGTTCGAAAGCCTGGATACCGAGACGGTGGAGAGTCGGGGCACGGTTGAGAAGCACCGGGTGCTCCTTGATGACCTCCTCCAGCACGTCCCAGACCTCGGGGCGCTCCTTTTCGACCATCTTCTTGGCGCTCTTGATTGTCGTCACATAACCGCGCTCCTCAAGCTTGTTGTAAATGAACGGCTTGAAGAGTTCCAGCGCCATCTTCTTCGGCAGACCGCACTGGTGCAGCTTAAGCTCTGGACCGACAACGATAACGGAACGGCCGGAGTAGTCGACACGCTTTCCGAGGAGGTTTTGCCTGAAGCGGCCGGACTTCCCCTTAAGCATGTCTGAAAGAGACTTGAGTGGCCGCTTGTTGGGACCTGCGATTGCACGGCCACGACGACCGTTGTCGAACAGTGCGTCCACAGCCTCCTGCAGCATCCGCTTTTCGTTCCTGATGATAACCTCAGGAGCCTGCAGCTCCATCAACCTCTTCAACCTGTTGTTGCGATTGATGACCCTACGGTAGAGGTCATTGAGATCCGATGTGGCGAAACGGCCGCCATCCAGCGGCACAAGCGGACGAAGCTCCGGCGGAAGCACGGGAATACACTCAAGGATCATCCATTCAGGACGGTTGCCGGATGCCTTGAACGCCTCCACTACTTTAAGTCGCTTAGCGGTCTTCTTCCTCTTTGCCTCGCTGGACGCCTCTACCATCTCCTGGCGAAGGCTTTCGGCAAGATAGTCGAGGTCGAGAGCCTTGAGACATTCACGGACAGCAGCCGCACCCATGCCGGCCTCAAAATCACCACCATACTCCTCAATGGCCTTCTGATACTGATCCTCGCTCAGCACCTCGGCCACCTGCATTCCGGTCTTGCGCGGATCCGTCACCGCATAAGCTTCGAAATAAAGAACCTTTTCCAGATCCTTCAGTGTCATGTCCAGCAGATTGCCTATGCGCGACGGCAATGACTTGAGAAACCAAATATGAGCAACCGGGGTGGCCAGATCTATGTGACCCAGACGCTCCCTGCGCACCTTGGATGGGATGACTTCGACGCCGCACTTCTCGCAGACGATTCCACGGTGCTTCATCCGCTTGTACTTGCCGCAGTTGCACTCATAATCCTTGGTGGGACCGAATATCTTGGCGCAGAAGAGACCGTCCCTCTCAGGCTTGAAGGTACGGTAATTTATGGTTTCCGGTTTTTTCACCTCACCGAATGACCGCTCACGGATTTTTTCCGGTGAAGATATGGAAATCCTGATGGATGAGAAGTGCAGCGGATCCTTAGGCTTGTCGTAGAAATTGAAGATATCTTCCAATGTATATTCCTCCTTATCGTTAGGAGTCTTAGTAATTAATTTATGGCCGGGGTTGCCCCCGGCGATCCTCGGGTAGTTGAGTACTACTCCTCTTCGTTTTCAAGCAGCTCCACATCGAGGCAGAGTGACTGAAGCTCCTTGATGAGCACGTTGAAGGACTCTGGCAGGCCGGGCTCAAGGGTGTGCTTTCCCTTGACAATGGCCTCATACATGCGGGTCCTGCCGGCAACATCATCGGACTTAACGGTGAGGAACTCCTGCAGTGCGTAGGCTGCACCATAGGCCTCCATCGCCCAGACCTCCATCTCCCCGAGACGCTGACCACCGAACTGGGCCTTGCCACCCAGGGGCTGCTGGGTAACGAGGCTGTAGGGACCGATAGACCGTGCATGAATCTTGTCATCAACCAAGTGGTGCAGCTTGAGAACATACATAACACCAACGGTGACCTTGTGCTTGAATGCATCGCCGCTGCGTCCGTCATAAAGTGTTACCTGGGCGGAGCTGTCGAAGCCGGCATGCTTGAGCATCTTCTGAACCTGCTCTTCCGAGGCCCCCTCAAAGACGGGAGAAGCAACCGGAACACCGCGCTGCAGACGCTTGGCAGTAAGACGAAGCTCATCTTCCTCAAGGGAGTCGATGAACTTGTTCATCTCCTTGTCGCCGTAGACATCTTTGAGATATTTGCGCAGAGCCGGCTCAGACGACGACTTCTCCAGCATCTCCTCTATTTTCCAACCGATCCCCTTGGCAGCCCACCCTAGATGGGTTTCGAGAATCTGGCCGACGTTCATACGTGACGGAACGCCAAGAGGATTGAGCACGATCTCAACAGGGCGACCGTCCTCCATATATGGCATATCCTCCTCTGGGAGGATGCGGGAAACAACACCCTTGTTTCCGTGGCGGCCGGCCATCTTGTCACCAACCTGCAGTTTGCGCTTGATGGCAATATAGACCTTGACCATCTTGATAACACCCGGCGGGAGGTCATCGCCTCGCCTAAGCTTCTGCACCTTGTCATCAAAAACGTACTTGATGAAGTCGATCTGCTGGTGCAGCTTGGCAAGTATCTCAGCCACACGCTCCTCGACGGACTCGTCATCGGCAACGGAGATCTGCTCCCACTTGTCGAGGGGGATTGAGGCTAGGGACTCTTCGCTGATTTCTTTACCTTTGGCTATCAGCACTTTGCCGTCCTTGCCTTCTACCTTGACGGCGGAAACCTTTCCGGCAAGGAGCTTCTTCAGCTTGTCAGTCGCCGAGTTGCGGATGATGCGAATCTCATCCTGCTCATCCTTGCGCAGCTTCTCTTCCTCGGCACGCTCGATGGCCTCGGTGCGGCTGTCCTTGTCTGCCCCTTTGCGGGAAAAGATTTTTGCTCCGATTACCGTCCCCTCGACCCCGGGGGGGACGCGCAGGGACGTGTCGCGCACATCTCCTGCCTTTTCGCCGAAAATAGCTCTCAGCAACTTTTCTTCCGGGGAGAGTTGTGTTTCCCCTTTTGGCGTGATCTTACCAACCAGAATGTCACCAGGTTTGACCTCGGCACCGATACGGATGATACCCGACTCATCCAGATCCTTGAGAGTCTCCTCGCCAAGGTTGGGGATATCCGAGGTGATCTCCTCCTTGCCGAGCTTTGTGTCGCGGGCAACGCATTCAAACTCCTCGATGTGAATCGAGGTATAGCGGTCATCCTTGACCAGACGCTCGGAGATGAGGATGGAGTCCTCGAAGTTACATCCGCCCCATGGCATGAAGGCAACTAGCACGTTCTGGCCTAGGGCCAGCTCGCCCATGTCTGTGGAAGGACCATCGGCTATTACATCACCGCGCTTGACGACATCGCCGGTCTTGACTACCGGCCGCTGGTTCATACAGGTATTCTGATTCGACCTGGCAAACTTGATCAGATTGTAGATGTCGACACCGGTACCGCTCTCGTCGTACTCTTTCTCGTCGATCTTCACTACGATGCGCGAAGCATCGACGGACTCAACCACGCCGTTATGTCTGGCGACAACCGACACACCAGAATCCCTGGCGACCACCCTCTCCATCCCTGTCCCTACCAGGGGGGAGTCGGCACGAAGCAGCGGAACTGCCTGACGCTGCATGTTCGAACCCATGAGTGCGCGGTTTGCGTCGTCATTTTCCAGGAAGGGGATGAGCGATGCGGCAACGGAGACGAGCTGCATCGGGGATACGTCCATCAGTTCGATTTCATCGCGGCCAACCAGGACGAACTCACCGGACTTCCTTGCAGAAACGTAATCATTGACAAACATGCCGTCCTGATCAACTTCGGCGTTAGCCTGGGCAATGGCCAACCCCTCCTCCTCGAGAGCGGAGAAGAACTTGACCTCGTTTGTCACCTTGCCTTCCCGTACAAGGCGGTAGGGGGTTTCAACAAAGCCATGCTCGTTTATCCTTGCATAGGTTGATAGTGAGGCTATCAGGCCGATGTTGGGACCCTCCGGGGTTTCGATCGGGCATACCCGGCCATAATGGGTAGGGTGTACGTCACGCACCTCGAATCCAGCACGCTCCCTTGTCAAACCACCAGGTCCGAGGGCAGACAAGCGTCTCTTGTGAGTAACCTCGGAAAGGGGATTTGTCTGATCCATGAACTGGGAGAGCTGGGACGAGCCAAAGAACTCCTTGACAACTGCTGATACTGGCTTGGAGTTGATCAGATCATGGGGCATGAGGTTCTCTACTTCCTGTAGACTCATCCTCTCCTTGATTGCCCGCTCCATGCGCACCAGGCCAATACGGTACTGATTCTCTAGGAGCTCACCGACAGCGCGAACCCTTCTGTTCCCGAGATGATCGATATCGTCGATATTCCCCTTGCCGTTTTTCAGGTCGATGAGGTAACGGACGACTTCGAGGATATCCTCCTTGGTGAGCACCTGACAGTCAAGCGGGGTCGACAACGACAGCTTGTAGTTCAGCTTAAGTCGGCCAACTGCGGACAGGTCATATCTCTCCGGGTTGAAGAAAAGGTTGCCGAACATGGCGACAGCGCTCTTGATTGTCGGCGGATCGCCGGGGCGAAGGCGCCTGTATATCTCGATAAGCGCATCCTCGGTAGAGGCCATCTTGTCAACAAGCAGGGTTTCGCGGAATGATGCGGTGGAATACAGGTTATCGATATAGAGAACTTTGAGGGATTTGATCCCCCTGACCTTTATTTCGATGAACTTTGCAGCTGTCACTTCGTCGTTGCATTCGACAATAACCTCGCCGGTTGCCGGGTCGACTATATCGTTGCAGCAGAACTTACCGACAACATCCTCTTCAGATATCGGGATGGTCTTGATACCGTTCTCTTCCATCTTACGGATGGCGGCCTTTGTAAATTTTCTGTTGGCCTTGACCAGGATCTCGCCGGTCTGCGGATGAAGAATATCCACGGTTGCCTTCTGGTGTGAAAGCAGCTCTGGGTCAACCACCTTGGAGACAGTTTCGCCGTCGATCTGGATCTCTTCGCTCTTGTAGTAGTAATTAAGCAGGCTCTCCATGGAGTAGCCAAGAGCTTTGAGGAGAACGGTTGCCGGCATCTTGCGGCGCCTGTCGATGCGCACATAGAGAATATCTTTATGATCAAACTCAAAATCCAGCCATGATCCGCGATACGGGATAACCCTGGCTGAGTAGAGTACCTTGCCGCTTGAATGGGTCTTGCCTTTGTCATGATCGTAGAAAACGCCTGGGGAACGGTGCAACTGGCTGACAATTACGCGCTCCGTGCCGTTGATTATAAAGGTACCGTTTTCCGTCATTAAGGGGATTTCGCCGAAGTATACCTCCTGCTCCTTAATGTCCTTGATGGAGCGGACATCAGATTCCTTGTTAACGTCCCAAACGACGAGACGGACCTTTACCTTCATGGGAGCAGCGAAAGTCATGCCCCTCTGATGGCACTCCTCCACGTCGTACTTGGGAGTTCCCAGGGAGTAGGAGACATATTCCAGCGAAGAGGTTTCACTGAAATCTTTTATGGGGAAAACACTCTTGAAGACTGCCTCAAGACCACTGTTTTTCCTGGTCTCCGCAGGCACGTCGAGTTGTAAAAATCTTTTATAGGAGTTTTTCTGAATATCGATGAGGTTTGGTATATCGACTATTTTCTTGATTTTAGCGAAGTTTTTACGCAGCAGGGGGTTATTGGCGATTGAATATGCCATTAAATCTGTCTCCTTTGTTGCAAGACTCAAAAGGCGTAAGCGCTTTTGGCTGACTACCTGAAGCTTGTGTTTTCAAGTAGTTGGCGTCACGAAGCACAAGCCCGCCAACAAAATAGAACAGCCAAGGCCGTACTGGACGACCTTGGCTAATAATGCTGATTTAGGCAAAAATTACTTGATATCTACTTCTGCCCCAGCCTCGACAAGCTGCTTCTTTGCGTCTTCGGCTTCCTGCTTGGACACACCGGTCTTGAGCGGCTGCGGAGCGCCGTCGACGAGATCCTTGGCCTCCTTGAGGCCGAGGCTGGTGAGAGCGCGGACAACTTTGATAACGTTGATCTTGTTAGCGCCGGCAGACTTGAGGATAACGTCGAATTCAGTCTGCTCCTCAGCAGCTTCGGCGGCAGCGCCAGCAGCGGGAGCGGCTGCAACGGCTACTGGAGCGGCAGCGGATACGCCGAATTTCTCTTCGAGTTCCTTAACCATTTCAGCCAGCTCGAGAACGGTCATGCTTTCGATAAACTTGATTACTTCTTCCTTGGTTACGGCCATTTCATCCTCCAAATATATGTTTTATTTTAGTTAGCTTCTTTTTGCTGCCTAATGGCATCCAGTGCCCTGACGAAACTGCCAGGCACGGCTGCAAGAACACCGACGAAGTTTGTAGCCGGTGCGTTGAGTGAACCAAGCATCTTGGCAATGAGAACTTCACGACTGGGCAGTTCTGAAAGAGCCTGGATTTCCGGAACGGATATAACCTTACCGGACAAAACACCTGCCTTCAGCTTGAAAGTTGCCTGCTGCTCCTTGGCAAACTTTGCAAGAACCTTAGCTGCAGCTACCGGATCGGTGTAGGTCATTGCCACTGCCGTAGGGCCCTTCAGATGTGGGGCCAGTGCAGCTGAATCCGTGTCAGCGGAAGCCAGTTCGAGCAGGGTGTTCTTTACAACCTTGTACTCCACTTCGGCACTGCGCAGTTCATTTCTCAGAGTGGTTGCCTTATCCACGCTCATGCCACGGAAATCTGCGAGAAAAACTGCCTTCGCCTTCTGCAGTTTCTCATGCATCTCAGCAACAACCTGCTGTTTGTTCTGTTTATTCAAGCGCCATCCTCCTTTCTTTTGGTATGAGGGCTAAGCCCCGCCAAAGTCAGAAGTTGGAGGAACTAATCCTTCAACATTTTCAGTCTCGGCAGGCAGAGATTTAAGTCGCTTCACGACACCTGCTGTCTTTGACTTTGGACTTAAAGTTTATATCAGAGTTTTCCGGTCACATCGGCGATGTCCAGACGAACACCGGGGCCCATGGTAGAGGAAACGGAAATCTTCTTGATGTAGGTGCCTTTAGCAGCAGAAGGCTTGGCCTTGACAAGGGCATCAACCAGGGCAAGGAGGTTTTCCTTGAGCAGATCGGCCGGGAACGACGCCTTGCCAACAGGGGCGTGAACAATGCCGGCTTTTTCCACACGAAACTCTACCTTGCCTGACTTGGACTCCTTCACTGCTCTACCTACATCAAAGGTTACAGTTCCAACCTTTGGATTTGGCATGAGACCGCGCGGGCCGAGAAGCTTACCGATCTTGCCGACCACACCCATCATGTCGGGTGTTGCGATGGCAGTATCGAAATCGAACCAACCTTCCTGGATCTTGGTTACAAGGTCTTCGGCACCCACAAAATCTGCGCCAGCTTCCTTGGCCTCCTTCTCCTTTTCACCCTTGGCAAAAACCAGCACCCTGACTTCTTTGCCCAGACCGTGGGGGAGGACAACAGCTCCGCGGACCATCTGATCCGCATGACGAGGGTCAACACCCAGACGAACAGCCACGTCTACGGTCTCGTCAAATTTGGCATATGCAGCGCCCTTGACAAGGTCAACACCCTCTTGAAGGGAGTAGCTTTTGCTCCTGTCAACCTTAGCTGCAGCAGCATTTACATTTTTTGCTATCTTGGACATTTCAGCGAACCTCTCTCAAGTTCCTAAACGATATCTACGCCCATGCTTCGGGCAGTGCCTTCTACAGTACGCATAGCAGCCTCAAGGCTTGCAGCGTTCAGGTCAGGCATCTTTTTCTGAGCAATTTCTCTTACTTGATCCTTTGTCAGCTTGCCTACCTTGGTTTTATTGGGTACGCTGGAACCGCTAGCGATACCGATAGCCTTCTTGATAAGTACCGGAACGGGAGGAGTCTTGGTGATGAAGGTGAACGACCTGTCCGCATATACAGTTATAACGACAGGAGTAATAGTCCCTTCATCAGCCTGCGTCTTTGCGTTGAACGCCTTGCAGAACTCCATGATATTAACGCCGTGCTGACCAAGAGCAGGACCGATCGGCGGCGAAGGATTGGCTTTACCCGCAGGCACCTGCAGCTTGATATATCCTGTAATCTTTTTTGCCATCTGCTACTCCTTTAACTGTGATGACCTTGTCATCGGACTATCGTAAGATACCTGTCAACCACGATCATGCAGTCGACTAGTTATATTTACTGCTTTTCTACCTGCATGAACTCGAGTTCGACAGGCGTAGCCCTGCCGAAGATGCTGACCATCACTCGCAGCTTTGCCTTGTCAGGCTTGACGTCTTCAACTACTCCTGCGAAATTCAGGAACGGGCCATCTATTACCCTGACCGTCTCGCCGACCTCGAACTGAACCTTGGGGCGCGGCTTTTCGGCACCCTCTTCGACCCTGCGGGTTATCTTGTTAATCTCCTCATCAGGGATTGCCACGGGATTGTTTCCGCCGACAAAACCTGTGACCTTAGCGGTCTCTTTGACCACGTGCCAGGTTTCGTCATTCAAATCCATGTTGACAAGGATGTAGCCGGGGAAGAACTTCCGGGAAGTGGTCTTGCGCTCCCCCTTTTTCAACTCCATTACCGTTTCCGAAGGGATAAGAATTTCACCGAAGAACTCTTCGAGCTGCTGATTTTTTATTCTTTCCTGCAGAGAAAGCTTAACCTTGTTTTCAAAGCCTGAGTATGTGTGTACACCGTACCACTTTAACGCCATGATATATCCCTTCAGTTCAGCAAAAACCTGAGTAGTTTGGCCAACACCAGATCGCAGGCACCGAGATAAAAAGAGATAAGCACAACAATGAAGACAACGACCCATGTCGTTGCAAATGTCTCTTTGCGAAGTGGCCAGGTTACCTTTTCCAGTTCGACCTTTACTTCATCGATAAACAGTCTGGTTTTTGCAAGCACGTTGCACACCTCATAGCTAAATCAAAAATGGCAGGCCAGGAGGGACTCGAACCCCCAACACCCGGTTTTGGAGACCGGTGCTCTAGCCGTTAGAGCTACTGGCCTGCAGACTAACATATTCAGACTACTTAGTTTCCTTGTGAGGAGTATGGGTCCTGCAGAAGCGGCAGTACTTCTTGAACTCCAGCTTCTGAGGGGTAGTCTTCTTGTTTTTCGTAGTAGTGTAGTTTCTCTGCTTACACTCGGTGCAGGCGAGGGTAATAATGTCTCTCATTATGCTTTCCTTTTAACGTCGACCCAGCTGCAGGCCTATACAATTAAAACTATTCGATGATCGCGCTGACAACGCCTGCGCCAACAGTACGGCCACCCTCGCGGATTGCGAAACGGAGACCTTCGTCCATGGCGATCGGGGTGATCAGGTTGACGGTGATGGCGATGTTGTCG
>Ga0129298_10000514_pt1 | contig 15367 bp, 14 predicted proteins | sample I19B2metaG_FD_94707 | JGI IMG/M metagenome (GOLD analysis project Ga0129298, IMG submission 94707) | Lake sediment bacterial and archeal communities from Gulf of Boni, Indonesia to study Microbial Dark Matter (Phase II) - ​I19B2 metaG | ecosystem: Environmental > Aquatic > Freshwater > Lake >... | reverse complement strand
AGAGCTACCTTGGCTTTGAATTCGGCGCTGTAACGGTTACGTTGGGGTGACATTGAACCTCTCCTCTCATGATGGGTCGGCTCATTGCTTATCACCCTGTCTCAAAAACCGCAACCACTTCAGACAGCCGAGATGCTACTTATCTTTTCGTTAGGTAGGGAAGATGTTTGGCCGTTAGATGATGCTGGTCTGTTGAAAGCAGCAAAAAACCTGTACGGCATTCAGGACGTAGAAGGATTTATTGACCTCGGTGAAAGGTTCAAGCCCTTCCGTACCTATGCCGCTTGGTATTTGTGGGCTTCATTGGATGGCAAATAATTCCTTGCTGTAAGTTGGTTGATTATCTGAATCCCAACATACGAATCGCTTTGTCAGCTTTTCCATTTCTAATAGGCATTTTTGTTGGGTTTGCCCATCCAAGTAGTTCCTGGACGCAAGACGACCCAAATTGTTTCAATCTATACTCACTATTGTTTTTTATTAAATTGTGAATTCTAATGTCAACGGGGTCATCAGAATAAAGTAGATATTTTAGAGAATTCCGAATTTTGCTGATGCTGTTCTGGGATATAAACAAGCTATCAGCCCCAAATCGTTGTATTAAACTTTGAGTTGCATGAAAAGAGCTGAATACTTTTCGTGCGTCACTTTTGGTTAAATTGTTAATATTGCGTTTCGACAGCAATTTTTGAATTTTCTTTGAGTTTATAGGCATTGACTCAGTATATGTGGGTGCTGTTTTGCCCGACGCAGACCTATCCCATAGACAGTATTCTTTGAATAGCTTTGGGATATGCTTACTTTTAGTTAAGTCAGTACTGTTCCTAAGCACGGCAAGTTTGTCCTCACTGCATACCTTTACGACCCAATGCCAAAAATGGTCTATCACCAAATATTCAGGTATTTTTGGGTACTCTTTTTTTGAAATATCCGTAACCATTTCTTTGACTTTATCGGCAACCGTCCAGAATTCGTAGTATTCAGAAGCCGTGTCCGAAATCTTGAAAGCTTTTATAGATTTCTTCGGTATTTTAACTGGCTTACCATTTTTATCAGGAGGGTTTTTTGCAACAAAGTCATCATATTTACTCTTGTAATCGTTCAGTTCATCTGGTTGCAATTTATCTGATAAATCCAATAAATCATCGACTAAATCAGTTAATTGATTTAAAGAGCTAGAGTCTTTCAAGATAACATTTGTTTCAATATTAGTGTCAAGTCCGCCAGAAGTGAGATTTGATGAACCAACAATTGCACCTATTGCAACATTATCAGCATCGTAAAAAACATATATCTTAGAATGAAACTGTTTTCCTAAATAATGTGTACGTAATTTGCTTTTGTGTAATATATCCTTTAATGCGTAGTAACTAGTAGGCGGTCGTAAGCTAACTATTAATGTGACTTCAATGCCTGCCTGCAATAACTCATTTATTGTTTTTGTATCATTGAAAAAAGCTACTGCGATACTAACTTTTTTAGAAGATTGCATATATTCATATATACTATCTCGAATAGACAATGTTGATAGGTTGTTAGTTATAATTTCAGGATGCATTTTGCCTCCCCAATAGTTATATCTGAATAGATGATATAGTGTTATTTTTGTGATTTGTTGGCATTTATTCCAAATTATCTGGATTTAGTTTATAAGATTGATTTCATCAGGTAAGCCAATAACTTTGATGCCCATTACCCTGCTTTTATCCGCCTCGTTTACATATATCTGCTTTTAGTAAGTATTTGAGGGGTATGAAAGCGCATCTGACTTGTGAAGACTGCTCAAGGAGCATCCTATCTGTTCTAAAGCATACAAATGAACAGCATAAGCGGTTCGTGCCCTGGAAGAGGCAGTTATAAAGGTGTTATTTGATGTCTGTCCACTTTGATATTTGGGGAGTATTATTTTCTGGTGGTGTTGAATGTATTCCTTGGGCGGGAGTATTTTTGAAATAGTACTGATAGTACAAACCGGTTCCAGGGATTCCTATTGAGATATACTTTCTGCCATTAGGAGACATACCGATTCTGAAGCCAGGTACCCCCCAACTGTAACCAATCCCTCCATTTGATACATTGGCATTCAATCCAAATCCTAGCCTAATTCTCTTAAAAAATCTCCAACCCATATCATTCCTTAATAATGATTCTATCACTGGCAATTTCATCAGATGAAGGGCCGATATACCATTTCGTGTCATTTCTGTAAGGGTCTATAACATATCCAATGCTATAGACATGATTAAAATTATTCTTCTGATTGTGTCTATCTGTTCCGCTGAAAAAAGCACCTAAATTTGGGTGGCTGTGATACCAGCCTACGACAACAAATCCGGTGTTAATCTTATTTCTGGCAATATTCCAAATAGTGCTATCCATTCTCAAAGAAACGTTTGTGCTATCGTATTCAAGACTTGCAATAGTGTCACTAATCACAATTATATTTGGTTGATTATTCTTTGGATTTGTAAGCACATTTCCAATCAATAATCCACCTAGCTCATTTGAGCTAGTTGTCACATGTTTGTAAATGTCAGTTAAACATTTCCTGTTAACTAGTACGAGTGGCTGATTATTCAGCATATTAACAAGCTTAATCACATCAATTGGCGATAGGGTACGTGTAATCTCATTGATATTGGAATATGAAATGTCACTTGTAACGTTATTCCAAGTTATCATGTTCTTGTCTCAAAAAATTTAGAGCATGTGGGGCATTTGACAGTTCCCGATTTCCCTTTAGGCAGTCTCAAGGAGGCACTGCAATTTGCGCATTTTACTATGACCTTTTCATCCTGAATATTGCTCCAGTTCATTGTCTTTTCGGTTTTCTGATTCGACGATGTGAGGCTATCGGTTGGGAAAGCAGATGGATGTGCTTTCACAGCACTATTGTACCATTTAAGTGCATCGCTATTTGCGGGTGACTTTTCATTCAAAATTGTAGGGTCAAATGTCACAATTTTAATTATTCGTTTGACCAGCATATCAAGACCTTCGGTTGGTAGCCATTTCTGACCAAAGCAGATTTTGCCTGACGAATAGACGTTCGGATGATAGATAGGCGTCTTGATATTAGCTGTAGGTTCCTGTAACGGGTATCTGTTTGAAAGCTGAATGACTACGAGGGTAGTAGCCTGCTTTTCGTTTGGATACTTATTGGAGGGAGCAGTATTTAGTTTAAGTTCAATAGTTATTTCATCAACAGGGTTGCCTTTGGTTGATTTAATGACGACCTTGCCAGACGAGGCAAGGCACAAATCTTTTAGTTTATTTAGGTCGGTCTCACGCCGAATAGTATTTGCATCAGCCATAATTTACCCCGCAACTAAAACTGGTTGTATTTCGAGTATATCCCCATCCTTAACCCCATTAGCACTCAAAGTCTCTCTGGGTTGAAGTGATTTGTTACTAGATGCATTCACTAAGGTGTAGTCAGTATCTGTAGGGAGAGACCAATTTGACACTGCGGCATCAATTACATCTGCTCCGCTATTATCTGTTGACATCTTGACTTCTGCTTTACGAGTCTGGTCAGCAGTTCTGATAATCACTGAAACTTCGGCCATCTTAATCCTCCTCGGTGTTTATGATGTACATCATATCATCAAGTCTGAAATATATATATTTGGCATCAAGTGCCCCACTTTTAGTTAATTCTGTAAATTGCTCATAGCTAAAACTGTCTCTAATGTCTACGGCAACAGATTTTAAGTTGCAGGTATCACATATCATTATGCTATCCGAAATTTTACGAGTATTTTGATATGTGTATTCATTAAAATCTTTGTTGCAGATATTGCATACTGCTTTGACAATAATTTGGTCACTGGTCATTATTGACAAATCATTATCTATAGTTATTTCCCCTAGGCTATTGACAACAGATTTATCTGATTTAAGAAATACTTTGTTATTAGGTATGTTGCAAATAATACAATCTGAACTCTTAATATAATCAGTCTTGGACATTGTATTATTAATAGTGTCATACAGTATTTTGAATGACCTATTAGCTGTGTTAGTGTTACCGAGTCTAAGAGCGCAAGACGTAGCAATTGAACCAGCTATACTTGATGTAATTATAGTTGTTGGAATCTTTTTCTCGTGGTAGCTAGCCCTTTTTAGCCAACCGCATGAATAGCGGTCTTGTATTTTATCGTAAACGCTATTCGGTAAATTACATTCATAACATGCGATTTCATTGGCAACGCCAAAAGGAAAAACCTCAATTGAAACGTATCTACTATCAATCCCGGTATTAACAAAATCTATGTTGTATAATTGGCAAAGTGTATTGAGTTTAAGCCTTGCCTCAAAATTATCTACACATGATATTATGCAGTTATAATTTACAAGCTTACTAATCTTTAAGGTTTCCCATACGTCACCATGAAAGCTGTTGATATTTAGTGAATTATCTAAATCTCTCGCTCTATCCCTAGCGACATCAGCTTTATTTTGGTTAAGGTCTGTCTCTCTGAATAAGACGCTACGGGTCAGATTATGAATCTCAATCGAATCAAAATCGTAAATATCAATGTTGCCTACGCCTAGTAGTGCTAAATTTTTAATTACTTCATTGCCTACTGCTCCGGCTCCGACTACGGCAACTCTTGAACTTTTGATGTGTTCTTGTGAAAACCAGTCAATCAATGAATGCCTTAAGTATCTGTCTCCTGACATCTATGGTGCCTCTTTCAATTTGTCATAGGCTAAATTGATAATTTTCAACATCTCTTGATTGTATTCCCGCAAAAAAGTATCAGCACAATCAGGGTGATATACTTTGACTTTATTGATATACGCTTTTCTCAGTTCTGCTTTAGTCGCTTTAGCGTCCACCCCTAATATATCATGCGGGGATTTTGCTCGCTCTATATCTAAATTATATTGATAGCCTCTCTTTAAATCATTCCACAGCATAAAAGCGTCAATCCTCTAAAATCATCGATTTTTCAGAAATAATCATTTCGTAGCCGAATGTCCTGTCATGGATAACGAGGCCTCGGACTGTAATAGTCCTACCTCTTAATCCTTTTATGTAGGTAACTCCAATGTTGCGGGCAGCATCTCTGAAGAAGACAAGTTTAAATCCACGAGTCCATGAAGCATTTTCAAACATTACAGCGTAATCTGTGCCTCTTCTGCTAACTTTTACATCATGTACATATCCTCTGAATGTTACGACTCTACCTATACGGCTCTTAACCTCCGCAAGGGTAATAATATCTGGCCTGAAATTCTGATGCTCGGCTTTTCTTGCTTCAGATTCAGTTAATGGTTTAATGCTAGCGTTAGAACATGCAACGCATCTTGAACTGTTGACTTCGACTAATAAATCATAGCTTTCTTTATGGTAAAAAACTTTGCACTTTGAACATTGATACAAACCAAGAGCCGGATTGAGGCTTGCACCGGTGTATGCATCATTAAGCCCATCAAGGTCTAACTTTGTGAATGAGCTACCTGTTTGCTGATTCGTAAATACAATGTTAGATGACTTTCTACTTGGAGAAGGTCTATGAGTTCCTGGCTTTTGTTGTGGGGGTGGTGTGTTTGATGTGCGACTGGTAGTAGATGTACTTCGAGATGATGAATTGCTGTAATTTGAACTACGGCTTGGAGTATCATTTAAACCGAAAATGTTAGCTAAAAAACTAAATAAACCCATAACAGTTGCTCGACTCCTTATTGCAAGACAATATTTAATTGCACTTGTGTCATAAAAACATAGTCAGGCAATTATACAGTTCAAATTGCAGCATATGTAATATGTCGGACACTATTTCCCTGGATATTTTTCGGAATGCTCTTTGTGTTCATTGAAATTATTTCTGTATCTCTCAACAAGAGACTTGTTGCCCTTCATCACTAGTAGGTTCTCGGCGTTCCTCTCTTCTGCGGCCTTAGTGAAGTTAAAAGAGCCAGTAATCAGGGTTGTCCTGTCAATAATCATAATTTTGTTATGAGCGATGGCGTGGGTGTCGTCAATGAAGGTAGGTATTCCAGCATGGGCGATAAAATCAGCTGAAGTGTACTTCTCTTTCCGTTGACTCTTATCAAGAACAACCTCAATCTTGATACCCCTCTTGCGAGCATCAATAAGTGCCTTTGCTATCGGCTTTGAGGTGAAAGAGTATGCTTGAACCAGAATTTCTGATTTGGCGGTATTGATTTCTTTGACGATTGCTTCAGTTGCCCCGCCTCTAGGGGAAAAGTAGACGTCAATCGTGCCTGCCGCTTTGAATTCATCACCATATGTCTGGCAAACCAGCAAAAGATTGAAAACCAGGCATAGTAAAACTAACGGTCGTGCATTGAGCATAGATTTTAAATTGATTCCTTGGGTGTAATTAGTGCGGAGACAGCATGTGAGTCGACCATACCTTAACCCATTTGCTTAAACCCTGCAATGCTGACTTTAGCTATTTTTAGTGATAGCTTGCCGATTATGTTTTTGTGGTGGTGTAGAAACTTTTGTTACGTGCGAAGACTGCTCAAGGAGCAGATTATACGTTCTAAAGCATACAAGGAGCAGCATAAGCGGTTCGTGCCCTCAAATGAGGCTATTTCATTCGGTATAAAAACGACCAGAGTTATATGGTGACTGCCTCCTTCTTCCGATTGCAATTAATGTCAAATAATCGTAATGTTGCCTGATTATTTCTCACCTCAGAGGCATTACCCTTCTATGACGACAATTCACACTATTCTGGACGAATTCAGGGAAGCCGCTCTACATAAACGTGATATGGGCGATATGTTTGAACGCCTTATGGTTGCCTACCTTCGTAGTGACCCTATCTACAGTGAACGATTTAGCGAGGTATGGCTTTGGTCGGAGTGGTCTAAGCGGGGCAATAAACCTGACACCGGCATTGATATTGTTGCTCAAGAACAGGCAACAGGCGATTACTGTGCAATTCAATGCAAGTTCTTTGACCCTGCTCATACCCTCCAGAAGGCTGATATTGATTCGTTCTTCACCGCTTCGGGAAAAGCTCCATTCACTAGCCGGATACTTATTTCAACAACAGACAAATGGAGCAAACACGCTGAAGATGCACTTGAAAACCAGCAGATACCCATAACCCGTCTACGTGTTCAAGACCTTGAAGACAGCCCGATTGACTGGAGCCAATTTAGCCTTTCCCGACCTCAAGACATCAAGCTCAAGGAAAAGAAGTTACTCCGTGACCACCAGAAACTTGCCCAGGAAAAGGTTATTGACGGGTTTGCCTCAGATGACCGGGGCAAGCTAATTATGGCCTGCGGTACGGGGAAAACTTTCACTGCTCTCAAAATAGCAGAAAAACATGTTCCGAAAAACGGGCATGTCCTCTTTCTCGTCCCGTCAATATCGTTAATGTCTCAGTCCCCCAGAGAATGGACAGCGGAAGCAGCAACACCGCTTCATTGCTATGTGGTTTGTAGTGACACAAAGGTAGGCAAGAAAAACGAAAACGAAGACATCAGCACCCATGACTTAGCATTTCCCGCAACTACGAACGCCAGAAAACTTGCTTTGCAGATGCAGGCATTCAAGCCCCTCAAAGACCAATTGACCGTTGTCTTTTCCACTTATCAGTCTATTGAAGCCGTTGCAGAGTCCCAAAAATTCGGCGTACCTGAATTTGACCTGATAATTTGCGATGAAGCTCACAGGACAACAGGGGTGACTCTTGAGGGTGACGATGAATCACACTTTGTCAGAGTCCATGACCAATCCTTTCTGAAGGGGAAAAAGCGGCTTTATATGACCGCTAACAGAAAGCTATCGGAGCCGATTGCATGAAATTGATTGAAATATCTATTCAGAATTTCAGGGGTATTCAAAATCTAGTGTTGCCTCTAGATGATTTGACGGTACTAATAGGTGAAAACAATACTGGTAAATCCACAGTGCTTGAATCTTTGAAACTTGTCTTAACCCGTGGGCTTGGGACTAGACGTGGTGGACAACTTTCAGAGTATGATTTTCATATGCCCAACAATGCGTCAACACCTCAAGGTGCAGCGCCTGTAAACATTAAACTTCACTTTGCAGAGAAGCAAGTGGACGAGTGGCCCGAGGCTGTTACTCAACAACTCAGCGAAGTTGTTCAGCCCGATATTGTTACTGGCTTAAATCATGTTTGGATTCAGGTATCAGGATTATATAATCAACAAGCTGAAAATTTTGAAACAAAGTGGGCTTTCTTGAATTCAGCTGGAGCTGAACTGGTTCTCAGAAATTCAACTCCACTAATGATTCTGCAACGCCTCGTACCGGTCTTTTTCTTGTCTGCACTACGTGATGCTTCACAGGAGTTTGGTCAACGTGGGCAGTTCTGGAGTGGTTTTCTTAAATCAATTCAATTGCCTGAAGAAGATAGAGTTCAACTTGAGCAAACCTTGCAGCAAATAAACAATACGCTGATAGCTGCAAATCGTGGATTAACTCAAGTAGCTCAACAAATCGGTAATGCTAATCGACTTGTTTCTTTAGATTCGACAAACCCAGTTGTGTTGGAAGCAATCCCTACAAGGATTTTCGACATGGTTGGCAAGATTCAAGTCCATTTGAAATCTCCGCTCGGTGCTAAGTTGCCTCTCCATAAGCATGGTGAAGGGACTCAAAGCCTAGCTGTCTTGCTTCTTTTCCAAGCTTTTACAGCAACAAATCTCACAGAATCATACGACACAGATTCCACACCAATCCTTGCCTTAGAGGAACCAGAGGCGCACTTGCATCCCTCTGCGATTCGGTCACTTGGTCAATTTCTGTTAGGTATGACAGGTCAAGTAGTGTTAACAAGCCATTCTGGTGACCTAGTATCAAGAGTGCCTGTGTCATCTATACGAAGGCTGTATAAATCTGGAAATGATACAAAAGTTGGAAAGATTCAGCCTGGACAACTCACACCCCGTGAATTGCAAGCAATTGATTATAATATTAGGCTTACCAGAGGAGCTTACCTGTTTTCTCGCTGCTGGTTGCTCGTGGAGGGTGAATCAGACTTTCATATAATGCCTTTAATAGGTGAGGTATTAGGTTGCAGTCAGGACGAAATTAGCTATTCAATTATTGAAATTAGTCAGATTATTGCTAAGGGCGAACCTATTATTAAATTCGCAAAAGCCATGGGAATACAGTGGATTATGCTTGCTGACGGGGATGCTGCTGGAATTGACTATACTCGGAGAGCAGCAAATTATCTCGATGCTGGAGAAGTTCCTCAAAGCAGATTTTTGAACCTTAACCAAAGAGACATTGAGCATGAATTTTGGCACAACGGCTTTGATGGGTTTATTACAAATTTTGTTTCAGCTAGAGAACAAAACGCAATAAGAACACAATCAGCAGGAAATCTTGCACAAGAAATTAAGAATATGATAACTACAGCGATAGCATGCGCCGGCGGAAAACCTGCATTTGCTCAAGCTCTTTTTGCGGAAATTCAACAGAGAGGGTCTGCTTCAATTCCACAATCTATTCGTGACGTCTTTACCCGAATTGCTCAACTTTCCGGAGTGTGAGATGCTTGATTTATCCTTTCATAATGAAAATCAGGTTCAGGCGATATTATGGAACAATGGACCGTTATTGGTTCTAGCCGGGCCAGGTTCTGGAAAAACATCTGTTCTTACATATAGAATTGCTCGTATTTTAGATGAATCCGAGGGACAGCACTTCAGAATATTGGCTTTGACATTTACAAACAAAGCCGCTGCTGAAATGCGTGAAAGAGTTGAAAAGTTGGTCCCGCAATCACTTAATCGGGTGAGACTCACAACTTTTCATTCATTCGCTGCTGAACTTTTGCAACAGCACGGAAATCATTTGAGTTTCAGACCTGATTTTCAAATATTGTCAACTGATGCCGATAGAGAAGCTCTACTTGATGAAGTTCTGTTTAACCTTAAAAAAGAGCAAAATGTATCTATTCCTGAACATTTTAACTCATCACGCCTCCTGCCGGTTATAACTAAATTGCTCGAAAATTGTGTGTCAGCTGAAGCTGCAGAAGAGGTTCTTGTTAAATCTAATGTTGAAGCCGCTACGCCTCTTGCAAAGGTTTACTCTTGCTATAAGGATGCGCTACGTCGCACAAATTCTCTTGATTTTCCTAGTTTGATAGCTGAAACCCTTCATTTGTTAGAAAAGTATCCGGTATTAGTAAAGCATATCAGGAAGGTGTATAAGCATATCTTGGTTGATGAATTTCAAGATACTAACTTGTCGCAATATAGAATCTTGTCATTAATTGCTCAACCAGATTCATCAACTTTATTCGTAGTTGCAGATGATGACCAGATTATATACCAATGGAATGGTGCGAGTCCGAAACGTTTACAGTCCCTAAGAGATGATTTTTCTGTTTCGGAATTGCAGTTGCCTGAAAACTACCGTTGCCCTTCATCTGTAATCGAGCTTGCAAATTCATTGATTTCAAAAAACTTAAATCGTTCTGCAGGGAAAAAGCCTTTAACTGCCGTTAAGCAAGGTATTAATGATGATGTCGTAGCTATCTATAGATTTCCTAAACTTGAAGACGAAGCAGAATGGATTGCAAATAACATCGCACAAAAACCTTTGAGTGAACGTGAAAACGTTGCTGTATTAGCAAGAACAAAAAAACTCTTGGAACTGGTTGGCACAAAATTAATAGGATTGGGGATTCCCGTATATTTTGCTGCTCGTAAAGATGAGTTTAATAGCGCACCTCTTAGAATGTTGCATTCATTATTGAGGCTTACTAATGCTGATGACAAGCAATCGTTATCGAGACTTTGTAAATCTTTCTATGAGCTGGAAGGTATCCGAATTGATGTTTCTAAAGTGTTTTCACGAGCATCTGCAGATGGTTTAAGTCTTATTAGAGCATGGCTTGAGGAAGTAAAACTTAGGTCTGAGCTTGAGGAGGATTCAAAGAAACTTTTTCATGATAACATCAAGCCTCTTATTACTTCATTGAATTATAAATCATTTGCTTCTTCACTTTTCGCATGGGCTGATGTTAGACAAAATGATTCTCAAGTTGATGAAACAGCTTTTAACGAATATGAAGAAGAGAAAAAAGTTTGGGGACAACTCGTATCTGATATTATTAAAAAATTTGAAGGTGAAGAGGTCGGTTTGTATCAACTGTTGCATGAACTTGACCTGACATCCAAAACCCCCCCTAGACAACAAAGTGCAATCCCCTGTTTCACAATACATGCTTCCAAAGGCATGGAGTTTGGGCACGTTTATCTTATGGGGTTGGTTGAAGACCAACTCCCAAGTTGGGCTGCAGTAAAAAAGGGTGATAACTCTCTTGAAATGCAGGAAGAAAGGCGTAATTGTTTTGTTGCCTTAACTCGCACAAAAGAAAGGTTGACGATGACTTTTTCAGAAAATGTTTTTGGTTGGAGAAAATCGCCATCACGTTTTTTGAGTGAGATGGGAATTATCGTTTGAATTAAGGCAACAATACTGTTTTAAATCACAGTTGGAACAAAACCGTGGCGTTCGTGGTTCCAGCCTGAAATCCTTTTTCTGAATCCTGGATACAATGGAGTCAAAAGCATCAACAGTCTCACCTATGGTTCTTTTGTCCTTCGTAAAGGAGATATAGGGATTATGCTGCTCCCCGGTGTAGTACAATGACATCTTGCTCACCCTCTGCCCCGTCCGTTCTTCGATGAGGTGGCTGTAAATCTCAAGTTGTCGCCTGTTTCGCTCCAGGCTCTCCCTGTCCTTTAAAGGGTCGGGTTTGACATCAGCCTTGAAATCAATAATTTCCACCCCGTCGCCGTCATCCCTGATAAGGTCAATGCTCCCTTTCAGAATATATGTATCCTTTACCAGTGAGATTCCGGTTTCCGCTTCCCTGATTCTGTGAAACGCTCCCTTTTCCCGTTCGTAGTATCGCAAAACCTGATTCAGTGCCGCTTTCCGTGCCGGTGATGCAAGATAGACCCTCTCTTTCTGTGAAAGCAGGTCATAGTTGCTGTTGAACCATGTCGTTATCTGCTCCGGTGTAACCTTCTCCGTTTCTCCCCGCAATGCTGTAGTGTGAATGTCCTCCAGTGTTTCGTGTACCAGGGTGCCGAACAGCATCGGTGATACCTTGACAGGCATGAATTCCAGTTCCTTGAAAAACCTGTACTGCTCGGCGCAGTTCTCGAAAACCGTAATGTGGCTGGTAAAAGAATATTCCTTTTTCAGGTTGATGCTCTTCACTGCCTCAAAGGTCATCAGTTCAGGTTGAAAGGCCGGTTCATGCCAGTGGGGTAGGGGGGCTATAAGGTCGGCAAAGTAACGTGACGGCTCCTTACTGTGTCCTGTCTTTTCCTGGCAAGCCAACACGAGCAGATTTTGCGCTCTGGAAAATGCCGTATAGTAAAGCCGTCTGAAATCAAAATACTTGGTCATTTCCAGCGGCTCAAAAGGTGGTCTGCTCAGATACTTGGTTTCGAGGATTTCATCGAGGTCGGTGTAGCTCTTCGTCGGTACTGCTCCAAGACTCCCCACAACCACAATCGGAAATTCAAGCCCCTTGCTCTGGTGTATGGTCATGAAGGATACGCAGCCGCTCGGCGCATACTCGCTTTCATCCTCATACTCGTCAATACCGCCGTCCAGCAGGTAACGGAAGAACTGATTGAACAGGTCTATGAGATTCTTGGTAAGCCAGTGCGGATTCAATATCTTTATATGATGCAGGTATTCAAACTTTGCCAGCAGTGCGGAGAAGGTGGCAAGGTTTCGTGCTGCCCTGCCTTTGTCTATTCCTGAATGTGCCTCTTCAGAAAGATACCGGCTGAAAAGTGGGAACTGTAAAAACTGGTAGAACAGGCCGGAAAAACCATAGTCGGCTGTATCAGCAAGTCGAATGTGTTTCCTTGCCATTGTACTGGCCCATTGAAGCAGGGAGGCATTCTCCGGCTTCTGCATCTCATCGCTGAAAAGTTTTAAGCATTCATTATCGTAGTAATCCCATATGTCGAGCTTTGCAGAATCATCCCATTTCTTGACATCCTGGTACTGTGGAAATTGGAACAGAAACGCCCCTATCATCAAACGAACCTCTGCCCTGTCAAAGAACATCCCCGAACGTGGCGAGTAAACCGGTATCCCATTCCTTTCCAGAAATGCCGACAAAGCCACAACGGAATGATGCTTGACCGACCGGAAGAGAAAGGCTACTTGGTTCCAGTCTGTCAGTTTCCCCGACTCCTTCAGCCGGAACAGGAACGCCAGCACCTCTTTATGATGATTCCCGTCTTCCGGTGTCGCTATCTTGATGACAGCAGGTACAGAAGGGAAATTATCTTGCCTGGGTTCAATGGTCTTCGGATACCGAAACCGCTTGTCTCCCAGATTCCATTTCTGACCCATCATCCACTGATTGTAGAACCTGATAATGTCAGGGTGTGAGCGGTAATTGACGGTTAAAGCTACCTGCTGGCACTCCCTGTCAGTGAACAGATAGGGGAATTCAAGGATATTGCGAATGGTCGCCCCCCTGAACCGGTAAAGGCCCTGGTCGTCATCTCCCACAACGCAGAGATTCCGCCTGTCGTTGGTCAACAGTTTCAGAATCCTTTCCTGTACGCTGTTAGTGTCTTGGTATTCGTCAACAAGAATATGGCTTATCCTGGAACGCAGCTCTTGAAGTATTCGGGGGTGCTTCTGTAAGAGGGTCAAGGTTTCATACTGGAAACCCGAATAATCAAGACTGTTCGATTTTTCAAGCTGTCGCCGGTAGAGGCGGTAACAGGCTCCTAACGCCCTTACCTCTGGTTCCGGTGCCTGTTCCAGGGTGGCAGGGTCAACCATTTCCTCAGTCAGTTTGTTCATCCACTTCTGCAATACCTCTGACTGCCTCCATGCTGAACGGTTTCCCAGAATCAGGTGAACATCTGGAATCTTTCTGTATTCATAAATGCTCTTGTAGATTATAAACGCCTGGTCGAACTCATCAATCAAAGTGTAGTTGCGCTTCAAGCGGGTAAAGTCTCGGTACTCGTCAAGAAACCGCAGGCAGATGCTGTGAAAGGTTCCCAACAGCATTTCATTCAGATTGTATTTTATGCCAAGAGCACTGAGTCGGTTAGAGAGCCTGGTTTTCAGTTCCCGTGCAGCTTTTTCGGTAAATGAGACGACTAGAAGTGATTCAGGGGGAATATTCTTTTCGGTAATCAGGTAGGCGATTCGTTCGACTAACGTGGCCGTCTTCCCGGTGCCGGGGCCTGCGATTATCAGGAGAGGGCCATCCGTGCTGTAGATTGCTGAACGCTGCCGGTCGTTGGCGTTCGTTATGAAGGTGGGCTTTTCTGCTGTGGGCGGTATGGTGGATTCCAAATTTGCCCGGTATCTCCTTGTTACTGGCCGGTTAAGGCAGAGTCATAGTAAACCTTGCTCTACAAAGCTCATATACTGGTCATCACCGATAACGATGTGGTCAAGCACTCTTATCCCCATCAGTTCACCTGCTTCCTGCAAGCGTCGGGTAATCTCCCTGTCCTCTCGGCTCGGATTAGGGTCTCCTGACGGGTGCTGATGAATCAACAGGACTGCCGCAGCATTGGATAACAGTGCTGACTGAAAAACATGCCGTGGATGCACCAACGATTGATTGAGAGTTCCGACAGAAACAATATCCATGCAAATCACCTTGTTTTTCCCGTCAAGGTGCAGAGTCAGGAACATTTCCCTTGTCTCATTCATCAAGAAGCGGAAAGTCTCAAAGACTTCTTTCGGAGCCGTGAACCTTGAACCGGCTTTGAGGTAATTGGTAACTGACTCCTTGACTGCAAGGGTTTCATAGACTGCCCTGATTTGTTTGAACCGTATCGTCCTGGGCTTGCCTGCGGTATCTTCTGACCCGAATAATGTTTCTACCGTCACAGATTGTCCCCCTTTGTTTTATGTGCCTCCCAGCGTTGCCGGTGACTGTCTATCCATTCGGGCGAAACACCCTGAATTTCATACTGTAATCACCGGTTGCACAAACAATCTGCGCAACATTTTTAACCAGTATTCCTCCGAAAGATTGCCCCTTCTGATTATTCCGTCACCAATTGAAAATAGTTGTTCATATCATCATAAAGGGAGAACTTCCCCTCCGCATCTTCAGTGGAAATGCAGTGAACGTCATGTAACGGCAACAGGCGGATTAGTGCAAAGTCCGAGTTCTGTCCAGTTGCTGGCGAAAGAACCTCAGAGTGGTGCCTGACTACTGCGAGGTATTCCTGATTCTAGCGCAGGTCTGGGCCTGTAAAGAATTTTGTGTAAATGGCATTTCCGGGTTCAGAAGTTCGGTAGTCTTTCTTCAAACATGATACTGAACTGATTCAGTGCCGATTTCCAGTCTTTGATCGGCATGGTCCATTT
>Ga0129298_10000513_pt1 | contig 15382 bp, 11 predicted proteins | sample I19B2metaG_FD_94707 | JGI IMG/M metagenome (GOLD analysis project Ga0129298, IMG submission 94707) | Lake sediment bacterial and archeal communities from Gulf of Boni, Indonesia to study Microbial Dark Matter (Phase II) - ​I19B2 metaG | ecosystem: Environmental > Aquatic > Freshwater > Lake >... | reverse complement strand
GTTCTGCCCTCTGAGGGGATTAACACCTGTCGACTCCCTGCCAATATTTCCGGTGAGCATGGAAAGATTGGCAAGGGATTTCACATTGTCAACACCCGTGGTATGCTGGGTGATGCCCATCGTGTATAAAATGCTTCCTCGCTCGGCCTTCGCATAATATTGCGCAGCCTTCTCCAGATCCGTCACTGGGACGCCTGTGATCTCAGAGACTCTTTCAGGAAGATACTTCTCAACGACTTTTTTAAGCTCCTCAAAGTTCTCCGTTCGCTCTTCGACAAATGCTTTTTTCTCCCATCCGTTCTTTAAGATGATGTGCATCAATCCATTGATCAGGGCCACATCCGTTCCAAGACGATGCTGAAGGTGCAAATCACTTTGAAGGACGATAGGAATTTTCCGAGGATCGGCCACGATGACCTTTGCGCCCCTTGCCTTCGCACGGAACACGCGTGTAGCAATGAGGGGATGGGCCACGGAGGTGTTTGAGCCGATGATAAAGATACAGTCAGAACCCTCAATCTCCTGAGCGGAGTTGGTCATGGCTCCACTGCCAAACGAAGCGGCCAGCCCGGCCACCGTGGAGGAGTGTCAGAGCCGGGCGCAGTGATCGATGTTATTCGTCCCGATGGCTGCCCTGGTGAACTTCTGCAAGAGGTAGTTCTCCTCATTGGTGCATTTTGCAGAGGTCAGAACCGCGACGCTGTCAGGGCCATACTTCTCTTTAATCTCCTTGAGGCGCTCAGCAGCAAGACTGAAGACTTCGTCCCACGACGACTCCACAAGCGTATCGGCCTTGCGCACCATGGGTTTGATCAGGCGGTTTGGGCTTGTGACAAATTCGTGAACGGTCCAGCCCTTGACACACAACTTGCCTTCATTCACAGGACTGGTTTTGGATGGAAGGGTTCCCACAAGCTTTCCATCCAAGACCTCAAGCAGTAGCCCACACCCACAGCCGCAATACGGACAAGTCGTTAAGACCGTTTTGAATTCCATCGATCTATTTTACCTCGATGATATTGAAAGGCGACTTCTCATCCACCGTGTAACCCGTTTTATATCCGAACTCCTTCGTCACGATCTCAGCAACCTTCTTGTACAATGTTCTTAAAGGAATATCGGCTGGACATGCCTCCTCGCACAACCCGCAGTCAATACACCGGCCAACCATATGGATGGCCCGGGTCAGATGGAAAGTTGGATTAGCCGGTGGAACTTCGCCTGAATCGATCAGGTTTGCTTCTTCAAGAGTACACTCATTACAGAAACACATGGGACAGACATTGCGGCAGCCAAGGCACTTAATGCAACGGTCAAACTCAGTGCTCCAGAATTGAAGCCGACCGTTTAAATCCATTTCATCGATGCAAGTCACCTTTTGGCTGTCAGCCTTTTCTCCCTTCGGACCGTCCACCAGACAATCTGGATAGGGTTTTTCACATTCGCAGGCCCTGGCCAGTTCATCAGGACAACCCAATCCCACGAGAACGACCTTTTCTTCTTTCAGCTGTTTCCACTTGAATAGCTCTCTTAACCCTCTTTCATCGCACCCTCGAACCAGAACAGCAAAGGTCTCCTCTGGATATTCGATGGCCAGGCGAATCATGATTTGATTCAGGGGATAGCGGGCATTCCCGGGTTCCCCATGATCACCAAGAGAAAGAGGTTCGAGATCTTCGGGATTGCAAAAGAGATGAGGCATGACATGACCATCTCTTTCAATCAATCCCAAAAAACCCCTTATCTTTCCTTCAGCCAAAAGGGCTTTAACGGTCTCTTTAATCTTCGTGCCCATTACGTCTCAACCTCACCTGGCATTCAGGCAGCCTTCTTCCTTTTCAGTGGATTTGGCCCCAGTTTCTTGATATCTTCTACAAACTGCGAGACCTCATGCACATATTCTGCAGCCTCAGCAGACGAGACCCATCGAACCCTGAGGCGATCCGGATGGATACCGGAAAATTCCAGTAACTTCTGCAGGAACGTCATCCTTTTGTTCGCCACCACATTACCAGACTGGTAATGGCATTCACCGAGGCGTCAGCCAGCAACGAAGACGCCATCCGCTCCTGCCTGCAGCGCTTTCAGGATATAATGCGGCGATATCGTCCCTGCACACATCACCCGAATCGTCCGGATGGAGGGCGAATACTGCATTCGACTGACCCCAGCCAGGTCAGCTGCGGCATAAGCTCACCAGGTGCACAGAAAGGCAATCACCTTCGGTTGAAAATCATCAGACATTCTTTACCCCACGAATTTCAAATGTCAAAGTTCGAATGCCAAATCAAATCCAAAACTGATCCTTCGACAGGCTCAGGATGGTTTCGGAAATTCCATTCAATGAAAATAACCATGGTGAGCTTGTCGAACCGTGAATTTTGAACTTTGACATTCATTTGACATTTGCCTGCCTGCGCGAAGCCGCTTCGGCGAAGGCAGGGATTTTGAAATTTGGATTTATCTTCACCTCTCCAACTTTTAGGCCACCATTGCCTTTTCAATCTGGGCATAGATCTGCCTGCTTGTGAAACGCTTGAGCTGGGCGCTGGCCGATGGACAGGTGGCTGCACAAGCCCCGCACCCCTTACAAATCACTTCGTTGATCTCACAAATTTTGCGATCTTCCAAATACCGGATGGCTTCATAAGGGCATACGTTTAAGCATCCCTGACAACCCACACAGCTCTCTGGGTTGATCTGGGCCACAATGGCATTCCCGAACATCTCCTTCTGGGAGAGAAGCGTCACGGCACGCGCCGAGGCACCCAAACCATGGGCAATCGACTCATCGATCGGCTTTGGAGCATGGGCCAGACCGCAAACAAAGACGCCGTCTGTGGCAAAATCGATGGGCCTCAGCTTGACATGGGCTTCAACGAAGAAGCCATCGTTATTCACCGGCACCTTGAACAACTTCGCAATAGGATTCTCCTTGGGAGGCACAATGGCCGTGGCCAAGATCAAAAGGTCTGGCCGAATCTCAATCTGCCGGTTCAAGACATAAGAGGTGAAGAGGATTTGGAGATCATCCTCGTCCTTCGTTACTCTTAGCTCTTTCTGATCGTCATAACGGATGAAGACGATTCCTTTCGATCGTGCCTCACGATAGAGATCCTCGCGGAGTCCGTAGGTCCGCATATCCCGATAGACAATAAAGACATCCATCTCAGGGTTGATCTCTTTCAACTTGAGGCCATTCAAGACGGAGTGGGTGCAACAGACCTTGGAGCAGTAAGGCCTCTCTTTAATCCGCGATCCAACGCACTGGACAAAAACAGTGGTGCGTGCATTTCTTAGAGAGGCATCCTGATCGATCAACTTTCGATCCAGTTCCAGACCTGTGAGCACTCTCGGATCCTGACCATAAAGATATTGATCCGGCTTCAGCTCCGAGGCACCTGTGGCAATGATGGCAATCCCATATTCTAATGTCTGCTCTCGACCATTCGTTTGGATGGTCGATTTAAAATTGCCCACAAATCCTTCCACCCGCTTCAATTCACTATTTAAGTAGACCTCAATCTTCTGATTCGATTCAATCTCTTGAATAAGCCTCCTCAGATTCTTCTGGACATCCTCACCCCTCCAGGTTTGATAGATGCTCTTAGCCTGACCTCCTAAGGCATTACCCTTCTCAATCAGATAGGTATGATAGCCCTGCGCTGCCAAGTTCTTTGCAGCATTCATGCCGGAGAGGCCACCGCCGATGACCAAGGCCGTTTCATTAATTCTTATGACAGGTTCAGACATGGGCTCGTAGAGGCCGACTTTGGCCACTGCCATGCGCACCAGATCCTTAGCTTTCTCCGTTCCCGCCTCCTTATCACCGCTATGAACCCAGGAACACTGATTTCGAATATTCGCCATCTCAAAAAGGTACTTGTTGATCCCTGCATTGGCCACGGTCTCCTGAAAGAGAACTTCATGGGTGAGCGGGCTGCAAGCGGCAACAACAATTCGGTTCAATCGTTGCTCTTTAATCACCTGCCTCATCTTCTCCTGCGTGTCCTGAGAGCAGCTGAAGAGATTCTCCTCCACATAAACGACACCCCGCAGGCTGCGGGCGTACTGGGCAATGCCGGGGACGTCTAACACGCCAGCGATATTCGTCCCGCACCGACAGACAAAGACTCCGATCCGAGGAAGTTCGCCACGAAGATCGATCTCCTCGGGTATCTCTCTTGTCTTCGTCTTCGACCAACGGGCGTCCGCTAAGATACTCTCTGCCATGGCAGCAGAGGCGCTCGACTCGATCACCGATGAAGGAATATCCTTTGGCCCCTGGAAAGCCCCGCAGACGAAGACGCCGGGTTTCGACGTCTGGACAGGCTCAAAACTGCTCGTTGAAGTGAACTGGTAAGGATCCAGTTGAATATCCAATCGTTTGGCCAGATCCACTGCTTCCTTTGGCACACCAAAACCGACGGATAAGACGACCAGATCAAAGGCCTCTTCTACCCTTCGGCCAGCCTCATCCGTGTAGCGGATGAGCAGTTCTCCCGTCTCTCGAACCGGGAAGATATTCGTGATCCTCGATTTGATGAAACGGACCCCTGCCTCTTCTTCGGCACGGTTGTAGTATCTCTCAAAATCTTTCCCGTAGGTTCGCATATCGATGAAGAAGATGGCCGTATCCAGAGGTTCCTTCGAATGTTCTTTGGCGACAATGGCCTCTTTGATGGCATAGGTGCAGCAGACCGCTGAACAGTAAGCCTTTGCTCCCTCATGCACGTCTCTTGAACCGACGCACTGAATCCAAGCGATCTTCTTTGGTTCCTTCTTGTCGGAGGGCCTCATCAGATGTCCGCCAAAGGGACCCGAGGCAGAGAGCATCCGCTCAAATTCGAGGCTGGTGACGATATCAGGCGATTTTTGGTACCCATAGATATCGTAAGCCTCTGGTTCGAACACCTCACACCCAGGTGCAATAACGATAGCCCCTGCTTGGATGGTCAACTCTCTCTCCTTATCCTCGAAATTGATGGCCTTGGCAGGACAGAGCTTCTCGCACACCTTGCATTTCCCTTTGGTGAGGAAGATACAATTGACAGGGTCAATGGCATATTTCAGAGGAACCGCTTGGGCATATTTGACGTGGATCGACTTTCGTTTGCCAAGGCCTGCATCATATTCGTTGTCGATCTTCGTTGGACATTTTTCAGCACAGAGACCACAGGCAATGCATTTCGAAGGATCCACATAGCGAGGCTGTTGAACCAATTGGATCTCAAAATTTCCCACCTCTCCGGAGATGCTCTTCACCTCTGAGAGGGTCAATAACTCAATGTTGAGATGCCGGCCGACCTCGACCAGTTTGGGCGAGAGGATTCACATGGAGCAGTCATTGGTCGGAAAGGTCTTGTCCAGCTGGGACATGACCCCGCCGATGGAGGACGACTTTTCTATCAGGTACACATAATAGCCGGAATTGGCCAGATCCAAAGCTGTTTGCATTCCGGCAATGCCTCCACCGACCACCATGACTGTACCGATTCGATCTTGTGCCATCTTTCGTTACCCTCTTACAGATGCATAGAAATCTTACGATGTTGGCAATGTCACTGGCTCCATTAACAATTTCTCGATATCACTGATTGGAATCTCGTTCATCTTTAACCCAAGACTCTCTCCACGGATGCCCATGCTTAGGCCAAGAAGCTGTGGATACAGAATTGAGGGAAGAGCATGATCCACGCTTCTTTGAGAGAGAATCATCCTTTGAACCTTGTCGAACTGAATTTGGCAGTATGAACACGCAGCGCATACATAATCCGCACCCGATGCTCTTCCGTTTGCCAATTTTTTTACGGTCAAATCCATCGAAAGCTCATCATTGACGCCCCAGAGCGGAGCCCCACAGCAGTCGAGTTTCATGGACCAGCCGATACTCTCAGCACCTGTGACTTCGACAAGCTGATCAAACAGCGAGGGTGCCACAGGATCGTCAAATTGGACGATCGGGCTTGGCCTGAGGGCGTGGCATCCATAGTGAGTCGCAATCCTAAGCCCTTTGAAGGGCCTCTCGACCTTCTCCTGGATCGCGGCCATCCCGACCTCTTGATGAAGAACCTGGAGAAGGTGCTTCACGTCAATCCCTCCCTCATACCTGAGATCTTCCTTCTCAAGGGTGGCATTCACTTCTCTCCGTAAAGAAGCATCCTCTTTCAAAAGGTAGTCCGCTTTCTTTAGGCTGCCGTAGCAGCATTTGCAGAGAGCCATGACATTCAGGTTTCTCTTCTCAGAGAGGGCGAGGTTACGAGCAGAGGAGAAGAGAAAGACCCTAAAATCGATATTCCTCAAGGGATAACCACAACAGTTAAACTCCCGGATATCGACCAATCCGACACCGAGTTTCTCAAGAACCGCCCTCGATGAGGATTCGTATTGATTGAGCCGAGCCGGAATCGTGCAGCCGAGAAAAAATGAAAAATTCATCTTAATGCCTTCTCTCTCAACTGTTTCACCGCTAAGTTCTTAAGTTCGTAAAGGACATCAGTCACGTAAACCCCTTGGGGACACTGTTCCTGACACTGATAACAGGTCAGACAATCCCAGAGCATATTCGAACCAAAGGCCAAATCCCTGATCCCTAACCCGCAGGCATGCATAACCTGATGGGGCAGAAGTCCCAAGGCCTCCTGTGGGTTCTCATAATTGGCCACCACAGGACATACGGTGGTACAAGTCTGACAGCCGAAACAGACCGAGAAGGTCTTTGCCTGAGCGGAGAGATTAAGACCATCATGAAATTTCCTATCCTTCGGTGTGAGAGGCAAGGCCTTCTCCTTCGTTCTCATCAATTCACACTCGGCAGCAATGGCTTCCCTCGCCCGGATCAATGGTCTCTGATAATCCTTAAGAACTGTCTCCTCTCTCATTAATCCACGGTAAAAAGAGAGTGGAGAGAGGACGAGAAGTTCTGGGTATCCGTTTTGAAGCAGCGTCTCCCTTATGTTAAACCATAAATCCTGCAAGTTGATACCCACGGGACAGACCACGGTGCAGCGGTAGCAATTGGTACAAAGGTAGACGCCTTCTTGAATATCTCGGAGCTGCTCCGGACTCAGTCTCTTGTTGGAGGCAAGGGCCCTGATGGAAGCGATCTTTTCAGAGGGAAGAATATTGATATTGCGGATCTCGTCAAAGGCCACAGAAACGGAGCACCTTAGACTGCAGGTCCCACAATGGGTGCAGGCATCGAGCTCCACGGCCTGCCGGGTAGCCACATTGGCCGGATCTGACTTCCCCCTCTCCATAACGGCATTGGCCAAGAGACTCAGGCCGCTTGCAAAGATGTGAAACATCTTACTGAATGGAAGATAGGCCAGACCCACCATGCAAGCCAACACATGGATATACCACAACACGCTGGGTAGATAGGCCTTGTCGATCACCAAGGCGATTGGACCAATTGTCTTGGCAACTCCATAGCCTGTAAATGCCCACTGTGGTTTGGAATGGCACTCCGCACAGCTCGATTCGTGCAGCTCTCTGCCCTGCTCAATGAGCTTCTCATCGAAAGGTGCCTTGATATGAGGCGAGACCACTCCAAACTCTTTCACCCAGTAGCTCTCCAGGGCCTTCAGCTCCTGTGGGTCGCTGAGCCCGGAATATTCATCGACCATTCTCTTATAATCGGTGTAGGAGGCGATCTTTGTCCCTTCTAAGAAGATACCCGATAGCATAATCACTGCCACGAGGACGATCGTGTATAGATCCATGGCATTGGTCATGAGACGGGGTACCTTCAAAATGAATCGCCTGTAGATCGCAATTGCTACTCCGATGATGACCATAACACCGAAGAGGTCTCTTAAAAACATGAAGGGATTGACGGTCGAAAAGTACTTGTCGAAGAGGGCAACAGTGATGTATTTATCCAGGGCATGCATCAAGAGAAGTAATATAAAGCCGCCGTAGATACAGATGTGCATCAACCACCTGAGAAAGTCCTCTCTCAAAATCCTGAGTTGGAGAAGGACATCGAGAATGAAGATCTCCAGCAAGGTAAGGATCTTAGGGCTGAGCATGGTTAAGAAAATCCCTTTAGTAGCGGCAAAAAACCTTCTCGAAGTTGGGATCTCCATCGATTTTATGCCGATCTTATATCGGAACCAAGTCGACATCTTATAGATCAGGGAAAGTCCGAAGATGGCCAGGGCGATATATAAAGAAACTGAGAGAAACATAAACTTATTTGCCTTGCCTATGTTGAGGAGGGAATAGTGTTATGGACCTTGTGAATTTTTTAATTTGAGCACCTTTTTCGTAAACCATACACCCATTTTTGTCAAGGGGAAAAATAAGAATAAAGCGTTATTGACAGCGGATAGCCTATCCATGTATTTTATTTTAACTTCCTATTTCACGTCATTCAAGAAAACGATATGCGATTTGGATTCCATATTTCAATTTCTGGAGGGTTTTCTAAGGTGGTCGAAAGGGCCAGAGTCAGAGGCTCCGAAACGATCCAACTCTTCTCAAGAAACCCGAGGGGATGGAGATATGATCCATTGGATCAAAGGCAAGTGGAGGAGTTCAAGTTATCGGTTCAGTCATCCGGTCTCTTCCCCATCTTCCTCCACCTTCCTTATCTTCCCAACATCGCTTCCCAAAAATCAAAATTTTATAAACGGTCGATCAATTCGATTGCGACAGATCTGGAGAGGGCAGAGCAATTAGGAGCCCAATACCTCATCATCCATATTGGCCATCGATTGGAATCCTCTGAAGATGGCGCAATCGAGGACGTTGCTCAGGGGATCAATCAGGCTTTTGAAAGGGTGAAAAATTCTGTCATACTCTTATTGGAGAATACCGCTGGTCAAGGAACCGAGATTGGAAATACCTTTGAACAGATCAAGAGGATCATCGATGGTGTTGACGAAAAGGAGAGGATGGGCGTCTGTCTCGATACAGCCCACTCTTTTGAGGCAGGGTATGACCTTTCGAAAAAAGACGGCATCGAAAGGACACTCGAATCTTTCGATCAAACAGTTGGCCTAAAGCGGCTCCACCTCCTTCACCTTAATGATTCAAAAACGCCGTTGGGATCAAGGAAGGATCGACATTGGCATATCGGTGAAGGATATATCGGACTGGAAGGATTCCATTATCTGGTCAATCATCCTCTATTAAGACACCTTCCCGGAATCATGGAGACTCCAAGAAAAGATACCGTTGAAGATCTGAAAAATATGAAGATAATCCGGAGTCTCGTTGAGGGATCCCCCGTCTCCCCCCTTCCTGCGTGTCGGCACACAGGTATTAAAGGGGCGGTGGGGGGATGATCATTTATTCATCAAATATTCATGGATCGAATTGCCGGCTTTTCTTCCGGCGCCCATGGCCAGGATCACGGTCGCTGATCCAGTGACGATATCTCCTCCTGCCCAAACCCCGGGTTTAGATGTCTTTCCAGTTTCGAGGTCTGCCACAATATACCCTCTCTTATTCAGTTCCAGACCCGGTGTCTGCGTAGGAAGAAGCGGATTGGCACCCGCGCCAATGGCTACCACTGCCATATCGCAATCCAATTTGAACTCCGAGCCTTTGATGGGAACAGGCCTCCGCCTTCCTGATTCATCCGGCTCCCCCAACTCCATTCGGAGACATTCCATTCCGGTCACCCATCCATTATCATCTCCGAAGAATCTTGTAGGAGCGGTGAGGAGATAGAATTGGACGCCCTCCTCTTCTGCATGGTGGATCTCTTCGATACGGGCCGGCATCTCATCTCTTGATCGGCGGTAGATGATTCGAACAGTATCCGCTCCTAATCGAAGGGCTGTCCTCGCTGAATCCATTGCCACATTCCCTGCTCCAAAAACTGCAACATTCTTTCCTCGGGCGATGGGTGTATCATATTTGGGAAAAAGATAAGCCTTCATCAGATTGGATCGTGTCAAATACTCGTTGGCTGAATAGATGCCACAGTAGTTCTCCCCAGGAACGTTCATAAACTGGGGAAGCCCTGCGCCCAACCCTAAAAATAGGGCGTCATATTCTTGAAGGAGTTCATCCACCGTCTCAATTCTTCCGATCACACAATCGCACTCAACTTTCACACCCAGCCTCTCTAAATAATTGACTTCAGCCTGGACGATTGCTTTTGGAAGACGAAATTCCGGAATACCGTAGATCAGAACACCCCCGGGTTTATGGAGGGCTTCAAAAATGGTCACCTCGTGCCCTTTCAGGATGAGATCCCCTGCCAAGGTCAAACCTGCTGGCCCTGATCCCACGACAGCTACCTTCTTCCCAGTAGAAGGGGCCTTTTCAGGGATGAAGACGTCCCCTTTCTCCCTCTCCCAATCCGCAGCAAACCTCTCCAATCTCCCGATGGCAACGGGTTGATCCTTCTTGCCAACGATACAGATCTTTTCGCACTGATCTTCCTGTGGGCAGACGCGTCCACAAATCGCTGGCAGGCTATTGCGCTCTTTCAGTTTCCGGGCCGCTCCGATGAAATCTCCTTCATTGATAAGTTTAATAAATGCCGGGATATCAATCTCCACTGGACATCCCTCAATGCACTTCGGCTTCTTGCATTGGAGGCAGCGGCTCGCCTCCAGCTGGGATAATTCGGGCGTATAGCCAAAAGGGACCTCATCAAAATTTTTCGCCCTCACCTTGGGATCCTGTTCCGGCATCTTCTGCCTTGGAACTTTTGGTTTCTCCTTCTTCTCTTTCTCTGCCATCTCAGACCCCCTTTACCCCGTTAGAAAGCCTCGCCATTCCTGCCTGTCGGCAGACAGGTATGGCGGGGATTCTGTCAATGAGTCTATAATTCCTCTTAGAAAGGGTGGGATTTAAAGCCCCCTCCTTTCTAACGGGGTTTATCTTCCTGACGTCTTGAATTGATCCATTGAAACCTTCTCTTCCGAGAGATAGGCGCGTTGCCTTTTCACCAGCTCATCATAGTCGACTTCGTGACCATCGAATTCCGGGCCGTCCACACAGCAAAAACGAGTCTTCCCTCCCACGGACACACGGCATGCTCCGCACATCCCAGTGGCATCCACCATGATGGGATTCAAACTGACCATGGTCTTAACCCCATATTCCTTCGTCATCTTACATAGGAACTTCATCATGGGTACGGGGCCAATCCCAACAACCAGCTTCACATCCTTCTGTTCATCCAAGATCTTCTTCAGGACATCCGTCACAAACCCATGATGGCCATAGCTTCCATCATCTGTCGTCACCCTCAGATCATGGCTGGCTGCCCGCATCTCATCTTCTAAAATCAGCAGGTCTTTCGTCCGAGCCCCGATGATAGCAATCACATGGTTCCCTGCCTCTTTGTAAGCTTTGGTGATTGGATACATGACGGCGACGCCAGTTCCACCTCCGACACATATCACCGTTCCCAGATTTTCAACATGGGTAGGCCTCCCCAATGGCCCAATGATATCGGTAATGACATCTCCCACATTAAAAGTTCTTAAGAGGGCAGTCGTCTTTCCCACGACCTGAAAGATCAGGTCAATCGTTCCTTCGGATGGGTCTATCCCTCCCATGGTCAGGGGAATCCTCTCTCCAGTTTCGTTCGCCCGTAGTACGACGAACTGTCCGGGTTTCGCCTTTCGAGCAATTTGGGGTGCCTCCACCTTAAAGTGGCACACTGTATTCTCGGCCATCTCTCTTTTATAAATGATCCTATACAACCTACCCCCCTCCTTTCTGATAATTTTTTCACAAAGTTTAGCCCATATATAAATGAAACAGGAAGTAATGTCAAATGTTTTAATACGGTTTTGTAGAATTTTTCACAAAAGATGTACTGGTCCTCGGAAAGATCTAAATTAAAGGAGAGATCAATACAAGACCTCCCTCTCCGACCATAGAGAGATTTCTGAAAAAGTATAGAAATCTCTGTATTAAGAGGGCGGATAGTAGTTTTTCAGAGCTCTCATAGAATTAGCTTGACAGATGATGAAATTTAGACCATAAATAGGTGTACCTGAACTTTGTAAAAAGTTTTTGGGAAACCTCCAGAGACTCTTTAGAAAGTCCTGGGGGTTTCAAACTATTAAAGGAGGGGAACATGAATTTGAAGCTTTACGTAGGAAATCTCCCATTTGGAGCATCAGAGGATGACCTGAAGAAACTTTTTTCGGAAGTGGGAGAGGTTCGGTCTGTCAAGATTGTGATCGATTCGTATTCAGGACGCTCAAGAGGGTTCGGTTTTGTGGAGATGGCCTCAGGCGAAGATGCCAAGAAGGCGATCTCGCTCCTTAACGGCAAGACCCTGATGGACCGAACCTTGACGGTGAACGAAGCCCGACCTCAGAAGAAACGAGGCGGCGAGTTCAGGGGGAGAGGGAATAGGAACAGATAACATAGTTTACGAAAGGTGAGCCCCGTTAGAAATGACGGGGCTTTAGACCCTGTTTTTTATAAAAGGTACTTCAATTCCGAAGATGGTTCATCCTCGCTTTAAAGGCATGGCTTTTTAACGAGGTAAAGGAGAAAGTCTTGGAGGTTAAAGTTCAAGACAACCAGATCGAGAATGCGATTAAATCCCTCAAGCGCCAACTTATCAGGGACGGGATCTTGAAGGAATTGAAGCTCAGAAGATCCTACGAAAAACCTTCAGTGAAAAAGAAGAGAAAACAGCGGGAGGCGAGGAGGAGAAGGCAGAAGGCGGCCCGTAGGTATTCAAGATAAAAAATCTCCGGCTGCCTGCTATGGACAGAAACCTACCGGTTTGGGTCTGGGGCGTTAATGGCCATCCAGAAGCCTTTTTCTCCTGGTTGGAGAATACCCCTCCTGTAGAGAAATCCCATCGCTTCCGAGGAAAAGGCTTCGACGTCTCTGAAGTCAAGAATGACTCGTTCGATCTTTTCGGATAAAGCTCCCTTGAGCCTCTTCACCAACTCCTTTGCCACCTCGCGATCCATCGATCCTTCGAGCCTGACAAATAGGGTTCTAAGCCGTTCATTATACACAGAGTAGAGTTTTAGTGTGTCGGCTGCTTTCTGCTCAATCAGAAGCTTCTTCTCTGCAATCTTCACCCCTACCCTCTGAATAAGGTCCCGGCTGTTCTGGAGAGGGATACGATCGTTCATTCTTTGTAAGATTCTCGAAAGGCTTGGGAGATGGCCCTCAGGGGTCTTCTGAGCAATGCTTCGATAGGCCATATTGGAAAGGAAACGGGTGAAAAATCTTTGTTGAGGATGAAAAATCCTCTTAACGATAGAGGTCCACGAATAGGCCTCCTTACAGACCCAATTAAATCCGCGCTGAAGCGTCTCTTCAGCCATCAACCGCGGTTTGAATACGACCGTTGCCCCATTATATTGAGTCCAATCCTTATGGAGAAGTCTCCCCTCGGAATCCATCCTCTGAAATAACGGCGTCCCGGGCAAGGGGGTAAGGACAAAAAAACTGGGCAGTTCAATCCGATTCCGTTCACAGAATCGAAGCGTTCTTTCAAAAACACCCTCATCGTCATGATCCAATCCAAAAATGAACCCTGCCAGGATCATGATATCCTGGTCGTGGAGGGCTCTCATGGCTTCTTCAAATTGGTGGACTTGATTAAAGGCTTTATGCACGTCCCTCAAATTTTCCGAAGAGAGGGATTCCACTCCCATGAAAAGAGAGACGCATCCGCTCTCGGCAGCAAGTTTCAAGAGCTCAGGGTCCCGTGCGAGGTTGATGCTGGCCTGGCTAGCCCACTTCTTTTTGAGGGGCTTTAATTGCGTGAAGAGCTCTTTGGCATAATGGCGGTTCCCAGCAATATTGTCGTCGATGAAGACCACGAACTCTCCATCCAAGCGGCTCACCTCCTCGATGACTTCCTTCACAGGCCGACATCGATAAGTCTTTCCAAAGAAATGGGTGACATAACAGAAATCACATCGATGAGGGCAACCCCTGGTCGTCTGAACACAGTTGACCGTCATGTAAGCCTCTTTATGGAGGAGGTCGAGCCTTGGAGCAGGAACCCCTTTCATCGAACAGTAAGCCTCTGCCTTGTAAAACGACTTCAGATGTCCATTCTTGAGATCTTCGATCAATCCTTTCCAAACATCCTCTGCTTCACCGATCACCACAGCATCCACATGTTCTTTCGCTTCATGAGGAAGGCTTGAAGCATGAGGGCCACCCATGACCACAGGGATGCCCCGATGCCGAAACTTCTGGGCGATCTCATAAGCCCTTGGAGCATGCATCACCATCCCGGTCACGCCCACCAAATCAACATCCTCGTTGAAATCGATAGGTTCCACATTCTCATCCGTGATCTTTACTTCGATATCCGGGGGGGTGAGGGCGGCGAGGGTAGTTAACGTGAGGTGGGCGAACCATATGGTCCTGATCACTTTCTCTGAGTGGCTGATAAACGGGTGTTCGTAGGCTGGATCGATCAGCCGGATCTTCAAGTGAGTTCTCCGCTGAGATGATCTCCCCTCCGTACAACCATGGAGGAGGGAGAGATAAAAGGACGATGTTAGAAACATTTAGCCTATATCTCAATTCCTGAAGGGTGTCAATAGCGGAAAAAAATTGGTTATTCGGGGGCTTCGGGAAGGTTGTAAAAACTCGTTTTGCAAGAATCTCTCAAGAGGGTGAGAGATTCTCTCACCTCATTAAACGATTTCTTCAAACTTTCGTATTTTCTTTCGAGATCCACATTCTGAGCCAGAACCTCCTCAAATTTCGATTGGAGCCTCTGGTTCTCCTCATAAAAATGGGAAGCTTCTCTCTCTTTCAATCTTCCTTTGATCTGAAGGATCTCGGCTTGCTCCAATTGCAATGTTAGGTCCTGAATTCGACGGAGGGCGTCATTCCTCTCCCGGGCCGTTTCAGCCAACGCTTCATTCATCTCCCTCAGTTCCTGCTGAAGCCTCTGGATCCTCTCCAAGGCATCTTCATTCTCCTCTTTAAGATAGATCGATTCAGACTGCGTCTCTCTAAGCTTTTGGAGTTCCTTTCTCAACTCCTCCAGCTCCCTGCGCAGATCCTGATTGTCTTGTGTCAGTTGATGGATCGTTTTTTGATGGGAATGGAGGTCCATCTCCAACGCTCTTCTGGTCTCCCCTGAGACAAGAAGTTGAGCATGAAGATCCTCGATCAATCCGAATACATCTACGGTCTGCTCCCCCTCTGCCTTCTTTGGCTGGAAGATGGCTGCCTTCTCCGGCTGTCTCTCGGATGTCCTCTTTTCCTCGACCATCTCAAGCCGGTCCTCCGTGACCGGCTGAGCTTCATGGGGCGGACCTGGGGGGAGGGGTTCTTCAAGCTTCTTCATCTTCGGCATTTTTTCGGCAACGCTCTTTTCGAACCCATCCACCATGAGACTTCTCGCCTTCATGCCACTGCCTCCTTCGCGAATGCCCCCCTCCCCTTTTTCCCCTGCCAAGCG
>Ga0129298_10000512_pt1 | contig 15384 bp, 12 predicted proteins | sample I19B2metaG_FD_94707 | JGI IMG/M metagenome (GOLD analysis project Ga0129298, IMG submission 94707) | Lake sediment bacterial and archeal communities from Gulf of Boni, Indonesia to study Microbial Dark Matter (Phase II) - ​I19B2 metaG | ecosystem: Environmental > Aquatic > Freshwater > Lake >... | reverse complement strand
TCCGTTTATAACCCTGTCTTTCCTGGCCCTGCCGGTAATCCCCGAAATCAGGGTAACCGACCGGGGATTGTTTGATGCTGTAGACTTCAAATTCATTGAAGTCTAACAGACGTTTTGATCTGGAGGACGCTTCTCAAAAATCCCCAATCAAGCTGCCTGATTTATCAGCTCGTCAAATATCTTCCCGTATTCCTCTCCATTCATCACAAGTTCATATCCCCTGCTGCACAGGTTTGAACATCCTGATACCGTTATGTTGTACATGTTCTTACATATCTCACGGTATCCTAATTATGGTTTATTCTGGGAAGTGTTTTCTCACTTTTTGAGAAGCATCCCCGCATTTACGCATTTAATCATTCTTCCTTCTTGTTGGTGTACAGCACGATCCTGTTATTATCAAGCTCCACCCTTATTTTTTCCTTTTCCTTCAAACCCAATGCACTCAGATATTCCCTCGGTATCTGCATTCTTCCGGCCTTATCCACCACAGTATATTCAATGTGGGTATCATCCCCATCCGTTTTATCCTTTGAAGTATCCTCCAATTCCTTTAGCTCCTCGGCATAGGATTTTTTCCGAATGAATTCACTGCTGGTCCTTCCATCCCGGATCGCCACCACCCTGTCCACCTTCTTCGAAAGCTGGATATCGTGGGTTACAATCACAATTGTTACACTCATGGTTCTATTCAGTTCTCTGAATATGTCAAGTATTTTAGCGGCAGTTTTGCTGTCTACCGAGCCCGTTGGCTCATCTGCCAGTAAAAGTTTCGGCTTGTTTGCCAGAGCAATGGATATGGCAACTCTCTGTTGTTCACCGCCCGACAGCTGTTCCAGCTTGTTGTTTCTCCTGTGCTCCAATCCAACCAGTTCCAGCAGTTCCTCTGCCCGTTCTCTTCTTTCCTTTATGCCTGAAAGTATCATGGGTATCTCTACATTCTCCATGGCGGTGAGATAAGGGATGAGGTTTCGGGCATTATTCTGCCATACGAACCCCACCGTCTCACGTTTATACTTGAACAGCCTTTTCTCGTCAGACTTCAAAAGATCCTCACCATCCACCAGGAGCTTTCCGGCCGAAGGTCTGTCCAAGCCTCCCAGCATGTTGAGAAGTGTGGATTTTCCACTCCCGCTGTTTCCGATTATGGCCATAAGTTCGCCTTTTTCAACAGTAAGGTCAAGACCCTGCAGAGCGACTACCTCAATGTCCATGGTTTTATATATCTTATAAAGGTTTTCACATTCTATCATGCATCCCGTTTCTTCACTGCCCATCCGCTATCCCCCCATCTTCAAGGGTAAATACCTGGTTTGCCACTTCCATCATGTTCGGATCATGAGTAGTCATAACTACCGTCAAACATTCATATTCCACAAGATCCTTAAACAGCTTTACAACCTGGAGGCCCATATGGGTATCAAGCTCTGCCGTGGGTTCATCGGCAAAAATCACCTCGGGTTTATGGGCAATGGCCCTTGCAATGGCAACTCTCTGCTGTTCACCACCCGACATTTCATGAGGAAAGTGCCTCATCCTTTTATCCAGTCCGACAAGCTCAAGGCACTTGACTGCACGTTCCTCCCTGGCGTCAGGTTCATACCCTGTCACCCTCAGTCCGAAATCAACATTTTCATAGGCTGTCATCTGGGATATCAATGCGATGGATTGGAATACGAACCCCATGCTTTTTCTCCGTATTTCATCGCGCGTTTCTTCGGACATGCCTGTAATCTCCATGTCATTGAAAAATATTTTTCCCTCACTTGGCTGGTCCAGGGCTCCCAGAAGATTGAGAAGTGTAGTTTTGCCTGACCCTGACCTTCCCCTGAGCATGGTAAGAGTACCCTTTTCTATGCTGATATTGATATTTCTCAAGGCATGTACCGTATCCCTGCCGGATTGAAATATACGGTTCAAACCTGCAGTTCTGATAATAGACGCCATAACCTAATCCTCTCCAAGCTTGATTACCTGGTTTATCTTAATTCGTGATATTATTTTACCTAATACTGCAAAGCAGGTTATCAACATAAAGGTCACTACTGCATATAACCTTAGATAATCCGCCCTGTATTCCACAACCTTGAACGGGAGCAGCTGCTGTTCAGCGCTGTATACCACCTCAAAAAGCCTTATGAAAAGCATGCTGGTCAATTTACCGACAGCAACTCCGACAATTACGGCGGTACCTGAAATAAGCGCCTGTTCACACAGCAGCATACCTATCACACTTTTTTTTGACAGTCCCATTGCCCTCAAAATTCCGAACTGAAGGAATCTCTGCTTGATGGACAGAATCCAGTAAATAAGAAAGCCTACCGTGCTTATAAGGATAGTAATAATAAACCCAAGGGTAAGAGATCCGTTTGTTCCCTGCAGCATCGGGTCATTTTTCACATCAACAGCCTTAAACCCTGCATCCACCAACCTGTCAATTTTGGTAAGACCCTTCTCTTCCAACTCCTTGTAAACCTGGGCACTGGATATCCCGGGCTTCTTCTTCATCCACACCTCATAAGGCTCCAACGCCATTCCATTCTGAATATATGCAAGGTTTGCAACCACAAAGTCCTGCTGCTGAGGAGTGCCCTTGTTGTCCAAATCATTTCTTACATATGGATTATAAGAAGGCCAGTAGTCTATAAACGCATATACTATTCCTGACAGTGAACCCTGTCCGGTCCATGTCAATGAAACCGGATCACCTTCCTTGATATTGAACTTTTTCTGGAACGACCTGGAAAGAAGCAACGCAGTCCTGTCCCTGGTCATGAGGTTCAAATAGTTGTACCAGTGGTATGGCAGCAAGTCATTCCTCAGCCATGATACCCTGCCGAATTCATCAGGTATTATCCCCATAAGGCTGACCTTGCCGGTGGTATTGGATTTCCCTACAGCAGTAGGCATTGACACAACTGCTTCACTTTTCCGGAAAACCTTTGTAACCGCTTCAATACTCGCAAGCTTTGTAAAGGGCTCAAAATAAGGTTCTACGTAATATGTCCCACTCGAAACGGTTGGCAAATCGGGTATTCCGTCATCCTCACCGGAGGAAGCATTTGAATTGAAGTATTTATCCCAGTGCGCCATAAGGGTAATGTCTGCACCCGTCTCGTAGGCAACCCTGTCGAGGGCATTCCTGTTTATGGTCCTGGCAGCATTTGCATTGAAAATGCCTGTGGACAAGGTAAAGATAATGAACAGCATCAGGAACTGTTCCTGTCCCCCTGACCTTCCGACGTGGATGAAAGACGCATAAAAGATCGGAGACCAAACCTTTTTACCAATTGTAAATACCAGTCGTACAGCGTAGGGAAAAATCCGCAGGAAAACAAGCCCCGCACCCAGCACAAAAAACGTAGATGTCAAAAAAAGCAGAGGATCTATCGCTACATCGGTACCCTTAATCCCTGACAGTACAAGCATTTTTTTCTGTATGCCGTATCTGTAAAAGCCATATCCCGCAGCCGCCAGCAGTACAAAATCCAGGTAAAACCTTTTCCATAAAGCCTTATTATGAGATCTTGCCCTGGATTGCTTGTATTGTACTATAGTATCCTTCGAGGAAAGAAGTGCAGGGACAAGCATGGTCATGACAAACAGGAGCAGGGCGAGCAGCGCGTATAGATATGCCTCACCGTTCAAGGAAATCCTTAGGGCTGCTCTTTGTACGAACTCCAGAAAACCGTTGGAAGCCCCCATAATACTGCAGATGAACATGCCCAATGGAGGACTGATTACAATGGTAATACCACTTAAAATAATGCTTTCAAGAAGATATGTCATGAAGATTTGAAGCCGGCTGGCCCCCCTGCTTTTCAAAACGGCAATCTCATTTCTTTCATGCTGTATTATCAGCTGGGAAACCATAAATATGTAAAATGCAAGCATTATCAGAATAGGCACCTGTAATATCCATAATGTGGATTTAAGCTGTTTCTCCCTCTCATAATAGTCTTCAAGTATAGGTATACAGGCCATTTTGAAGTCAATAAGTCCTGAATACCTGTTTAAGAACAACCTCCATACCTTATGAGTGGATATGACATCCTTGATATTCCCAAGTGTAATCTTGCGGTAATCCAGGGCATAATACCACTGTGTTTCCGTCAGCAGGTCGGATTCGGTTTTGATGAACCGGTCATAGAACAGGGAATAATCCATAAGCAGACTATTGCTATAGCTATACAAGCCTTCATACCAAAATGGATCAGTACCGTCCTTCACGGTAAATACTCCGACTATTTTCACTTTTATATCATTTTTGGACTCTTCCTCAAATTCCCGCAGCTGATAGGTTTTACCTACCACGAGATCAAGATTTTTCGCAGCCTCCTGGGATATGATAACTTCATAGACATCGTTTGTTTTTTGTGAAGAAAAAATACTGCCGCTTATAATCTTTACGTGCTCCTGCAGTCCTGAAACCGCATCAAGTACAGCAATGTTTTTATTTGAGCCTTGCTTTTTCGATTGCGGCCTTTCCTCGGACAATAGATCGAATACTGCAGATACTCTCCTGACTGATGTCAGGGAAGGAAGAGAAATCTCTTCATACATTGATGCAACTATATTATCAAAATATCTGTATACCTTGATTCTTTCATTCTGGTCTGCGACATTCAGAAGGTTCACCTTGATACGGAAAAACCCGGGGAAATATCCCGTAGTCTTTTGGGAATTTTCCAGGTCACGGGTCAACATTCTCTGCAGTATACCCCTTGTATACATGGGGATACTGCTTACCATTGCCGCCGTGAGAACAGAGCCTATCAGCAGACAGGCCACAAGCCATTTGTTGTTGAGCATTTTACGAACAACCAGTGTCAGCAAATCCATTCCCCCTACCTGATGATAAGCTTGTCCCCCTCTTTCAGGCCCTTTACAACTTCAATCTCTGTGGGTGTTTCAATTCCCGTCTCTATGTCGAATTCCTTTTTTACATCATCCTCGAGCACCTGGACCACCTTCCGTGTACCAAATATCTTCACAGTGTTCCTGGGTATCACTATAGTGTCGTCCTTTTTTTCAAGCAACAGGCTGATATCGGCGGAATTGCCAATCTGCACATTGGAAGGAAGCTTGTCTATATTTATTCTCACAGACTTTTTAAGACTCTCATCTGCATCAATCGGCGCCTCTGCAGGAGTCATGCAAACTTCGCCTGTGTACACCTTGTTGTCCAGCTTTACTTCAACCTTCATCCCCAGCTTGAAATCCAAAACCTTTATAGGATCACTGTACTGAAGCTGCATTTGTGTCGGGTCGGCCACCCTGATGAGAAGCGAATATGCTTCGACGTAATCCCCTGGCTTTACCTTGTTATCTATAAATGAAACCTCGCCGGCCACAGGAGAGACAAGCTTTGACTTCTCATATTCATACCTGAGGCTTTCCAGCTTCAGTTTTTCTGCATCTACATCCAGAGCAGCCTTTCTCAGCTCCTGCCTGAAATTGTCTTCAGCTTTGACAACAGCCAGTTTTTTCTGCTCCAGCTGGCTTTTGATATTATCAATGTCCGCATCTTTGAAAATGTCCTTAATGTCCATACCCGGTTTTAAATTATTCAAAGCTGTATCCACCTTGTTGTAATACCTTTGATAATCTTCCAGCTGCAGCCTGGCAAGCTGTATTTCCGCTGGAACCCTTCCATCCTTCTGCTGCTCATACAGGCTGTCGTATGTATACCGGGCCTTCTTCAATGCAAGTTCCTGCTTTTTGATATCACTTTCAAGGGTATCTGTATCGAGTTCTGCAACGACATCTCTCGCACCGACCTTTTGCCCCGGCACAACATTAAACGACTTAAGGTGTCCGCCCTTATATTTGAAAAACAGATCGCTTTGCAAAACAGACACAAAATAGCCAGTACCGACAGTCTTCCTCTCAATAGTCCTCTTCTTGATGACCTGCACATCGTAATTGACTGCCGCCGGCACGTTCAAAGGAGGCGCCAGCACCTGTTCCTCCTTGGGCAGCAAGAAGCAGCCCGTCAAAGAAAGTATAGCTATAAACGGAGTCAATACCATATAGAGCCTTTTGAAATTTCCAGCAGCATGACTGCGGCATGAATGACCCATGTACATACTTCACCCCTGCTTTATTGATTTTAATTGTTCTTCTTGTCCTTCGAGGCTCTCCAGGCGTCAAGCTGGCTTTGGACAGTGGTCAAAAGCCTTTCAACGCCTGCATTCTTCTGTTCCTTTATATACTCATCCACTTTGTCCATGGAAAAATAACTCCTGTTTACACCCGGCTCGACACTGCCATTAGTTTTTTCCCTGTTCCTTGCGACATCCAAAACGGGTCGGTAATCAGGATAGAAGCCTGTATGCGGAGGGTATTTTGTTCCTGATTTAATTGATTCTATATATGCCTTGATGTAATCGGGAGTCTGGACAGTGCTGTAACGTTCATAATCAATATTCATGAATGCCCTTTTGCCGTTCCAGTTGAGATGGGCGTCATCAAGCTTTTCCTCTTTGGGAAGGGTATACTGGTTTCCATAAAGGTCATAGTGTTTTCCTTTTATGCCGTACATAAGAAGGTCATAATTCTCCTGGCTTGATTGAAGCCACTCGATAAACATGATTGCACGTTCGGGATTCGCAGAGTTTTTGCAAAAAAGCATCATATTATCTGCAGGCGAGTTTCTTTGAACTACTTTGTCTGCATATAGCGGGTACTCCCTGAATCCCCAGTCCAGTATATTGTTGTATCTTAAAAGTGTATTATAGCTCACTTCTGTCGTTTGCTGGCCAATGGTAGATGCGAGCCTGCCTGAAGTTACTATTGCATTATCCGGGCGCGTAAGCACTCTGAAGTTTCTGGACATATACTCCTTCCGGCACCAGGCATTCAGGATTTTTATACCCTCCCTGTATTCCGGTGTCTGTTCCCATGCCATAAGCTTCATACCGGGGTCCTCCCATTTGTACACAAGCCCTAACGCAGCATCAAGCACTACATATCCACCAGCTTCTGCGAAAAGCGCTATCGCGGTATTATTCATCATCAATGGAAAAATACCTGGCTCATGTTCCTTTACAGTACTCATGTAAAACTCAAAATCCCTATAGTTTTTTATTTCAGGGATATTGTACTTCTTCATGAGATCGTCTTTTACTACGGCATATCTTCTGTTTGCCGTAGGCATACGGTTTGGAATCCCATATATTGTATCGTCAATTTTTATGGCTTTCAACTCGTCTTCTGAAAGCTTCCTGAAATACCCGGGAGCATATCTGGGAAAAAGAGCCGATATGTTGAGAAGAACACCATCTACGGAAAGTTTTTTAATGTTGTCGGCAGCTGCACCCCTGGTGCCGGTATAATAGAATGCGTCGCAAGGAGCGTCCGAGGCTGTTATCTTCCTTATGTCGGAAAGATAGGAGTTGGAGGATATCCATTTAAAATCAAGCTTTACATTCAATCTGTCCTTACTTCTTTTTTCAACCTCATCCAGTACCTCTCTTGTATATTTCCCTTCACGCCCTTGAAAATAAAAGGTCAGCGTTACTTCCTTAAGATCCCCCCTCTTCAAAACATCCTCAAGGAGCGGTATTTTTTTATGTCTTTTAGGGGTACAGCCGGAAATCATACCACAAAACAGCGCCGTAGTTAAAAGCGCTGCAATTATCCTCAAAAACGCGGGCTGCTTCATACCTTCCCCCCTTACTGCGGCATAAAGTATCTCTTGTAGCTGGTCGCCCCTTACCCCTCGGTTATAACGGTAATTTCATCCCCGGGCCTTATGGTTCCGCCTTTCAGTACTTTTGCAAAAATGCCCTCGCGGGGCATTACACAATCCCCAATCTGTTCATATATGGCACATTTGTTGTGACACTCCTTGCCTATCTGCGTTACTTCGAAAATCACACCATTGATGCAAAATCGGGTACCGATGGCAAGGGAATACAATTCCATACCTTCAGTCGTTATATTCTCTGCAAATAAAGTATTATCAATCCAGCTTTTAAGAAAGAAACCGCTGCATTAGAACCAATATCCAGTAAATACTTCCAATTAACTTCTATGTTAAAAGAGTTTGTTTATTAAGTCAATAAAAGTATTATCTCAAATAATATATAAAAACACTTTGTTTCTGGCATATTTATTATGTTAAAATAATATTACCTTTTGATTTCGTGTACATACCCTTAAGGAGGCCTTCCAATGATTAAAGTCGGCATTCTTACTGCCAGCGACAGGGGGCATACCGGTGAAAGAGCCGATGAAAGCGGAAAAGTCATAGCTAAAACTTTGAGTGAAATTGGAGCAGAAGTTGTTGACTATGTTGTAGTTCCTGATGAACGAAGTATCATCTCTTCCCATTTAAAACGGATGGCGGACGAACAGGGCATCGTCCTTGTCCTGACTACGGGCGGGACCGGGTTCTCTCCGCGGGATATAACTCCTGAGGCGACACTGGATGTCATTGACCGTCAAGTCCCCGGAATTCCTGAGGCCATGCGTGCAAAAAGCCTGCAAATCACACCCCGGGCCATGCTTTCAAGGGCTGTTTCGGGAATCAGAAACAAAACACTTATCATAAATCTGCCCGGGAGCCCTAAAGCAGTACAGGAATGCCTTGAAGTAATCCTTCCCGTCATACCGCATGCCGTTGAGATTTTAACAGGTCAGACGGGAGAGTGTGCAAGGAAGTAAAATGGTAAATACTTTAGCCTCTTATAAAAAACAAATGGCACGGGTTTATAAATATCCTCCAGGGTAGTGGTGTGGCTTGCATATGGAGCCACTCTTCCCAGGTAATTTCCCACTGCAAATTATAATTTTCCGCCTTGGAAGGAGGCGTTTCCACGCTTAGATAAACAGTCACCCTAAAAGGTGCTTCACTTGTCATGACAGGCCGGCAGTAACAAACATTTTCCTGTTCATTCTCATTTGCTGCAGCGATATAGTGAGCCCTCATCCCTACATAAGCAGCATTATCCGGCAGGCTGTCAACAGTTAGTCTGCATCCCCAGTCAACCGCCTCAAACATGTTTCCGGAAACTCTTTTTATCCTTGAAATGTTTTTACAACCTGTAATTTGAGCTGCCGTCAGGGTTGGCGGCCTTTTAAAAATCTCTTCCTTGTCTGCGCAGGCTTCAACCTTTCCATAGGATAATATCATCAGGTTTTGGCATATGCGGTAGGCTTCTTCGATATTATGCGTTACAAACAAGGTTACACCCCTGTATTCTTCAAGAGATACTATCAGCTGCCCGGCCATATGCTCCCTCAAATGCTCGTCAAGGGCTGAAAAAGGCTCGTCCAACAGCAGTACCTCTGGTTCTATCGCCAAAGCACGCGCCAGGGCCACCCTCTGTTGCTGCCCGCCTGAGAGCTGGTACGGATACCGGTCCTCCAAGCCTTCAAGATGCATCATGTAAATTTTCTCATCTATAATACTTAAGCGTTCGCTTTTTTGAACATTCTTCAAAGCAAAACCAATATTTTGAGCTACAGTCATATTCGGAAAAAGCGCGTAATTCTGAAACACCAAACCTACCTTTCTTTTCTGGCTGGGAAGATTGATTCCCCTCTCAGAGTCGAAAAGAACACGCCCATTCAAAACTATCCTTCCCCTGCCAGGTGTTTCAAGCCCGGCAATGCAGCGCAGTATCATGCTTTTCCCCGAGCCGGAAGCTCCCAACAATCCAAGGATATGTTTTCCGGTCTCAAAATTTACTCTTAATGTAAATCCCGGGAGTTTTTTTTCGATGTCTGCCGCAAGCTCCATTTTATCTCCCCCTGTAATAAGGAATGAATTTATGTTGAACTTCCGACCAGAAATTCATTAGAAAAATTACAGTAAATGATATCAATATTATTAATATTACCCAAACCAATGCTTTGTCCATATCTCCGCCTGCAGCCGCAAAATAAATTGCGACAGGAATGGTTTGAGTTCTGCCGGGTATGTTTCCTGCTATCATCAGGGTCGCACCAAATTCACCGATTGCCCTTGCGAAGGCAAGTACAGTCCCTGCAGCTACTCCGGGCCATGCCAGCGGCAAAACAACCTTGAGGAATATTTTCCATTCCGGTACTCCCAGAGTACGGGCAGCGTTAATGATATTCAAATCTATTTGCTCAAATGCACCTCTTGCAGACCGGTACATCATCGGAAAAGAAACAACGGAAGCAGCAATCACTGTAGCCGGCCATGAAAATATAACCGTAATGCCAATGTTAAAGAGTATTTTCCCTACCGGCCCGTTCCTCCCAAACAATAGAAGCAGAAAGAAACCCACAACCGTCGGAGGTAGAACAAGCGGAAGGTTAAATATACCGTCCAGGAGGCTTTTCATTCTTCCCCGGTATTCCTTCATCCAGTTTGCAGCCAAAATCCCAAGTACAAACGTGACGGCTGTTGATGTAAATGCAGTTTCAAGCGATATCCTCAGAGGCGACATGTCAAAGCCCATTTCCCGGCCTTCCTCCCCCGTGTTTAAGGTTTAATGTGCTACAAGTCCCGTAGAATCCCATATACAGACCATAAAAGCCTAATTCCCGGGTATGGCAAAACCATACCTTTCAAATATGACTTTCCCTTTGTCTTGTGAAATAAAATCCAGAAAAGCTTTCGCTGCATCGGTATTCCGGCTGCTTTTTATGACAGCTGCGGGATAGACAATCGGAGAATGTAAATTTTCAGGCGCGCGTGCAAGTATTTTAACTTTATCCGCCACTCTGGCGTCAGTTTCATACACAATACCCACATCAATGTTTCCTGTCTCAACCCAGGTCAATACCTCGCGGACATCCCTTGCAAACATCTCTTTGGTCTTCACCTTTTCCATGATTCCAAGATTGGTGAATACCTCTTCCGCATATTGTCCGGAAGGAACACTCCCTGGTTCGCCTATTCCAATCATTTTTATCCTGTCATCAGCCAGGCCCTTAAAATCCACTGAAATTTGCAGATTTTTAGAGGTAATGAGCACCAATTGGTTTTCAAGGAGGTTTCTTTTTGTTTCTTCAATGATCAGGCCTTTAGCTGCCAGGCCTTCCATCTGTTTTGTTCCGGCTGACAAAAATATATCTGCCGGAGCACCCTGCTCAATCTGCTGCTGCAATGACCCTGAGGCCCCGTAATTGAAAGTTAAAGTAACATTAGGCTTTTCTTTTGCATAGGCTTGTTTTATTTCCTCCATTGCATCCTTTAAGCTCGCTGCCGCAGATATTGTCAGGGCAGCTGCCTTCTCTCCCTTAGCAGTATCCGGAGCAGGTTTTTTTGCCGATCCGGGTACTTTGCCTGACAAACTCCCGCATCCCATTAAAAACAATAATATTGCAGGTATCAATACTGCCTGCATTATCCTGCGTATGTCACACACTGCAGTGCCTCCATATCCGTCAAAATCAATACTGTTCAGATGATCTGCTGTCCTTCCACAAACCTGGCGGAAATATTCCTGTCATCCCCAATATAAATAAACCGCTGCAATCTTTCTTCCAAGCTCAGATCACAATCACCCAGGCTGCTGTAATCAATAATCAGAGCGTCAAACCAGTATCCCTTTTCAAAGCTGCCGGTATTTCCGAAGAAGCTGCCCCCTCCTTTTGTTGCCATAAAAAAGGCTTCTTCCATTTTCAAAGGGGTCATATCCTTATCCTGCAGCCACATCACCTTGGACATCTGAATGGCACCTACAATAGCTTTATTCATGGAAATGTCATGGCCTCCCCCGACATCGCTTCCCAGAACAACAGGCACCCCGGCATTTAACAGCTTCCTTACGGGCATTATTCCGCTTGCAATATTCAGATTGGAGTCGGGACAATGTACTGCAATGACATTATTGTCTTTCATAAGTGAAATTTCCATGTCGGAGAGATGGATACAGTGCGCCATCAATGTAGGCGTATTACCGAAAAGCCCGAAGGAATTGTAAACATGTGAATATGACTTTTCATTGGGATGCAGTTCAGCTACCCATGAGACTTCATCGGTATTCTCCGAAAGGTGGGATTGTACGGGAACACTATATTTTACCGCCAGCTTGCCGAGCCCCTCCATCAAAGCCCCGCTGCATGTGGGCACAAACCTTGGAGTAAGTATGGGTTTCGCAAAGTGATTTCCGTTATATCTGTTAATCAGCTCCTCAGTTTCCTCCAGAGAAGCTACTGTGGTGCATGGATGTGCATAACAAGAAGATACATGGTAGAGGTCTTTCCCCCTGCTCCTGCGAGGGAAATCACGCTTTTCTCCTTCAGCCCTGTGCTAAATGTCTCCAGGATATCCATACTTCGCCTCTATTTTCCAAACGGGCATATGGGATACCGGCATACTTCACAGTGCAAGCACAAACCCCCATGTGCCAGGGATATGATATCTTTCTTGCTCAGCCGCTCTTTTGCAAGCAGCCTTGGAAAAATTACGTCCAAAACCGTCGTTTTATGGAACATGCCACAGGCCGGAACTCCAATAAGAGGTATCTGATCACGGTATGCAACCATGCACATGGCACCCGGCAGAAGCGGCATACCATAGGTGACAACCTCTGAAGCGGAATTTTCTATAGCCTTGGGCGTAACGTCATCCGCATCAACGGCCATACCTCCTGAAACCAGTATTATCTGAGCCCCTCTTTGATGCATCTCCAGTATCAAGCCTTCAATGAAACCGGTATCATCCGGTGCAAATTTGATATCCAGCGTTTCTCCGCCGTAAAAGCTCACCTTTTCCTTAAGTATGTCCCCAAATCTGTCCTTGATTCTGCCGTAATATACCTCCGATCCTGTGATTACAATTCCGACCTTCAACGGGAAAAAAGGCTTCACCGTTATGACAGGAGCATTGTGCATACAGATTTGTTCCGCCTTTTCAACATCCTCCCTGTTCATTGTCAGCGGTATTGTCTTAGACGCTGCAACGGTTTGACCTTCTTCAACCACAGAATTATTGTGCATGCTTACCAGGGCTATATTGCCTATCATGTTCAACTCATCCATTGCATCGGTGTTGACCTTTAAAAGTCCCCGGAATGCCGACTTTATGTTAACTTTGCCTTCCGACGGCCCCGACAAGGCCAGCCCCTGCCCCGATGCCGCCGCTGCAATCCTTTGGGCGGCTTCACTCTCGTGAATCTGATTATCGTCCAGGGAAACAACAAAAACGTTATACTTTCCGGCGTTTTTTAATTCATCGATATCCTCTTCCCTGATAATATGCCCTTTTTTAAATGCCGCACCCTTAAAAACCCCCGGCACGATTTTAGTCAGATCATGCGCCAATACCATTCCAATGGCATCTTCAACTTTTACACTTTTCACTGTTACACACCTCGAGCACCATAGTTTTAACAGCATCCCGCATCAATCGGACATGCTTCTGCACATTATGTGATATATGGCCTCACTGTGTTTTTGTTTTGCAGTTCTTGGCATTTGTCTACCTCCTATATATTCCACATTGTACCATATTATGGCATATCAGGGGAAGTGTTTTCTCACTTTTTGAGAAGCGTCCTCTTAATCCTTCCACTTGGCCAATGCCTCAGCAAGAGCGGAGTTAATATTACCGTCCGGCTCCTGCTGTTTTAAGAATTTGCTTACCTCTTTCTTGTTGACCTGCTCTCCCTTACGCTTTTTAAAAGCGTCCAGTTTTTCCCGGTAACCGCAGGAACAATAGAAGGACTTGTTCTCCCCCTCTCCCCTTATTTCCATTTTTTTATGGCATTCGGGGCACCTGGCATTTGACACAAGCGAAACCGATTTCCTGTAGCCGCATTCCCTGTCAGGGCATACAAGCATCTTACCTTTTTTACCGTTTACATCAAGAAGGTATTTGCCACAGTCGGGGCACTTTTCCCTTGTAAGGTTTTCATGTTTATATGCATCAGTGCTTGCAATCACCGCTCCAACAAGCCTGGAAGCATAGTTCTTCATCTCAGCCACGAAAGTTGCCCCATCAACCTTTCCCCTGCTGATCAATTGCAGCTGCTGTTCCCATTTTGCAGTCAGTTCGGGTGACTTCAGATCCGAAGGTACAAGGCCGATCAATTGAATGCCTTTTGATGTGGGTACAATTTCCTTACCCTTTCTCTCAACATAAAAAGTGTCAAACAGCTTCTCGATGATATCCGCCCTTGTGGCTGGCGTTCCAAGGCCACTGGTGCTTTCTATGGCTTCACGCAAGCCTTTATCGTCTATGAACTTTCCCGGATGCTCCATTGCCGAAAGCAACGTCGCCTCAGTATACCTTGCAGGGGGCTTTGTTTTGCCGTTAACCGCCCTCACGGAAGAAATTTTGACTGCATCTCCCTTTTTAACCTCAGGCAGCGTCTGCTCCCGGTCCTCTTCGTCTTCATCATCCTCAGGAGCATCCTCACCGTCATAAACCGCCTTCCAGCCTTTTGATTTGACTATCCTTCCCTTTGCAGAAAAAATTTCCCCTCCCGCTTCCATTTTCAAGGTTGTCTGTTCATACTCAAAGGCAGGATTCAATACTGCAAGAAACCTTCTGACTATCAAGTCGTAAATATTGCGTTCATCCTTCTCAAGTGCACTTAAGTTTACATACTGCTCTGTGGGGATGATGGCATGGTGGTCCGAGACCTTGCTGTTGTCCACCAAACGCTTTGTTGTATTGAGCCTGCCCCTGAGCAGTGCATGGGCCATTCCTGCATATGGTCCCACTGCAATACTTTTCAGCCTTTCCGGCAGCGTAGGTACTATATCCTCGGTAATGTACCTGGAATCGGTCCTGGGGTAAGTGACCAGCTTATGAGTCTCATATAGTTTCTGCATTAAAGACAGCGTCTTTTTGGCAGAATAGCCATACCTTCGATTGGCATCCCGCTGCAGCTCCGTCAAGTCATAAGCAAGCGGAGGCAGTTCCTTCTTTGCCTCCCTTGTTACTTCAATTATTTTGCCACTCTGCCCTGAAGCCTTTGATACAACAGCATCCGCTTTTGCTTTATCTAATGTTCTGGTCTGCCCGGAGGATTTATCCTGCCACTGCATGAAAAAACCATTAACTGCTGCACTGACGGTCCAGTAATCCCTTGGCACAAATTTCCTTATCTCATTTTCCCTCTCCACAATCATGGCAAGCGTAGGTGTCTGCACCCTGCCTGCCGAGAGCTGTGCATTATATTTGCAGGTTAAAGCCCGTGTCACATTCAACCCCACAAGCCAGTCTGCCTCAGCCCTGCTCTGCGCGGACATGTACAGGTTGTCGTATTCCCTGCCCGGCCTTAAGTTGGCGAAGCCGTCTTTTATTGCCTTGTCTGTCTGTGAGGAAACCCACAAACGTTTGACAGGCTTTCTGAAGCCTGCTTTCGCTATTATCCAGCGCGCAACCAGTTCGCCCTCCCGGCCCGCATCGGTTGCAATAACAAGCTCATCCGTATCATCCCTGTTAAGGAG
>Ga0129298_10000510_pt1 | contig 15401 bp, 13 predicted proteins | sample I19B2metaG_FD_94707 | JGI IMG/M metagenome (GOLD analysis project Ga0129298, IMG submission 94707) | Lake sediment bacterial and archeal communities from Gulf of Boni, Indonesia to study Microbial Dark Matter (Phase II) - ​I19B2 metaG | ecosystem: Environmental > Aquatic > Freshwater > Lake >... | reverse complement strand
GGAGAAAGTCAAAGAGTTCGTGGAAACGCGAGCCGCTGAACTTGAGAGCCGCAGAGCTAAGTAATCATTCCTTATCGGCTTTCAGAGGTTCTGCTCCTTTTTCATCCTGATCTGGCGGCTTCCTCTACGGGAGCGAAGTCTATGTCATATCCGAAGTGCCTCGGCCCGAAGAGCTTGATTCCTTTGTCCGTTCGCCATAGCTTGTCGGCTTTGAACCCCAAGATCTCGACTTCTCTGCCGATCTGCGTGTTCGGATCTGGAACCCATGCCGATAGCCCCTCTCCACTGGATGCGTCAATCATGCAAATGGAGTCGGGGCATGTTGCGTAAGGTTTGCGATCCATCCATGTGACCAAGTATTCGTTCTTGTACCACACATCGAGGCGGTGTCCCCGGAAATCGCCCAAGCCTTGAAGGCTTATGTCTCCCCACATGAATCCACCCTCTTCCTTCCTTGTCCAAGACGAGACTTCTCCGTGGAAGAGATGCACGGAGTCCGGCTCAGATTCGAGGATCGATTCCGCGGGGTTGAGGCCTTTCTCTCTACTGCTCCTTACGATGGATCCGAGTTTGATACTCCGCGATATGGAGCCGCGAACTATGCCCTGCTTGTACTTGCCAGCGATGCTTGGGGCTCTTGCGACACTGACCATGCCTCCCGATATGACCGCCATATAGCGTGCTATGTCTTCGCCTCGGTAGTCGTCTGCTGCTTTCTTCAGAATCATGAGGTCTCCGATTGTGTTCGCCATTGTCATAGGTGTGACCGGGATTCCGGCGACGTGAGTGGTGGAAAGTGACATCTCAGGTTTGGCTCTTCCACATGCGTCGGCATCGATCGCCGGCTTCCCTTCAAGGGCCGCCAGGTACATGGGGAGAACAGTGTTCCCCGGACCTATCTCGCTTGGAACATAGGTGAAGAAGCGCTTCTCGATGAGCGCTTCTAGCTCTCTTGTTGCTCTCTGTGCGGTTCGGGTTTGGAGTTCAACCGGGTTCTGCTTCTCCGTAGGAGCGAGGTACGGCTTGAGCTTGTCCTTGATCTCCCTTCCGACTCCACCTCCCACTCCGGCAGTAATGCAGAGATATTCGCCGTCAGGAATCTCCGTGGGATCTATCAAGGAAAACTCCTTGCCTGAATCGTAGATTGCGCCTATGAGCTGCCGGCCTAGTCCTTCGCTTCCCCCTCCACCGCATCCAAGCATACCTGTGCCAACAAGAAGATCAAACATGTCCTGCTTTCTAAGAGTCTTCATTTGAATCAATCCGGAAGGAGATGGAGATTCTAGAAGCCATACGAAGCTACAGGAGTATGTGGCCTAGTTGTGCTGCTTGGCAGAGCGGAGAATGGCTTCGAACTCCTCTCTTGGAGGAGGCTCATATCCAAATTTCTTGGAGTGACCTATTCCATACTTTCTGTACAATACGGCAAGCATCTCCGCAACTCGCAATCCAGTAATGACGGGATCGAGTACCGGTACGCCTAGGGCTTCCTGTGCTCTCCTTGCCTGACCGAACATGCCAGTGCAGCCCAAGACCACCGCTTCCGCATTATCTTGTTCTACGGCCGCGGTGGCCTCTCTCAACACGGCTCTTTCCGTTACTTCCTTATCACGCATCTCTGGAACAGTAAGATTCAGCACCCTCCAAGACGCGATCTTCGGCTCAACTCCGTATATTCTAATGTTATCTCTCATCTTGGGAATCCATTTCCTTCTACCAACCAATACGGAGAACCTATGTCCTAGCATAGATGCGACATGCACACTTGCCTCGCAAACGCCGACTATCGGAATGCTCACTAGTTCTCTAGCCTCCCTTAAGCCAGGGTCATAGAAGCATCCAATGATTGCCGCGTCATATCCCTCCGTTTCAGCCTTCATGACCTTTTCTAGGATGTCGCCGACAGCTACGTGCTCATAGAACTCATACTCCAAATGGGGCAAACCTTCTTTGAACGGGGTCAAATCCACAATCGTTGAGGGTTCAGGTTTTGCTAGTTCATAGAAGCCTTCTTTGAGTTGTTTGGATCCGCCTATGTAGAGGATTCTCACAGAAACACCTTGCTCTCCCAATTGTTGTACATGCGCCAATATTTAAGTTGAAACATGCTGTGTCAGGTAGCTCGATGACTTGACGACGGGTAACTTCGCCACCAAGATTTGTGGATTGCATCATCTGATTGCACAGACACTAGGAAGTTCCAAAATCTTAAAGACACTTCTCACAGATCTTTCGGTGAGGGTTAGTGTCTGGATCTAAAGAAGCTAAAATGTTTGATGGAGACAAATCGTGTCGACGGACTACTTGTGATGCACCCATCCAACAACCTGAACTATGCAATTGGAGCCGATAGCTTATGGTCTTATATCTCGTGTCTAGTTCCTGGTTTCGTGTTTCCCTTATCAGCAATATTCCCAAAAGGCGAAGAGCCAGTTGTCCTGTGTGCCGACTGGGGTGTTGAGACTCTCAGACAGGAAACATGGATTCACGATATTAGAGGCGTCAAATCGTGGATATATTTCGAGAAAAGGGCGCAACTCGTACGTGAGTCAGAGAAAATTGATTCGAAACCTGAACAATTTGACCTATTCTCGGTCTTGGCTGATGCCTTAAGAGATAAAGGGCTTTTGAAAGGAAGACTTGGCGTAGAACTAGACACCCTTCCCGTGAGCACCTATCAGAGAATTAAAGGAGCTGTACCTGCCGCAGAGATCGTAGACGTGAGCACCCCGCCCATGTCAAGTAGCACATTGTGGTGGCAGATGAGAATGATGAAATCAGAGGATGAAATCGACAAACTGAGAACATCTGCGGAAATAGCTGAGGCGGGCATCAAGGTAGCCGTAGATGTTGCATCAGAAGCGCTAGAGAAAGATGTTACGGAACTAGATGTTTTCAGAGCATACAACCGCGCAGTAATCGATCTCGACGGCATACCGCGTCTGGGTACCTGGGGTACAGGAGAGCGCAGCGGGGGGGCTCACCTGTCTCCTTCTTCACGCGTATTGAAAGAGGGCGACATCTTGAGGCTGGATTGTGGCGCAATCTACAAGGGATATTCAGCAGACATATGCCGAACCTTCGTTGTCGGGAAGCCAACTGAACACGCTTCCAAACTGTATAATGCTCTTCAGGTGGCCCAACGGAAGGTTAGGGAAGCTATGAAGCCCGGTGTGAAATTCTCCGACTTGTTCCTGATCGGGCAATCCACTGTAAGGGAACTAGGCTTCCCTCAGTACAGTCGCGGCCACTTAGGTCACAGCATAGGTTTGGGCGGAGAGGAGCCGCCATTCGTGAGTGCGCAAGAGAATCTTGCGCTGCAACCTGGAATGGTTCTGGCAGCAGAACTTTCATACTATGTGATCGGCGCCTACGGAATGAACATCGAAGACAACGTTTTGGTGACGGAGAACGGTGTGGAAAATCTTTCAAAACTTCCTCGCGAGTTGGTTTCTGTCCCGACAAGAAAATAGCTTCGATTCTTGTTTACGTCATGTAGATCGGTTCTCATGGGAACTTTAACGCAGAGTATGAGTAGCGAGGAAGACATATCAAGAAGGAACTTGCGAAATCAGGCGTTTTCTGCTGTCCGCCAACGATCTATACACCTTTTTTGCAATTCAGCTGGTTCAACAAAACACAATTCTCGAAAGTCTTATATTGATCTGAAACCGATCTCAAACGGAATAAGCTCAGGATGTTTTCGACATGATGGGAAAGAATAGACGAGTTATTGCCGCAGTAGTCGGAGTGGCTGTTGTTGCGATAATTGTCGGAGCTTTTTTCCTGACTCCTAGGCCCCCACCTCCGCCTCCTCCTCCGGCTGAAAAAAGGATTTTCAGAACTACCTTCCCTGCGCCGATATACATTGACCCCGGGGTCGGAAGCGACGCAGCAAGTACTACGTCTATGATCAGCCTGTACGACACTCTTGTCCATCCTAAGGTGACAGGTGAGATGGAGCCTCACCTAGCGGAGAGCTGGAAAGCTTCAGAGGACGGCCTGACATGGTCGTTCTATTTGAGACGTGGAGTTAAGTTTCACGATGGCAAAGAGTTGACAGCCGAAGATGTTGTGTTCTCGACGAACAGGATACTCACTCTCGGAACAGGTTTCGCTCACTTATACAAGCCTTACATAGAGAAAACCGAGGCAGCTGACAAGTATACCGTTCAGTTCAAATTGAAAAAGAAATTTGGACCCTTCGTAAGCACTTTGGTCAGACTCTTCATCCTCAACAAGGATCTTGTGACGAAGAATATCAAGACACCTGGCCCCTACGGAGAATTTGGAGACTACGGCAAGGACTGGCTAGTAAGAAATGACGCCGGATCCGGACCATACATGGTAAAGGAGTTTCGGGTCGGGGAGGAACTGGTGATGGAGCGTTTCAAGGATAGCTGGGTGACCGTTCAGCCAAACGCGCCGGATGAAGTGCGCTTCATATTGACAACCGAAGCCGTCACAGTAAGAACAATGATAGGAAGAAGAGAACTCGAAATCTCGGACCCGTGGCAAACCGTTGAAAACCTGAAAGTGATGGACGAAATGAAAGGTGTTGATGTGGCGATCTATGTCACGGGTGTCGGTATCAGTTATATGATGACGCATAATAGAAAGCCACCAACCGACGACGTTCACTTCCGTCGAGCCATGATTTTGGCGTTTGACTACGACGCAATGGTCACACAGGTCTCTCCAGATGCAAGGAAGCCGAGAGGAGTCATTCCCGCTAATCTCCCAGGACACAACAAGAAGATACCGGAGTACAACCGAGACCTGAAGAAAGCCATGGAAGAATTGAAGAAATCCAAGTATTACGACAAGCTTGACAAATATGAAGTTGAACTGCACTGGGTCGCGGAAGTCCCGTTGAGGGAAAAAATTGCGCTACTATTCGCCAGCAACATGGCTGAGATAGGAATAAAAGTGAAAGTGGTCAAGGTGCCTTGGCTATCCATCATTGATGAGATGGCAAGCATGGAGAAGACCCCGAACTTGGTGGTAGTTAGCTGTGGTGCCGCTTACATGGAGGTAGGCTCAATGTTGATGCAAAGATTCCACTCGAGCTCTACTAAAACATGGGAGCAAGGTGAGTGGCTACTCAACTCAACAATCGACAAGATGATCGAAGACGCAGTGGAAACGATTGACATAGAGAGTAGGTTCCAGAAATATCAGAAGATAGAGGAGATTCTAGAGGATATGGCTGTGACGATCCCCCTAGCTATGGAGCCAACCAGACGAGCCTATCAGGCATACTATGTCGATTGGCCTGTGGCCAAGGGACAGATATGTCCCTTGATGGGTTACGAGATGGAGATTCGCTTCATACAAGTCTACCCCGAGAAGAGACGTGAGCTTCTGGCAGCATAGCCGGGCACGTGTTATTCCAACGGGAAAGTCGTTTCAATCCTTAGCAGCTATGCATAATGAGGAAGATGTGTGAAGTTCTCGGTTTACATCCGACAGAGAATCGGATCTATCCTATTCGCGTTGATTGGCCTTTCAATCCTGATTTTCGCAATAGCCCGAGTGCTGCCCGGTGACCCGGCCAGAATGGCTCTTGGGCCGAGGGCCCCAGAGTGGGCCGTTGAGAAGCTCAAAGAGGAACTGCACCTGAATGAGCCGTTTCTTCTTCAATACTACTATTGGGTGAGAGATGGCTTTAGCGGTAGCCTTGGGTACTCTCTCGTCACACATCGAGATGTCGCCCGCGACATAGTTGAGTTCCTGCCTGCAACGCTGGAGTTGATCATGTACGCTACGATAGCGAGAATCGTTCTTGCGATAGCCTTAGGAGTCCTTGCAGGTAGGTACGCCAATACTTGGATCGATAACACGGTGAGGTTGGTTTCGTATGTTGGGGTTGCTATTCCAGGGTTTGTATTCGCCATATTGGCCGTTGTGATCTTTGGGTATTTCTTGAATCTTTTCCCAACCATGGGAAGATTAACTGAAGGACTTGTGCGGGTCCCAGCGATAACTGGGTTCATGACGTTTGACGCCCTAATAGCAGGGAGCTTCGCCGCCTATGTTGACGCATTGTGGCACCTAGCCTTGCCAGCATTCTCCTTGGTCTTAGGCGGCATGGCTCAAGAGGCCAGGATTACCCGAGCAAGTATAGTGGAGAATTTGAATAAGGATTTCATTTTGTCGGCTACTTCGCATGGTATTCCTGAACGGATAATCATATTGAAGTATCTTCTGAGACCGTCTTTGATACCGACCGTTGCCATAATGGCATTAGACACTGCTTCTGCCGTAGGTAACGCGTTTCTAACAGAACTCATTTTCAACTGGCCAGGGTTCTCTAGGTATGGAGTAAACGCAATGATGAACAAAGATCTGAACGCAATTGTGGGTGTGGTCATGGTAACAGGGGTATTGTTCGCAATCGCGAACGTCATAGTCGATATCCTAGTCGCCTACTTGGACCCAAGAATCAGGGTTATTGAGCGAGCTGAGTAGTTCTATGCCCTTGGTTTCCGAGAGAAGAACGCAGGACATCAGAAAAGGCTGGTACAAATTCTCCAAGAGTCCTCTATCTATCCTCGGGTTGGCTGTGGTTGTTGTAATCATCTCTGTGACAATTGCCTCGCCTCTTATTGCACCTTATCCTAAACATGCTGAGTTTTTCGTCGATTTTTCAAATGCGAATAAGCCCCCAAGTTGGAAATACCCGTTGGGGACCGACATAATGGGCAGAGACGTACTTACTAGAATAATCTTTGGATTCAGGTACTCCTTGATGATGGCTGTTGTCGTACTATCATTGGTGACGCCGCCGGGGGTCATTCTGGGATTGATAGCAGGATACTTCAGAGGATCTTGGATAGAGACTATCATCATGCGAGTAACAGACGTATTCATTGGAGTCCCGCCTCTAGTTCTCGCGTTGGCAATATGTTCCGTCCTGACTCCTAGCGCATTCTACGCCATGATGGCTGTCTCACTTATGTGGTGGCCTTGGTACAGCAGGCTCGTGTACAGCGTTACGTCTTCTCTTCGAAACGAGTATTTTGTCCAAGCAGCGGAAACAACGGGGGCTAGCACATTCCACATACTATTTAGGGAAATATTTCCGAATTGTCTCGCACCTATTCTCACTAAGGTCACCTTGGATGTAGGATGGGTCATCCTAATCGGTGCAAGCCTAAGCTTCGTTGGACTAGGGGCCCAGCCTCCTACACCGGACTTGGGCACTATGGTCTCGGACGGGGCGAAGTATTTGCCTGACCTTTGGTGGGTGACCCTGTTCCCTTCACTCGCCATTGTGGTTACCATACTTGGCTTCAACCTATTGGGGGACGGGGTTCGTGACCTATTCGCGACTGAAGAGGTCTAGCTTCAGTGACTACGTCACTATTAGAGATCAAAGATTTGCATGTATGGTTCAGCGTTTACGGAGGAACGCTTAGGGTATTAGACGGAGTGAATTTCCAGTTAGGGAAGAGTGAGAAGGTCGGCCTAGTAGGCGAAGCAGGGTGCGGCAAGACAACCACAATGAAATCCATATTGAGAATCCTTCCAAGAACGGCGAGAATACCGAGGGGAGAGGTCTTCTTCGGAGGCAAGGACGTTCTAAAAATGAGTTCAAAAGATGTTCAAAGAGTCAGAAGAAGAGGCATTTCCATGATTTTCCAAGACCCAACAGCAGCCCTCAACCCTGTATTCAAGATTGGCGAACAAATAACGGACGTGATCAGATACTCAACCATAGACCCTAAGACTGGAAAGGACCTGCCCAAAGAGGAGATTAGGGCTCGGGCTGTTCAAGTGCTTCAAGATGTCGCCCTACCTGACCCGGAGAGGATAATGGACAACTACCCAATTCAGTTAAGCGGCGGGATGAGACAACGAGTCTGCATCGCAATGGCCTTGGTGTCTGCTCACGACCTGTTAATCGCTGATGAGCCTGGGACTTCTCTAGATGTCACCATCCAAGACCAGATCTTGAGACTACTAGGTCAGTTGGCTGAAGAGAGGGGCATATCGGTCATATTGATAAGCCATGCTTTGGGTGCAGTAAGAGGCCTGGTCGATAGAGTCTACGTAATGTACGCGGGGAACATAGTGGAAGTCGCAAAGACACAGGACCTGTTCTCAAACCCTTTACATCCATACGCTCAAGGCCTGTTGAAGGCCGTCCCCAAGCTTACTGGTGGAGGAATACCTGAAAGCATTAGGGGAAGAATTCCCAGCTATCTCAATCCACCGGAAGGATGTCGATTTCACCCGAGATGCGAGCATACAATGCCCATATGTGAGAAAGACAGACCAAGACTGCTCGATGCGGGCAACCGTGATGTCGCGTGCTTCCTTTACCAGAAGTGAGCAACATGGCTGGAACTTCGACTGAGGATATCCTCACAGTTGGGGACCTAAGAAAGCACTTCAAGACTTCTCAAGGCATAGTTAGGGCCGTGGATGTGGTCAGCTTTTCAGTGAAACATGGAGAAACCTTCGGACTTGTAGGAGAATCAGGTTCAGGAAAGAGTACCACAGCTTACGTCATAATGGGGATCTACGCGCCGACGGATGGAAAGATCTACTTCGAAGGAGCAGACCTCTCCACTGGAGTGAAGAAACGGCCGAAGCCTTTGAAGAAGAGGATCCAGATCGTTTTTCAAGATCCCGGCTCATCCTTGAACCCAAAGAGAACGGTCAAACAAATAGTCGAGTTACCGCTCAAAACGCACGACATCGTTAAGGGCGACTGCGAAGAAAAAGTGAAAGAGCTGCTCGATATGGTTGAACTGCCAACAGACTTCATGTACAGATATCCGCGGGAGCTTGGAGGTGGCGAGAAACAGATGGTGGCCATCGCCAGGGCGCTCGCCACGAATCCATCTTTTGTAGTGTTGGATGAGCCTACCTCTGCTTTGGATGTCTCACAACAGGCAAAGATAATAAACATGCTATTGCGGTTCCAGAAGGAATTCAAACTATCATACCTCTTCATTACACATAATCTAAGCCTGATGCGAAACGTAGCATCCAGAGTGGCGATAATGTATCTGGGTAAGATATGTGAAATAGCACCAGCCGCGGAATTTTTCCAGAAGCCTCTACATCCGTATACCAGAATGCTGCTTTCATCGGTGCCGGTAATCACTGACGAAGAGGAGATCCTTAAGCCGAAGAAGATTGTTTCGAGAGGAGAGATCCCGAGCCCGGTCAATGTGCCTCCAGGATGTGGGTTTCATCCCAGATGTCCTGAGGGAAGAGAAATCTGCCGAAGAGAAGAACCAGCCATGGCCGAGATCGAGAAAGGCCACTTCGTCAGATGTCATTTGTACACCATAGGACAGTCAACAAAAGATACTGCGTAATGCTAGATCTTCGGCGCTGATGTAGAAACTGACCTCATACAGGAATTGTGTCTGGTCCTTGGTTCTACTCTTATCTTAACAGTTCGACAGCAGTCAGTGCGTAGATCTTGGCGCCAGAGAGCAACTCGGAAATATCTATACATTCGTTTGCTACGTGCCACATCTTCGCGTCGCCCGGACCGAATACAGCAGTCGGTATGCCAACAAGAATGCATACTTTTGCCACGGTGATGCCACCAATCCCCATCATAGTCGGCTTAAGGTTGCTTACTTTCTCTATGGCTTTCGTAAGCGCTAGGACCACCGGATTGCCCGGTGACGTTTCGGTGGCGGGCGTAGCAGTACCCACCTCTACTCTAACATTGGTGTCGGGGTCGTCTTTCCTTATCTCTTCAACTATCTGTTCGAGGTCCCTCTTGACAGATTCGGCTGTTTGGCCAGGCACAATTCTAACGTCAATAGTGGCCTCACAACTTGCAGGAACAACGTTTGCCGCAACTCCGCCACCAATCACGTTGACGCTTAAGGTCGGATGCCCCAATAATGGATGAGGTTGATGGGTCATCCTACTTCCATAGCCAAGCTTCTCATCCAGTCTGGCAATGACCTTAGCCAGCTTGACAATAGCATTGATCCCCCTCTCCGGTGTACTTCCGTGAGCCTGTCTCCCCTTAGAGATTAGCTTGGTCCTAGCCGATCCTTTCTCAGCAATTTCAATTGTTCTAGTTGGAACAAACTCATCATTGCATTCCGCTATCAGTGCGTAGTCGGTTCTAAGGCCTAACTCTTGAAGAAGGTATCTCATTCCGAGACTGCTTCCCATCTCCTCATCAGCCACGGCCCACAGCTCAAGCCGGCCGGGGATTCCTGCCCCCGTCTCCTTCAAGGCCTTGAATGCCATTATGGCGGATGCCAATTGACCCTTGTTGTCAACTACACCTCGTCCGTAGATTTTTCCTCCCACAACCGTGGCTTTGAACGGAGGGTACGTCCATCCCTCACCTGCTGGCACAACGTCAGTGTGGCAAACGATCATAAGTGAGGGACGATCACTTCCCCCGATCCACCCAATCAGGTTCGTTCTTTCCTTCTCTTTTTCGTATGTCTTGTAGGGGACGCCTATTTTGTCTAGCTCCTTCCTGACAACTTCAGCTACTCTCGCCTCGTTTCCTGGCGGGTTTACGGAGTCGACTTCAACAAGCCTTCGAACAATATCGATTAAGTCATCCGTATGTTTATTGATGTAGTCCAAGACCTTTTCTTCTAAACTCAATTCAATTCTACCGAACGGACAGTTTTCCCTTCCAAGGTATAAAGCTTCAGAGTAGGGGAGGATCAGGAAAATGCTAGGCAAACGGAGAGACGGATCAATGAACAGATAGGATGTCATTATCTACAGAATCTCATCAGTACCTTCCGGCCAGCCGCTCCATACGTCGAAAAAAGAAACGGGCAGGGATAGGCCGGTGTTACGGATACTCAGTCAAATAGGCTTGCTATGGTTTTGACTCATTCATTGCCTTCCTAGTTTCTTGGATAGCTCAGCTAGCTCTGGATGGATGGCCTTGCCCTTGTCAAGTATCTGCTTGTCGTCAAGCCACACGGAGGAGTTCAAGCATATTCCGTCAGTGTGCGTCGCGGCGGGCCTCCCTCGATAGCTACCTGTGCCCCACTCAGTGCAGCCCCACACCCTTTCGTCCTCCACTATGTTTCCTGTCAGTTTGGCACCTGGGTTGAACCCGTAGCATATGTGAGCCAGCTTGAGCATGTTCGGATCGTTGAAGCTCCTGAGCCAAGCATCAAACTGCGCGGCCTCCTTGCCCCCCTCAATGTTCACAATCTCTCCTTTCTTGATATGTAGTCTCACAGGCTCCTTGAGTAGGCCAATTGGTGGTACAATGGAACCATCAAACACTATCACTCCATTTATGCTAGCGTAGTCCGGCGCCCACCCTACTTGACCCGCCATCATATGTGGTCCAGGCGTATCTGAGTAGCCAAGGGAGTATCTCACTTGCCCACCGGTGACATTCTCAAATGCCACATCGGTGCCGGCCGGCGTGGTTACGCGCACCTTCTTCGCCTCTCTAGTCACGGTTGCAATCTTCTCCAAGAACTTCTCAAGCAGCGGATAGTCTATTCTACCTATGCACCTAACCATGAGATCCGAGTTCATACCTACGAGGCATAGATACCTAAGGTTGGGATTCTCCTTCATTGCTCTTTCATAAGCCGTGGAGTAGAGTAGCCACTGGTTATTGAATTCCACCCACGCATCAGCGCCCTTCAACGCTCCCACTAGGGGTTCCATGGGCAACATCGCGTCTGCCGCTTTCCCAACTCCCAAAGGTGACGAAAGCCAAATCGCCATGGGCTTGGCTCCAACCGCAAATCCAGCCCTTGCCGTTGCCTCCACAACTCTCGCATCTGACTCGGTATCGGCGGTTATGACAAAAGTCTCTCCGGGTTTCAGCTTGAATAGGTCTCTTGCAATAATATCAGCGGCCTTGCCTAACTCAAATTCATAAAGATTGGGCATTCTATCTACCAAGCTAAGGTGCGGGATCTCTGTTCTTATATGATTTTCGATGTGGAGGTGTTGATGCGAATTCGGCTGGTGTCCGTCTCTAGGCTCTGCACAGGGCTTGTGTGCGATCAAATCTGGTTGCTATTGACGAATTCGTCGGCAATCAACGTAGAATGGAGTGGATTCGTTCGTCGCCTTCAAGGATCCTTGTCGATGCAAGTACTGCGAGAATGAGCATCAGCACTATTGCTACTATGAATGGGTGACTTGGTGAGGCGTTGTACATGATGCCGCCTAGGTAAGGAGCGATGAATGAGCAGAACATGCCGGCCGTTTGGGGTATGGAGAACCAGCGAACTCTAATGGATTCTGGAGCCTGAACGCCAATGATGGCGTTCATCAGGGACCATAGTGTGTAGGAGCATCCTGCCACGAAGACTACAGCCATCAAGATATAGAAGTCACGGAATATCATGAGAAGAATCAGCGAAAGACTAGAGAGAGTTAGAGAAGAAGCAAGCGCATACGATCTTCTATACCTATCTCCTAGCTTGCCGAGGAGAATCCCTAGGATAGCTGAACCGAGGAATAGAACTGAACCTGAAAGACCGATCTCGAAGTCGCCGTAGCCATATACGTCTGCTAAAAACTTGGAGACGAATGGTCTGAACAACATTACGGTGAACATGATAGCTGCGAAGAACATTGAAAGCTTGAGCAGTCCTTCTGTTTTGAGAAACTGGAAAGGTGGCTTGCCTTCTTCTGGGCGATGTTGCATATCACGGTTCGGTCCTTGACTGCTGATGCACAATAGGATGAGACCAGCCGAAGCGTAAAGGACCGAAGCCAAATAGAAGACGATTTTCATGCCCATAGCAGCGGCTAGTAAGCCACCTAGGGTCGGAGAGAAGACATAGCCCAGAGACCAAGCAGCAGACATCGCTGTGAAGGCAGAAGTTAACTTGCTCCTGTCTGTAGCGGTTGCGATGTAGGCGGTCATTGTTGGTCCGCCGAGCCAAGATCCCCACAATACTGCCCCGGGCAGCATCTCAAGCCAGCTTCTGGCCAGAGCGAAGAATATTGGAGCAGGAACCCACAGGCCCCATCCCGCAATCATGATCTTCTTTAGGTCGTATCTGTCGCCAAGTGCTCCAGTCAAGAGTAGGGTTGAGGCTGCGAGTAGGTTTACGACCGCGTATAGGATTCCGATTTGCACTGGATTGGCTTTGAGGTTTTCAGTCATGTAGACTGGTAGAAGGTAGGAGTAGAGGCCGTCTCCAAAAGAGCCTGCCAAGTTGGAGGCAAAGATCAACTGCAAGTCTCGGCCCAGAACATTCAAGGGAAACCTCCATCTCAGGACTCTTTGCTGTTTCACGGCCGTTCCAAGCCTCGACGCAGGCATCAGCTACTGAGATCTGCTTGCGAAGATTTTCAGTGCGTTTAGGCCCCACAGCTTCTGTTTCTGGGCAGGGTTTAGGTGAGCGAATCGGACGCGAGTCATCTCGAACTCCTGATCGTAGACGGGGCTTCCGCTGGCGAAGACGACCCGTTCGTCTCCCACTTCCGTTGCTATTTCTTCGATGAAGTCTTCACGATAGGTTCCAGCCGTGTCGACCACGATGTTTGGACAAGCTTCTAGCATACGTCTGGCCTCGAACTGCAGTATGCCGCTGATGTTGATCTGGCCGCCGTTACATGCGACGAATTGGACTTTGGGAAACTGGGAGGCTATGTCACGGATCTGGGTCGGATGAGATACGCGTACATGCCCGGCGTTTATCACGACTGGTTTGTTGTGGCGTTGAGCCTCCTGTAGCACTGGAACTAGGATTTGGCTGTTTGCCTGGAAGTTTTCCTCCCAAGGATCCAGATAGAGGCCGCATGCTCCAAGTTCCTCGAAGCCTCTCTGGGCTTCATTTACTGCGGCCTCGGCCTGCCACGGATCGATGCGGCAGAGACCCATGAACCGTTCCGGGTGCTCTCTAACGGCGTCGGCAACAAGTTCGTTCATAGGTCCAAGATTGTAGTTGCGCGGTTTGACTGGAGCGAGGATCGCCTTGTCAATCCCTAGGCGCTCCATGTCTCCCGTTATTTCTGTTAGAGAGCGTCCATAGTTGAAGAGGGATGCGCCCAGATAGACCCGTGCGTCAACGATCATATGGAATGCGCCTCCGACGTCACGTTGTCAAGGATTTTCCTGACGTTGCGGTAGAAGACGGCCTCCTGATCATCGGCAGTCAGCCCGGCAAGTTTCACCTTGTGCACCTCGATGGTGGGGTCGCATCCTGGCCCGTCACTGGCGTATAGGACCCGTGTGGCACCTATGTGTTCTACAGCCTCCTTGACTAGTCGCGGGTAGGGCATGGCTGAGGTTTCCAGAATGATGTTGGGATAACGCTCCGCGGCTCGTATAGCGTCCTCGGTATGGAAGTATCCGCCACAATGGCCAAGGATTATGGTTGCTTCGGGGCATGCCTTGGCGGCCTCAGCTATCTGAAGGGGTAGCGTAAATTCTTCGTCACCGCAATGGAATAGAACGGGAGCCCTGTAGCGTGTGGCCAGGCGGATAAGGTCAATGGTTTCTTGGCGTGCGGGGTGGCATCGGTTACCTGCTGGGTGTAGCTTCAGTCCTTTGAAGCCGTACTCCTCCATTGCCCTCGTGAAAAGTTGCTGGGCTTCCTCGCCTCTGCGAGGGTTCATACGTGCGTAGCCGATCAATCGATCCGGATACTTTTGGACGGCTTCTGCAATGTATTCAATTGATCCCTTCACATCGGGCGCGTCAACATACGTCATAATGATACTTTGGTCTATTCCTGCTTCACCCATAAGGCATATGATAGTTTCGGGCGGATCGTACCATCCGAACCTGTCGACATGAGTATGAGAATCGATTATCATTTCAGGACCCCACTGCCTCTGTATATGGTCGAAGTTGCTCTATTAAGAGCAGGAAGCTTGCATTTGCACTATTGCAACACTATTTTCTCTTCGCATGCTTGGATGGGGCTGGTCGAGGCGTTGGAATCCGGTGAAAAGACAGGCCTAGGCTCGCTCCGCCAGGCACGTCTATAGTAGAGGAACAGACCCATTCTCCCCCAACACTTGGCGGAGAGGGCAGAAACAGCTCCAGAGAACCCAAAACGGTAAGAAAACAACTAAGCAAGTAACTAATCAACGTATGGCGTATATGTGTGCACGAGTCCAAGTTTAGCTGAGATAGATTGCCACCGGTCAGATGAATCGATATGAGCGAGTTGCAGGCAGAGCTGGCGGGCCTTGCAGAAGATCTCGGCATAGATCTCTTTGGAGCCGCCGATCTTACAACCGCTACCGATTTCGTTCGTGTACAGGGCGGCGAACACATCGCGAGGTTTCCACGAGCCATATCCATAGGAATCTGGTTACTTGACGCAGTAGTAGACGAACTTCATCGTCATGAGGACGTTTCGGTCATATTCACCTACAGAGGGCTCTACAACTCCGTCAACGCTAGTCTTGACAGGGCGGCACTGATGATAGCAAAGAGAGTCCAAGAG
>Ga0129298_10000509_pt1 | contig 15403 bp, 16 predicted proteins | sample I19B2metaG_FD_94707 | JGI IMG/M metagenome (GOLD analysis project Ga0129298, IMG submission 94707) | Lake sediment bacterial and archeal communities from Gulf of Boni, Indonesia to study Microbial Dark Matter (Phase II) - ​I19B2 metaG | ecosystem: Environmental > Aquatic > Freshwater > Lake >... | reverse complement strand
GTGTGGAAGGAGGGCCGGCGGCTCACTTTCCGGCTGGAACTGTTCAACGCCTTCAACCACCCCAACTACGATTACCCGGACAGCAACATCTCCAACACCAACACGGTGGCGACCATCAACCGCGTGGCCAAGCCGGCACGACAGGCTCAGTTCGCGCTGCGGTTCGATTTCTGATGACACTGACCCGCAGACAGTTTGCCGGCGCCCTGGCTGGCGCCGGCGTCGCTCGCGCGGCGGAGCGCCTCAACCTGCTGATCCTCACCAACGACCAGCACCGGGCCGACGGGCTGGGGTGCATGGGCAACCCGGTGGTCAAGACCCCGGTGGTGGACCAGTTCGCCGCGGAGGGCGTGCTGTTCGAGAGCCATTTCGTGCAGTGCCCGCAGTGCGTGCCGTCGCGGGCGGCGCTGCACACGGGGCGTTATCCGCACACCAACCGCACGCCGACGAATCTGTACCGGCTGAGCGACCGCGAGGAGACCCTCGCCATGATCCTCAACCGGAACGGCTACCGCACCGCCACCACTGGAGAACTGCCGTTCGCGCCGACCAAGTTCCTCGGCGGCTTCCAGGAAGTGCTGCCCGGCGGCGAGAAGATGCCGCCCGACTACGAGCTGTTGAGAAAACAGCACGCAGAAAACCTGAAGCGGGACTTCCAGGCGGTGGCCGCGCCGTGGCCGGCGGAGCTGGACGAGACAGCGCTGCACGCGGGCCGCGCCATCCAGTTCCTCCGCGCTAACCGCGAGCGGCCCTTTTACCTGCACGTAAACTTCCGGCGCCCGCATCATCCCTTCGACCCGCCCCAGCCGTTTGACCGCATGTACGAGGGCGCGCAGTTCCCGGCCTCGCACAAGCGCGAGGGAGAGATGCAGAACAAGCCTCCCGCGCAGCAGAAGGCGCTGGAGAACAGCGTGGGTTTCGATCTCCGCACCATGACGGCACGGGATCTGGAGCGCATCAAGAGCTATTACTACGGGATGATCTCGCTCAACGACCAGTACATCGGGCGGATCCTCGAGGAGTTGCGGCGGCTCGAGCTGGAGCAGCGCACGGTGGTGGTGTTCAACGCCGATCACGGCGAGATGCTTGGCGACCACGGGCTGCTGTTCAAGGGCGGGTACTTTTACGACGAGGTGGTGCACGCGCCGCTGATCCTGCGTGCGCCGGAACTGCCGGCGGGGAAGCGCGTGGCGGACCTGGTGGAGACGGTGGACTTGCTGCCGACGCTGCTGGAGCTGCTGGGCCTGGCGAAATCGGACCGCGTGCAAGGTCGCAGCTTGCTCCCGGTGATTGCGGGCACGGACCGGCGGGCGCGCGCCGTGCACGCGGAGTTTCCGGCGGCGAAGATGATGCGCACGCGGGAGTGGAAGCTCGTGCATTACCTGCGCGCGCCCTACGGGGAGTTGTACGACCTCAAAGAGGATCCGCAAGAGCTGTACAACCGGTGGGACGATCCGGCGTGTGCCAGGGCCAAGAGTGAGATGCTGGGGCGGCTCGCGGATTGGCTGGTGGATACGGAGGACCCGATGCTGCCTCCCCTAAAGGCGGGGTGAGCAGACCGCTCCTCGGGCTCGGGCGCGCCTCAATCCTGGGCCTGTTCCTGGAGGAATGCGAGAATATCGAAGCGCTGGATGGCACGGTCCGGAAAAAAGCTGTTCACCGCTTCCTGCTCGTCGGCGAAGATCTCGAATACCGTGGTCAGCTTGGTGAACACCAGCAACTCGATGTTGCGGCGGTTCAGGTTGAGCAGCGCCAGCGCGCCGCCGGCTTTCTTGAGCGAGGTGTAGCCAATCACCAGCGTTCCCAGGCCGGTGCTGTCGATGTAATCCACGCCCCGAAGATTGAGAACGACCCGCGCGTTTCCCGCGGCGGCCAGCCCGCGCAGCGTCTCGCGCAACCGGACCGATTCCTCCCCGGCAGTCAGGCGACCCTCCAGATCGAGAATAATGATGCCTTCGCGCTCGCGCCGCCTGATCTCAAGACTCATGCCACCACCTTTGGCATGCGCTCCGGCGCCGACTCATCGCCCCCGCCGTTTCTCGGCTGGTGCCTCCTCGACGTCGATCATGTAGCCGACCCCCCGAACGGTATGGATCAGCTTGTGCGGCCAGGGGTCGTCCACCTTGCTCCGCAGGTGGCGGATGTAAACATCCACGATGTTCGTCAGCCCGTCGTAGTCTGTGTCCCAGACATGCTCCACGATAATCGTGCGGCTGAGCGGACGCCCGCGATTGCGCATCAGCAGCTCGAGCATACTGAATTCCTTGGGCGCCAGCTCAATGGGGTCTCCTGCGCGCCTGGCTCTTCTCCGCACGCAATCCAGCACCAAGTCCCCCACTTGCAAACGTTCCGAACCCGCTTTTCCGCGCCGCAGCAACGCGCGCACCCGGGCGAGCAGCTCCACGAAGGAGAACGGCTTGCCCAGGTAATCGTCGGCGCCCCGCTCCAGGCCTTTCACCCGGTCGTCCACCGCCCCCAGCGCGCTCAGGATCAGTACCGGGGGACTGACTCGGCGGCAGCGGACCTTCTCCAACAACTCCAGGCCGTCCATGTCCGGCAACATCAGGTCCAGAATCAGAAGATCGTAGTCGGCGGCGTGCACCATTTCCAGGGCGCGGGTGCCGCTGGGGGCCGCTTCAACCGTATAGCCGGCTTCCGTCAGCCCCCTGGACACGAAGTCGGCGATGCGCCGCTCGTCTTCAATCACCAGAATCCGCATCTCGGTCTGAGCCACGGGAGGACTGTCCGCCAACCCAAGGCACACCCCACCCTACGGAAGATAGCATAAATGCGGGTGCGCACGAGCCCGAGGAGAAACCGCCGCCGCTCGACGCCGGTAAAGTTTTGCCGTCAGCCCGACGATATGGCCGCAGGATGGGATCCGGCGCTTGGCAGTCGGGACCGCACGGGAACACCCCTACCACCACGGGCGTACTTGCACACCGTTCCCTCCGGCAAGTTCTGGAGGACCATCTGGCCTGGGTTGAGCAACGGCCGGGCGGAGTACGCGCCAACCTGTGGGGCGCGGTGCTGAACGAGGCCAATCTGGAGGGCGCCAACCTGCGCGGGGCCATCCTCCGCTCGGCCAGCCTGCTGGAAGCTCGTCTGAGCGGGGCTGACCTCAGCGGCGCCGACTTACAGGAAGCGGATCTGCGTCAGGCCGTGATGGCGGGGGCCGACTTGAGCGGCGCCAATCTGAGCGAGGCCCGGATGCATTTCAGCCTGCTGGCAGAGGCAAACCTGTCGGAGGCGGTTCTCCATCGCTCGGTGCTCCGCCACGCCAACTTGCGTGAGGCGCACCTGCTGGAGGTTTCGATCCACGGGGCGGACTTCACCGGGGCATCGATGAGGAAAGCCGAACTTCAGTACGCCCGGATCTTCGGCAGCGACTTCTCCGAGGCCAACCTGGAGAACGCCGTGCTTTACCACGCGCACCTGCAATTATGCCGCTTTGTGGGAACCAAAGCCGCGCAAGCCAACTTCGGTTTTGCATGGTTGCGGAGCTGCGACTTCCGGGGAGCGCAGTTGTCCGGGGGGCGTTTTTTTCAAGCGGACCTGAGCGGCAGTTGCTTCAGCCGGGCTTTGCTGGGCGACTGCGATTTCCGCGAGGCACGTCTGGCGGCGGCGGAGTTTTATGACGCCCTGCTGGATGGGGCGCGCTTCGGCGACGCCGTGCTCAACACCGCGGACCTGCGCGGGGCCAACATGAAGGGGGCGCGGGAGCTGACCGCCCTGCAACTGGGCCACGCCCGCACCGACGACAGCACCATCCTGCCCGACGGGCGGCGAGGTCCGTTTGTCAAAGGCTCCCGGGCGGAGCGTCCCTGGAGCAGGCCGTCAGGTCACTGACGCGCTTCGGCCTTGCGGACCCACAGCAGGTTCCACCGTGCCCGAACGCTCCACGGGCGCCGCGCCAGCCAATGCGTCTTCAGCACCGACAGACCCAGCATCAACAGAATCACGGCCAGCGCCGCCGCGGCGCTCTGCACCAGCGTCAGGTTTTCTTTCCAGAACCAGAGCCAGCGCCCATAGACCAGTTCAATGTGAACCCAGTAGACGAGCAGCGAAGTGGTCCCAAACTGGCGCACCCAGCTCCACCTGGTTTGAGCCACCTTCTGGCGAGTCCATAGGTAAGCGAACGCCAGCAGCAACAGAATGGCCCCCAGCTTAATCAGGATCTGCCAGGGGCTGTCCAGCCAGAAGTCCGACCTCGCATATAAGGAGTAGGGCACGTTGGCGAAGTATTGCCCGGCCACCACCAGGCCTAAACCGAGCAGAGCGGCCCACTGCACAGCGCGTTCGGTTTGGTCGGGCTTGAGCAGCCGGACGATGCTGCCCGCGCTGATTCCGAAGGCCACGAAGGCGGCCCAGGGGAAAAAGGCGAAGGCCTGCGGATCGGGAGCGAGATAGCTCTTGAGCAGGGCAGGCACCCCGCTCCAGTTCAACTGCGAGACCAACGGAGAGGCCGCGGCGATGGCCAAGCCGGTTGCGGCGCTGAGGCGCACCCGGTCAGCAGTGGTGAACAGGCCCATCACCGACAGCACGGCCACCGCCAAGCCCATGGCGTTGAGGATGTCTACACGCAGCAGGTCTGTCCAGGGGCTGCCCGGCCAGGCGAATAGCCAGAGCTGGAGCCGGAACAGAAAGGCGATCCCCAGCAGATAGCCGGCGCGCCGCAGGCCTGCCCAGACCCGGCCCAGCGGCGGGACGCCCTGCCGCTCCCGGCTGTCCAGCCGGAACGACAGCGTCACTCCCACCAGGAACAGGAAAATGGCCGGAGGCATCCCGCCCACAAACTGCGAGAGTACGAAACCGCCGCTGTCACGAAGCTCCGGCTTGGTGAAAGAGTGAAAAACGTGGCCTTGCAGCATGATGATTGCCGCCAAACCCCGCACCCAGTCGATGAAGGCAAGCCGGTCTCCCTTCGAGGCCGATGCCGTGGAATGCTGCTTCAAATCTTTTCCCCTCCTGCAATCATTTCTGCGGGTACTCCCGCTTGACTCCTTTGGGCAGGTTCAGGCGGCACTGCGCTTCAGAAAGATTCGGGTTCCAGCGCACCGCCGAGTATACCACCAGGGTATAGTCGCCCCCGGGCTGGATAAAGCGCTGCTGCACCGGGTAGGCGCCGTCCTCCGGGATCCACAGTTCAATCCGGAGCACGTACTGGGCCACTTCGGCGGATTTGGGTACCAGCTCCAGCCGCGTGGTCCTGCGGCCCCCCACAGTCGCTTCACCCGCCGCCTTGATGTCATAGCTGCGGGCCATGTCCTTTCCCGCGGTGCCGAAACCCAGCAACAGGAACTGGTCCACGAGCGACCGGTGTTTACCCAAATCGTAAATCAGCACAGTCTGAATCTTCGGGTAGTAGATCTGACCCTCCGTACCATCAAACCCCAGCGATCGGGGGTTGTTCCCTTCGAACTCTATGCGCATTAACCGGTTGCGCGCGCCAACCCGCCGGATGAACAATCTGCCGCTCTCCTGGCTGGACTCATTGAGCACCGCCGTATAGGTAGTCCGCTGGAACTCTGCCGACAAATCGCGGAACTGGGCCGCCGCCTGATCCAGGCGCGCCAGCACGGCTTCCACCGGCTGGGCGGGTGCTTGGAGGAAGAAGAGGGCGCCCGTCAGGGCTCTCAGCAGGGCTCTCACGAGCATCGAGTCCTATCTCATAGGATACAAATTATTGTTAGGGGGATTCAGCCTAGCGTCAGGGCTTGGCGAACGCCACATACCCTTTTATGTCGTTGTCGGAGTCCACGACCGGTTCCAGGCTGCGCAGCTCCAGCTTCCGTCCGTTTCGTGCTCTCAGGATCTCGGCCGCCTTGCGGTGGCGCTCCTCCGGCGTGACCCCAGCGAGCAGCTCGGCTTCCAGCCAATAAACCACTTCGCCTTGTGCGCCCCGGGGCGCCGAGATGCGGCTGGCCTGGGGCACGCGCGGTTGATCGCGGAACCACTCCCGCGGGGTCAGGAAAATGAAGGCCAGAATCAGGCCCACCATGAGGTCGTACTGCCAGGTGGCCCGCTCGTAGTCCCACAGGATGAAACGCTTGACGGCTCGCCAGAGCCCGCCCGCCATAAAGCGTAGTGTAACAGAGGCGCGCCGGGCGCCGCCCCCTCAATCTCCTCGCGCCAAACCGGTCAGGTCGCTGAACAGCCCGTAGGCAGTCTGCTCGATGCCGGGGGCCAGTGAGAAGGCACCCACTGTACCCATCAAGTCGGTATGGATCAACAGCAAGTTGGTGGTGCCGCGCACACACGCCAGCAGGTCGTGCTCGGGAAGCACCTCGGCACGCACTCGCAGCCGCACACCACCCGCAGTGCGCCGAGCACGGCTCACCAGCTTGACCTTCTTCCCCTTGGCGGCCAGTTCCTGGACCCGCTGGGAGGTCAGCCGGCCGATGCCCCGCGTGTCCACCTGCTGCGGAGTCACTCCGGCCTCCAGCCACACATTCGCCAGGGCCGCGGCCTTGGCCGCAGCGTCCCAACCCTCCAGGTCGTAGGCGGGGTCCGCCTCGGCGATGCCCAGCCGCCGGGCCCGCTCGACTCCCTCCTCCATCGTCAGACCTTCTTCCAGCGCCTCGAGGACCACACTGGTCGTCGAGTTCAAGACACCAGTGAAACCTAGCACCGTCACCCCAGGCAGGCAGTTGCGTACCAGAGTAAACACCGGCGTCCCGTCCATGACGGTGGCCTCGAAGCGAAACTCGACGCCGCACTCGCGCGCCTCTTGCCGTAACGCGGCGAAGGCATGCGCGATGGGCCCCTTGTTGGCAGTGATGACGTGCAACCGTCGGCGAAAGGCCGCCCGGACGTGGGAGATGGCCGGTTCTCCCGTCAGCGGATTTAAGGGAGTGATCTCGATGGCCACCTCTGCCGGGACGGCATCCAGGAACTCCTCGACCGAAGACAGGGCCGAGCCGAAAGCCGGCTCGGCGGCCAATCCCTTCGGATTGATGGCCGTGCCGTGCCGCGCAGTGTGGATGCCTACAATGCGGAAGGGAAACGCGGCGCGCTTGCGCTCCAGCAGCCGGGCAAACGCCCGCCCGACGCTTCCGAACCCGATCAGCGCCAGATTCACGGCTGGAGACTCCCGGCGGACAAAACCGCCTCACTCCCCCATCACCTTGATGATGACCCGCTTGGCGCGCTGCCCGTCGAATTCGGCGTAGTAGATCTGCTGCCAAGGACCCAGATCCAGGCGCCCGTTGGTCACAGGCACGATCACCTGGTGGTGCACGAGCAGGCTCTTCAGGTGCGAGTCGCCGTTGGACTCCCCGGTGCCATGGTGCCGGTAGTCCCGCCGGAAGGGCGCCAGCTTCTCCAGCCAGTCGTCGATGTCGGCCAGCAAGCCGTCTTCGGCGTCATTCACCCAGACCCCGGCCGTGATGTGCATGGCGGACACCAGGATCATGCCCTCGCGGACGCCGCTGGAGGCCAGCGCCCGCCCGAGCTTCTCGGTGATGTTGACATATTCGCGGTGCTGCGGCGTCCGAAAAGTAAGGTATTCGGTGTGGAATCTCATCAGTGCCGATAATAGCAGCAAGCCCGGTCGCGGAGGCAGGCTTGACAGTCCCTGCGGCGTCGCGTCAGACTTTGATTTGCCGCTGTGCGAGCGCACGAACACGAGTTCGCCAAGGCGTGCCCCGCGGATCGAGCTGTGGGAGGAACATTGAGAGTACACAGAATCGCTTGGTGGTTGTTGGCGGCCGGGGCCGCCCTGGGGCAGCCGGAGCCGGCTGCGTCTCCTGGCCAGCCGGAGGAACCCCCGCGGAGCGAGTACGCAGGGCCAGCCATCCTGAGCCGCGGCTTGGGAGCGCTGCTGAATCCGGACAGGGAGCTGCTGAAGCTGCGCCCATTTGCCTCCGTGCAGGGGATCTACGACTCCGGCTTGACCGCCATCTCAGTTGACGAGACCGGGAAACTGCACAGCCGCGACGCATTGGGCACAGAGGCCGATTTCGGGGTGACCGGCTACCACTCCTGGCGGCGGACCCTGTTGGGCATGCAGTACCAAGGCCGCTTGCGCCATTACACCCGAGAGACTTACTACGACGGGATGGACAATATCCTCACTCTCAACGCCGTGCATCGCGCATCTCGCCGCGTGACCGTGCAGGTCGCGCCCGCCGTGGCCTCGTACTCGCGCGGGTATTTCGCACCCGAGGCCGGTTCCGCCTACTATTCCCCCGAGCTAATGGCGCTGGCTGGAGGCGAGTTGTTCGACAGCCGGGTGAACGTGGTGTTCGGCAGCGGGCGCCTAGTATATCAACGGACGGCCCGGCTCTCCGTGAGCCTGGGGGGGAACGGCTTTGCCACTCGCCGCCACTCGCGGGCGCTGGCTGGCGTGACCGGTTATAGCGCCACCGGGGATCTGGCTTACCGCGTGAGCCGGTATCAAACCATCGGGGTGGACTATCACTTCATGCATTATGACTTCCAGCGCGTCTTCGGCGACACCGACGCGCAGGGAATTGGCTTCAACTACGCTTTGCAGATGGGACGCCATTGGACCCTAGCGTTGCGGGCCGGCGGGTACCGTGTGGAGATTTCGCGGCTGGAACGCGTGCCGCTGGATCCGGTGATCGCTGCCATCGTCGGCCAAGGCGTTGCCATCTCGACCAGCTACCGGCAACTCTATATTCCAGCCTTTAACGGCCAATTAGTGCGGCGCTATCGCCGCGGCGCGGCGACTTTCGAGTACACGCGCAGCATCAGCCCCGGCAACGGTCTCTACCTGACCGCGAACTATGAGCAGGGCGGCGCGGGCATCAGCTATCGGGGTACCCGGCGAGCGAGTGTGTTCGTTCATGGGGCGGCCCAGCAGTACCGGGCTCTGGTCCAGGACCTCGGCCGCTTCCGCAGTTACTGGGGCGGCCTGGGCATGAGCTACAGCCTGGCGCACGACTTGTCACTGTCGGTGACTCTGGGCGCCCGGCACTACGACGTTCGTAACACCCAACTGGACCGGATCTCGTACCGGGCCGCGGTGGGTCTTACTTACAGCCCCGGCGAAGTGCCCTTCTCGCTGTGGTAGGCGGCCTGATCCCCAACGGCCCGTGGACAGGTGGGACCGCCTGTCCCACGGGACGTCAGCGGATTTTCTCGGTCAGGGTGACGGCCTCCTCCAGGCGGAAGCTGATGCGGGTTTCGCTGGGCAACTCGGCCGCTCGGCCGCGTGTCGCCGCTACGGTTGCCCCGCCGGCGCCGCCTCCCACCGCGGCTCCGATGGCTGCACCCTTGCCGCCCCCGGCAATGGCCCCGATGGCTGCGCCAATGGCCGCCCCGGCGCCCACCTTGGCGGCATCCTCACGACGGCTGGTCTGAGCCTCCTTGACGAACTTCTGGGTAAGGATGGGCACCTCCTGGCCGTCGGAAGTGTGCAGCTTGATCAAGTGGATGGCCAGCCTGGCGGCGCCCCGCACCCGGCCGGCTTTCTCGGCTTCCAGGACGCGGCCTTCGAGGCGCGCGCCGCGCTCGGCGATGACGAAACCTTCCACTACCAGGGGTTGATCCAGGGTGGCGGAGAAAGAATCTCCGACGCTTTGCCGCTCGGTCGAGACAGTCTCGGCCAGGCGCACAGTCAGCAAGGTTCCAGTAGGGACGGTCACGCGATGCGGTTCGCGGGGCGCGGCCTGGGTGCCGCTGGGCGGGGTTAGCGCCACCGCAGGTTGCGCCGCGGGCGGCTCAGCCTGAGGGGGCGTCTGCTGGGGAGGCGTTTGTGGCGCAGGCGATGGAGCGCTGGGCTGCGCCGGAGCGGGAGGAGCCGCCGAGGCGGTCTCGGCGGGCCGCGGCGCTGGCGTGGTCTCCTTCGGCGCGGCGCTCGCCTTCCTCCAAGCCCGCGCGGGCTTCTTTTCCTCGGCTATAGGCGGCGGCGCGCTCTGCGCCACACTGGCCGGCGGACTCGGCGCCGGAACGGGTTCCACCGCAGCGGGCGCGGCCTGAGTTGCGGCCTGCGGCTCCACCTTCGGGGCGGCGCTCTGTTGCTTGTACACCAGGAACAGCAACACACCCACTATCACGAGCGCGATCAGGATAGCGACTTGTAGGGCTTTCACCGTGCACCCTCCTTCTTCTACTAACGTACCGCAACGCGGAGGCGTTTCGGACGCCGGCGTCCTCCATCTAGAATGAGAACGTATGGCGTGCTTCCCCGAGCAGCTCCGGCTGGGCGGGCTGGTGGTGCGCCCCGCCACCGTGCTGGCGCCGATGGCCGGCCTGACCGATTCGCTGTTCCGGCGCTTCATCCGCCGCTTGGGCGGTTGCGGGCTGGTAGTGACTGAGCTGATCAGCGCCGAAGGCCTGGTGCGTGCACGGCGGGCGCGCCGGCGCGGGCGCACTCTCGACTACCTCGCCTTCCTGCCGGAGGAGCATCCCGTCGCCGCGCAACGGTTTGGGGCGAGCCCAGAGGTGATGGCGGAGGCCGCGCGCATCTGTCAGGACTTGGGATTCGATCTGGTGGACCTGAACCTGGGCTGCCCTGTGCCCAAGGTGGTGCGGGGTCAGGGTGGCTCGGCCTTGCTGCGCGATTTGCCCCTGTTGGAGCGCATCCTGCGCCGCATGCGCGCCGCCCTCTCCATTCCACTGACTCTCAAGTATCGCTCCGGGTGGAACGAGCGCGAGCTGGTGGCGGTCGAGGTGGCGCGCCTAGCCGAAGATTGCGGGCTGGAGGGCGTCGCGCTGCACCCGCGCACCCGCGAGCAGGGCTTTGCCGGACGGGCTGACTGGAGTCGCATCGCGGAAGTGAAAGCGAGCGTCAAGATCGCGGTGATCGGCAACGGCGATGTCATCATGCCCGAGGACGCGGTGCGCCTGGTTGCGGAGACCGGCTGCGACGCCGTGATGATCGGCCGCGCCGCCGCGACCGATCCCTGGATCTTCCGTCAGCTCTCTGAGCTGCTGGCCACGGGTGGCTACGCGCGGCCCTCCTGCCGCGACCGCCATGCTTTGCTGCGCGACTACTTCGAGCTGCTGCTCGCCAGCGGTCACGGCGAAACCGTCGGCCGCATGAAGCAGTTCGCCGCATACTTCACTCATGGGCTGCGCTACGGGGCGCGCTTGCGCAGCCAGATCTTCCAGGCCCGGGATCCGCGCCAGATCCTCGCGCTGGTGGAGGCCTTCTTCCAATCCGAGCCCTGCGAGGTGCCGGGATGAAGAAAGTGCGTATCACCACCGACGGCGCCTGCGTCGGCAACCCCGGGCCGGGCGGCTGGGCCTGCATTCTGCGTTACAAGAACCACAAACGCGAGCTGTTCGGCTCTGCCCGGCATACCACCAATAACCGCATGGAGCTGGCCGCCGCCCTCGAAGGCCTGCGGGCCCTGAGGGAGCCGTGCGCGGTCGAGCTCACCACCGATTCCGAGTACCTCCGCAAGGGCATCACGGAGTGGATCCAGAAGTGGAAGCGCAATGGCTGGCGGACCGTCACCAAGCAGCCGGTGCTGAACCAGGACCTCTGGCGCGCCCTGGACGAGCTCGTCGCTCGCCACCGGGTCCACTGGAAATGGACCAAGGGGCACGCCGCTCATCACGACAACCTGCGCGCCGACGAGCTAGCCGTGCGCGCCGCCGATACGCAGAGCTTCAGCAAGGGCTACCGGCCTGCGATAGAATCACCCAAGTATGAACTTCCGCGCAAGCGCACTTTGTGGGATCCCGCATAGAGGCGTGGCGAGAGCCCTCCCACTGCTGCTAGTCGCCGCCGTGGCCGCGCTTCCTCAACGGCTCTCCTTCGGGGTGAAGGCCGGCGTCCCCTTCAGCGACCTGATGAAGTCGGAATCCTGGAAGGGCTTGCGCTACCGGCCGGACAGCGGCCGCTACACGGTCGGGCCGGTGATCGAGCTGCTGGTGGGGCGGCTCAGTGTAGAGTTTGACGCGCTTTACCGTCCGCTCCGCTACCGGACCGAGTTGGGCAGCACCGTCAGCACGGAAGCCGGCTCCGCCTGGCAGTTTCCATTGCTCGGCAAGATCCGCCTGTCACGCCATCTCGTAGCGCCTTACTTGGCCGGCGGCGTGGCCTTCAACCGGCTGAGCGGGCTCAAGAGTCTGCCCGAGCTGAGCCACTCCTCCGCCGGCGGATGGGTGCTGGGCCTGGGCCTGGAGGGACGCCTGCCAATCGTGCGCCTCTCGCCGGAGCTGCGCTACACCAACTGGCGTAAGGACAACCTCAGTGCCCCAGCAGGCGGGCCCAGCCTCTCCAACCGCAACCAGATCGAAGCGCTGGTGGGTATCACATTTTGAGACTGGCGATTTTCGGCGGTACCTTCGACCCCATCCACACGGCGCATCTGATGGTGGCGCGCGAAGCCCTGCGCGAGTTCGGCCTGGCCAAGGTGTTGTTTGTCCCGGCCGCCCGGCCGCCGCACAAGGGCGGAGCTACGTGTGCGCCTTACGAGGACCGCTACCGCATGGTGGAACTGGCGTGCCGAGGTGAGCCGCGCTTCGAGGCCTCGCGCCTCGAAGCCGGCGACCGCGTCAGCTACTCCATCTCCACGCTCGAAAAGCTGCGGGCCACGCTGGAGCCGGACGCCGAACTGTTCTTCCTGATCGGCGCGGACGCCTTCGCCGAAATCCGCACCTGGCGCCGCTGGCGGGAGGTCATTCGCCTAGTGGAATTCATCGTGGTCACGCGCCCGGGACACGCCTACCGCGTCCCGCGGGGCGCGCGCGTGCATACCCTGGAAACGGTAGCCTTGCCCGTGTCCTCCTCGGAACTGCGTGCGCGCCTGGCCACCGGCGAGGCACCCGCCGAGATCCCGCCCCAGGTGCTGGCCTACATCCGTGAGCGCGGGCTGTATCGCTAGGAAAACCGGGAAAACCGGGACGGAGGTAATTTCCGGCGGGCCCCCGCGCTACGCGGAAATTACCTCCGGCCCGGTTTTCCTAGCGGCGCGTTGAGCGAACCCTGGCGGTAGCCCTCCAGATCGAGGGTCACGTAGTGGAAGCCCAGGGGCTTGAAGATCTCGACGAAGCGGGCAGCCATCGCGGGATCCAGCGCGCGGGACAGTTCCTCGGGGGCGACTTCGATGCGCACCAGCTCGTTGTGGAAGCGCACGCGGAACTGGCGGAAGCCGAGCGCGCGGAGGGCCTCTTCGCCGGCCTCCACGGTCTTCACCCGCTCCACCGTCACCAGCGTGCCGTACGGAATGCGGGAGCTCAGGCAGGCCGCCGCGGGCCGGTCCCAGGTGGGCAGGCCCGCCATACGCGACAGCTCGCGGATCTCGGCCTTGGTGAGCCCCGCCTCCATCAGCGGAGCGCGCACGCCGTGCAGCTTAGCGGCGTCCTGACCGGGGCGGTAGTCGCCCAGGTCGTCCACATTGACGCCATAGACGATATGCTCGAAGCCGCGGGGCTTCGCCACCTCCTCCAGGCGCGTGAAGAATTCGTCCTTGCAGTGGAAGCAGCGATCGGGGCTGTTCTCGACGTACAGCGAATTCTCGAACTCGCGCGTCTCGAGGTATTCATGCCGCAGACCAAACTGGCGCGCGAAATCCTCCGCATCACGGCGGTGCGATTCGGGCAAAGAGGGGGAAACCGCGGTCACGGCCAGGGCATTGTCGCCCAGGACCTGGTGCGCCGCCCAAGCCAGGTACGCCGAGTCAGTGCCCCCCGAATAGGCCACCACCACGTGACCCAGCTCGGCCAGGGTCGAAAAGAGCCGTTTCTCCTTAGCCTGCAAAGCCACGGCATCAGTCGGCTGGCCCAGTTCCACCAACAGCCCCATACAGCCATTATACCGGGCGCTCTGGCTCGCCCAGCGGCAGCGCACCCTGCCCGTCGCCGCCGTTGCCTTCCCCGGCCTCCTCCTCAGGGATGACAGAGGCCGCCGCCACGCGATCACCCTCTTCCATGCGCACCAGACGCACGCCCTGCGTGGAACGGCTGGCCTGGCGGATCTCCGCCGCCTGAATGCGGATGATTTTGCCGTCCTTGGTGATGATCATCAGCTCGGAGTCTTCCTTCACCTCCATGATGGCCACCACGCGGCCGGTACGCGCGGTGGTCTTCATGTTGATGACGCCCTTGCCGCCGCGCGCCGTGAGCCGGTAGTTGGTGAGCGCGGTGCGCTTGCCAAAGCCCATTTCGGAGATGGTCAGGATGAGCCCTTCTTCGTCCACCACTTCCATGCCCACCAGGAAGTCGCTGCCCACCAAGGACATAGCGCGTACTCCTCGCGCCTGGCGTCCCATAGGCCGCACATGGGTCTCCGCGAAGCGGACAGCCTTGCCCTCGCGCGAGCCCAGGAAGATCCACTTGCTGCCGGTGGTGAGCCGGGCGGCGATCAGCTCGTCGCCGTCGTCCAGAGCCATGGCCAGGATGCCGCGCGAGATGGGGTTGTCGAACTCGGTCAGCTCGCTCTTCTTGATCACCCCGCGCCGGGTCACCATGACAATGTAGGCTCCGGGAACGAACGCGCGCACGGGCAGGAACGCACGGATGGTCTCGTCGGGCTGGAGGGCGATGAGGTTGGAGATGTGCTTGCCCCGCGAGGCGGTGCCGGCGTCGGGGATCTCGTAGACCTTGAGCCAGTAGACGCGCCCCTTGCTGGTGAAGATCAGTAGGTAGCTGTGAGTGGAGGCCACGATGAGGTGCTCGACGAAGTCCTCGGTGCGGGTGCCCATGCCGATGCGGCCCTTGCCGCCACGGGCCTGCCGCCGGTAGGTGTCCACGGCAGTGCGCTTGAGATACCCGCCGTTGGTGACGGTGACGGCCACGTCCTCGATGGCCACCAGGTCTTCGAGGCGGATCTCGCCGGGATCGTCCACGATCTGAGTGCGGCGCCCGTCCCCGTAATCCTTGGCGACTTCGCGCAACTCCTTGATGATGACGCTGCGCAGCACCTTCTCCGAACCCAGGATCTCCACGTATTCGGCGATGCGTTTCTGGATCTCAACCAGCTCTTCGAGGATCTTTTGCTGCTCCAGGCCGGTGAGGCGCTGGAGTTGCAGCTCGATGATGGCCTGGGCTTGGCGCTCGGTGAAGTCGAAGCGGGCCACGAGACCGTCGCGGGCCTCCTTAGGCGTGCGCGAGGCGCGGATGAGCTGGATCACCTCGTCCAGGCTCTCCAGGGCCTTCTTGAAACCCAGCAAGAGGTGCTCGCGCTCGCGCGCCTTCCGGAGCTCATATTCGGTGCGGCGGCGCACCACCTCGACGCGGTGATCGACGAAGCGCTTCAGCGTGTCGATCAGTCCCAGCTCGCGCGGCTGCCCGGAGACGATCGACAACATGATGACGCCGAAGCCGACCTGTAACTGTGTGTACCTGTAAAGGTTGTTGAGGACCACCTCGGCCTGCTCGCCGCGCTTCAGCTCAAAAACGATGCGCATGCCCTCGCGGTCGCTCTCGTCGCGGATCTCCGAGATGCCCTCGATCCTCTTCTGGTTGACCAGCTCGGCGGCCTGCT
>Ga0129298_10000506_pt1 | contig 15434 bp, 12 predicted proteins | sample I19B2metaG_FD_94707 | JGI IMG/M metagenome (GOLD analysis project Ga0129298, IMG submission 94707) | Lake sediment bacterial and archeal communities from Gulf of Boni, Indonesia to study Microbial Dark Matter (Phase II) - ​I19B2 metaG | ecosystem: Environmental > Aquatic > Freshwater > Lake >... | reverse complement strand
CTGATGGCGTTGCCTAGACTGGACAGTTCGTTCTTGGTGTAGTTCCTGGTTTCTCCTTCTTCTATGTTGCCCAGAGCTGAATTCTGTAAGGTTAGGGTGGCAATCTCCTTGATTGTCTGAGTCACTGTCTGCTGGGCTTGCTCGTAGACGTATGCTGATACGCCAACAATGGAGAGGCTGAGCAGTAGGAACATCGTGCCAACAAGGCGACTTCTTTTCAACATGGATCACCTTCCTCTTCACTCACTTGCATCTATATCTTCTTTGTGAAACTGGAGTTCCAGTCTCGCCTATAAAAGGATATTCTGACGAAATTGGGAAACATTTCCCCGTCATGACTAATTCTGTCCCCTTTTTTCCCTGTCAGCGGTGGTTTCCGGGTACATGCCGCAGATACGCATCCAGGGTCCTTCTTTTGTCAGCAGAACGTGGCAGCGGCGGATTGTGCACGATTCGTAGTGTCGGGAAGACTGGGGTCCTGTTGGACTTCTTTCTTTGGAAGAGGGTCATAGCTGGGGTCTAGTGACCGCCAGCTGTTACTGCTGACTGCGTGATCAATCGGTCTTGCTGCTTTATTGAACCAGCTCTTGATGGAAGTGGAGAGTTTTGAGAGGATTGCTTCGCTTCTTCAGTTTCGTGTTGGCTTGTGATCCTCACATGTGGTCTCGATAGGAGTCTGCGCGCGTAGGGATGCTCGAACTTGGATCCACCCATGTCTCGGGCTGCGAAGAAGAAAAGGATTGGGCCGCCATATCTTTACGGACCTCCTTGGGGAAGGAATGTGCAAAACCTTATGTAATCTGATTCTGTCTTTGTTCAATGGATCTCAACAATTGGAGGCCTCGGCATGATTAAGATCGGTATCATAGGCACAGGCGGCATGGGCAACCACCATGCTAGCCAGTTCAGCAAGATTGGAGGAGCGAAAATCGTAGCCTGCTGTGACATTTCAGAACAGCGATGCAAGGCGTTTGCCAGAAAATGGAAGGTTCCCGCCGCATATACGGGCTACCACGAAATGTTGGAATGTGAAGAGCTGGACGGGGTTGCCAACGTGACGCCAGATGCGATGCACGCGCCAATCTCGATTGCTGCTATTGGGAAAGGTATCGCAGTTTTGTGCGAAAAGCCCTTAGCAACCAATCTCAATGAGGCCAAACAGATGCTTGATGCAGCAACTAGACACAAAGTCATCAACATGGTCAACTTTTCCTATCGTAGTTCAAGCGGGTTACAGGCAGCTGCAAAGGTGATCCGTCAAGGCAAGATCGGCTACATTAAGCATGTTGAGTCTAGCTATCTGCAAAGTTGGCTTGTAAGTCGTGCATGGGGAGATTGGCGGAAGACAGACAGTCTTCTGTGGCGGCTATCAACGAAACATGGAAGTATGGGTACTCTAGGAGACATTGGTGTCCACATTTATGATCTTACAAGCTTCCTATGCGGCGATTTTGCACAGATTCACTGTAAGCTGAAGAGTTTTGATAAAGGAGTTCTAGGAAACCAGGTTGGTGAGTATGTTTTGGATGCTAACGACAGCTTCGTCTCGTCTGTGATCTTCAAGAATGGCGCCATCGGAGCAATCAATGGGTCACGATGGGCAGTTGGGCAGATCAATAGCTTGCGCGCCCGTGTTTATGGGGACAAAGGTGCAGTTGAGATCGACTTGGACAAGGCATACGATGAGTACCGTGTCTGCGTGGGTCAAAGGAATATAGATAAGCCCACGTGGAAAACAGTGAAATGCCCTCCTACGCCAAATAACTATGAAAGGTTCATCAGTGCCATCAAAACCGGTAGAAACGACCCATCAGACTTCGCTGATGGCGTAAAGATCCAGGCTTATCTTGACCGCAGCTTCGAGTCTGATCGTCTGGGAAGATGGGTTGCCATCGAACAGTAGATTGCCCATCATCTCCGGCACTCTTGAAAATGGTTCAGTTGCGTGCGATCAAAAGAATCTGGGAGGTTAACGAATATCATTCAACTCTCTTGGAGAGCACATATTGAACGATATTGGATTTCATGTCCTCCGTGAGGTAATCAATGATGCAGCATCAAGAGTTTGGTTTGAGATTGCCGTACCGAAGGGTTTGCCGTTTGGGGATATTTGCTTGCCTTGCTGGCATGCACGGTGGATCGGGTAAAAGAGACAAGACATATAAGCAACAGTCTAGATGCTTCCCAGGGTGAAAAAAGATTTGACTGAGAAGATAGTGCCAAATCTGAGGATGCACCCTTTTAACACCACGTTGATGGGTGTATTGAAAGGGGTTGCGGAATATCTTGGCTTGGATTATAGCGACGCCTGGTTGTTCGGAGGGTCTGGCCACGCTTTTGTCATCAACATTCATGAGGAGCTGTGCCCAAGCGGTCCGTACTGCTGGAACCCCGAGACCTTCTACAAGCTGGTGAGGAATCTTGGAATTGAGATGACCGACCTTGGGTTCTTCTCCGCCGAAAACACGCCTGAACAACGAAGAAAGATCGAAGAAACCCTGAAAAAGAGTATAGACGCCAAAGTGCCCTGTTCGCTGCTGAACATGGAGAACCAGATAATCTCTGGATACGATGACACCCGTTTCATTGTCCAGCAACCGTGGCCTCAGACTGATTTCCCGCCTAGAACCTTGACGTTCCAGACTTGGGAGGAACTCGGAAAGGAGATCCACATCAACTTTTACACATTCGCAAAGAAGCCGGTTGTCAGTGATGGAAAGGTCGTAAGAGACAGCCTGAACTATGCGGTGGACCTCGTTCGGAATCCTGACAAGCATACGGGAAAGCCCTACCACATTGGTCTAGGGGCTTATGACACATGGATTCAAGCAGTGAAGGACGGTTTGGGCTCAAGCCACGGCAACTGGTGGAACGGCACCGTGTGGTGGGAATGCCGGGAGATGGCTTCCAGATACTTCGCGGATATAGCATCAAAGTACAGCGTCGACATCTCCGAAAAGGCTGCGAACCTAAGTAGCCAGTATAAGAAGGTCGCCCAGATGCTGAACAAGGCAAGGGACAAGGAGCTCGCCGACGACAAGAAGGTCAAGGTTCTGCAAGAGGCGAGGAAAGCCGAAGAATCATGCATCAAAGGGATAGAGGAATTCCAAGGCATATTCTGCTGAAAGCCTGGCTTTTGGAAATCGCATCGGCCTGTGAGGTACGTGGGGAGCCGACGTTTCAGAAAAAGCCGTCAAGATTGCGTTCTATGCCGAAGACGGTTTTGAGACAGACTTAGATATTTGCACAGCTCTGCGTGACGATGTGATCTCAGCCTACGAGAGAGATGGCGCCCTCTTGTTCGAGAAGCTACGTTTGGCGGTCCCGGGTCTGTGGGGGTACAAGTGGATCAAAATGCTTGTTCACATCGAACTCTTGGACTATGATTTTAGGGGCACCTACGAGAGCCAAGGATACCCCGACAACGCCGTGATTACAGCACCTGATGAAACAGTCAATAATTCAAGCCCGTATTGACAGATTCCTTATAGGCCGCTTGCCAGAAAATCGGCATGGACGCTTCGAGGCAGAGACAACATGCTTATGAATATAAGCCAGAATTGAATAGGAGTAACGCTGCCAATTCAAAGAAACAAGGCGAAAGCCGGGTTGAAGAAGAAAAACACGCTGGGTCTCAGAGTTCTCTTGGTTTTCGCAGCAGTTGTTGTCAGCCTACATGACGGATTTGGCATCTTGGGGCTCAGAGTTTTCTCAGTTGAGACCGGTTATGGCCAAGACGATGTCGGGGTGCTTCAACCAGTCTGGAGCATAGCCCGTGGTGGACCTCGCGCTGACGAGGGTTGGGCTGTTGCTGTCGATATTGATGGCAATGTGTACTTTGCGGGATTCGATAGAATATCACGGGCGACTGCGGATGTCTTCTTATGCAAGTTTACATCAGAAGGTGTCGAAGTTTGGAATGTTTCTTGGGGTGGTCAGTTTGATGACGAAGCTTTCATTGTTGCGACCCAAGATGAATATGTCTACGTTGGCGGGAGAACCTTCACGAGTTTCTTATTAGGCTCAGCTAATATGTTTGTTCTGAAATTTCGCGGTTCAAATGGATCCCTTGTTTGGAGTCAGACGTGGGATGGTGGAAGCGGGTACGATGAGGTAGATGGTCTAGTTGTGGATGGGAACAGCCTGTATGTTGCCGGCTGGACTACGGGGACCATCTCGCAGCTGGATATTGCTGTTCTCAAATATGATGTGAACGGCACACTTGTTTGGAGTCGTTCATGGGGAACAGGAGGCGTAGACGAAGCTAATGGACAGATCGGGGTAGACGAGAACCACATCTACGTGGTAGGCCACTACAACGCGTTGCCCCTTGGTTTTGGCGGTGAAGCGCTTCTTGTTGCCTTCAGTAAGACGGACGGAAGCTACGTTTGGAACACGACATGGGGCGGAGCTGGACTCGATGATGCTTTCGGCATGACGATGGATTCCGCGTACATCTACTCAGTGGGCATAACAAACAGTTTTGGCGGTGACCTCATCTTCCTCCTGAAATATGACAAGACAGGTTCGCTGATCTGGAACGTGACTTGGGGAGGTAGCGGCTCCGAATCGGCTAGAGCGATTGGCCTCAACGAGGATAATATCTACATCGCTGGAAATACGATGAGCCTCGGTAAGGGAGGCTTTGACGTAGTCTTGCTCAGATATGGCCAGAGTGGAAATCTGGAGCTGACTAAGACGTGGGGAGGAGCCTTGCTTGATCAATCTCACGGCATGGCTGTGTATGACTCGTTCATCTATGTAGCCGGTGAAACCAATAGCTACGGGGTTGGGGCCGAGGACGCTTTTCTGATTAAGGTGGAAGGAGGAGATGGAGAGGCTGACATCCTCCCTCCAGTGGCAGACGCTGGGCTTGATCAGACTGTTAGAGCCGGAGAGAAAGTCAATTTTGACGCCAGCCAGTCAAGCGATAACGTCGGTATCGTGAGTTATCATTGGGAATTCGGCGACGGAACCACGGGAACAGGTAGCACAACGACTCATACCTATGTGAACCCTGGTACCTACACGGTGAGACTGACGGTGAGTGATTCGGCGGGGAATAGCGCCGGAGATACAATCACTATCACCGTCGAGGGTGTCTCCGCATGGTTGGGTCCTGCAGCAGTAGTAGCCATTGGCATATTAGCGATGGTAATCATATATCTTAGGAGAAAAAGGATACTGTGATCCACGGCTTCCCAAAGTCCGAGAAAAGAACTGAGGAATCATGGTTACATCTGGGATCGTCTAGCCGTCAGTTACATTGCGAATGCTGACTGTTTGGCTGTCGATCTTGCCTGAAATACTATAGAAGTAAGGTCAAGTCTATGCAGAAGCAGAGAGTTTCCTGAGGTCCGCTTCTTCTAGGTAGATCAAAGGCTTAGCTATGGCTTCTAGCGGTCTGACCTTGTAGAGTACTGCTTTGATTTCTTCCACTTCTGATTGGCTTATTATCTTTATTGGCGGGGTTAGGATGAGGTTGTGGCGAGGTAGACAGAGTCTCCTGGAACCATTCCGGGCAGGCCTATTGGAGGGGGGAATGCTCAGACTAGACTTAGTTGGTTGTTAAAGAGATGCTATTTCAGGAAATCGTCGAATTTCCAGTAATGTTCTTCTTCTTGCATAACGATTTCTTCGAACATGCGCCGCGTCGCTGTATCTCCACGTCTGAGGGCTTCTTCGATGATTTTCCGGTACAGTACTATGGCATCATTCTCGGCAGCATGATCTAGTTTCAGGAAATCTTCAGTGGTCTTTCCAACCTTTGGAAGCGGATCCGGGCTAGTTGTTGTCTCCCCCTCAAGTAGATAGATTCGTTCGGAGATCTTTTCGAAATGCTCCATCTCTTGCATGAAGATGCCTTTCAACAATTCGCTGACGACCTTTGCCTTGTTAGCTTCGGTGACGACCTCGAGCGCAGTGCTCTTCTCCCGCAAAGCCTGTAGGCTGGCTTTCTCGTGTTGGTTGGTGTACTGGATTATGGCCATGATCTCGCTTGCAGCCGCCTTATTCAGCATCGAGAAATAGTTGTCGTCGAATATTCTTCGCCACTCTGATAAAGGTGGTTCAGGTACTTCCGGCTCATCCTCCACGTTAGCGTACTCTTGAAACTTGAAGAGATGCGCCTCTTCCTCTCCATAGATCTTCTCAAACAGTTCACGGCTTTCCCAATCACCAGCTTTCCCAGCAGCCTCAATAATCTTGCGATACAACACCAACGCTTCCTCTTCGGCCTTTACACCGTTCTTCGCGAATTCGCTCAAAGTATTGCCGATAGTCGGTTTGTTCGATTTGGTCGTAGCCTCGCCGCCAAGATAATAAATCCGCTCCATGATCGCGCCAGCGTGTTTCATCTCTTGAATCGCAAACTCCCTGAGAAACTTCCCCACTGCCTCATATGTGGTCTTGTCTAGGAGAATGTTTTCAGGAATAGCCCGGCGAACCAGTTTTTCCATCTTCGTATGCTGCAGCATGTACTGAATCGAGACCTGGAGTTCACGGGCAACAGCTTGGTTCAAGAGAGCGATGTAATCTGATGATGCTTGGACAGACATGGCTCCTCACATCCCTTATCGATCATAGACATTTAAAAGGTTTTTCAACATCTCTCCGAAGCAGGCGTGATCTGGGCACCATGTGCCAAAGTGTTAGGAAGTTTCCTGGATTCGTGATGAATTTCTGAGCTTAGAAAAGTGGACTATCAGTTTTTCAGGCTTCGTGGGCAGTCGGCCTGGGCTCTACCGTCAAGATCATATCATTACTGGCTAGCCTCGTATCCAATCCTTGAGGCCTAGCTTCTTTGTATAGAATCTCAGATGTGTGTGCGCGCTGGCTTCGGTTCCCAAGACAATTGTATCTCCATGTTTTATCTCCAATCTTTCGTTCTTGAACCATTTGTTGCCAATAGTTGTGCCATTCGTGCTGTTCAAGTCTTCAAAGAAATACTTCCCCCCAGCATCGTCGTAGCAGATTCTGCCGTGGAACCTGGAAACCGTTCTGTCGTTGGGTAAGCAGATGTCATTCTCCGTATGCCTCCCAATGGTCACACGCATCTTCTCTATGGGATACTCCTTCCCTTTGTCCTCCCCGCTTTCCACAACTATCCTCGCAGCAGACTCCCCCAAGATTTGAGTGTCCGACTTGACTTCATACCTGACCTTTTCCTTTTTCATAATGGACTCTCCCAGCTGTTAACTCCTCTGGAAGTTGATATAAAGCTTCTCTCAATGAAATAGCCCTCAATAAAGCCAACCGACCGGGGAGAATAGCCCGCGATTTGTTCCCAGGATAGACGTAGAGCTGTTTTTTCCTCCAGAACCCTTAACAGCAGTGGAAAGGCTAATGAGTAGGCAGAGGTAAACTAGATTCCGGGCATGTGAAAAAAGTAGAAAGTGGTGATAGGATTTGGCTGTTTGCGATATTTGCGGTGCACCGGGAACGGGCACTATTGTAAGTTCGGAAGACATGCGGAAAGCAGTATACAAGAAAGGTTTCAACCCCTTCGCACTGGGTTTGGCTGGGCAGGTTGAGGCCGCTTTTGGCATAAGCCCTCAAGCGTCATATGCAAACTGGAAGAACACGATAGTCGCGCAGGACACTTCAGACTGGAACATCTGTCCGCGATGCATGTCCAAACTGGGCGCCTATCTAGAAGGGCCGCCGCGACCAACAGGCGTTACGAGAGCCACAGTCTCCACAGACCTGGTAGTTGCAGCCAAGGCCGGGGCAGAAGCTGAACGAAAGTATGCACCATCCAGCACAGAGAGCCTCTTGGCGCGTTTGCGGGCCCGCTTCCGATCGCGCAGGTCATAGCTAAGGTAGATTACATGATATTCCGAGATTACAAAGATTCGGCTACGGGGGAATACGGGGCTATCTTCGCCTTCTGCGAAACGGATACCTAAGATGAGTTTCAAGGGGAACTCAATGGAATTCTTCTAATGCAGCCTGTACTTCGCGGTCGTTAGGGTCTAGCTTGAGGGCGGACCTGAGATCGGCTAGGGCTAGATCGAACTCGCCTATCTCTCGGTAGACCAGTCCGCGATACTTGTATGAGCCTGCGAAGTCCGGTCTGAGCTTTATCGCCTTCGTGAGTTCGTCCACTGACTTGTCAAAATCCCCTCGCTTCATGTAGATGATGCCTAGGTTGAGATAGGCAAGGAACTCGTTAGGGTCCAGCTCCTTCGTTCTAAGGCAATCCGAAATGGCCTTATCATACTGCCCCCAGGATGCGTAGATACTAGCTCGGAGAGCGTAGGCGCCGCTGTGCGACGGATTCGCCAGTATCGCCTTGTCTAGCGCGTCTAAGGCTTTGTCATAATCCTTTTGGAGGAAATAGGAATATCCGTGCTCGTAATACTGCGCGCTTCTGTCATCTTGGCCTGTCTCCTTTCTTTTAACCCGAAGACACAGCTCCCTGCTTCTCCGAGCCTCTTCGTGGCTCGGGTTCAATTCCAATGCTAGGTCAAAGAATCTGACGGCTTCATCCAACCTCCCCAATCGAGCTAACGCAGCCCCTTTGTTATGTAGTACCACTGCTCGAAACTGAGGAGTTTTCAGGGAGGTTTCCAATGACCTGTCAAAAGCACCAATAGCCTCGTCGAATCTTCCCAAGCCGAAAAGTATCTCCCCCTTGGTGTTCCAGGCTTTGTATATTGCCTCTTCGATTATGTCTTGGCGGTTCAGACGTTTCTGGAACGGTTCCGCCTCTCTGTCCGCTTCTCCGCTCAGAAGAGAACCAAGTCCGGCGTTAATGTTCTCCAGTGCTCTCTCATACTGTCCAGCAGCTGAGAGTATCTCCCCTCTCATTACGTTGATGACAAACTTTGGAGCGCCGAGTTTCGATGCCATATCTAGGCATTCGATTCCCTCATCCACTTTTTTCAGAAACTTTCCCATGAGAGCGGCTTTCAGAATCCAAGCCTCAACATGCTTTGGATCAAGCTGCAGAACTCTGTCATAGCAATCAACCGATTCGGCATATCTCCCCAGCCCCGTGAGAATGTCGCCCTCTGTCTTCCATAAGATAGGTTCCCTAGGATTGATCGCTATCGCCTCTTTACAGCAATCAAGCGCACTTTCAGGGTTGTTCATCATGGAGAGGAGCGTGGCTTTGTTGATCCATGCTTTCCAGTATGTGTGGTCCTTCTCTATGGCGACATCAAAACACCGAAGGGCCTCTTCGAACCTGTTCTTACGTTCTAGACAGATGCCTTTGTTAGCCCAAGCCTCAGCCCAGTCAGCCTTTGCTTCAATTGACCTGTCGCACAATCCCATAGCCTCGTCATATCTTCCTAGGCTGATACATGCTGCTGCTATGTTAGCCCAAGCCTGAGGGTAATCAGGATTCAACTCCAGTGCCTTTTCGAAGCATTTAACGGCTCCCTCGTGGTCCCCAAGACTGCTCAGGCAGACGCCTTTATCGTTCCAAGCCTCAGGGTTCTCGGGCGCTATCTCCAGCATCTTGTCAAAATACTCCATGGCTTCGCTATGCTTGCTTAGGGTCAGGAAGGTGAACCCTTTGCGTAGAAGCTCTAGATCAGGCGGAAGCTCGAAGGGGCTGTCCGCTACCTGAGGCTTCTTCCCGGGAAGGCCTTCATTAATCTTCTCAAGCTCTGTCTTCAACTCTCCGAAGCTTTGGTACCGGTTGCCTGGGTCCTTCTCCAGACACTTCATTACCAGGTAGTCGAGCTCAAGTGGGATTGAGGGATTGAGTTCTCTGGGGTTACGTGGCTTCTCGTGTTGATGCTTGTACCTCCATTCTTCCCGGGTGGCTCCATAGAAAGGCTTTCTACCCGTAAGCATCTCATAGAGCATGACGCCGAAATGGTAGATATCTGAGCGCGTGGTAACATTCTTCACATCAATCCACTGTTCAGGCGAAGTGTAAGGCGGCGTACACCAGCCTTCAGGTCCTATGAGCCTTATCGCTCTTCTCTCTTCTTCGATTTTTGTCTCAGGGGGCAACGTTGGCTGATCGAAAATCTTAGCAAGACCAAAGTCTGCTATCTTCGCCGCGTTCGTCTTGGTGATGAGGATGTTCTCCGGTTTGATGTCGCGGTGGATTATCTTCATCGTTTCATAGGCATAGGTCATGCCTTCACAGACTTGGATCGCAAAGCTTAGAGCCTGCGGCATGCTCAACCTCCTCTTTTCTATCCATTCTCGTAGGCTTGACCCGTCGACATGCTCCATAAAGAGAAAAGGCTTTCCACCTATCTGCTTCGCGTATACGGCAAAGACTATGTTCTTGTGCCTGCCGAGTTTCACCCAAGTGTCAACTTCCAGGAAGAACCTCTGGACAACTCTCTCGCTCCAGATGAACTCGTCTTTGAAGGTCTTGACAGCCAGCGTCACCCTTCGGTTTTGCTTTAACGCTTCGAGGTCCTGGATAATGTAGACTATTCCCATGCCGCCCTCTTTGATCTCCTTGATCTGGTAGCGCTCTTCTATATTTTGACCGATTGCCCAACGATAGGGACTTCCTCTCTCTGTGTTCAACCTTTCCAACTCCAACCAAACATGAGCTGGGGATATGACTTGCCTACACCCATAGAATTTCCGCTATGCTTTCAGCTCTGGTCTCTGTTATCCTGTGTTCGTCGGACCCATCCCTGTCTATGAGGGAAATGTCAGACTTGCCGTTCACAGATTTGATGAAGGCAATCCTTTTTCCGTCTGGCGAAAATACGGGATGTCTATTCTTCACCGAATAGTCCGAGGTCAACTGTTGCAGGTCGCCGCCATCGAGGTTCATGATATATAGTTGACCATCACCGTCGAACACGACTTTTCTGCCATCAGGCGAGATGTTCAGCCCAGAGATGTGCTCATAGTTTTCCGATATAGTCTGAATGTCGAACGGGTCAATCTCAAACTTGCACGAAATGGAACACACTTGATTGTGTTGATGCAGGCGATGCCCCCAGACGAAGAATGCCGTTTCGTTTGTGCCCTCAACTGCCAGAGTGTCCCGCCGCCACCAAACGCAGTCAGCATTACGCGTTAGCCTACGCGTCTCAAATCTCCCCCATAGGCTCTCAAGAGCATTTGTGGGCTGGTCAGACTTAGAAAGATCAGTCACACAAACCTCAAGAAGATCGTCAGGGGAGAAATTTGAGAGATAGATCACTCTCTTATTATCCGGGAATAGCTTTGGCGAATAGTTGCCCATCCTCAAGGGATTCATAATTGCGGCTTTGCTGGAGACGAATATATGGTCCTGAATCCTCTCTACGTTCAGAAGGACTATGTCCGGGTTACCTTCCTGATGCAGACTATGCTCACATGCGATCATGTCACCAAAGGGGGAGAAAACTGGGTTCATGTAGAAGGGCTCGTACGTCGGGTTCCATTGGGTTAGCGGTATCTCATTGCCTCCACTGATTTTCAAAGCAAAGAGGCGGGGGACAAACCTGCGCCCATCAGCCGTGTAACCAAAGCGGGTGTAGGCGATCCATTCCTTGTCTGGTGACACCGTTGCCGAAAAGCGTCGGCTGTCCTCTATGTTCACGATCACTTTTTGATCTCGCCCGTCATCGTTCATAATGAAAAGCGAATGTCTGCAGCCTTCGCCATGAACTTGTTCCTCGTGCCGCAGAACGTCGAAGACTATCTTGCCCGTCCAGTTTGCCCCCTTCTAGCAGTTGTCTTCAGATTTCCTCCTTCTCGTAGACCTTTAGAACTATTCCTCGTCCGCCGTCCTTGTCTGTGAAATCTTGGGTTATGACATCATACTTTTCCAGGTTGAGCTGAGGCTTTGCGATCATTGTTCGAGCCATTGCGTAGAACTGATTCGCTTCGCCTCGGGTCGTTTCGGCGTAGATCCCTACACCCTTTGTGATCAAAGCCTCAGGTACTAGCGTCTCCAAAACCAGCTGGACGTAGCTTCTCATGTTAGGGGGCTCTGGAGCCTCCTTGAAAATGCACACTTGAACAATCTTCTTAGTTGTCTCAACGGTTCTTGGAATACGGGCTCTCCCAGTTGGGGTCCGAATCACCCCAAGTTGTACTTGGCATTGGGGGCACTTTAGGAACAAGCCATCTGTGACGGCACACCTTCGACAGAACACCTTTCCACATGTCCCGCATATCCCGCCAACCGGGTGCGTCACAACAATGTGATCCGTATCTTTCAGGAAAGGGTTGACCGGCCAGAATGCTCTGCACTGGGAGCATTGAGCAAAGACTGGGTCTAGAAGCGGGTCTTGAATGATGATCTGAGGAATCTTTTGCTCCGCATTGTCGCTCATGCAGATGTATAGAATACTCTGGGCTAGGTCTAAGGCGCTTCTGTTGTGAGGGTACTCGTTAAGAACTTTGAGGATCTCCTCCATTGCTGAGACGTAATTCCTCTGGCTAAAGTATAGGTCAGCGTTTTCAAGAGACCTCTTAGCGATACCGATCTTCCCAACACCCTCAGCGGGCGCACCGACTTCTCCTGTTGCCATGGGAACCGTGATTCCCTGTTCAGCGGGCACTTTCGCTTCTAAGGTCTCCTCCTTCGCCGGAAGAGACGGCTCTTCGTACCCCAGGGCATAGATGTATTCGTTGTCAGAGATCTTTGCGATCTGACACTCGAAGGGAGGACAGGTCACACGTAGGAACCTGCCATCAATCGTGTTGAACTTGGCTACATGCCCTTGGCTTTCAGCCTGTCTAACGTAGAAGCCTATTCTGTCTATCATTGAAAGAAGGTCGCCTCTCAAACCCGTTGAGAGCGGTCTTGGCAACGAAGAGGCATCTGCGGGAACTATCTCCAGCTCTTTGAGTCTCTCCAGCACGGTTTTGCAGGCTGAATATGACATCTTGGAGCCCGAACTGCACCTGTCCAGAATGTCCTGAGGGTCTGATTCAAGATCCATAACCCTTTCTTCCTTTCTTTTCTTTACTTAGGGGTTCGCCAGGAGTTAACAATCTTCTCTCTTCCTTCCCAGCTTGGTCTATCGTCTCAAACCTAGTCCCTTTGTTGTCCTCCTCTCCTTCGATGACGCTTCTGCTAGGTCACTATGAGGCCGAACACTGCCAAGAGTGAACTTGCCAAACCTGCGATGAAAGCTAGAGCCGAGATATTCCAGAGGATTCTTTTCTTCGGATAGATAGTATAGAAGAAGATCAGAAAGGCACACGAGACGAACATCACTGCATCCAGCGAGAGGAGGAACCTCAATATTATGGGTGCCTCTCTTCCAACGATCTCAAGAACCGCCAAGCTCAACGTGGCGAGTGTGCCGGGATAGGAAGCGTTGATAATGGGTTTTATGAGCCTCTCCTCAAATTCCTCAGTCATACTCAATCCCCTGAAATATTCCCCCATATCACTCAGAGCTCGCATCTCGGGGTCAAGGGCTTACCTCTTTCTTCCTTTCTAGGTGATCGGGGAAAAAAGCCCATCTTTCATCACATGTTTGTTTGTCCCAATTCCCTAATATGCTTTGACCTATCACGACTATTCCCATCCAAGGCTGGCCTTGGGAGTCTTCTGAAAAGGCTTATTAACGCAGATATAAGATATGCATGAGAGTTTCTTGGCCAGTGCGGAGAATGAGCGAAGAAAAAAAGGGTTTTTTTGGAAAGATACAAGAAACATATCAAGCATACAAGAAGGCAACTGCGCAGACACAGCAAGCGAAACTTCAGGAAGAAAAAAGAAAGGAAGTTGCTGAAGTCAGCAAGATGATGAGCAAAGGCTTTAGGGACATAGCTGCTGAGCCTGTGGAATGCAGACCCCTTGACTTTGCGGATTCCTCAGGGTTAGTTGCGGGGTTCACCACCAAAGGCGGAGCTCCAGTAGTATCATATGTTTCAATGAGTCCGACTCCCGTGCCAGTCTACTTCTTCGGAAGCTTCGTTGAGCAGTGCGTGCCAGCATCGATGATAGCGAAGAAGATGTCTATAGGCTTCGCGCGCTCCGAAAGAGTATTGATACCGCTGGAAACGCAACCAGGTCCGGGATTCGACGCCAGAGGCATCTGGAAAAGCAAAGTGGGCTGGAATCCATTGGTGGAAGCGCTGAACAAAGACAAACATCTGATCTCTACTCTCTCATCAGTGCCGAACCAAGCCGTGACCGGCACCAAACCGGTATCTACATACAAGATTGAGGACGAGAAGGAGCATGACGCCGAATGTCTGTGTCAAATCGTACCTTACCGCAACATGACCTTCATCGGGATCAGAGCCCTAGGATTATCTCACGAGAAGCAGGTGAAGAGCATTGTAGGTCTGCTTGATATGATTAGGGGGCACGTCCTAAGTTATGGGCATAATATAGCCACAACCGGGTTTGTCGCACAAGACTGGATAAAAATCCCCATCTTCATTCTGAATGATCACTTTCCCCCTGTGAAGCAGGTACTCGCTGTTGAACTTAAGGCGCAGGAACCTGTGAAGGAAGTTGAGGTCGCCGAGATAGATTACTTCGGGGAGAAAAGGGATCGAGCACTGGAACTAGTGAAAGGTTTTAATGCGGTCAGAAGAGAAGACCCTGAAAACTGGAACGCAATGGTCACAGTGAGACAAAGGCTAGTAGAAATCATAGACCGAGACCCCACTAGATTGCTCGAAGCCCTCAAAAGCAAGGAGGCGGCAGTGCAAGCCACCGCGGCAACGGCTCTCCGGAGCTATCCCGATCCCAACATCATAGCGACGCTCATGGATGTTTCGAGAACACCAGACATTCTCCTGGCTTGCTCGGCTCTTGAATCTCTGGGCTCGACGGGGCGAAGGGAGGTGACTCCTTTCTTGGCGCAGGTCCTGAGCGATCCAGCAGCACAGAAACGGGCTGTTGCAGCGTTTGCCCTCTCCCAGCTGAAAGATGAAGCCTCACTAGGTGCCCTTGTAGCAGCTCTCAATGACGAGGATAAGAGGGTGCAGAAGATAGCGGCTTTCAGCATCCTGAGCATTCGAGTTCAGCAGGCTCAAGAGAACAGAGCGAGCAAAGAGGTCGTTGAGGAGGCGTTGAAGAAGTTCTTGAGCTACTTGGAGCTAGAGAAACTAGCGGGCATGGTGAAGGGAGACACGAAGGACCTCAAACTCGACCCAAAGGACATCTACCCGGGTCAGGTGAGCTTGGACCTTCTCAAGCTTCTGTTCAGACGTTTCCTCGTTACAGTGGAAGCGCATAAGGAAACGATTGCTGGCAAGAAAGGAGAGTCCTTCTCATATCTTGTCGACGCGGAAAACGATGACGAAGCAAAGAGCAAAGTCGCTGAGGAATTCAATAAAAAGCAAGCACCTCAAGGGTTCATAGTGGACGTCGTAGGAAAGCCTTTGGACATGACAGCTCTCGGAGCTGACGTGAGCCAACAGTACCCCCTGGGACTAATGCATCAACCACTCCTAATGGAGCAGAGAAAGCACTGACCTGTCCCACTGGAGATTGGCGTCCTTGAGTTGCTGAGATACTGTGACGTACTCTGGCACGCATCATT
>Ga0129298_10000500_pt1 | contig 15534 bp, 11 predicted proteins | sample I19B2metaG_FD_94707 | JGI IMG/M metagenome (GOLD analysis project Ga0129298, IMG submission 94707) | Lake sediment bacterial and archeal communities from Gulf of Boni, Indonesia to study Microbial Dark Matter (Phase II) - ​I19B2 metaG | ecosystem: Environmental > Aquatic > Freshwater > Lake >... | reverse complement strand
GTCCTCACTTTGTCTGCCTTCTCCTTTGACAAGGTGAGTAACCCTTCTTCGCTCTCCTTCCTCTCCAAAAGGACATCAATTCGATCTCCGATCTTCACATCGACCTTCTTGTCCCTCTTGATGAATTCCTGAATAGGAATCTGTCCTTCGCACTTATATCCGACATCCACAGTGACATGATCCGGAGTAATCTCGATGACCGTCCCCTTGACGATCTGGCCTTCCTCCAATGTCTTGAGGCTCTCTTCATAGAGCGTTTGAAAGTCTTCTCGTAGAGTCGAGTCTTCGACGCTTTCATCCCTGCGAGGAAGTTCCCTACCCTCTCTCTTTCTTTCTTCTGGGCTCACAGAGGCCTTTCCTGCCCCTTCCTCTGCAGGTGTCAGTTCTTCCTTAACCATTCAGAAAAACCCCCTTTTCCGACAATGTAAAAATCAACCCTTCCCCGGCCATTGCTGAACGGGGTCCTGGGCCAACTTTCCGCCAAAACTTATATCACACTATTCTGGAAAATACAAATCGTTTAATTACTTGGGCCCTTAAGCCGTTGAATCCTCTCCTCAACCTCCTTGATGATCCAGAGGGGTGTGGAGGCCCCTGCAGTCAGGCCGATTTTTTCTCGTCCGGATAACCATTTAGGATCGATTTCCCTTGCAGTTTCAATGTGATAGGTATGAGGTTGAACGTCTCTGCAGATGGCCGCCAACCTTTGAGTATTACCGCTGTTGTAGCCACCCACCACAATCATACAATCTGCCTTCTTAGCGATCTCCACTGCCTCCTCCTGGTGAACCATTGTGGCACGGCAAATCGTATTAAACACTCTTACTTCCTTGGCCTTCTCCAAGGCGGCGGCCACTATCTTTTTGAAGAGATTGAAAGATTGCGTTGTCTGGGCGACAATTCCCAACTTGTCCCATGGGCCTAATCGCTGAAGTCCATCGACATCCTCAACCACTTCCACTTTATCCTTGATATAGCTTCTGATCGCCTCGACCTCAGGGTGGTAAGGATCTCCTACAACCAGGACAGAATATCCATGGCGACAAAGGAACTTTGCGAAGAATTGAGCCCTCTTCACAATGGGACAGGTCGCATCGATGGTGTGTAACCCTTTCTCCTTAGCCTTCTTCAGATCCTTTAAAGATACTCCATGGGATCGGAAGATGACTGTCCCCCTCGGTATATTTTCTATCCGATTCTTCACTCTCACCCCTAACTGTTCAAGAAATTGAACAGCTTGAGGGTTATGGATAAGGGGGCCTAAGGTATAGAGCTCCTTGGGGTGTTTTTTGGCAGCCTCAAGGGCTATGTCCATGGCCCGCTTGACTCCAAAACAGAAGCCAGCCGATCTGGCAACGAAAAGCTTCATCTCTTAACTCTCTCTTTTACGATGCGGAGCATCTTCTGTACAACCTTCTCAATAGAGAGATGGGTGGAATCGATGAACAAAGCATCATCGGCCTTTTTCAGAGGAGAGTGAACCCGTTTCATATCATGATGGTCTCTCCGTTTCACTTCCTCAAGGGTCTCTTTAAAGTTGACTTCAACTCCTTTTCTGGACAATTCATCAAATCTTCTCCTTCCCCTCTCGTCTGCATCGGCATCGAGATAGAATTTAACCTCCGCACCAGGGAAGACGACCGTTCCAATATCTCTCCCTTCCAATACAACCCCTCCTCTTCTTCCCATCTCCCTCTGTTTCTGAACCAACGCCTCTCTCACACCCTTCTTCTTTGAAATGTCTGAGGCGAGACGACTGATTTCGGGCAGACGGATGGCCTCCGTCACATCCTTCCCATCGCAAAAGACATGAATCTCTCTCCCCCTCGTGACGAGGGCAATAGAAAGAGAGGAGGCCAACTGGTGGAGCGCTGATTCATCTTCCGGGTGAATGAACCTCTCTTTCGCCTTCAGCGCAACGACTCGGTACATTGCTCCAGTGTCGATATAAAGATAGCCGAGTCGCTTTGCCAAAAGCTTTGCCACAGTGCTTTTTCCCGCGCCAGAAGGGCCATCAATGGCGATAATCAATCTTCTCTTAGGAATTCCCATGATCTCAGCACGTCGAACGATGGGGAAGATTTACCTCGTGAGAAAGACCCGATCTCTTAGCAAGGGTCGGAAGAAAAAAAAGTTCCTTCCTCCTGGGAGCAGGGGTCTGAATGCACCACTCTCGTAACGGGGTTTATCATATCAGGAGGGAATTTTCAAGGAGTGCGGTCGAATGGATTTTTAATAAAACTCATACCGAAACTGTTAGCGACTCCCTGACAGACCAACTTCCCATCGATCAGATTGAGACCTTTCCTCAAGGCTTCATTCTCTTTCAACGCCCTCTCATAACCCTTCTCTGCAATCTGAAGGATGTAAGGGAACGTGGCATTGGTGAGGGCAAACGTCGAAGTCCTTGGGAAAGCCCCAGGGATATTCGCCACACAATAATGGACGATCCCTTCTTCGATGTAGACGGGATCGTCATGGGTGGTCGGCCGTGTGGTTTCGAAGCATCCTCCCTGATCTACAGAAACATCAACGACAGCAGAGCCAGGCCGCATCCTCCCGAGCACCTGCCGGCTCACAAGCTTCGGTGTCTGAGCACCTGGAATGAGAATGGCTCCAATGACCAGATCCGCATCCGCAATCTCTTCTGCAATCGTCATCCGATTTGAAATGAAGGTTGTAACATGGCCTTGGGTGATATCGTGGAGATAACTCAATCTTTCCGCTACGATATCGAGAATGCTCACCCGCGCTCCCATCCCCACCGCGACTTTGCATGCATTGGAACCCGCCACCCCTGCTCCAATGATGACCACCTTGGCCGGAGGAACGCCCGAAGCGCCGCAAAGGAGAACACCCTTTCCTCCATATCTTGTCTCCAGACACATCCCGCCAGCAAGGACGGAGGCCCTGCCAGCAATCTCGCTCATCGGCCGCAGCAGCGGAAGAGACCCATCCGGCTCCTGAATGGTCTCATAACCCATCCCAATGATTCTGCGATCCAATAATTTCAGAGTCAGGTTCTGATCAGCAGCCAGATGGAGAAAGGTGAAAAGGATCTGGCCCGATCTCATCAATGGAAATTCTGGCTCAAGAGGCTCCTTCACCTTGACCACCATGTCAGCCTGAGCCCAAACATCCTCACTCCTCTCCACGAGGGTTGCGCCGGCTCTCTGATATTCGTGGTCGGTAAAACCGCTGCCTTCCCCTGCCCCTTTCTCGACCAGTGTCCGATGGTGATGGGCAGCCAACGCATCCACCCCTTGAGGGGTCACTGCCACCCTTTTCTCGCCAACCTTAATCTCTTTGGGAACCCCGATAATCATCTTTCCCCTCCTCCAAGGTAATCCAGCGATGACAACCTTTGGACACCCTCATTAAGGTGAGGTTGATGAGAACGACTCCGATCAACCGCACCGGGCTGCTAAGCGTCTTGCCACAAAATCGACCATCCCTTCTGTTGCCTTTGAGAATTCGGCTGCCGTAGCAACGAGTGCAGGGTGGGTATTGAACTCATCCGGTGCCAATCCATCCTCATAGTAGGCCTTCTCAAAATAGGGAATCCGCAATAATTTATCGAGAACGGCCTTGGGTACAGCCTCATCGATCTGGGGCCGAAATTCTGTCTCCTCAAGGAATTCAAATACCCCCTCGATAAAGGACGGAGGACAGGTGAAGACAATATTGCCTCCAGCTAACTTCTCCAAATGCCAACAATACCTCTTTCCGTTCATGATGGGGCTGATCCTCATGGAACAGATCAGCATCTTACTTGGATAATTTCTCTCCTTGACAAGCTCATAGGCCTTCTTGAAGATCGCCAGCTCCGCCCAACGAACATCTGCCTCGGTGAGATCTATTCCTAAAGCCTCTGTCTCCTTATGAAGGTCTCCAAGATCTCCGTAGCGAGCCGTCATATGGGTGATGACAGATCTCCAGCGACTTAGATCCACTCCATTCTGTTTGGCTATCTCTAACCCCTCCCTCACTGCTTTCGCACACGCCATCAATTGAGGGAGCACAAAGGTCAGCGTATTGTTTGTGGATATCCCTTTTGACGTAAGGAATTTGATCACCTCATAGCCTTCCTTCGAGCCCGGCACCTTGATCATCACATTGGGACTGAGGCTCGACAGTTCCAAGGCCTGGGAGATCATCTTTTCCTTATCTCGCAGATTCCTTGGATCCACCTGACCAGAGAGATATCCATATCGGTATTGAGAGCGCTCAAAGACCCCTAAATACATCTTCGCCCCTCGCTGGATAATCTCTTTGTAGGTCATCCAGAAGAGGCTTTCCTTATCGACACAGGGATTCTTTTCAATCAGCCCGTCCACGATCTGGGTCACCATCGCCTCGTGTGTCTTGATCACATTGAGCGAGAGAGGCGGATTGGTGGTCACTCCTCTAAAGAGGGCTGCTTCAGGATGCTCGGGATCGTACAGCCTCTTCAACTGTTCTTGAAGATCTTTTGCCCGATCCGGGGGCGCTTTCTTCAACATGCCTTGAGTCCAGGCAGCATAGATCAAAGGTGAGGAATCCCACCAGATCTCCAATCCAGGATGGGTATCCATCAATCGTTCCAGCGGACTCTTCCTCATGCCCTCCTCTCCTTTCTCCTATCCTCAAAAAACAGTTTGATCGCTCGGACGCAGATCGAATTCTCTTCGTGCGTTCCGAGACTGATCCTGAAGAATCCATTTCGCCCGCGAAAGGGAGCAAAGTATTTGAGCATGACTCCGACCTTTTCAAAGACGTAATCGACAATCTCCTTCCCTGTTGCGCCCGTATCGGTCGCGTCGATGAGCACATAATTTCCATGAGAATAGTAGGGTTTAAGACCCGGAATCTTCGAAAGTTCTCTACAGATGTACTCAACCCCTGCGTTGTTGTAGGCGGCCTTACGCTTCAACTCTTCTTCCTCATCGAAGGCCACCTCTGCAGCAGCGATGGAGAGGAGACTCGCATTCCACGGAACCTGCATCTTACGAAAATACTGAATCAGTGCCTCGTCAGCGAGGGCGTAACCGACCCGAATGCCAGCCATCCCATAGGCCTTCGAAAAGGTATGGGCCACGATCAGATGATTATATTTCCTGATCAGATGGGCCTTCGACTCATGTTCAGGGTGATACTCCAAATAGGCCTCATCGATCAGGGTTGGGATGCCTACTTCCACAATCTTCATGAGATCGTCGTCCGAGATAAAGTCTCCTGTGGGGTTGTTGGGGGTGCAGATGATGATCACCTTCGTCCGTGGGCTGATGGCCCGAAGCATCGCCGGGACATCGTATTGGAGACCAGAGGTCAAGTCGACAGCCACCACGCTACCCCCTACCGCTTTTGCCCGAATACCATAAAGGGAAAACGTAGGATTAGGAAGGAGCACCTCATCCCCCGGAGTCACAAAAAGCCTCATGATCATATCAATGGTCTCGGAGGAGCCGTGGCTGATATAGACATTCTCCGGCCCCAAATCATACCGCTTCGCAATCTTTGCTCGTATGCGAGCCCCGTTATCTGGATAACGATTCCCAATCTTCGCAGCCTCAAGAATCGCCTGAAGGATTCTCTCCGAGGGTGGAAGAGGATTTTCATTAATCATCATCCGCTTGAGTTCCGGCCTCGACCAAGCAGTCGATAAGTCCTCGGTATCGTAAGGTTTGACCTGATCGATCCAAGGAACCAAGAAACGTTTCAAATCAGCCATGGAAACCTCCTCTTCAAACAAAAGTTCAAATGCCAAAATCCGAATGTCAAAGGAATGTCAAAGCTTTCACGAAGTGATGAACCGAAGGTGAATCAAATCCAAAAATTGAAATTTGAACTTTGGATTTGATTTGTCATTTCAACTTTGACATTTGACATTGGTTTATCAGGCTAACTACCTATCTATACAGGTAACAAAGGAGAACTTTTTTGTCAAGATTTTTTTAGGCCTTGAGGTCGTATCGGTATCTTCCCGATTCCACTTCAAAAATATATTTGTCCCCTCGATGAAACGCATGAAGGACCTCGACAGGGATGTTCTTGGAATCATAGATGATGCTCTCGAGAAAGATGCCAGGGGATCGTGGAGGGACGCCCAACAGCGCGGCATCCTTCCCAGAGAAAGTAGTGGCGCGGAAGGTCTGGATCGATCGATGGAGTTCGACATGAAACCTTTTCGTCAGAAGATGGTAGAGCGAGCCTGTCAACCGCATCTTCAAAATGCCCTTGTACTCCTTATGTGGAAGGTAACTCCTCTCGATCACTAAGGGGATCCGATTCCCCAGGCGAAGCCTTTCCGTCAGGATGACTAACTTCTCCTTTCCTAACATCAGCTTCTCTGCAACATCTGGAGGCGCATCGATCACTGCCTTACTGATCAACTTCGTCTGAGGCACAATGCCCAAACGGATCATATCATCGGTAAAGCTCGAGATATGCTGGAGGGTATACCTCACCGGTTGCGTCGATCGGACGAGGACAAAGGAGCCCACGCCATTCCTCTTCCGAATCAAGCCCTTCGCCACTAAATCTGAAATGGCCTGGCGAACGGTGTTGCGATTCACCTGGAAGAGCTCGGAGAGCTTTGATTCGGAGGGCAACTTATCGTTGACGGCATACCGGCCTTTTTGGATCATCTCCGTCAGCCAGTTGCTGATTTGGATATATTTGGGTACGCCGCTCTCTAAATGAAACTTCTCTGGCATCCTCTCTTACACCTCAGGCGGAGGCACTCATCCCCTTTAGTCCGGCCTTTCCGGTGATCAACCTCATCGCAACGAGCATCCCTACGACGATCACAATGATGATCGTACACATGGCATTCGCACTCGCAGTCCGACCATCGATGTCGAGAAAGATAATTTCAATGGCTGCCAACTTCACCTTTGCCGAAACCAAAAAGATGACAGCGCTGATCGTTGTCATCGCCCTCATAAAGAAAAAGATCGCATTGGAGAAGAAGGCCGTCTTGGTAAGAGGAAAGACCACACGCGTAAAGGTCGTGATGGGGTTTGCGCCCAAGCTGACGGATGCCTCCTCAATCGATTTGTCGATTTGTTTCAGATTGGCAATACTGGAAAGGACCCCCAGCGTGAAATTACAGATAATGATATTGATGATGATGATCCAGAAGGTGCCGTAGAAGAAATAATAAGGTTTGTTAAAAGCAAGGATATATCCTAATCCCATGACCGTCCCTGGGATGGCAGCGGGCAGTACGCTCAGCGTATAGAGAACCTGATCTCCTCTGGGCTTCTTCTTTTCAACAATATACCCTGCCAAAAGCGTCAACAAGGCACCTCCAATCGCCACCAGAATGGCCACCCAGAAACTGTTCCATATGGGAGCATACTTATAAGCAATCATGGATTGCCATTCTCCATCTAAGATGGAAGCCCAAAACTTGGTCCAGAGAGGGGCATATCCGCCCAAGGAAGGAAAATCAAAATGTTTGAGTGTGAGCGAGAAGTCGTAAGGCCACGTTTTTACAAACGACCCGAGGAATACGGACGCAAAAACGATAAGGATAAGAATACAAGGAATCCAACAATAGATGGTGAAGGCCCATCTTTTAAATGGCCTCGATGGCTGGAGAAAGGGGCGAGCCTGCCCGCTGATCAGGGCATAACTCTTCTTGGTCAGGTAATAGTTTAGGAGGAAGGCCCCAACAGATGGCATCAGAAGAATGACACTGATCGTGGCCCCCAAATCGAAACGTTGCATTCCAATAACTTGTTGGTAGATCTCGGTGGCCAGAACGTTATAATTCCCTCCGATGACGACCGGTACACCAAAATCGGTGATGGTCAAATTAAAGACCAGCGCAGCTGCACTCGCAATTCCATATTTCGCCGAAGGAAGGGTGACTTTATAAAAGGTCTTCAAGGCAGAGGCTCCCAAGCTCTGGGCTGCCTCATCCAATCGTGTATCAACTGCCGATAGGGTCGTATAAAGAATGAACAACGCATTGGGAAAACAGTAAAGACATTCTGCTGCAACGATCCCTGTCGCACCATAGATATTCCAATCCGTCTGAAACAGATAACGAGTGATCAAACCATTTCGGCCAAAAAGGAGGATGAGGGCTAAGCCCTGAATGATGGAGGGTGCGATCAGAGGAAAAGTCGAGATGGTGTAAAAGATTTCTTTCCCTCCTATGGTCGTCCGAGTCAATCCATAGGCAAAAAAGAAGGCCAGAACGGTCGTGATCACCATGGTGATCAGGGAGACATACACGCTATTGGTCAAAGAGCGAAAAATTCGGGGGTTGGTGAAATAGGCGGCATAATTTTTTAAGGTGAACATCCCCTCTTTAAAGAAACTCAGCCTACAGATGTCGTAGACCGGATAGAGCATGAAAAAGGTGAGAACTGCCAAGAGGAATCCCAGGGTCATTCCCGTCATCAAGCGATCGCTGATAATGGTTGTTGGAGCAGAATAGTCCTTCAAGGTTTCCAGGCGATTCACTGAGAGCCCTCTCTTGCGCGATAGATGATAAAGGCCTCAGGAGGGAAATAGAGAAGGGCCTCCTCCCCCTGTCTCAGCTGTCTTTGCTCAAAATCCTTTTCGATCACATCCGAAATCACTTCTTCCCCATCCATATTGATGACCAAGCGGACCGCAGCTCCTAAGAAGGTGACGACATCGATCCTCCCCGGAACGAGATTTGAGCGCTCCAAATGGGCAGGGGGCTCCCCATACTTGAAGACCTCGATCTTCTCAGGTCGAATGGCCAAGAAGACCTCTTCTTCAGGAATGGAACCGGATTGGGCAACTTTGAACTTCCTCTTTCCTGTGTTGACGCAATTGTCGGTTCGATGACCTTTGAAGAAATTCGACGTCCCCACAAAGTCTGCGACAAAACTGGAGACGGGAAACTTATAAATGTCGATAGGCTTCCCGACCTGCCGAAATTGACCCGTTTCCATTACCACAACCCTGTCCGCAATGGAGAGGGCCTCCTCTTGATCGTGCGTCACATAGATCATGGTCTTCTTCAGTTCCTGCTGGAGCCGTTTCACCTCTGCCCGGAGGCGCACTCGAATCTTTGCATCCAACGCGCTGAGAGGTTCATCCAGAAGAAGCACCTGGGGATCCGGGGCCAATGCCCGAACTAAGGCAACCCGCTGTTGTTGGCCCCCGCTTAATTGAGCAGGATAGAGATTTCGCCAGTCCCGAAGCCCAATGAGGTCAAGCATCTGGTCCACCCGCTCAGCGATCATCTTCTTGGGCATCTTTCTCACCTTGAGACCGAAGGCGATATTCTCTTCCACTCTCATATTGGGGAAGAGGGCGTAAGATTGGAAGACAATCCCGAACTCCCTCTTCTGGGGAAGGAGGTCATTGATCACTTTGCCATCAAAAATGATCTTCCCTTCCGTGACTGTCTCAAATCCAGTGATCATCCTTAAGATAGTGGTCTTTCCGCAACCGCTCGGACCCAAAAAACAGATGAACTCACCTTCCTCGATCTCCAAATTGACGTGGTCCACTGCAGTCAATGTTCCAAATGTCTTCGTGAGATTCTCCAGCCTTAGGTTTCTTCCCATCAAACACTCCTTCCCATTCTCCATAGGGTGAGGGGTAAGCTGTTTACCTATCTAAATAGCTTTTTAATCAAATTCGAAAGATTTGTCAACGGAGGCGCGCTTGACTCCCATGTCCGCCAAAAACAAAAAAGGGCATCCTGCTTTTTGCAGGATGCCCCGAATAAGACCCTACCCTCATTTCAAGAAGAGAGTCTCCCATTTCTTTAGGATGTCATCTCGGTTCTTCGCCTGCCATGCAAAATCCATGGGATAGAGCTTAATTTCAGACAACTTCGGCATATCCGGTCGGGTAGGAATCCCAGGAAGGGTCACACCCAGCTTGAATTGTGAATAGACCTTCATTGCATTCTCGCTGATGGCCCAATCGAGAAACTTCTTCGCAGCCTTAGGATTCTTCGCCCCTTTCAGAAGAGCGTTGGCCTCGACTTCATAACCCGCTCCTTCGACAGGAAAGACGAACTCAACCGGGAACCCCTGTTTCTTCAGTTCTCCCACAACAAAGTCGAAGGAGGCGCCCACGGCAAACTCGCCAGACGCTGTCATCTTAGCCGGCCTTGAACCGCTCTTAATATATTGGCCCATGTTCTTATCCAACTTCTTCAAAAATTCCCAGCCGTCCTCCCTTCCCTCTTTGGCTCCGTACATCTGAAGGATACTTGCCACTTGCAAGAAACCAGTTCCTGAGGCAGCGGGATTGGGCATCGCAAGTAGACCCTTAAATCTCGGATCGAGCAGATCATTCCACCCTTTTGGCATGGGAAGGTTCTTCTCTTTTGCAACCTTCGTGTTCACACAGAAGGCCGCAATGTACATATCGATCCCGGCGTAATAGTATTTGGGATGGACGAATTTCTTGTCCAATTTCTCAACACCCTTTGGTTTATAAGGCTCCAACATTCCCAACGGGATAAATTGTTCCGTATTGGTTACTGCCCAACCCCAAATACAATCAGCCTGGGGATTATCCTTTTCGGCCAGCATTCGTGCACCGAGCTCTCCGGTTGAAAGTCGGATAATATCGATATCGAGATCGGAAAGATCCTTTCTCGCCACCTCCAAATATTTTACCGTCTCATCCGTTTCCAAAGAGGTATAAACCGTTACTTTCTCTTTGGCGACAACAGTCGCCGAGAGAAAAAGAACTATCATCATACTGATCACACATTCCATCCATCTATTCTTCATACGTGTAACCTCCTTCATTTTCTTTAATGGGACCATTCAATTTATTAACTTCCTTTAGGCCTTGAAATCTTCACCTCCCTTCTCCCGCCATTCCCATAACTCGCAAAATCATGCGCCGGTTTAAAGACCTTTATATCGAAGTCAATCCTTTTTGTCAACCCTTCGACTCCCCAGCCTGAAGGCCGGGACTTCCCCTCGGCCTGAGCTCGGGCCGAAGGCTCAGGGTTGACCCTGAGCGGTGCTTTTGTACCCCGCCTTAAAAGATGTGGCTTGGCGCCGTCGAACGGGTCAATCTTTTTAACCCCCCGTCACACTTCCCTCTTGAGGAGATAGGGACGAATGGAGCGACACACTGAAAATTGTTGACAAAAATAGATTTTTAAATTAGTCGTGTCTACACGGACAGTAAGGGAGGAGATAAATCATGAAAGATCAGGCAAGGGTCGTCATCATCGGAGGTGGGATTACTGGCTGCAGCATTGCTTATCACCTGACGGAAATGGGATGGAACGATGTGATCCTTCTTGACAAAGGAGAACTCACCAGCGGAGCAACCTTTCATGCAGCGGGCTTGGTGGGGCAACTGCGTGCCTCTGTCAACATCACCAAGATGCTGAAATACAGTGTTGAACTTTACTCCCGCCTCGAAAAAGAGACAGGGCAACATACGGGCTGGAGCGAGGTCGGTGGTTTGCGAATCGCGTCATCAAAAGACCGCATGGAGGAGTTGCGCCGTTCATCGGCCATGGCCAAGACCTTTGGACTCCCGATGGAATTGATCAGCCCAAAAGAAGCTTGCGACCTCTTTCCAGTAATGGAACCGAAAGGGATTGTTGGAGCTGCCTTTCTTCCAACAGATGGCCAGATCGACCCGAGCGGAGTGACTTACGCTCTCGCTAAAGGAGCAAAGGATAGAGGTGCAACGATCTATACTGAAACACGACTCATCGACATCACCCTGAAGGATGGGGCTGTTTATGAAGTCATTACGGAGAAAGGAAAGATTAAGACTGAAATCGTTGTGAACGCAGCAGGGATTTGGGCTCCAGAGATAGGGAGAATGGTGGGAGTCTCCATCCCTATCATTCCCATGGAACACCAATACATCATCACCAAACCCATCGAAGGTGTGAGAAAGGGGATGCCCACCATGCGTGACCCTGATCTTCTCGTCTACTTTCGAGAAGAAGTCGGTGGTCTCATCATGGGAGGGTACGAACATGATCCCATTCCGTGGGCATTGGATGGGATTCCGCGAGACTTTACAAAAAAATTGCTCAAATCGAACTACGAACATTTCGAACCCCTCTCCGCCTTGGCCATGAAACGAGTGCCTCCTATAGGCAAGGCTGAGATCATCACGCTCCTCAATGGCCCTGAGGCGTTCACCTCCGATGGCGATTTTATTTTGGGAGAAGCTCCAGAAGTAAAGAACTTCTTCGTTGCCGCTGGCTTCTGTGCCCATGGCATTGCTGCAGGTGGAGGAGTCGGAAAGATGATGGCTGAATGGATCATCGAGGGCAAACCGGGCCTGGATCTTTGGCGCCTCGATATTCGACGCCTCGCAGGTCACCATGGAAGCCAGAAGTATGTAGTCGAACGATCCAGAGAGGTCTATGCCCATCATTATTCCATGAGCTGGCCCTACGAGGAGATGCGTTCAGCCAGGCCGTTGCGGTTGAGTCCACTTTACCATCGCCTGAAGGGAATGAGGGCGGTCTTCGGAGAAAAGTCTGGCTGGGAAAGGCCCAATTGGTTTGCACCAAAAGGCGTTCCGCCAAAGGAGAAGTTGGGATGGAAACTTCCTAACTGGTTTGAGCCTGTCGGGAAGGAACACGAAGCCGTCAGGACGAAGGCAGGGATCGTCGATCAGACCTCCTTCGGAAAGATCGAGATCAAAGGTCAAGGAGCACTTCCGGTTTTACAAAGAATCACTGACAACCAGATGGATAAACCGATCGGCTCGATCACCTACACCCAGATGTTGAACGAAAAAGGACGGATTGAATGCGACCTTACTGTGAGCCGAATCGGTGAGGATCATTTCTATCTCGTGACCGGGACAGCCTTTGTCAAACACGATCTCGACTGGATCCAAAAGCATCTTCCCAAGGACCATTCCATTTCTGTCACCGATGTGACCTCTGCCAAGGCCTGTATCGTTCTCTGTGGCCCTCAGGCACGTGATATCTTAAAACAGGTCGTCCAAGGGGACATCTCGAATGAAGGATTCCCTTACATGACCTGCAAACAGATCTTCATTGGATGCGCTCCTGTCCTTGGCCTTCGTGTCACTTACGTCGGCGAGTTAGGATGGGAACTGCACATACCAGTAGAGTATGCCTTATGTGTCTACGAGACCCTCTGGGAAGCCGGAAAATCATTTGGCCTGAGAAATGGAGGATATCGATGCATTGAGTCCTTGCGACTGGAAAAAGGGTATCGATACTGGAGCGGCGATATCTCTCCAGAGTATACCCCTTATGAGGCTGGGCTCGATTTCTGTGTGAAGCTCGGTAAGGGCGATTTTATCGGACGTCAGGCTCTGATCGCTCAGAAAGAAAAAGGGATCATCAGGCGTCTCTGCTGCTTAACCATTGATAGTCGTCCATTGATGCCTGTGGGTAAGGAGGCGATTCTCGATGGAGATAAGGTGATCGGCCTAGTCACCAGCGGAGGATTCGGATATACAGTGTGTAAGCCCATCGCCTATGGTTATCTGCCCATTAGCTATTCACAGCCTGGAACTCGCTTGCAAATTGAAGTCGCTGCCAAGAGATACAATGCAACCGTCGAAAAAGAGCCTCTTTATGATCCTGAGAATTTGAAGGTGAAAGGATAACCAGAAAAGTTTCAGGTTACAAGTTTCAAATTTAAAACCGACCTCTTATATTTGGCTTGCCTTAGAACTCCAGGGAGAATTGATCACACTTGACCCAAAAATGCACAGGGCTATGAAAGGTAATTGATGACAAGTTGGTGACCTAATTGAATTCAGAATTCACCCACAAAAAACTGACTAAGTTGTAGTTGGAGTCAACACTCCCTTTTCTTAGGACTTACTTCCTCCTACCATCAATATTGAACTTTGGTATAAATTTGAAGATTACGATCAGTAATCACTAACTTCTGTGAAACGAAAGAAGTAGAGCCAATTTTGACCCTATGTATCGTTTCTATTCTTCTCTCGCCGTCGCCAATGGAATCATTTATTCCGGAGATGTCTGCAGTTATCAGGAGTGTGGAGCGCCCGTAAGCTTGACTTTTCGGTTAGATTAAGTAGCGTTGAATAAGAGAAGAGTTACCCTCGTCTAAAGCTATAGAAGGGATGAACATGAAGACTCTCAGGATGATTGCCGCTGTCACTGCTTTCTCCATCTTGCCTATATCAGAAGACCTCTGTGCCCAAGAGACTGCTAGCCAAGCCCCTCCAATAGAGCAGGCCCTCGTTCGGGAGGGGGATTTTGCGGTGAAGCTCGTTGAGAGGTTGAGGATAGGCACCCCCCAAAATGAAGCCGAAGCGGAGACCATGCTGTCCTCCAAGGGGATCTCACCCAAAAATGGATGGATCTCTGACTATCCTGTAACTCCGGATATCATTGGAGAATTGCAGAATACTGTCGGTGAAGCGGCGGATGCGGGCCGATTGTCCATGAGAAGGGAAGAAGCATTGAGGGTATTTCAGAATCTGGCCGTGGAGGTCGGTCTGAATGTGGTGGCGGAGAGTCAAACCGAATATCCCTCAGAGCGGCCACCAAAAGCCTATTCCTATTACTCCGAACCCACCGTTGTAAATTATTTCTATACCTATGGTCCGCCAATTGTCACTTACTATCCTCCTCCCGGCCCATACTTATATCTCTACGCGTGGATACCTTATCCATTCTGTTGGACCGGATGGTACTTCCCGGGCTTTTACGTCCTCCACAACTTCCATAGATGGGTCTGTTTTCATCATCCTCATCATTATCATCAGCAGCACCATCGCCATCATCATGTATATGTGTCGAATCATTGGAGGGATACCAAGACGGGAAGGGTCTTCGTGATTGATCCTTCTAAGCGACAAAAAGGGCAGTTCATCAGGAGCAGGGACCCAAGTTCTTCAAGGTCTAGTGAAATGATTGAACGCCAAAGTCCCAACCGTAGACCAAGGGACCCATCATCCTACGGTGGAAAGCCTCCCCAAGTGAGGGATCCGGTCGGTAACCAAAAGACGAGTAGACCTCCCGCAGAAGCAGGCTCCCGCGAAAGAGTTAGCGAGGTGTCTATTAGATTTTGGGGTATGGACAGACCTAATGGGGCAATCTACCCAGGAGTACGCACAGACAAATCAAGTTCCTATGATCGACCAAGGGGTAGTTTCAGCAGGTCTTTCAATCCACCCAGCTATGGTGGAGTTAAATCCTTCACTCCCTCCAATCTGGGCAACCGGGGCTCTTTCGGAACGACCCATAGAAGTACAGGTGGATTTGGTTTTTCCAGGAGTGGCCGATAACTCGGAATCTTCATTCTCGTTACAAAGTATAGAGTAGCATAAATAATCTACATCTATACTTTCTTCCTCTTCACTTCCAAAAATTTTAAAAAAGGTGTATATTACAACCCGTATTTCACAAATGATAACCCTGATTTTGAGGCTGGTTAATTTTTTTGATTATTATATCGCTGCAATATAATATCCTTTAAAAAGATATTATAGCGCAAAAAGGGGGATCCCAGACCCATTTAGGTCTTAAAAATGGCCTTTTAAGGGACTGAAAGGTCTGTTTTTCAGGAGAAACATCGCAACAGCATAAAAAATAATGTT
>Ga0129298_10000499_pt1 | contig 15559 bp, 11 predicted proteins | sample I19B2metaG_FD_94707 | JGI IMG/M metagenome (GOLD analysis project Ga0129298, IMG submission 94707) | Lake sediment bacterial and archeal communities from Gulf of Boni, Indonesia to study Microbial Dark Matter (Phase II) - ​I19B2 metaG | ecosystem: Environmental > Aquatic > Freshwater > Lake >... | reverse complement strand
CAAAAGTTGAAGAAATGGAAGATACCATAAAGAAAAACCATGATCTCATTCAATACAAACTGACAACAGATATCCTTTACGGAAACATCAAAAATGAAGAGGAGGTCAGGAACAGGCTCAGACTCTCAGACAAGGAATTCCCTTACAAATATATCAGACTGGTAATCACGGAAATTAATCCCGAAATATTCAATCAGCTGAGTCCTGAGCACAGGGAATTTATTTCGTTTAAGCTCGTTGACCTGGTAAACAATTACTTTTTCAACAAATCCCATTGCATTAATGTAAATATACCCTCCAATTGCATAGCTACAATCATCAACCTGCCGGAAAGGACATATGACTTGCAGTATGGTCTGGATCAGATTTTACAGATAATCAAGGACGAGTTGTCTTTAAATTGTAATATTGCACTAAGCGTATGTGAAGAAAGTCTTCTTTCCATCAGTTCAATATACACGGATACTATGAATTACCTGAAGTACAGTTTCATCTACGGCTACGGCAATATTTTCAGGAGCAGTGAAATAGAACAATACGAAGCAAATAGCGGGAATTTTGGCATTGATAACCTAAAGCATCTGGAAACACTTTTGAAATCCTGCAAATATGATCAGTTAAATCATGCAATAGATAAACTTACCGAGGATATCAAAGTAAACGGTTATTCCTACAATTACACCCAAACCATACTCATACAGGTAGTAGGCCTGATTTGTAAAGCTATCAGGGAGCAGAGCGCTTCATATGATTCCGGTAATATCAATGATATCGCCGGCGAATTCCATAAGATTTTCACTTTAAATGGAAGTGTAGAATGGATTCATAAACTTATTGAGATTTACAGTCAGAATATAAACGCAAGAAATACTCAGATCGACCATGAGTTTTTAAATAAAATCACAGGATACATAGAAGCAAACATCGACAGGCAGATATCGTTAAACACAGTAGCCGACGAGTTCAACATCAGCACCGGACATCTTAGCAGACTGTTTAAAGAAGGCTCAGGAGTGAATTTTTCCGATTATATAATCGACATGAAATTCAAAAAGGCAGTTGATCTGCTTATCCAGAGCAGGCTGGAAGTCTCGGAAATCGCCGAAAGGCTTGGCTACCTGAATCTATCTTATTTTTCAAAGCTGTTTAAGGAAAAATACGGTATGACCCCTGTGCAATTCAGGAAAAAGAACGTGTAAAACCTATAAAACAATGAGGGTAAGATGATTGTAAAGCGCAATCATCTTACCCTCACAAATTTTCAGATTATTTCAATAATCCCATCTGTATAAGTACCTTTTTAAGCTGTTCCTTTTCTTCAGCAGTCATTGGGCCTGTAGGCGCCATACACGGGCCTGCTTCTATGCCCAAAAGCTCAAGTCCTTCCTTTATGACCGTCGGGAAAGATCCCAGATTGAAAGCAATCCTTAAGGGTGCGAGTGTGTACTGTGCTTCCAATGAGCCTTCAAGGTCTCCTGCCACATACTTGTCGTAAATATCCGCACATAACCTTGGAGCGACATTGGCACAGGCAGCAATAGAGCCGGTAGCTCCATAACATAAGCCGGCATGAATCATGGTGTCCCTGCCCATCAACACATGGAAATTCTTTCCTTTGGTCATCCTTATGTATTCACCTGTAAGGGTCATGTCACCCGTGCTGTCCTTCACACCTACGATGTTGGGTATGTCAGCAAGTTTTGCGACCGTAGGAGCAGTAATTGTAATTCCGGTTTTCGGCAGGTTGTTGTAGAGTAATACCGGCAGTTTTGTGTTTTCGGCTATTGTCTTGTAGTGCTGGTATATCTCTGCCTGCGTCAGGCTTATGAACATCGGCGTCAATATTGAAACCGCATCGACTCCAACTTCTTCAGCAATCTGTGTGATCCGTACATTTTCCTTGGTAGTGACTGCTCCACCGGTACCCGCATAAACAGGCACCCTGCCTTTTACCTCATCTACTGTTACTTCCATGATGAACCTTTTTTCATCATGTGTCAAACCGTAGAATTCTCCGGTTGTTCCTATTACAAAAACTCCATGAACTCCGCCTTCGATTACAAAGTTAAGTAACTTTCTCAAGGCTTTTTCATTAACCTTTTCATCCTTTGTAAGAGGAGTGATAAGTGCTGGTAGTATACCCTTTGGAACAAAATTCATTGTGGTAATCCCCCTTGCTAATGATTTAAAAAACATTCATCATAGTTATAAGCAATTTTCATGCCAAGCCTCAATGATTCGGATTCTCTCGCTATATGGTCACAACCGTAATATGGATATGCCATGTATCAATATAATACCGCGTCTTTCAATACGTGTCCGCTTTTATCTTTCTTTTAAGAAGAAATTTTGGTTGTTTTTTTAATTACTCATATTGTTCAATTATGTAACATTTCAATTCACAAATGAAACGCTTCGTTTATTTATAAAAAAAGGCATTTTAACCTCCACCCTGCCCTCCCCGGGGAAGGAATCTTTTATTTCGCGGCTGTCGAAAATCTTAAAACATTCCATGTCGCCTTTTTAATAACAGCGCTTGCACGTCCGGCTTCGAGTTTTGTGCCTGATACGTTTACCGGCACAACGTTATCCGGATTTTCCGCAGAATTGACTGCTTTCAGATCCGGATGACCAAGTACAATATGTTCAAGCAAGCTTCTAGCTCCAAGACTTCTTAAGTCGCATTCCAGGTCAATATCACTGTCCAGATTGCGGTTCAACACAAACAGGGTCAGCTCCCGCCTCTCTTCATTATGTACAGCGACAGAATCGAGATATGGAACTTCAGCGAACTGTTCACAACCGTATCCGGGGCATTCTATTCCCACATTCAATGCGGTGCCGCGTCCGTAAACAGAGGCATGCATGAAGGGGTAGAATATCGTCTGGCACCAGGTACTTCCGCCCTTTTCAGTCATAATGGGAGCAATTACATTGACGAGTTGGGCCATGCAGGCCATACGGACCCTGTCAGAGTTCTTTATGAGAGTAATCAGCAGTCCTCCGACAAGAAGCGCGTCTTCAAAGTTATAAATGTCTTCAAGCAGATGGGGAGCAAACTGCCACCTTGCATTGGTTTTATCCTTCGCTTTCGAGTGGTACCACACATTCCATTCGTCAAAGGAAAGATTTATCTTTTTCTTGCTGCGTTTTTTTGCCTTCACATAGTCGCATATGGCTGTCACAGATTTGATGAAGCCGTCCATTTCATTGCCCAGACACCATGTCTTTATGCCATACGGTTTTTCCACTCCATGCTTTCTCCGCAAATCGCTCCAGTAGCTCCCGCCCGGATGGTTGCAATATTCTATGAGGTTTCTGGCTTCATCTATGCCTCTTGTCCCCAGGTTTATTGCCAGCATCATTTCTGAGTTGACCTTTTCAAGCCATCTGTTAATTTTAGCTCTATGTTCGGACCATTGCAATTCTTTTGAAGAAATTCAAAAATGTGAGGTTGATACCTCACATTTTTGAATTTCATATAGTGGTTTCCTCTGTTTAATTTTCTACTGTCAGGATGCCTCATCAGGCAAGCCTGAATTGAACGCCGTTGCCTCCTCGTGGAAATCTCCATTCGATATTGTCATGGCAACATCCTATCCTGCAGGCTCCACACTCAAGACACCCTTCAAACCCGGCAACAATGCGCCCTTCCTTCCACTCGTACACATGAGCCGGGCAGAAGTCGGTACAGGGCTTTTCCTTGCACTTTGCACAAACAGTCTGATCTTTGATGGAAAGATGCGAAACGGTATTTGCTGCATAGCGGTTTAAATACAATCTGTCTTCTATATTTACCTTAATCTTTATATCTCCCATTATTTCACCGCCCTCCATATCTTGAGCATATCCGATACAAGTCCCAGCTTCGACCTTCCCTCGGTTATCCGTTCAAACGCCAATCTTTGCCTGTCGGCCTTTGATTTGCCGTCAACTATGAACATTTCACTCATTGCTTTATTTGATGCAGGAATATAGTGGTTGAAGAATTTCGGATTGGCCTCCATTGTGTGAGAAGCATTCCTGTATTTCTTTAAATCCTTGATGATAAAACTGTTGTAAAGCACGTCACGGTAATGCGAAAGTGCCCTCTCATCATACTCTCCGATTTTCTTTGCGTGAATTATGGTATCTGCTGCAAAGTGCCCTGAGGTCATACCCAGGTTGGAGCCTTCCCGGTGAATCCCATTCACGAATTGTGCAGCATCACCGACAACCAGCACACCATCGCCAACCAGTTTAGGTATGCTGTCATACCCCCCCTCAGGAATCAGATGTGCATAATACTCACATGGCTCGCTTCCTGCAATCAGAGGCCTGACTATGGGATGCTGCTTTAAATATTCCAGCAGTTCATAAGGCTTTATATGCTTTTCCCTTATTTGTGAAAGAAGTGTTCCACAGCCAATGGAAATGTGCTCTTTATTTGTATATATAAAAGCCGTACCGATCATGCCCAGTGTTCCGTCGCCAAATATCTCTATTGTGGCTCCCATGCCCTTGTCAAGGTTGAAACGTTCTTCAATCCTTTCAGAAGGCATTTTTAAAACCTCCATCACGGCAAGGGCCACCTGGTTGGGTCGCCATTCACGATGAAAGCCCAGATTTCTGGCAAGTATCGAATTCACACCATCCGCCAGGACCACAACGTCTGCGTAAATATCCCCATCCGGTCTGTCTGTGCGCACTCCCACAACTTTATTGTCCTTTATCAAACATTCTTCAACAACAGTTTCGTTTATGATCAGCGCACCTGCTTCAATACATTTTTTTGCGAACCATTGATCGAATTTGCCTCTGAAAACTGTAAAGTTATTATACGGGGGTTTTGCCCATTCCATCCCCTTGTAACCGGTCTGCACCACAGATTCACGGCCCATAAACCAGAAGCGCTGTTCAACAACCGGGCGTTCAAGGGGTGCATCCCTCCAGAAGTCGGGGATAATCTCATCCATCATATGCCGGTACAATACTCCGCCCATAACATTTTTTGAGCCGGGATACTGTCCTCTTTCTATCACTATGACGCTCAATCCTGCTTTTGCCATTGTATATGCCGCTGCAAGTCCCGACACCCCTGCGCCTACAACTATAGCATCAAATTTTTCAGCCATTTCCATCCCCTCCTTTAGGTAGATCATAAAGCACTAACTTTCTGTTCAGGGGTTTTATACAGCGCTTTCCTGAATTCTTCCATCAATATGGGAAGCACTTCAAAGGCATCCCCTGCTATACCGAATGTGGCAAGCTTCATCATGGGACATTCAGGATCGGTGTTGATTGCGACTATGGTTTCAGAGCCCTGCATTCCGACGACATGTTGAATGGCTCCTGATATTCCCACTGCAAAATAAAGCTTGGGAGAAACAGTCTGACCCGTCTGCCCGACCTGGTGTTTATGGTCGATAAGGCCCTTTTCAACTGCACCACGGCTGCCTGCCAATGTACCGCCTATTATTTTTGCAAATTCGTCAAGCAGCGCAAAGCCTTTCTCGTTCTGTACACCCCTGCCTCCGCAGACGATTATCCTGGCATCCTCCAGCTTTACATTATCAGCCTGCTCTCTGACTATTTCCAATACCCTGGTCTTAAGATCCTGATCTTTTATTTCTATCATTTCTCTTATCAATTCACATTCTCTTCCGGGCTCAGCTTCAGGCATCTGCATGACTCTCGGACGGACCGTAGCCATCTGAGGACGGTGATTTTCGCAGACGATGGTTGCCATTATATTACCTCCGAAGGCAGGCCTGCTGGCAAGCAGCAATCTTTTTTCCAAATCTATATCCAGTCCTGTACAATCTGCTGTCAGCCCGGTCCGCAGCGAAGTTGCAACAGCGCCTGCCAGATCCCGGCCCGATGTGGTAGCGCCGATCAGGAATATTTCCGGTTTATACCTGTCAATAAGGTAGCAGCAGGCTTCCATGTAAGTTTCTGCCCTGTAAAAGTGGAATACGGGATTATCCAGAAGATATACCCTGTCGGCACCATGCTCGCAAAGTACAGATACGACAGCCTCCACTCCTTCTCCGATTAGAACTGCGCTTACCTTTGTGTCCAGTTTCGCGGCAAGCTTTTTTGCCTCACCCAGTAATTCCAAAGTAACGCCGGCTACTTTTCCCTCCTGATGTTCTGCAAAAACCCACACACCGTCATAGTCCTTTAGCGCCGGATTTATTTCAGAAACAGGGCGCGCTTTGGTTCTTTTTACTCGAGGTCTGGTAAATGTGATTTCTTCAGAATTTGCATCGGTTTCATTGTCCGTGGACTTTTTAACCGCTTCTGAAGTCCGGTCCTCATGAACTTTGGTTTTAACACCACCAGGCAGGGATATGGCTGATACAGGGCATGAATCCAGGCATTCTCCGCATTCCCTGCATTTATTGGCATCAACAATGATTTTACCTTCGCCATCAGCATCCAGAACATCATAAGTACAATTTGGAATACAGGCTCCACATCTCATACAGGCTTCGGAAATTATGACTGCCATCGAAGAATCCCTCCTTTCAGATTATCTACAAGCTTCTTGGCAACCTCACGGTTACTGCCTTTCAGTATCTCTCCCCCGCTTCTTTGAGGCGGAGGAAAGATACTCCGTACGGAAGTTGGAGAACCCTTCAGGCCTATTTGTGCCGGATCTGATTGAAAATCACCGATCCCCCAGACCGCAGGACGGTAACGTGCTGCTTTTATCATATCCGGCAACGGCGAATAGCTTATCTCGTTAATGCTTTTTTCTACCGTAATCAGGCATGGAAGGCTGGAACGTACTACTTCAAACCCGCTGTCGATTTTTCTGTGTACTGTGATATGGTTTTTCTCCAAATCCAGGGATTCGATTTTTTCTACGTAAGTCAGCTGAGGAAAGCCCAACCGGCAGGCAATTCCCGGCCCAACCTGAGCAGTGTCTCCGTCTATAGCCTGTTTACCGCATAGCACAAGGTCAACCGGGTCTTTTTCCATTACCTTCTTTATCCCCATGGAAATAATAAAGCTTGTAGCAAGGGTGTCCGAACCTGCAAAGGTTCTGTCCGATAGCAGATACCCCTCGTCCGCTCCCATTTCAATGCACTTTTTTATAACTTCCTGCGCCTGGGGCGGCCCCATAGAAATAACTGAGACCTTCCCTCCGTATTCTTTCCTGAGCCTGACAGCCTCCTCAACCGCATGTGCATCATAAGGGTTGATTATTGCAGAAGCGCTGGACCTATCTAATGTATTTGTTTTTGGGTCCATTTTAACTTCCGTCGTATCTGGCACCTGCTTGACACAAACCATAATATGCATATCATCATCTCCCGTCAGTCGTGATATATGTGACATCAAGTCAACTCGCCATAAAAGGGTATATAAAATAAGACACTAAACAAAGAAGTTTATGCCTTATTTGATTATCCACATTAAAATTATATCTGAAATTATGTTTCCTGCACCCGGGATGTAGCTGCCACGAGACTCAATAAATATATCCGATGTAAAATCTCTTAATTTTTTTACACTCCAGTTATTTCTATGATATAATAATATTTAAAAAGTATCAATTTCACAAGTAGGCACTTTTTTGTTCTATAGTACCTAAAATGATACTGTTATCAGTGAGGTGTCAATAATGATTAAAAAAGCAGGGATGCATGAAGAATGCCATATGAGAAACCAGTGCCTTAAATATGATATCTGTCCGATGACCCTGGTACAGGAGATAGTGTCAGGAAAGTGGAAAATACTGATTTTATGGTACTTAAGCTATCACAGCCTTAGATTCAGTGATCTTAAGAAGAAGCTGCCCGATGTCACACAGAAGATGCTCACCCAGCAATTAAGGAGCCTGGAAGAGGACACACTGATATACAGGCATGTGTATCCTGTCATCCCTCCCAAAGTCGAATATGGTTTGACAGACCTTGGGAAAAAAATAATACCTATACTGAAAATGATGCATCAATTCGGTTCGGATTATTTAGAAGGGGATTCCAATAAAAAATCGTGATGATATTAGGTTGGGAACATCCACTTTGAGGTGGTCCGCAAGTGCAGTAACCAGCATGGACATTCTCCCTGTATCGGTACAGGTGCCGAAGCTGAGCACCGGCGGAATGTTTAGCAGACCGCATACTTCCTTGAGTCCCTTACCTCAGAGCCTACAACCCTGAGGCCTTTAGCTCCTGCTGTTTTTGCCTGTATTTCGGGCTTTCTCGCCTTCAAAAGCGTAGCAACCCCTGCCGGATAAATATTAACACCTCCGGAATATATGTTTCATAAAGAGTTTTTACTTAAATTTCATAAATATGTGTAATATAAAGGAGCGGTTTAAGTTGTATGTGAAGTTCACATATAACTTAAACCGCCCTCTCGTCTTGCTGCACCTTCAAGCAGGATTGTTACATTGCACACTCCTTGGACCTGCATAACACCCTTTCCACAAAAATCCTTGCGATTTCAGGATCAAATTGCGTTCCGGAATTTTTTTGAATTTCATGAATAGCTTCCTTTTCGCTTAACGCTTTTCTGTATGTCCTTTCGCTGGTCATTGCGTCAAAGCTGTCTGCAAGTGCGATGATCCTTGCCGCCAATGGAATCTCTTCACCCTTCAATCCTTTTGGATACCCCGTACCATCCCATTTTTCATGGTGAAGCAATATGCACTCGGCTATTTCCATCATTTCCTGGGTTGAAGTCAATATCCTGTATCCGATGCTGGGATGCTGCTTTATCTGGTCCATTTCCTGGTCTGTAAGCCTTCCGGGCTTGTTAAGAATGCCTTCTTCAATCGCAATTTTCCCAATATCATGAAGAAGGCCGGCAACCTTGATCCTGTTGATCTCAATTTCGGAAAACCCTATTGCATGCCCTATATTCTGGCATATTTCACTAACCCTTTTGGAATGCTGCTCCTCCCTCGGATTCTTCTCATGCAGCGTATTGATGATGGTATTTATCGTATTGCCTCTGGTGGTTTTATTCTCTATGAGCTTATGCTTGTACATGTTGTCTTCGGCACTTTTCAAAACCTTCAGTATGTGCTGGCTGCTTTCTTTCTTGGTGTCCCAGCCAAAAGAAATACTTACAGCTATGGAGTTGATATTCTCCTTTGAATACTGTTCCTTTATCCTTTTGACAATTACTTCAGCTTCACTTGTTTTGGTTCTGGGCAGAAGTATTACAAATTCGTCTCCGCCCCACCTTGCAACCAGATCATCTGCTCTGCAGGCATTCCGGATGGCGCCAGCAGCTTTCCGCAATAGATCATCCCCATAATTATGCCCGAAAGTGTCGTTAATAAGCTTTAATCCGTTAACATCACCCATAATTATTGAAATAGGCAGATTTCTTTCAGTATCCAGCCTCTTGATTTCTTCTTCATAGAATCTCCTGTTGTGGAGTCCGGTCAGGATGTCATAATAGCTCAAATAGAGGATTTCTTCATTCCTTATCATCAGTTTTATTGCATTTGTAACCTTTAATGGCAAGGAAATCTTCATGGTTTCCACACTCAGCGGCTTTGAAAAATAATCATATGCTCCAAGCGACAGTGCCTTTTCTATGGCCTGCTTGTCTTCAGTACCCGTACAGACAATTACCGGGATATCCATTACACTGCAGTCTTCCTTAATGTCTCTTAGCACCTGGTAGCCATCCTTATCCGGCATCATTATGTCCAGAATACACATGCGCACATTGTTTGCCACAAGTTTTTCATTGATGTTCATCCCGCTCTCGGCTTCGAGTACATTGATATTATCCAATTTTTTTTCGAGTATCCTTCTTATGACTTTTCTATCTACCGGCGAGTCATCTATTATCATTATGTTACTTACCGTCATTGATTTTTACTCTCCCCTCGGTTTTTTATCAGGTTTCCCAGCATTTCCTCCATCACCCGGATCATTTCACCAAGTGCTTCAATCCTGGAAGCCATTATTGCCTCTTCAGCCAGCAAAGCCTGCTTCGATATGCCATTGACCTTCACGTTTCCGGAAGAACCCTTTAGCTGGTGCAGAAGAGCTGCAACCTCCTCAAGGTTGTTTTCCGAAAACCGCCTTTTAATATTTTCTACCAGGTTCACAGCGTAACTGCAAAAATCATTAAGCAATTCCTCGCTGGTACTCCTGTCAAAGCCCGATGCTTCCATAAGGGATAAAACCGCCTCTTCAAAAGCATTTCCACTCTCCGCCTGCATTTTCCCGTTCCTTTTATCATTTCTGACGGTATTTTTAACTTCCTCTTTGCTTAAATACTTCCGGATCATTTCCAAAGCCTGATTGAGTGCAATAGGCTTGCTGATATAATCATCCATATCAGCTCCGAGACACTTCTCCCTGTCACCGCTCATCGCATATGCAGTCATTGCTACGATTGGGGTGCGGGTACCGGTTGTTTTTTCTTTTCTCCGGATCTCGGCAGTTGCCGAATATCCATCCAGCTGCGGCATATTTATATCCATCAGAACTATGTCAGGCCTCTTTCTGCCATATATCGCAACAGCTTCCTTGCCATTTTCCACGGCAATAACCTCGTATCCGTTTTTCTTCAAAAATATTGTCAGCATATTTCTGCTTACCAGATCGTCTTCAGCAAGCAGAACTTTCTTCAAAGCTGTGTTATTATTCTCCATTACCACATCAAAAGCAATATTGTTTTCCGTTTTAATCACGTCCTTTTTCTGGAGTCCGAACACTGCAGTAAAAGAAAAAGTACTCCCTTCACCTTCTTTACTCCTGACACTTATCTCTCCGTCCATCATCTCGATCAAATTCTTGGAAATCGCAAGCCCAAGGCCTGTCCCTCCAAATTGTCTGGTATTTGATCCGTCAATCTGGCTGAACCTTTTAAACAATTTGTCCAGCTTGTCTTCCGAAATTCCTATCCCGGTATCTGTAACGGCAAATTTCAGTTTGACTCTGTTGCCGTATTTCCCTTCGATATTTACAATTATCGCTATTTCACCCCAGGGCGTAAATTTAATTCCATTTCCTACAAGGTTGGAAAGCACCTGTCTTAGCCTGACCGGATCACCTATCAGTCTTTTTGGCACTTTTTCGTCAACATTGAGTTTCATTTTCAGGCCCTTTTGTCTTGCGCCAATCTCAAAAAGACCAATAACTTCATCGAGAGTATTTTGAAGATCAAAGGGCTCTTTTTCCAGATTCAGTTTGCCTGCCTCTATTTTGGAATAGTCAAGGATGTCGTTAACTACTGTCAGGAGAGCACTTGTTGAAGACTTGACTATATTGAGGTACTCTTTCTGTTCATTTGTCAAATCTGTCTGCAACGCCAGGTCAGTCATGCCTATGATTCCGTTCATAGGTGTCCTGATTTCATGGCTCATATTTGCAAGGAACTGGCTCTTTGCATTATTTGCCGCTTCAGCGTCATTTTTCGCCCTCTCCAGTTCCTCTTCAAAAAGCTTGCGCTCAGTTACGTCCATTGCAGCAGCCATTGCTATTTTACGTCCGTCAAAAAGCTTACCTATATAGGCTGCATTAATCTGCCAGATCCTCATCCCTTTGTCCTTTGTCATGACTCGTAATTCTCTTTCCATCTGAGGACTAAGAGGGTTAAAGGTCCCGATTATTTCTTTCTCCATTTCATATCTTTCTTCTCCATAAGCCTTTTCTGTCCAGATAGAAATTGTCGGAATCTCCTCACGTGTATAGCCGGTTATTTCAGTCCATACCCTGCTGACTCTCAATACTTCACCGTCTTCAGCCCTGAGCATTATGGGTATGGGTGCATTGTCAAGGGCGTTCCGGAATTGGCTTTCACTTTCCTTTAATACCTCTTCTGCCTTCAACCGGTCAGAAATCTCTTCTTCGAGGGATGCATTCATTTCCTGAAGTTGAGCTGTCCTCTCCGCCACTTTTCTTTCAAGGTCGTCATTCAGTTTTTTAATTTCTTCTTCTATTTTCTGGCGTTCAGCGATTTCTTCCTCAAGTATCGCATTTGTTTCCTCAAGCTGGCTTGTCCTTTCCAGAACCTTTGCTTCAAGCCGGGAGTTTAAAACCTGGATCCTGTTTTCCCTTTCCTTCACGTTCTCCTTCATTATATCGAAATAATCGGACAGCTCTACAAATTCCTTATAGCCTTCATATCTGTAATCCTTGCTGTAATCACCCCGGGAAACCAGCTTGGTTTTATCGATCAGGCTGTTTAAAGCTTTTGATATAGTTTGTATGCTTACGACAGAAACAATGGAGCTGATAACCAGAAACAATAAAAATCCGGTGTATAGAATATTTCTCAACTTCTTGATATGTTCAAACACCTTGTCGTATTTCATGGCTATAACGGAGTACCAGCCAGTGGATTCTATTTTACTGGAATATAAATAATACCTTCCATTATTTTCAACTTCTGTAAATAGTTTATTTTGCTCAATACCTTTTTTTATTTCGTCAAAATATTTGAAGCGTCTCCTTTGGTCCACATTTTCACTGTTGCTGTCAATTAAATAGATACCCGTTCCGTCAAGGATTGAAACGTACTCCACATCTTCCGGCGCAACCCCGTCAGTTATTTTTTTCACCTTGGTGAGATTCAAATCGCCCGCCAGAACATATCCATTTATATAAAATGAAATGGTTACAGTCGGCCTCTGCGTGTGCGCCGATATGAATACCCTGGACCACACGGGTTTACCCGACCTGTCTGCCTTGATAAAAAATTCTTCATACGACTTGCTGCTTCCTATGCAATCCTGGTCATACGGAGCGACATTTTTTACAATGCCCTGGCTGTCAACAATCTGAATTGTATCAAAATAAGGATATAAATTGACTATGCTCCCCAGGTATCTGTTTATATCAGCGTCATCAGCGTCAAGCTTGCCGGATAAGCTTTTTTTTACCTGGTCCATCATGCTTACCGGATTTTGTATGAAGCTGTAAACCTGATTATTGATGTTATTTTGAATGATTCTGTTATCACGCAGTACATCTTCATTAATTCTCTGAGTTAATTCGGAAAAGGCAAAGTATCCTAAAAATAAAATAGGCAAAATAAACACAAGAGTACTATTTAATAGCATTTGAGTCTTTAAGCTGTAGTTTCTCTTCATACTATCAATCGACCTTCCTCAGTTCTCCGTTTTCAAATCTGAAAATCATATATTTTCTTATGTTGTCTCCGAATTCATTGATCTGATAATTTCCCTGCAGACCTTTGAAATCCTTTATTTTGATGATATTCGCCTTCAAAGTAGACGGTTTCAGGTCAGTTCCCATCTTCATGGCCTGGAACAGCGCGTTTGCAGCTTCATAGGAATAAATACTTGAATATGTAGGATTCTCTTCATATCTACCGTAAAAGTTCTCCTTAAACCTCACGAAGTCTTCACTTCTGTCGTTTAAATCAACAGCACCCACTATATACATGCCTTCAATGGCAGTTCCGCCTTCCCTTTTCAAATCGTAAGTGTTTGCACGCAAGGGCGCATAGATCTGTATTCCGCATCCGATTTTCCTCAGCTGTTGGGTTATTCTTGCATTATCGGAAGAGTCCGCAATGATTAATACCGCGTCTGCATTTGATTCCGCAATATCCCTGGCCATAGCCTGTCTGTCAAAATTGAGACTAGGTGAAAAGGTTTTTGTCATAACTACTTTACCATTATTATTCTCAAGCAGTTTTATGAAATTTGTATAAAGTGCATCGTTAAATCCCCTGTTTTCCAGGTCGTATATTATTGCGAATTTCCTGTTTTGATTTTTTCTTGCCATATTCGATAATACTACCGCCTCTTCTTTGGTTGTCGCTATAAACCGTATGAAGTTATCGTCCAGATCCGACAATGTATCCGCACTCACAGTCGGGGCCAGGAACAATATATCCTTGTCTTTAAGGTAATCCATTGAACTTACTATCATTCCGCTGTTATACGGTCCAATCACAACCGGGATTTTTTCTTTGATGAATTCCTTGTAAGCATTAAATGCTACAATAGGGTCATGTTTCACATCCTTTACCACCAGCTCGACTTTTCTTCCATTCAACCCGCCTGCCTTGTTGAATTCGTCAACTGCCAGCTCTACACCTCTCCTTCCTGAAACCGTCAGGTCGGAATTTGCACCTGACATTGTGCCGACAACGCCTATTTTTATTGGCTCAATATTGCCTTTACAGCTTGTCATTCCTGAGAAAATACATATGTACAGCAAAAAAAGTACAATTGATTTGACATTTTTGAAATTCATGTCGAATCTCCTTGCCTATATTAGATAATCCGAAGAAATTATGTCATATTTGATTAGTTCTAGTAATATTTTACCTTGATTTAATCATTCAAAACAAAATTAATGAATTGATATGAAAACAGTTTCTTTAGACCCACCTGGAACAAACTCGCATATGTAAAAATGCAAAAAGGCCTGCGTATCACAGGCCATGAATTTATTCTCATGCGCGGATCAGCCGCATTTATAGATATCTGAAAACTCAACCCTTATTGTCTCGGTTTTGTCATCGAATTTATTGATTAAAACCATATTGTCACAAGCGCCATCAATTGCCTTATCCGGAAACTCAACTATGAATTCGCTTCCTTTTTCCGGCTCACTGATAACTTCGATCCTTCCCTCATGCATCTCAACAAGAGCCTTGACAAGGGAAAGTCCTATTCCGCTTCCCTTCTTGCTTCTGGCGAAGGATTTATCCACCTGTATGAACCTTCCAAAAATAGATTCCTGCTTATCCTGCGGGATGCCGATTCCTGAATCTTTTACAGAAACAGCCATATTCCCGTTCTTCTCAAACAGTCTTACGGCAATGTGTCCTCCAGGGCCGGTAAACTTGATGGCATTGGAAAGAAGGTTCAATATTATCCTTTCTATCATATCCGGATCGCAGGCAATAAATTTTTCCACAATTTCTGTTTCAAAAGAAATTCCAAGACCGTTTGCCTCGGCGTACTGGCTCACTGAAGAGGTAATATCCTCCACAATTTTTACAATATCATTTTCGCTAAGGTTGAGTTTAAAATATCCTGCATCTATCTTGGTGATGTCAATCAGGTTGTTGATCAATCTTATCAACCTGTAGCAATTTTGTCTCATTGTAGTGATGTATTGATTTACTTTGTCTTTATTATCCTTCTCCCAACCTTTGTTAATATATAAATCAAACATTTGTATTATACTGAATATCATGTTTAGAGGAGTCCTGAGCTCGTGCGAGATATTTGCAAAGAATTCGGATCTCAGCCGGTCGTACTCCACAGCTTCATCCAGCTGCTTTTTTTTCTCCTGGTACTCCAGTTCCGCCTTATACATCTGGATCTTCATCTCGTGGCGGGCATTCATCTCATAAAGCAGCTGCTCATTTGCCTTCATAAGCTCCTCTGTTCTCTTTTGCACTGCCTCTTCCAGCATTTTTCTGGCATTTTCAAGGTAAGCCGAGTTTTCGGTCATCAGCTTTTTATTCATAAAATCCTTAATAAATGAGGCATGCGATACCTTGGAAATCATGAGGCTGATAATTATTAGAATTGCACCGTTTATGACACAGCTTTCCTTTTCTGCATAGCCTACCTGGGACGATAGTACTCCTGCGACCAATATGACAT
>Ga0129298_10000495_pt1 | contig 15584 bp, 9 predicted proteins | sample I19B2metaG_FD_94707 | JGI IMG/M metagenome (GOLD analysis project Ga0129298, IMG submission 94707) | Lake sediment bacterial and archeal communities from Gulf of Boni, Indonesia to study Microbial Dark Matter (Phase II) - ​I19B2 metaG | ecosystem: Environmental > Aquatic > Freshwater > Lake >... | reverse complement strand
TGGCGCTTCTATCAATGCTACCTCAGGCGTTTTTACTTGGACTCCAACTGAGGCTCAAGGTCCAGGAGTTTATACGGTTAGAATTATTGTTTCAGACGGTAGCCTAGAGGACTATGAAGATGTCGAAGTGACTGTTTACGAAGTGAATGTGGCTCCAGTGTTAGACCCCATCGGCGCCAAGTCCATTAATGAATTGGAACTGCTCACGTTCACCGCCACTGCTTCTGACCCCGACATTCCTCCTCAGACTTTGACCTTCTCTTTGGGTGCGGGCGCCCCTGCAGGCGCTTCTATTAATCCTGCCACTGGCGTTTTTACTTGGACTCCAACCGAGGCTCAGGGTCCGGGTAGTTATCCAATAAACATAACTGTCTCAGACGGCTCGCTTGAAGACTTTGAGGTCATAACAGTAACAGTGTACGAGGTTAATTTAGCTCCAGTTCTTGATCCGATTGGCGCAAAATTAGTAGATGAAGAAACCCTGCTCACGTTCAATGCCACAGCATCCGACCCTGATATTCCTCCTCAGACCTTAACGTTCTCGCTTGGTCTAGGCGCTCCCGAAGGCGCGTCTATTAATGCCACAACTGGCGTGTTCACTTGGACTCCTACAGAAGCCCAAGGTCCAGGAATCTATACCATCCGAATTGTCGTTTCGGACGGCAGCCTAGAAGACTATGAGGACATTTCTGTGACCGTTAATGAGGTGAATTTAGCTCCAGTGCTAGACCCTATTGGTGTTAAATCTGTTGACGAGTTAACCCTACTGACCTTCACTGCTACCGCGTCTGATCCTGACATTCCGCCGCAGACCTTAACCTTTTCTTTGGGTGCCGGTGCTCCATCTGGAGCTTCTATCACAGCGGAGGGAGTTTTTACTTGGACTCCCACTGAAGCTCAAGGTCCGGGCGTCTACACGATAAGAGTAATCGTTTCAGACGGTAGCTTAGAAGACTATGAAGATGTTTCTGTCACAGTAAACGAAGTGAATGTAGCCCCAGTGTTAGACCCCATCGGCGCTAAATCTGTCAATGAATTAGAGTTACTCACATTCATTGCCACAGCGACAGACTCCGACGTTCCTGCTCAGACTTTAACCTTCTCGCTTGATCCAAGCGCTCCTGCAGGTGCTTCTATTACTAGCGATGGAAACTTTACATGGACTCCAACCGAGGCTCAAGGTCCAGGAGTCTACACCATTCGAGTAATTGTGTCTGACGGCTTCCTCACAGACTATGAAGACATCGAAGTTACGGTAAACGAAGTTAATTTAGCTCCTGTGTTAGACCCGATAGGTGCCAAGTCCGTTGACGAACTAGAACTGCTTACCTTTACAGCTACGGCTTCAGATCCAGATTTGCCTCCACAAACCCTGACCTTCTCGCTTGGTCTAGGCGCTCCCGAAGGCGCGTCTATTAATGCCACATCTGGCGTTTTCACATGGACCCCAACGGAGGCACAGGGTCCGGGAGTCTATACCATAAGGATTATAGTCTCTGACGGTAGTCTCACTGACTACGAGGACATAACTGTAACCGTTAACGAAGTAAACTCTGCCCCAGTGCTTGACCCGATTGGTCCGAAATCTGTCGATGAATTAGTGCTACTCACTTTCACCGCCACGGCTTCTGACCCAGATATACCGCCGCAGACTCTAACGTTCTCTCTAGGGGCTGGCGCTCCTGCAGGTGCTTCTATTACTAGTGATGGCAACTTCACTTGGACTCCCTCTGAGGCTCAAGGTCCAGGCGTTTATATTATAAGAGTCGTTGTCTCTGACGGCTCACTTGAAGATTATGAAGATATTAGCGTGACTGTCAACGAGGTGAATTTAGCCCCCGTACTCGACCCCATCGGTAGCAAAACCATCGATGAACTAACCCTATTAACTTTCACCGCTACAGCTTCAGACCCTGACCTACCAGCTCAGACTTTAACGTTCTCGCTTGGTGCTGGTGCTCCATCTGGCGCTTCTATTACTAGTGATGGCAACTTCACCTGGACTCCAACAGAAGCCCAAGGTCCAGGCCTATACCCCATAAGGATTATTGTTTCTGATGGCAGTCTAGAAGATTATGAAGACATCGGTGTAACAGTTAATGAAGTTAACTCCGCCCCAGTACTCGATCCAATCGGCGCCAAATCTGTCAATGAATTGGAGCTGCTTAACTTTACAGCTACAGCGAATGACCCAGACATTCCACCCCAAACTTTAACCTTCTCGCTAGGCGTGGGTGCTCCTGCAGGTGCTTCTATTAATGCGACTACTGGCGTTTTTACTTGGACTCCAACCGAGGCGCAGGGTCCAGGAGTTTATACGGTTAGAATTATTGTGTCAGACGGTAGCCTTGAAGACTATGAAGATGTCGAGGTGACTGTTTACGAGGTGAATGTGGCTCCAGTGTTAGATCCCATCGGTGCCAAGTCCATTAATGAACTAGAATTGCTTACATTCACTGCTACTGCGTCTGATTCTGACATACCCGCACAAACTCTAACATTCTCGTTAGGTGCTGGTGCTCCATCAGGCGCCTCTATCAATGCCAGTACTGGCGTTTTTACTTGGACTCCCACTGAAGCTCAGGGTCCAGGAATCTACACCGTTAGGGTTATTGTGTCCGACGGCTCGCTTGAAGACTACGAAGATGTCAGTGTAACCGTCAACGAGGTAAACTCAGCCCCAGTACTCGACCCTATTGGCTCGAAATCAATAAATGAATTGGATTTGCTAGCCTTTACTGCTACGGCTTCAGATCCAGATTTGCCTCCACAAACCTTGACGTTCTCGCTTGGTCCTGGCGCTCCTGCTGGCGCTTCTATTACTAGTGACGGAAATTTCACATGGACACCGACCGAGGCTCAGGGTCCAGGCGTATATACAATCAGAATAATCGTTTCAGACGGCTTCCTCACAGACTATGAAGACATCGAAGTTACAGTAGACGAAGTTAATTTAGCCCCAGTGTTAGATCCGATAGGCGCCAAATCCGTCAACGAACTAGAACTGCTAACTTTCACCGCTACCGCTTCAGATCCCGACTTGCCTCCGCAAACTCTAACCTTCTCGCTTGGCGCTGGTGCTCCATCGGGTGCTTCTATTACTAGTGATGGCAACTTTACCTGGACTCCAACAGAAGCTCAAGGTCCAGGAGTTTACATCATTAGGGTAATTGTTTCTGATGGTTCTCTTGAAGACTTTGAAGATGTCTCTGTCACAGTCAACGAAGTGAATTTAGCACCAGTACTCGACTCAATTGGTCCCAAGTCAGTCAATGAATTGGAGTTGCTTGCCTTTATCGCTACGGCTTCTGATGCTGATCTTCCTCCTCAGACTCTGACGTTTTCGCTTGGTGTGGGTGCTCCTGCTGGCGCTTCTATTACTAGTGATGGCAACTTTACTTGGACTCCAACTGAAGAGCAAGGTCCAGGCATTTACACGATTAGAGTAATTGTTTCTGACGGCTCGCTTGAAGACTACGAAGACGTTGAGGTTACAGTAGACGAAGTTAATTTAGCCCCAGTGTTAGACGCTATTGGTTCAAAGTCAATTAATGAAGGAGAGCTACTGGCTTTCAAGGCTAATGCCTCAGACACAGATATTCCGCCTCAAGCCTTAACCTTCTCGTTAGGTGGTGGTGCTCCTGCTGGCGCTTCCATCACTGGAGATGGAAATTTCACATGGACACCAACTGAAGCTCAGGGTCCAGGCAGTTACCCAATAAGAATAATAGTTTCAGATGGTAGTCTTACCGACTTCGAGGACATCACCGTAACGGTCAACGAAGTCAATCTGGCTCCAGTGCTTGACCCTATAGGTTCTAAGACCGTAGACGAACTTACTCTGTTGACTTTCACAGCAAACGCTTCAGATTCTGACATTCCTCCTCAGACATTGACGTTCTCGCTTGGTGCTGGTGCTCCAGAGGGTGCGTCAATTAATGCTACTACTGGCGTTTTCACTTGGACTCCGTCTGAGGCTCAAGGTCCAGGTCTCTACACTATTAGGATTATTGTTTCTGACGGCTTGCTTGAAGACTATGAAGACATTGAGGTAACGGTTAACGAGGTGACAGAGGCAAACGATGTGGCTGTGCTCAGCGTAGTGCCTTCCAACACCACAGCGTATCCAACATGGGTAGTTCCGCTCAACATTACAGTGGTTGTTGAGAACCAGGGACCGACCACCGTAACCTTCAATGTCACCGCATACTATGACAGCAACCCGATTGGAACAAAAACTGTCACAGACTTGGCACCTGGCGTCCAGGCAACACTAGTATTCCAGTGGAACCTCACAGGCGTGCCCCCATCAGCCGTAAGCCATGCATACGTGCCGTACACGATCAAGGCAGAAGCCGAAATCCTTCCAGGCGAAACCGACACCGCCGATAACAGCCTCACCGACGGCACCGTATTAGTGAAGCTTCCAGGCGACGCCAACGGAGATGGCACAGTAAACGCAATAGACTTCGGCATACTGGGATATGCTTGGTTCTCGAAGCCTGGGGATCCAAACTGGGACTCACGAGTAGACTTCAACGGAGACAACATCATAAACGCAGTTGACTTCGGCATCCTCGGAAAATACTGGTTCCAAAGCATATAAACCAGAAAAAGCATTCAAACACCCATATACAGCAAGATAGGTCCTTGGGATTTCATTCCCACTCTTCTTTCCTTCTATTTTTATTCACGCAACCAAAATCTTCCATAAAAGGGACTTTTAAATTAATTCGAGCGAAGTAAAATAATAGAAAAGAATAAGAAAGACAGAAAACATGTAAACAAACAGAGTTCAAAGTGTAATGTGCATCTGCAAATTAGGGAGTGAACGAATGAAAGGAAAATTCCAACTTTGCGTGTTGTTTGTTCTCATTATTTTCTTCGGCATAACTGCTACTATCCCGCTAGGTGCAAACACACCAGAAGAAGTAACAAGACTTTATGTAGACCCAACTGTTATAATAGATCAGGCTCTGACCCCTGATAGCACTTTCAGTATTAACATCACAGTCGCTAACGTCACCAAGCTTTGGTCATTCCAGTTCTACATCGGATGGGATCCATCCATGCTTGATTACACCACAATCACAAACGAAGCAGAGTTCCTCAAATATGGAGACCCTGAACACCCTAACCAAAAGGTAACGGGCGCCACCTACAAAAATCAAACAGGAGGCTATCTCATTTTCGGCTGGAGTCTCTACGGTAAAATATACGAAGACACATGGCCAGTTAGTGGTACCGGAACCTTAGCCACCATAACCTTCCGCGTGCAAAAAACAGGAAACACCACTCTTGACATCTACGGAGACGACCTAATAAGACCTGGCACAGGAGTCCCTCCACCCCCAGAAGCCATTCCACACGTTACAGAAGATGGCTTTTTCATGAACACAGAAAAAATTGACGTGATCAACGTAGTTGAGGTATTGGGCAATAACTACACAATAATTATAACCACTAACTCCAGTATTTCTCCAACGACCTTCCAATATAATACAACCCTAACAAAAATATGGTTCAACGCCATTGGTCCAGTTGGCAAGACAGGCTTCTGCAACGTCTCAATTCCAAACAACTTTATGTGGTGTGACACCAAACATAACTGGACAGTCTTAGTAAACGGTGAACCCGTAACATACGAACCAAAAGAATACACGGGGGACACCTATCTATATTTCACCTACACTACCAGCACTAACACAATTGAAATAATTAGCCAATACATGGTCCCAGAGTTCCCACCCACGCTATTAATACTGATACTCATCTTCGCCACGCTAGTTCCAGTCTTCCTGAGGAAAAACGCCCGATTGAAAAGGCATAGTGAACACGTTATTGTGAAGTGAAAGGGGATTATTCCGAGGCCCGCATAAATATGTAGACCGTTGCAAAGAACCCCTCTAACCCCCTTTTTATTCTATTTCTAAACAATCTCGCCCTTTCATTCGGCAAAAGAAAAGTTCAAATACTCAAGCAATAATATCAAAAGGTTCTGGGTGGAAAAATGAACGCAAAACCCACATTGCTAATAGCGATTGTCATGCTCTCGTTTGTTGGCGCATTTGCCCAAAGATTATGCACAGTTTCCTTGGCTTCTCCAACCCCGGAGATGCCAGTCATTTACGTTGATCCTCCATCAGTCACAGCGATGCCAGGCCAGAACTTCACTCTTAACCTAAATATAGCCAACGTCACAGGGCTTTGGCTTTGGGATTGTTATATGAATTTTGATCCAGAGTTGTTGTATGTTAATTCGACCATGATAAAAGAGGGGCCCTTCCTCAGTGACGTAGGTGGTACGACCTTCTCCACGTATATAGGTCCATACTATATTAAGGCTGGATGTGTCTTTTCAGGACCTGACACGGTCGATGGCAACGGAACCCTGGCATACATCACTTTCAGAGTCATAAAGAAAGGCGTCAGCAACTTCCTTCTCCATGACTCAATATTGCAGGATCCTGACTTTAACCCGATCAATCACACCACGAAAGATAGTAAGTTTAGTTGTGTAGACGATGTCGCTATCACAAGCGTAATAGCCTATCCAACCGAAGCGAGAGTCGGCGAATCCGTATTTGTCAACGTTACAGCCAAGAACTTAGGCAATTTAACGGAAACTTTCAACGTCACCGCTTATTACAACAACGTTACAATCATCGGAACTCAAACTGTCTCAAACCTGACTTCAAGCACCTCCGCAACATTGACCTTCGAATGGAATACTACCGGCGTTGCGGCAGGTGTTTACGTGATATCAGCCAACACAAGTGCGATACCAGATGAAATCAACATAACCGACAACACATTAACTGACGGTCAAGTCACTCTTACTACCGCACCTAGAGCCTCTTTTACATTCTCACCAGCAACCCCACTTCCAGGTGAGACCATAACCTTTAACGCTTCAGCCAGCTATGACCTTAGCGGTCATATTGTCAGCTATGTTTGGGACTTTGGTGATGGCAACTCTAGCTGGATTGAAAGCGACCCAATTGCACATCACATCTACGTCTCATTCGGGAGCTATTTAGTAAACCTAACAGTCACAGACAACGACAACCTCACAGACTGGGTCACACACACGGTGGCCGTTTACATTCATGACGTAGCCATAATCAGTGTCACACCATACCCAACGGAAGTGACAGTTGGACAAGTTGTCAACGTCTCAGTTGTAGCCGAAAACCAAGGAACTACAACTGACACCTTCGATGTTAGTGTCTACCGAGACGACACCCTTATCGAAACAAAAACCGTAAGCAACCTAGCTCTAGGCACAAACACAACTTTATACTTCCTCTGGAACACAACTGGGGTCACTCTTGGCAACTATACCATAAAGGCAGTAGCCACCACAGTTCCAGGAGAAACAGACACCACAGACAACACAAAGATTGACGGTACAGTAACGGTTATGAAGGCTCCAGTGGCAAGCTTCGCCGTCACGCCAGAGTCGCCAGTCGTAGGCGAAGCAGCTACCTTCGATGCTTCGTCTTCTACTCCAAACGGCGGCACCATTGTCAGCTATGTTTGGGACTTTGGTGATGGCAACTCTAGCTGGATTGAAAGCGACCCAATAGCAGTTCACGTCTACGCCACGTTTGGAAACCTCACCATAACCTTAAACATCACAGACAGCGAAAGGCTCTGGGATACTGAGTCCAAAATCGTAACTGTTAGAAAGCATCCAGTAGCTAACTTCACTTTCACTCCATCCTTCCCCGTAACGGGCGAAAATATGACCTTTAACGCCACAGCTTCCCAACCGAATGGAGGCAATATCGCTAATTATACTTGGGACTTCGGTGATGGCAGCAACACCACAACGGTAGCCGATCCGATCATAACGCATGTTTATACATCATCTGGAAGCTTTAACGCAACTTTAACCATCCAAGATAGCGAAGGTTTGATTGACATCGTGACAACTGTTGTCACAGTTCAAGAGGCATTTCCCTCGGATATTCTCCAATATGGAGTAACTGCAATGGTGATTGTAATCATCGTGGCGATAATAGTAGTCCGTGTAAAAACTAGGAAGTCCAAATCATCATCTGAATGAAGACTCTGATAAAAGTCATAGTCTGCTAGTTTTTCCTCAAATTTGATGAGAATATTCTAGGCGTAAATAGAGCCTGCCCCCCAATAGAAGATTATTACATGAGACTCTTCTATCCGCTTCTATGCTTATTGAGAATTCAGAATATGGATTATCATGGCAAAAATTTAAAATATTGATACAATATACATAGAGGCTCTGGTGGAAAAATAAATGAAAGGAAAAACTCTACTCTTAACGCTTTTACTCACGATGCTCATTGTCAGTGTGACAACTCTGAAAACATCTAGGGTTAAGAGTTCACCCGCACCGATATCTTCGTTCTCTGTGGAACCTTCCATTATCTCGTGGGTGCCAGATGGACACAAAATTAATGATACTTTTACTGTTGACATCATGGCCAGTGATTGTGTAGACCTCTACACTTGGCAAGTAGCCATAAAATGGAACCCATCTGTCTTGGACTATGTCAGCTTCGAATGGGGAACAAGCTTCAGAACATTGGTGAGTGATAGCCTAAGGATTGCTGGAACAGTAAACCATGCTACTGGAGAAACCACGTCAGCATGGTCAGAAACATCAATCACAGGTAACTCTGCTACTGTAGCATCCATAAAGCTGATGAACATCACTTTTAAAGCTGTAGGTCTTGGAACTTCCAACATCACCATAATGGAAAACCCCCTCTTCACTCTGGTTATGGATGGCAGCTTGGTAGCATATTATTGGCCCGAATTTGCCCTGAATCATGGTAGCTTTTCGTTCATGTCTGCTATTTCTAAAGTTTTCGTGGATCCTTCTACGATAACAGCCGACCCAGGTGAAAACATCACTGTCAACATTAAAGTCTCCGATGTTACAGGTCTCAACCTTTGGGAAATCAAGTTTAGATGGGATACCAACGTGCTAGCGTATCCACCTACTGTCACCGAGGGGCCCTTCCTAAACAATACAGGACCAGGACTTACAAAAATGGTCGTTTATACAACTCTAATATTTCAATATGTACAGGTTGGAGTTTACCTCACACAACCTTTAGAGGCTAACGGAAGCGGAACTCTAGTCTCTCTTAAGTTTCTGGTCAAAGACTCTGGAAACTGCACACTAGACCTTTTTGAAACACACCTTTACGACCTTGACATAAACGAGATTTCCCACTCAGAAACCGACGGATACTTCTACACCACAAAGCCATTTGCAACCTTCACTTGGACGCCGACCTACCCAGAATTAAACACAACCGTAACCTTCAATGCCTCGGGCTGCTATGATCCAGACGGCGGAAGCATTACCAAATACATATGGGACTTTGGGGATAATACATCCATCGTCGAAGAAACTGATCCAATTACAACACATAACTTCACAGCCTATGGTTATGACCCATACATGGTGGGCCTCACCGTCATCGACGACGAAGGCAACAACAAATCTATTACAAATCCACTTAAATTCTGGCGTGACATCGCTATGTCAGACATCTGGCCAACATTTGACGCTGAAAACTTAGAAACAGTTGACAAAGTATTTACACGTGGTGCAGTAGACGTCTATGACATTCCAGAGCTTCATATAATTGCCACTGCCACAAACTTGGGCACTCATGCAGAAACCACTAAGTACTACATCTACATTGATCGTGACACTTCAGTTATTGGCGACGAATACACTGCCCTCTGGTGGGGAACCGACCCATACGCCGAGATAAAGATAGGTATTGGCGCAGCCTCAGGATGGAACCTATGGTTTATGTGGTCGTTGATTGACGCGGAAGGAAACTACGTCCCTCCGGGCAACTACCTAATCACGGCTGTAACAGAAGTATTTCCAGACGAATGTTACACAGCCAACAACAACATGACTTATGCCATCACTATCCTTCCAGGAGGCGCAAACATCTCTCTAACGCCAACCACAGGGTTTGCAAGCACTACCATAATGGGTTGGGGATTCGTGCCGAACTCTTTAATAACAGTCACATGGGACGGAACAACAATACCAACTGTCCCAAGTCCTCTAACTGCTGATTCCTACGGAAACTTCACCGCCATAATCAGCGTACTGACTCAAACCGAACCTGGCCTACACAACGTTACAGTAATCGACGAGTACGGAGACAATGCAACAGCAACATTCACCGTAATTAACATGACGGGTCCAACGGGACCAGCGGGACCAGCAGGTCCGGCGGGTGCAAATGGTACAGCGGGTCCGGCGGGACCAACAGGTCCGGCGGGTCCGGCGGGTGCAAATGGTACAGCGGGTCCGGCGGGACCAACAGGTCCGGCGGGTCCGGCGGGTGCAAATGGTACTGCAGGTGCTCAGGGACCGCAAGGACCAGCGGGCGAACCAGGACAACCAGCGCCAACAGAAATAATGTGGGGATCACTCGGCATAGCCGTCATCGCAATCTTAGTCGCAGTCTACGCCGTAGTAAGGAAAAAACCTTAACTAAACTACTTTCCCTTTTTTTAAACTTTTCTCGTATCGTTTGGTTAATTGTGAGGATGAGAGAAAATGGTGCGTGATCTATTCGTGTAATTCGCTTCTCAGCTTTTCATATCGTTTAGAAGCAATGAAATAAAGCTGGTTCCGCAAGGAATCTCCAGCGGGGTTTAGACTCTGTAGATTTCTAATCTCCTCTGCTAGGTCTCTATCTTCCAAAGTTTGAGATGCCCATTTTTCAAAGTCCCCTCGATACAGATGAAATTCCAATGATTTGACGTTCACTTCCTTAACTTTCCTCACAAACTCTTCTAGAGATGTGGCATTCTCACCCGTGTAATTCCCAATAGAGGTGAAAAAATAAAATGCATTCTCCCTCGGAACAGTTCTAAGAATTCTAGAAGCGAGAGTTGCCATCAATAAGTAACCTCCTCAAGCCCTATGTGATAGCACTTCATTATAAATAATCTTCGCTTGATGTGGCATTTTAACATCTTCATTATTTTTCGATAACATTTTCAATATTTTTCGACTGAAAATCCCTGTTCTTTGTATTTTTTTGTAATGATAGAAGTTCGAATCCTCAACACTCCTGGAAGGGGTGCAACCGACTGGGCGATGAATGAGTGAAGCCTTTCCTGATCTTCAGCAACCACCTTGGCAATTATTAATAATTCCTCAGAAAGTGATGTTGAAACTTCTAAGACTTTTTCGAACTGTGATAGTCTCATTGCCACGTTGTCGCTTTCTTTTGGGTCTGTGAACACCGTCATAAGTGCGGCGATCTGTTTCATTCCAACCTTTTCTAGGTCCAGTAGAGTCGTGTATTTTCTAATGATGCCCTGTTCTTCCATCCTTTTGATGCGGTCGTAAACGGTTGAGTGTGCCACGCCCAGTTGACCTCCGATCTCGGTGTAAGTTTGCTTAGCATTTTTTTGAAGAGCATGGAGAATTTTCAAGTCTAAATCATCTAAGACTATCGCTTGGTTTTTCATTTTCAATTTTCTCAAACCTTACGGACCTAGCAGTTTGTCGTTATGTCAATTTATTTTTTGCTGTCGGAAAAATGTAGAAATTTTTGAGGTTTTTCGTCAATTTTACCAAATCTGATACCGTCAACGGGCTAGAAGAATTTTCCCACCCCAAACAGCAATTAATGAAAACTATTTTATCACTTGCTATCATAGTGGTGAAACCCAACAGAACCCGAAGCAACGCCTCCTTCAAAATCAGAAGGCGAAGACAACGGTTTCCTTCGGCAGATGATGATGAAAACGAAAATTTCTCAACGTTATCATACAAGAGAGACCCCTCCAAACCAGATAATAGAACCTAAACTCGGAAACTTGTGGAGAAAAATCTTTTTTTTACACAATTTTTCGGTAAATGGCATTTTTGGTGACATTTTTTCAATAATTCTGTTAATTAATTTTAAATCTGAGGAAATAGAACAAACTTCTATAACAATTAGTGATGCCCTAATGACAGTTGCTCTAAGCATCCCTAAAGTTTGGGAACTTATCAATTGGTTTAAGGAGCGTTGCCAGCTAAAGGGCTGGAAAACTTCTGAACATGAAGACTGGGTTAAGACGGGCAAAGAATATCACAACTTCCTCTGGATTCGAACAGTTCATCCCTCAACATTCGAAAAAGTCGCATTAAACCCAAAATGTGCCGTTCGAGAAGGCACATCGTATCGCGTAATAGATGTCTCTTATACTGCTTGGATTTTTTCGCAGTCTCCACCCAAAAACCTCATAGAGGCGGTCGTGAATGATGCTGAGCTTTGCAAAAAAACCGCAATGTACGACCTCAGTTGCGCCTACGCGGGTAAGCCACTCTGCCTGAAATGGAACGAAACCGACAGAGGTCTTTAAAGAGTTTGAAAAATTCTTGGAAGAGAAATGGGGAGTTAAGTTTAGACCAGCCCACTCGTCGAGGTTAGTTGGTTCTTTCCTTTAAGGTGGACTTTTCGCTAAAGAGAAAACCTCATTTGGCGCTAGAACAGAGATTCCCGCAAACTTCCCTATTATGTCAATGCGCAAAATCTTGTCTGGGTTTTCCAAGTCAACTTTTTCATCTATGAACTCGGCGATTTCCTTTATTATTTCGATTCTGTGATGTTTGGTATATCGACGTTTTTCCACAGTCATACGCCATTTTTCGCCAGCACGAATTTTGTTTTTCAACTCAGTAACGCCCTTTTTCATGGAGTCCATGTCAGAATAGACCCAGAGGTCGATGGGCACCCATTTTAAAGTGTACTGAAAAACTAGCGGATCTTCATTGAAGAGTTTTCGGAGTTCGCGAATGACTTCCCGTGAGTCTAAGCGAGTTTTCACGCCGATAATTCCCTCGGCGAATGTTGGCTTTACGACAGGCTCTTCATCGCCAAGTGTTTTTAAGGTGCGGGTGATTTCTTCTTTTGCGTCTCCATACATGCCCCAAGAGCAAGAAACAAGAAGATTAAAGTCGTACACTTTTACGGAGCCCTTTTCAAGATTCGACACAACTGGTTTATAAGGCTTTTAAGAAGCCTATATGGGGGGAAAAAGGATGGCTAAAGAAGAGAGAGAAGAAGAGAAACTGAAGAAAATGGCTGAACTTAAAGCGCGACTTGAAAAACGTGTGGAGGAAATGAAGACCGAACTGGAAGAACTGCGAGTTTTGCTTGAATACATTGATTCCTTGCTGTTAGAGAAAGGATTTAGACGCGCAGAAATCGTGAAGCCTGCCCCGGTTTCAGCTCCGCCAGAAGTTGCTCCTCCGCCCCTAGTTGTGGAGTATGAAAAAGCTATTCCACTGAAGACGGTGACTGGTGATTTACTTGCTAATCTGTATGTTACAGAAGACTCGATGCGAGTAGTGCTCGCCGAAGACAAAGAGTTCAGCATCAACACTCCGCCCTTCACGCCCTTCCTCGTAGAGCGAGTGCTCACAAAAATGCAGGAACGAGACCGTGAAGCCGCGAGCACTGGAGAAATCACCCCAGACAAAATCCTCTCCTACAACATTGTCCGGGATGGAGACATAGTCCGCGAAATAACCATCCGAAACATTGGGCCAGATAGGTTGCAGGAGCTGAAGTCGACCATCCGCTGGACGTTGGAAAAAATGTATGAGAAAATGTCTCAGTCAGGCTAAAATATTGTCCATTTGAAGGTTTTTTTCTTATCTGCTAAAAAAATGCATCGAATAAATGAAGAGAAAAGTAGAATTTAGTTCATACATTGGAATAAACACTTTAACTTTAGCTGTACAAAAAATTGTTCCATAAATTATAAATGGTTGATTAACATCCTATTTAAGTGGTCGAGAAAGGAGAGAATAGAAATTTGGAAAAGAAAGCAGTTTCTGGAATGATGCTGACACTATTTTTAATAGGCATGTCAACATTGGCGTTTAAGATTCAACCAGTTAAAGCAGAGCCTAAAACATGGACTGTGGATGATGATGGACCAGCAGACTTCCACACAATACAAGAAGCAATAAACGCAGCAAGTCCTGGAGACACCATTTTCGTCTATAATGGAACCTATTGTGAAAATGTGGTGGTAAACAAGACACTCATGCTTATTGGCGAAAATCCAAGGACTACGGTGATTGACGGTGAGGGGATCACATACGTGATCAGAATCCGGGCGAATGACTGCGTTTTGGACGGTTTTAGTATTATAAACAGCAATTGTAGTGAAGGATATGGATATTCTGGGGTAGCAGTAGGGTCCAGTGGTAACATCATTAAAAACAACATTGTTTTGAATAATTTGTGGGGGATTGTAGTAGGCAAGTCCGACAATATCGTGATGAATAATCGCATCCTATCGAATAAAGGCAGTGGGGTTGGGCTTATCGGATCCAATAACACCCTAATTGATAATCACATTGCATCGAACGATGATTTTGGCATTGTACTGGAATGGGGGGCGAAAAACAACACCATAATGGGTAACAACATAACAGACAATAAATACGATGGTATCTACGCTCTTGCCTATGCCGACAACAATGTGATAGCAAACAACACAATCTCCTTCAACGTATATTGTGGTATATATCTCAAATACGACAACCGCTATAACATCATAGCTAATAACAGAGTCTTCAAAAACGGGTTTGGGATTGCTTTAGGAGGAAGCTATAACATTGTAACTAACAATGCACTGTTGGAAACCAGGTGGGGCATGGGTTTGTTTTATTGCTCGGGCAATACCTTGACTAACAATCTAATCTCGAATAATGAAGTTGGCATCGAGTTCATGGGCAGTAGCCAAAACATCCTTCACCATAACGATTTCATTAGAAACACCCAACAAGTCCTTCTTCAATATCCCTCGATAAATATTTGGGATGACGACTACCCTTCTGGCGGAAACTATTGGAGCGACTATACTGGTGTTGACTTGTATAGTGGTCCTTATCAGAACGAGACTGGAAGCGACGGCATAGGCGACACACCATACGTTATTGACGCTAATAACAGAGACCGTTATCCTCTTATGAATCCTTTGACTCCAATAGTTCACGATGTGGCTATTCTTAATGTTGTGCCTTCTTCCGCAGAAGTCCATGTTGGACAAGTTGTCAACATCACAGTTACCGTTAAGAACGAGGGAAACACCACCGAAACCTTCACAGTAACATGTAAATACGAATTGGAAGGCCTCGAATACCTCATAGGAATACAAACCATCAACAATCTCGCACCAGATGCCAACACAACCTTAACCTTCAACTGGACAACAACAGACATAACAGTGCACACAATAAAAGCAGAAGCAACGATACTCATAAATGAAACAGACGTAGACGACAATACATTGACAAGCCCAATCACAGTGAAAGTCAAAATATCAGGGGATGTAAACAATGACAACACCGTTAACATATTGGACTGCCTCATAGCATCATCAGCTTTCGGTTCTTATCCAGGCCATCCAAGATGGAATACACAAGCAGACATAAACCAAGACAACAAAGTCGACATACTAGACATAATCCTGATCGCCAAAAACTTCGGAAAAACATACCCATAACAAAGACAGAATCATTTCCTTCATTTTAGTATCCC
>Ga0129298_10000493_pt1 | contig 15587 bp, 11 predicted proteins | sample I19B2metaG_FD_94707 | JGI IMG/M metagenome (GOLD analysis project Ga0129298, IMG submission 94707) | Lake sediment bacterial and archeal communities from Gulf of Boni, Indonesia to study Microbial Dark Matter (Phase II) - ​I19B2 metaG | ecosystem: Environmental > Aquatic > Freshwater > Lake >... | reverse complement strand
GTCTTCTGAGGATACTTCAATAAATGATACCCCTGCTTGAGTTCCCGAAACCCTTGGTTCTCAATCTCTGAACGCAGATCGTATTGCTCAATAATCTTCATGGGCCGAGAGACAGAAAGATTCGCCAAAAAGATCTTTTCTTTCCCCGGCTCATAATCTTTTCCATCCCACCGAAGGACCATCACCCCGTTGATCGGATTGGCCTTAAAGTCCTTTCGACCTTTTCTTCTCCGATGCTCCTCCTCTCCAAATTGATCATAAGAGAGAAGTCCTCTGACACCCATCACCTTCGTCCTTTTAGTTCGTTCCATGAAAACCCCCTGACCATCCGCCTTCTCTCCACGAAACCCTCGGAGGTCCTGGCTCACCTCCATATTGTTCCTGGCCGGAATGACAAATCTGATTCTCATCTTCTTCCATAACCACCACAGCAAAACCCCATCAATGAAACCCCGATCCACCAATAACACCTTAGCGTAGCCATTGCCCTGCTGACGACAGCAGCAGTCCTCGTCGTAGGAACTCTGGGAAGCTTCGCACTGGCCAGGATCCGATTCCGTGGAAGCCGCTTTATCTCCGGCATGACTCTCTTCACCTATATCATACCCTCCTCCTTCCTTTCGATTCCCTTCTTCAAATTGATGGCAGACTATGACCTGATTGGGACGAAGCTCTCGGTGATCTTGGTCATGATCACGTTCGCATCACCCTATGCCGTCTGGATCCTTTGGGATTATGGCAAGACCGTACCATCCCAAATCGATGAAGCAGCAGCCATAGACGGAGCAGGATCATGGCAGCTTTTCTTCCACATTTATTTACCCTTGATCCTCCCAGCCATGGTTGCTATTGCGACTTACGCTTTCCTTTATTCTTGGAATGAATATCTTTACGCAGTCCTGTTCCTATCAGGCGAGACCAGCATCACCATTCCAGTGGCCATGGGAAACTTCTTGGCCACGGATGATGCTCCTTGGAATCTTCTCATGGCGGAGTCTGTTCTCTATTCCATTCCTCCTGTGATCCTCTACTACTGTTTTCGACGCCATCTCCTGACCGGTCTCGTAACAGGGGCTGTGAAATAGAACCTTCAGCGGTATATTTATCTTGATTCACAGCCTTCTTTTACGTATATTCAACTCACCCCGAAGCGAGTTCTTACGAATTCAATCAATTCATGAAAAGGAGGAGGGACGACAATGTTTTGGCGCAGCAAAGATATTCTTCAGCCACCGGAGTGGTCTTTGGTGCGGGCTTTATATAAATCCATGGGGTACAGCGACTATGATCTGACAAGACCTCTGATTGGCATTGCTAATTCCTGGAACCGAGTCGTACCAGGCCATTATAACTTGAATCTGATCGCAGACTATGTCAAGCAGGGAATCCAGCAGGCGGGAGGGACGCCCGTAGAATTCGGGGTCATCGCCGCCTGCGACGGGATCGCTCAGGGGCATGATGGGATGCATTACATTCTGCCAACCCGGGACTTGATTGCCAATGACATCGAGATGATGATCGAAGCCCATCGACTGGATGCGGTTGTCCTATTAGGCTCTTGTGACAAGATTGTTCCTGGGATGCTCATGGCAGCAGCCCGCTTGGACATTCCGGCGATTCTCGTCGCTGGCGGGCCCATGGAGGGAGGATGCGACTTTGACGGCCGGGCCGCGGACATGACATCAGTTACCGAAGGCTTAGGAATGTTGAAATCCGGGGAAATCGATGAGGCAACGTACCGCAAGTTAGAGAATTGCGCTGGGCCCAGTTGCGGATCGTGCTCTTTCTTAGGTACAGCCAACACGATGTGCTGCTTGGCAGAAGGCCTTGGGCTGAGCTTGCCAGGGAGTGCGACCATCCCAGCTACTCAGGCCGATCGTCCGCGCGCAGCGCAGGAGTCTGGCCGGCGAATTGTCCAGATGATCCAGCAGGGAATCACGGCGCGACAGATGATCAATCAAAAAGGGATTGAAAACGCAGTTCGACTGAATGCAGCCATTGGAGGCTCTACGAATGCAGTTCTCCATATGTTAGCGATCGCTTATGAAGCGGACTTCGAACTGACCATCGATGCTTTTGAAGAACTGAGCCGCACGACCCCCCACATTGCCAAGATGAACCCAGCTGCGGCGCCGAATGTCCCTGATTTTCACAATAGCGGCGGTGTACCTGCCGTCATGAAGGAAATCCTGCCCTTGTTGCATGGTGACGCTCTTACCGTAAGCGGTCAAACAGTTGCCCAAAATGTGGCAAAGGCCGAGGTATACAATCGAGGAATCATCAAGACCATGGCGGAACCCTGGAGTAAGGGAGGTGGCCTTGCAGTTTTACGGGGAAATCTGGCCCCAAACACTGCCATAACCAAACCAGCGGCGATAAAACCCGAAATGCACAAATTTACGGGCAAGGCTCACTGCTTTGACTCTGAAGAGGCGGCCAACCAGGCCATTCTGGATGGCAAGGTGGTTGAAGGCGAAGTGGTCGTCATTCGCTACGAGGGGCCTAAGGGAGGGCCGGGAATGCGAGAGATGTACATTGCCATGAAACTGCTTTATGGCCGAGGACTGGCGCTAAAGACAGCACTGGTCACAGATGGCCGTTTCTCCGGTACGAACAATGGTTGCTTTGTCGGGCATATTTCCCCCGAAGCAGCTGAGGGAGGGCCCGTGGCCATTGTTCAAAACCGAGACCTCATTACCATCGATATCCCGAACCGGAAGCTCCACCTGCATGTTCCAGACGACGAGATCAAGGCGCGGCTTGCCAAATGGAAGAAACCCGATCCGAAGTTTAAAAAAGGTTATCTGGCTCTTTACTCCCGTTTAGCAGAGTCTGCAGATAAGGGGGCGATCATCAGGCACAAATATTAACGTTATTGCCCATGGTCGGCTAACCATCAATAAATGATGAAGAAGGTGGTCTCAAGCATGAGTTCAAAGGATTTGCTTGCGGACGCATCGTAGGTGAGACTATGAAAAATAGTGTGATGAAGTCAACCCTTCGGTTCCTCCGGCCTATAGGCCGGAGCTTGCTCAGGGTTGACCCTGAGCGAGCCTTTGCCCCTGCTCTAAAGAGCGGGCGTTCGGCTGAGGTCGCACCGAAGCTTTGGGCGCTCTCGAACGGGTCAACCTCAATAATCCTCCCAATCATTCTTTTCTTTTTATTTTCCTCTGCCTCGGCTCAACAAGAAAAGGGTGAGTCGAGGGATGCTGAGTTCTACAACAATCGGGGAATGGTCTATAGGGATAAAGGTCAATATGACCAGGCGATCTCCGATTTCAATAAAGCCCTTGAGATAAACCCAAGGTTTGTCCGGGCCTACAACAATCGGGGAATTGCCTACGGGAAAAAGGGCCAATATGATCAGGCAATCTCTGATTACAGCAAGGCTCTTGGGATAAACCCAAGATTTGCCTATCCTTACAACAATCGGGGAAATGCCTACTGGGAAATAGGCCAATATGATCGGGCAATCTCCGATCTCAATAAGGCTCTTGAGATAAACCCGAGCTACGCTGAGGCTTACAACAATCGAGGCATGGCCTATAGGGATAAAGGTCAATATGACCAGGGAATCTCCGATTTCAACAAAGCCCTTGAGATAAACCCAATGTTTGTTCAGGCCTACTACAATCGGGGGATGGCCTACGGGAGAAAGAGCCAATATGATCAGGCAATCTCCGATTACAACAAGGCTCTTGGGATAAACCCAAGGTTTGCTGAGGCTTACAACAATCGGGGAATTGTCCATTATTACAAGGGCCAATATGATCAGGCAATCTCTGATTACAACAAGGCTCTTGAGATAAACCCAAGGTTTGCTCAGGCCTACTACAATCGGGGAATTGTCCATTATTACAAGGGCCAATATGATCAGGCAATCTCTGATTACAACAAGGCCCTTGAGATGAACCCAAGGTTTGCTGAGGCCTACAACAATCGGGGAATGGCGTATAGGCATAAAGGTCAATATGATCAGGCAATCTCCGATTACAACAAGGCTCTTGAGATAAACCCAAGGTTTGTCGAGGCCTACAACAATCGGGGAATTGTCTATTATTACAAGGGCCAATATGACCAGTCGATTTCCGATTTCAATAAAGCTCTCGAGTTAGATCCAAGGTTTGCTGAGGCTTACAACAATCGGGGGAGTGCTTATTACTTAAAAAGAGAATACGACAAATCTCTGGAGGATATTAAAAAGGCACAAGATTTAGGCTACAAAATTCCTCCTAAGTTTCTTGATGATCTTCGTAAGGCCTCCGGAAAAGAGGAGTCACAAAAAGCTCGAAGGCCCACCCCCTCGACATTGGAGCAAGAAAAATTGAGGCGTGGTGCTGATGTGGAATCGGAATTAAGATCTATCAAGATAACAGAAGATACATCAAAGGCTTATAGTAAAGCCACAGAAGAGAAAAGTGCTGTCGATGCCTTTTTGAAATTTCACAATGCACTTTATAAAGATGACATCTCAACAGTAAAAACTCATTTAGTTAAAAGAGATGTTGAGAAATTTTATTCAATTTTTCATAACGATAAAAATGTTTTAATAGCACTACGTGATTTGTATCCCCCTGAACTAAAAGTTTTAGGCGAAAAGAGAGAGGGAGAAGAAGTTATTGTCTCTGTCGTTGGCGAATTTAAATCTGACAAACCGCTCAGATTTGTGATAGAAGAGGGTAAAATGAAACCCAAGTACTCTGTAACGAAAAACGGGCTAATTACAATGGCCAAAGAAGAGGGTCAATGGAAAGTTGCAGGTTTTAGCTGGAGATGGTGATTTCATATAATTTTCTGGCAACGCGTTTGGCCTTAGGTCTTGATAAGCTGACCGAGGAAGTTTTGTGGCCACGGAGCCCGAGCGCTTCATACCCATGAAGGAGGCCACTTTGGTTAAGGGCCCATCCCCTTTTGATCTGATCCTTCAAATCTCAACGACAGCTTTGATGACACCCGTCTCAGGTTTCAGCCAAGAGCTAAAATGGTCGATCAGGTGATCGAAGCCTACCCGATGGGTGACGAACGAGGAAGCATCCACTTTTCCTTCTCGAATCGAAAGGACGACCTTTTCGAGATCTTCTCGGGTAGCATTCCGACTGCTCATGAGCGTGAGTTCCCGTCTGTGAAAATCTGGGTCGTAGAACGTAATATTCTCTCTAACGAGACTAACAAGAACGAGCCGGCCTCCATGAGAAACCAGGTTGAAGGTGTTCATCATGGACAATGCGCTCCCAGTAGCATCGAACACTACATGGGGATAATCTCCATTCGTGATGGACTCGATCTCTTTTATTGGATTGCCCTGAGAATGGACGACGTAATCCACTTTGAGATGATCTCGACAATATTTCAGACGCTCTGTGACCATTTCTAAAGCAATGACTTTGGCACCGGCTTCCTTAGCAAACTGCATGATGCCGATCCCAATGGGACCTGCTCCAATGACCATGGCAAACTCTCCTCCTTTGATCTGAGATCGTCTGACCGCATGGGCACCGATCGCCAGGCATTCCACCATGGCCATTTGGTCCAAAGTCAATGTTTCGGACTTGATGAGGTGATCCGCTGGAACGCTCAGATATTCCTGCATTCCGCCGTCTAACTGGACACCGAATAGCTTCAGATGCACACAGCAGTTGGTCTTTCCCTGCCTGCAAGCAATACATCTCCCGCATTCAATATAAGGAATGATCACCACTCGGTCCCCTACCCTCAACCCCGAAACATCCTCGCTCAGTTTTGCAACCTCACCCGATAGCTCATGGCCGAGGATCCGAGGATAAGTAAAATAGGGTTGCTCACCTTTGAAGGCATGAAGATCCGTCCCACAAATACCAACCCGTCTTATCCGAACCAAAACCTCCCCTGGCTTGATCATTGGCCGGTCAATCTCCTTCATCACGAATTGACCTGGACGTTCGCAAAAGATCCCTCTCATTCCCATCTTTCCCCTTCTCCATTTCTTGGAAAATCGAAAAAGAAAAATACGAACCAGCTTCGCCACGATCGGAAAAGATATATATAAATATCATACCATGTGGCTGCTGAGAAAGATACCCCTCTCCGCATGCCACAGGAGGCCAAAAACCCGGACCCTCCCCTTGACGATGCCTTCTCTATCTTGCTATCTTTAAAATTGACAAAGGCAACCTGAATACGGCACATTTGGATTTAACCCCAATCTGGCAGAAAAGGAGACCAAAATGAAACACAAAGGCTACACGGGTAAGATCTTACATCTCAACCTATCAAATTCCAAAATCCATATTGAAGACCTTAAGGAAGAATGGGCTCGCCAGTTCATTGGCGGAAGTGGCCTTGGTGCCAAGTTTTTGTACGAAATGACCGATGAGAGAACGGATCCTCTGGGCCCGGAAAATCCCCTGATCTTTATGACCGGCCCTTTTACAGGAACCTCAGTCCCCTTGTCCGGAAGACATGCAGTCGTCTGCCGGTCTCCACTGACTGGCATCTTTGGTGAGTCCGATGTTGGAGGCACTTGGGGCGCAAATCTTAAGAAGGCCGGGTTTGACGGGATTATCGTGACTGGCAGGTCTAAGAACCCAGTTTACCTCTGGATTCACGATGGGAAATGGGAAATCCGCGACGCTTCCCATCTCTGGGGTAAGGATACTTACGAAATCGATCCCATTCTGAAAAGCGAAACAGACGAAAAGGCTGTGGTGAGCACGATCGGTCAGGCAGGCGAAAATCAGGTTCTCCTCGCCGCTATTATGACAGACGGTAGGGATGGCCGCGCTGCTGGCCGCTGTGGAATGGGAGCAGTCATGGGCTCGAAGAATTTGAAAGCCATCGTCGTTTGCGGAACCGAAAAGGTTTCCGTCCACGATCCCGAGGCTGTAGCCCAACTGCCAAAAGAATATGCCCCACTGATCAATAAGAGTGCTGAGAATTTCAGAAAATATGGGACCGCTGGTGCGCTCTCCACGTTTGAGGCTATGGGCACACTTCCTCTTCAGAACTGGAAGTTTGTTGGGAGATGGGAGGAGTCTGCAGAAAAGATCAACGGATTTACAATGTCTGAAACGGTATTGACAGGTCGCTATTTCTGTGATGCCTGCGTCCTGGGTTGTGGAAGAAGGGTCAAAGTGGAGAAGGGTCCCTATGCGGGTGTGGATGGGGCAGGTCCAGAATATGAAACGCTCGCACTGCTCGGCAGTAGCTGCCTCGTCGATGATCTTGAAGCCCTCTGCTTCGCCAATGAACTCTGCAACCGTTTTGGTCTCGACACCATTTCAACGGGAGGTGTCATTGGCTTTGGCATGGAGGCTTACGAGAAAGGATTGATCGATCGAGAGAATACTGGCGGTATTGAACTCCAGTGGGGGAACGCAGAGGCATTGACCGAGACGATCAAGATGATTTCCCAAAAGAAGGGGATCGGAGAAATTCTTGGAAAGGGAGTGAAGAAGGCATCGGAAGAACTGGGAAAGAATTCCGTCGAGTTTGCCATGCACATTAAAGGATTGGAGCTCCCTGCTCATGATCCAAGAGGATATAATGCAGGTGCGGTGGGATTCGCCACCTCGTCAAGGGGAGCATGCCATTTGGCTGGTCTCAGCCATACCTTCGAGAGGGTCCTGAAGGCCCCGGAAATGGGGATTCCAGAACCTCTTGATCGATTTAAGGTCGAAGGGAAAGGAATTCTTGCTGCGAAGAGCCAGAACCTAATGGGCATGATGGACTCCCTTAAACTCTGTAAGTTTATCCTCTTTGGAGGGATCACAATTACCCATATCGTGAAGTGGTATCGCGATGTGACCGGCAGGGAGATGACGATCGACGAATTTGTGAAGACCGGAGAAAGGATCTTCAACCTCAAGAGGCTCTATAATGTGAGATTAGGGATCAGTCGGAAAGACGACTCCTTGCCCTTCAGGTCGCTCACCCTCAAGAGAATTGGAAAGGGATTAACACCCAATCTTCCTCCTCTCGGGCAGATGCTTGGCGAATACTATGAATACCGTGGTTGGTCTGAGGAAGGGATCCCCACCCCTGAAAAACTGAAAGAGCTTGGACTGGTGAAGTAGCACGGGGCTTACCACTCTTTGGGGGCCCGTTTGAACGTTGTCCCACTCGTAAAACAGGCCGATACCAATAGAAAAGTCGAAGGGTTTACCCTGAGCTTGCCGAAGGGTTGACTTTCAATAATATTTTTTTTAAATTAGCTTCCACCGATAGACGAGAAAGGAGGAGGTGAGGGGATTCGTAAGTTTAAGGTAGCAGGTTCAGAGTTTCAGAGTTCAAGGTTTAAACTAACTTTTCTAAGAGAGGAGGATGTATCTATGAAAAAAATGAAGGATAAGAGTTTTTTATCGATCATTGGAATATTACTTTTAAGCCTTCTTTTCTTTTTTGCCGTCGTTTTGATTGAGTCTCCACTTGCTCAAACAAAACCGGCCGAAGTGAAGGCCAAACCCAAACCTGCCGCAGTGAAACCTAAACCCGCAGTCCCACAAAAGCTGATCATTGCTCAGGGAACAGATGCCCTCACCATGGATACACACTTTGGACTTGATGCCCCGACGTTTACCATTCTCGACCATATGGTGGAGTCCGTTCTTGAGCTCACTCCGAAGGGCGAGATCGTACCGAGGTTGGCCGAGAAATGGGAGGTTTCATCCGATGCCACAGAATTTACTTTGAAACTGAGGAAAGGGATTAAGTTTCATGATGGCACACCCTTTAATGCAGAAGCCGTAAAGGTCAATCTTGATCGTCTGCTCGATCCCAAGGTTGCAATCAGGTACAGATTTTTAGTGGCTCCGATCTCTTCTGTGGCCGTTGTGGATGAGTACACGATAAAGATTAAGACGAAATCACCATTCGCTGCATTGGTGAGTAACCTCACTCATCAGGCCACTGGAATGCAAAGTCCTATCGCATTAAAGGCATCTTGGGAAAAACCTTGCACGAAACCCGTTGGAACAGGTCCGTTTATGTTTAATGAATGGGTACCGGGAAATAAGTTTGTCATGGTTCGAAATGACAACTACTGGGCAAAGAAGCCACTTCTCCAAGAAGTCACATGGCGTGTGATTCCGGATGATGCCTCAAGAGTCGTTGCCCTTGAGACCGGTGAGGTTCATGCTGCTGTTCGTATTCCACCGTTTGATATTCCGCGTTTGAAAGCCAATCCAAAACTGATGGTCATGAGTGCCGCGAGTGTGAGAACAATCTATTTGGGTTTCAACTGCCTGAAAGAACCTTTTAATGATAAAAGAGTGAGACAGGCGATCAATCATGCGGTGAATAAGGAAGCGATTGTGAAGCATGTGCTGGGTGGAGTTGGCCGCGTTTCCGATGCACCGATCAGCCCGGGTATCTTTGGTTACACTCCCATCAAGACTTACGAATACAGTGTAGATAAAGCGAAAGCTCTTCTTGCAGAAGCAGGTTTTCCAAAAGGATTTGAGACCACACTCCATCCCGCCGTTGGTCGCTATTATATGGACGTTTCTGTGGCGACGGCTGTAGCCGCAGATCTTCTGAAAGTGGGAGTCAAAGCGGATATTAAGATGATGGAATGGGGAACCTATCTTCCCTCGATCCTCCGTGAGAAAGAGGTGGTGGAGCATAAGATTTATATGCTTGGCTGGGGATGTGTTACAGGTGATGCGGACTATGGACTCTACACCCTCTACCATTCCGGAGAATGGCCAAAGAAAGGGATGAATGCCTCATTTTTCAAGAACGAAAAGATCGACCAATTACTGGATGGCGCAAGAAGCACAGCCGATACAGATGAGCGGAAGAGGCTTTACAAGGATGCCATGACGCTCATGATGGATGAGGCACCCTGGCTCTTTCTTCACAGTGAAGTCCAGATGGTGGGTGTGAGAAGCAATGTGAAGGGCATTATCGTCCATCCAACGGAAAGAGTCATTGCCAAAGAGGCTTGGGTTGAGTAAGGAGAGACCATCCTAAATTGCATGGAAGGGGTCAACGGATTCTTTTAGAATTCTATTGAAAAGAAAAGTTGACCCCTTATTTTTATTTTAAGAATCCTCGACATGACGGGCCAGTATATCATCCGACGACTCCTCATCATGATTCCTGTTCTTTTCGGGATCTCCCTGATCATCTTCACTATTGTTCGAGTGATCCCAGGTGATCCAGGTATTGTACTGGCAGGCCCCCATGCCACGAAAGATGTGGTGGATCAGATCAGGGTTCAACTCGGACTGGATAAACATCCGGTCACTCAGTATCTCATCTTCATTAAGAATCTTTTTCAGGGAGACCTGGGGACCTCTTCGCGGACAGGGCTTCCTGTTACAAGAGAGATCATGGCGAGGTTTCCCAATACCCTCCTGCTTGCCCTTGCCAGCATTCTGGTCGCAACGGTCTTTGGGGTGCTCACCGGAATCATCGCAGGCGTGAAGCAGAATTCCAAATTCGACTATTTGAGTATGCTCGTCGCACTGTTCGGATTGTCCATGCCTGTCTTTTGGTTAGGATTGATGCTGATGCTACTCTTCTCAATCAAACTGGGGTGGTTTCCCGCAGTGGGTGCAGATAGTTTCAAACATTTGATTCTTCCGGCGATCACTCTGGGTGCCAATTCCACAGCGATTATTGCGCGGATGACACGTTCAAGCATGCTGGAGGTCATCCGACTCGACTATATCCGTACCGCAAGGGCAAAAGGGTTAACCGAGAGATTGGTTATCTCCCGACATGCCCTGAAAAATGCACTCATTCCAGTGGTCACTGTCATCGGATTGCAAACAGGAATATTGTTAGGGGGAGCCGTACTTACAGAGATCGTCTTTGCCTGGCCTGGGATAGGCCGCCTCCTTGTGGAGGCGATCCTCGCACGCGACTATCCGGTCGTTCAGGGTGTGGTCTTGGTGGTGGCGACCATGTTCATCTTCGTCAATTTGATTGTGGATATTCTCTATTCGTACCTGGACCCAAGGATAAGGTACCAGTAATGATAAATCCGAAGTCCGAATTTCGAAACAAACCCAAATGACCAAAATCCAAAATTCAAAACTCTTTAGTTTAGAACATTTGAAAATTTGGATTTAGAAATTGTTTCGGATTTCGATATTCGGATTTCGGATTTTTCATGACGTGCTCAGTTGGTGACGATGATGAAAGAGAACGTTACTAAGGCATATAGCAACGAAAGGGGTCGAGTAAGGGAAGTATTCCGTCGCCTTTTCAAACGGGTCACGGCCTTAATCGGTCTGATTATTGTACTGATCTTTTTCGTTTCGGCACTCTTGGCACCCCTTCTTTCACCTCATGATCCACTTGAACATAGTCTGGCCCACAAGCTGGCCAACCCTTCCTGGGAGTATCCCCTTGGAAGAGATGAATTGGGTCGATGTATTCTCAGCCGGATCATTTACGGTGCTCGTATCTCTCTGCTCATAGGGGTGATCGTGATTTCGATCGGTGTCCTCGTGGGGGTCCCCTTTGGCGTCGTGTCGGCTTACTACGGTGGGAAGGTCGACTTCGTCATTCAAAGGTTCGTTGACACCATGCTTGCCTTTCCAGGAATTCTATTGGCCTTGATGCTCATCGCAATGCTCGGTGTAGGCCTCCACAATGTCATGATCGCCGTTGGGATCTCTACGATTCCGGTCTATGCTCGATTGGCAAGGAGCTCAGTCCTGGCCATCAAGGCCAGGCAATATGTCGAAGCTGCGAGATCGATCGGTTCAAGCCATTCGAGGATTATCATTAAACACCTGGTTCCAAACAGCCTTTCCCCGATCATCGTCCAATCGACCCTCCATATGGCCACGGCCATTCTCTGGGCGGCTGGGCTGGGCTTCCTTGGGTTGGGAGTAAACCCGCCAACTCCAGAATGGGGAGCGATGCTGAATGGAGGAAGGCTCTATATTCGGGTGGCCTCCCATGTGGCAACCTTTCCGGGACTAATGATCTTCATCACTGTCCTGGGATTCAATCTATTGGGAGATGGTCTGAGAGATGCTTTGGATCCGAGATTGAAGACATAGAAGGCTTTGCATAGATTCATCGTTCATCGTTCATCGTTCATTGTTCGTTGTTCATTGTTCATCGTCCATTGTCCATAGTAGTGAAACATGAGTGCACTGCTCCAAGTCAGAAATTTGAAGACTTATTTTTATACTGATGCTGGAGTCATCAAAGCGGTCGATGGGATCTCCTACCATCTCCAAGAGGGGGAGACGTTGGGATTGGTGGGTGAAAGCGGCTGTGGGAAGAGCGTCAGCGCGCTCTCCATTTTACGTCTGATCCCTAATCCTCCTGGAAGGATTGTCGACGGCGAGGTGATGTTTGAAGGAAGGGATCTCTTGAGGATGACCGAAGATGAAGTCCGCGGCATCCGGGGGAACCGGATCGCTATGATTTTTCAGGAACCGATGACGTCTCTGAATCCAGTCCTCACCATAGGATTTCAGATCGGGGAGGCCCTTGAACTCCATCGGCAGCTCAATAAGGAGGAAGCAAGAGAGGAGGTCATCAGGCTTCTCCAGAGGGTGGGGATTCCGGACCCTGATAGACGGCTCGATGATTACCCCCATCAGTTCAGTGGCGGAATGCGGCAGAGGGTGATGATCGCCATGGCCCTTAGCTGCAATCCAAAACTTCTCATCGCCGACGAGCCAACGACTGCCGTTGATGTCACCATCCAAGCCCAACTTCTGGAGATCATCAAAGAGTTGACATCGAGGCTGGGGACAGCGGTTATCCTCATCACTCACAATTTAGGTGTGGTGGCCCGCTATGTGAACCGAATGGCCGTCATGTATGCGGGAAGGATTGTCGAATCCGGTCCTGCTGTCAAAGTCTATGGCCATCCGCGACATCCTTATACCATTGGTTTATTAGCCTCTGTCCCGAGGCTTGATCAACCGCGGAAAAAACGGTTGATCCCGATCGATGGGCAACCTCCAAATCTCATCCATCTCCCAGCTGGATGCTACTTTTTCCCGAGGTGTTCCTATCGTTTGAACCGATGTTCGTATGAGAGTCCAGAGCTCACGCCGCTTGACTCAGAACATCTGGTTGCATGCTTTGCAGAAACCACGGTTTGAAGATGCCAAGCGACGTCCTCATTGAGACAAGAGACTTAACCATGTATTTCCCCGTCACCAAGGGGATCATCCGTCAGAGAAAGGTCGCCGAGGTGAAGGCCGTCGATGGAGTAAGTTTCTTCGTCCAAAGAGGAGAAACACTCGGTCTGGTTGGGGAGAGTGGCTGTGGAAAGACAACATTGGGCAGGTGTCTTACTCAGTTGATCCGTCCCACCACAGGGCAGGTCTATTTTGAAGGTGTCGATTTATGCCAATTGCGGGAGGACGAGCTTCGATCCGTCAGACAGGGGATGCAGTTCATTTTCCAGGATCCTTTCGACTCCCTCGACCCTCGAATGACCGCTGGAGAGATCGTGGCCGAACCTTTGCTGGTCCATACTCAGATCAGAGGCAAAGAATTGAGGGAAAAAGTGGCTGGTCTTTTGCACGTTGTCGGTTTGGACCCTCTCATGGCCAGTCGGTACCCTCATGAATTTAGCGGCGGGCAACGCCAGAGACTGGGGATCGCTCGAGCCCTCTCCATTCGGCCCAAGTTTATCATTTGCGATGAGCCTATTTCAGCGCTCGATGTCTCGATCCAGGCTCAGATCATCAATTTGCTTGAAGACCTTCAGGCAGAATTTGATCTTACCTATCTCTTCATCGCCCACGACCTTTCCGTCGTCCGCCATATCAGTCACAGGGTCGCAGTCATGTACCTGGGAAAAATCATTGAGATTGCGAATCGAGATGACCTTTACCGATCTGCTAAACATCCTTACACCGTGGCACTGCTTTCAGCTGTCCCGATCCCAGACCCTTTGGTTGAAGCTGAACGAAGGCGGATCCTCCTGAAAGGTGAGCCACCAAGTCCGATTGCCCTCGCACCCGGATGCAACTTCCATCCCCGATGCCCCATCGCCATAGAGACATGCCGAGAGATCGTTCCAGAGTTACGGCAGATTGAAAAAGACCACTGGGTCGCCTGCCACCTTGCGTAATTCCAGATTTCAGATTTTAGATTTTGCCTGCCCTGTAGCATATTAAGTTCAAGTTCTGCCGGTAGGCAGGGATTGTACATTGAAACAAATTAAGTTGGGCTTTCACAGCCCGCGCTGAGCATTTTGCTCAGGAGGCAGAAGAGAGTCTATCTTCACTCGTTAACTTATCGGCATACGATAAGGGAGTCCTCGGAAGAATGTTACTTCCTGAAAGTTTCTATTGACCAATTTCCATAAAATTTGTATACTTTAACCAGTAATCCTTAGGAGGTACACCCAAACCAGTTCGCATAAGGCCGGATGTGAACAAAGATAAGGTATTATTTTTAAAGGAGCTGATTATATATGGATAGAAAAGAACGCTTAGAACTTTTCAAGAAGATCCAAGAGTATCGGAACTCCAAGCTGCTTGTGTATTTTACAGGTGACAGAAGGCCGTTCCCTTCGCAAATAGCCGAGGATGCTGTCCTCCCATTATATAAACATCTTCTGGCTTTGAAAGAAGCCGAGCCAAAGACAGAAAGTATAGACCTATTTCTTTACACCAGGGGTGGAGATGTAAGTGTTCCTTGGCGAATAGTAACAATGATTCGTGAGTTCTGCAATGATTTTTCCATCTTGATCCCGTATAAAGCGCACAGTGGGGGTACAATGATTGCTATGGGTGCTGATAGAATTGTTATGGGTAAAAAAGCAGAACTTAGTCCTATTGACCCCACTCTTGTAAGAGCCGTTATTGGTGAAGCTACTGTGCCACCACCAGAGATAAGCGTTGAAGACGTTTCATCCTACATATCATTTATGCGAGAGCGGGCAAATATTACAGACCAATCCGTTTTAGGTCAAGTTATATCACAACTGGCAAGCAATCTAACTCCTTTGACACTTGGTAGTGTAAACAGGCAATATTCTCATATTAGACTCGTAGCGCGTAAGTTATTAACATCACGGAAAGAAAAAATTGAAGAAGGCAAAATCGGAACTATTATCGAGGCACTGACAGAAAAGATGTATTCTCATGGTCATGCAATTGGTAGAATGGAAGCGACAGAGTTGGGTCTTCCGATAGATAAGCCTGACGAGAATCTCGAAACACTGATTTGGAGTCTTTATCAGGAATATGAGCGCTTGCTACAACTCGCTGAACCGATTGACCCAGAGGAATTGCTTACCCGAGAAAATAAAGAGGAACACGCAATAGATAATATCCCTTTAGCTATTATTGAAAGCATTCCTAAGATAGATATATTCGAGCTTAACTCCGTTTTCCGTCGAAAGCGGCAAGTTCCGTCTAACCCACAGATTAATGTCAATATGAACCTCGGACTTCCGCCAGGTATCGATCCAACAAAGTTGCCTCAGAACTTTCAACAGGTTATTCAAGAACTTATGGGAAAGATTGCCCAGGCAATTCCGCAGATAGTCCAGCAAGAGATAGTTCGTCAGTCTCCAATTGTTGGCATTGAGGGAAGAAGTTTCGGTGGACAATGGAAAGAGAAATCAGTTTAAGTTAAAATATTAAAAAGGAGAGTGTTATGCCAATTAACAT
>Ga0129298_10000490_pt1 | contig 15613 bp, 10 predicted proteins | sample I19B2metaG_FD_94707 | JGI IMG/M metagenome (GOLD analysis project Ga0129298, IMG submission 94707) | Lake sediment bacterial and archeal communities from Gulf of Boni, Indonesia to study Microbial Dark Matter (Phase II) - ​I19B2 metaG | ecosystem: Environmental > Aquatic > Freshwater > Lake >... | reverse complement strand
GTGTCTCCACTGCCAGGTACTCAGAAACGGAAAGGAATGGATACACAGCGATAACTTGACTTATCCTCTCCAGGATGGAGATCACGTAACTTTTCTACAAATGATGGGTGGTGGCTAATGAGGGACAGATAGAATGATCCGAATTCCGCAACTCCTCTATGAGAGAATGGTTCAACACGCAAGGGAGCAGTGGCCCTTGGAATGCTGTGGCGTCTTGAGCGGAAAGCATGGGATCGTGAAGAAGGCTTATGAAGTCCGGAACGAAGAAGGGAGCTCGGTTCGATATTCAGTGTCTCCACGAGAACAGTTAAGAGTGTTCGAGGAGATGGAAAAAGAATCGATTGACATGATAGCGATCTATCATTCTCACCCCCATACCATTCCCTTTCCATCTGAGACCGATGTAAAATTGGCCTTCTATCCTGAAGTGGCATCGGTCATCATCTCCTTAAAGGAAGAACGAAACCCAGTCGTGAAGGCCTTCCGGATTGGGAAAGAGGCAATCTATCTCGAGGAGATTGTGGTCGATCCGTAATTGCAGATGACAGATAGCACCTGTCTGTCGGCCCCGATCCCGACCGAGGGCGGGGCAGGCCCTGTACCGGAATGGTGCAGGGCAGGCAGGGATTGAGAAATTGCATCGGGTATTTGAGAAACACACCGCAGTTGGAGTTAAAGAAGTGAGAGCTCCTCAAATCAGAGAAGTTAGGGATGAACCCGATTTTCGAACAGATCTCTGGAAGGGGAGATCAACCGCGCTCCTCAATTTTATTGGGAACACCCCCTTAATCCAAATTCACAAAATGGCAAGACACCTCAAAGGGGTAGAGATATTTGCAAAGGCGGAGTGGCTTAATCCAGGTGGGTCTGTAAAGGATCGAGCAGGTTTGAAGATTATTGAAGAAGGGGAGAGATCGGGTGAGTTAACTCGGGATAAGATCATCCTGGACTCTACATCAGGCAATACAGGGATTGCTTATGCGATGATCGGTGCGATCAAGGGGTACAAGGTGGAATTAGTTGTCCCTACTAATATCAGCGAGGAGAGGAGAAAGACGCTCGTCTCCTACGGGGCCCATCTCATTTTTACTGATCCTCTGCTGGGTTCAGATGGGGCTCTTCTTGAAGCAAAAAGACGATATGAAGAGAACCCTGATCGGTATTTTAAGGGAGATCAATATAATAACCCTGCCAACTGGAGAGCTCATTATGAGACAACAGGAGTCGAGATCTTCTACCAGACCAGAGGAAAAGTGACTCACTTTGTTGCAGGTGTGGGTACAGGTGGAACCCTGATAGGAACGGGAAGAAGGTTGAAAGATTACAATCCCCACATAAAGATCTTTGGGGTTCAGCCGGACAACGGATTCCATGGGATTGAAGGATTGAAGCATATTGAGACCGCCATTCGGCCTGGTATTTATGACGAATCCATTTTAGACGGGACGTTCTTTGTCAAGACGGAGGATGCCTATGGCATGACCACTCGTTTGGCAAACCAGGAGGGACTTTTGGTCGGCCCTTCTTCTGGGGCTGCCTTCTGGGCTTCACTAAAATTGGCTGAATCGATTGAGAATGGAGTGATTGTGACGATCTTTCCAGATGGGGGAGACCGGTATTTCAGCAGAGCCTGCTTGGCCTATTCAAGATACCTATAAGTGCTAAAGGAATGGTAAGGCTCTCGGTTGAAAACCATGGCTAATACCTTCACCCCCCTAAAGGTTTAGCGGTTCAACCGAGAGCCCTTCCTCCTTGAATGGAGAAGAATAGCAAGTGAGAACAATCGGAATTCTTCTTGTCATGGGAACTCTTTTCTCCTATGTCCCAGTGTTTCCTATGGGTGATTGTCAGGAGGAAGTGCATGAGGGGAGCCGTAAACTGGAGTGTGGATATGCTTTTCACTGTCCCTTTCTGTCGAATACGGGTCTTTCGGGATCGATTATTCTTCCGTATGTCGGTCAGGCGTCTTTGAGCCTTCTATTGCCGGTGATCGATGAACTTGCACGCCCTATTTTTCATCCTCCTAAGGGTGGTTCACCAAATCCAAATTAAGGAGGATGAAGGAATCGTGGCACAGGAATTGCTGATATAACCTGTTCGAAGGAATAAATGAATCTGAGGGCTAATAGGGAAAGAGGTAGGAAAATAGCTTATCTTTACCTTGAAAATACATAATTTACCCTATTTATTTCCGAAGTTGCGAATATTATCTATTAGTTGAGCTCCGATAAATAAAGATAGAAGCTCTTGGCCAAGGGCCTGATAAAATTAGGTCCAGATTGCTAAAGCCTTCACCCCCCTTAAGGTTTAGCCAAAAGGCCAAGAGCTTTTTGTTTTTATTTCAGACAATCAGGGTTAAAAAATACATGGCTTTAATTTACTTAATTTACGAACCTTTTTGATTTTTTCTGTTTTAATGAACATACTATGGTTGTAGAATTAATCATATATCAATTTTCAAAAGGTAGGTGATGCTATGATTCTTAGGTTATCTCAATTGGCTAATATGGTGCTTTTCTGTTTTCTAATCTTTTCGCCTCTGATGTCTTATGGTCAGACTGAGAAGCAACTGCTCAATGTTGATCAGTTGGTTGAAGAGGCACTCCGGAATAATCCAGAAATCTTGGCTGCAAAGAAGAAATTGGAGGTTTTTAGGGAGAAGATTCCACAGGCATTTGCATTGGAAGATCCGATGTTAGGACTCGGGGTCGCCAGTCTTCCAACCAATTTTAGTTTCAGGGATGAAGACATGACGGCAAAAGAGATCTCCGTCTCCCAGAAATTTCCTTTTCCTGGAAAGAGACCCCTGATGAGAGAGATGGCAGAGAAAGAAGCTGAAGCTGTTTCCAATGAGATTCAGGGAAAGATAAATCAAATCATGAAGGACGTGAAGGCCGCTTTTTATGACCTTTCCCATATCTACCGGACAACTGAAGTCACACAACGAAATAAGAATATTCTGCAGAATTTCGTAAAGATTGCCGAGACGCGGTATGCGGTTGGAGAAGGGATACAGCAGGATGTCCTAAAAGCTCACATAGAGGTCTCCAAGATGGTAGATGAGCTCATTATGCTGGAGCAGAAGAAGAGAGCTTTGGAGGCTAAACTAAATGCCCTTCTCAATCGGCCTTCGGAGACCGAAGTGGGTATACCGGAAGAGGTGATTTTTAGAAAATTTCCTTTCACCAACGAAGAACTTCAAAAAATGGCCTTGGAGGCAAATCCTCAGTTGAGAGGGATGAAGAAGATGATCGAATCAAAGGAGAAGGCCTATGCCCTTGCGAAGAGGGAATATTATCCCGACTTCAATTTTCGGTTCGCCTATGGCCAGAGGGATAATGGCCCCGAGATGAAAAGGAGGGATATGTATACTGGAATGATGGAGATCAATATCCCCATCTTCTATAAGTCAAAGCAGGATCGTAAAGTGGTCGAAGTGAAAGCAGATATCCAGGCCCTCGAGGCTCAAGTTCAGGCAATGAAGAACGAGATCTTTTTCATGATTACAGATATGGGCTCAATGATCCACCGGGGAGAGAGGCAACTGGATCTCTACAAGACAGGGATCATTCCTCAGGCGAGCCTACAGATCAGTTCAGCCATGAGTGCCTACAGGGTGGGCAAAGCAGATTTCATGACCCTACTGGATGGTCAAATGACCCTCTATAAGTATGAATTGCAGTACCACCAGGCCTTAACGGAATATGAGAAGACCGTGGCGAGTTTGGAGGCTGTCATTGGAAAGCGTCTCTCTCAGAAGGAGGAAGGGAAATGAGACGATTGACTTTGTTTATCCTGCTGTTGGTGCTTCCTTTGGTCATTTTTGGATGTGGGAAAGGGAAGGAGGCGACGGTTCATAAAGAGCATAAGGAGGAGGTGAGAAAGGAAGGCAAAAAGGCGGAAGACCTCGATATGAAGGGCTTGACCATGGAGTCGATCCAGAAGGAAGGCAAGATGAAGGAAGTTACTCCAGGGACAGTCCAAATCTCACCTGAGAAGCAACAACTGATTGGAGTCAAAATTGGAACCGTTGAGACGAAACCCCTCGAGAAAGTGATCCGAACCGTGGGAAGGGTTGATTATGATGAGAAGAGGATTGTCACGGTTTCGCCAAAAATTGGGGGGTGGATTGAAGATCTCTTCGTCGATTTTACAGGCCGGTATGTGAGGCAGGGTGAACCTCTTCTCACCATCTACAGCCCGGAACTTGTCTCCACACAAGAGGAATATCTCATCGCCCTTCGGGCAAAGAAAGATTTGGTAAAGAGTCCATTTCCAGAGGTGGCGGGGAGCGGATACTCTTTGGCGGAGTCTGCGAAGCGCCGCCTGAAACTCTGGGACATCACCGATGATCAGATCAGAGTCCTTGAAGAGACCGGACAGCCAAGAAAAACGCTCACCCTCTACTCGCCTTTCAGCGGATTTGTCTTAGAAAAAATGACCTATAAGGGGATGAACGTCATGCCGGGAATGGCGCTCTTCAAACTGGCTGATCTTTCAGTGGTCTGGCTCTATGCAGACATTTATGAGTACGAACTTCCCTTCATACGTTTGGGACAGCAGGCTTTGATTCAATTATCTTATCTTCCCGGAGAGATATTCACGGGAAAAGCTATTTACATCTATCCTTCCTTGGATCCAAATACTCGAACTGCAAAGGTAAGATTCGAATTTCCAAATCCCGATGGCAAGCTCAAACCTGAGATGTATGCCAATGTGGAGATAAAGGTTCACTTGGGGCACAGGTTGGCTGTGCCAGAGGGAGCGGTCATTGATACCGGTCTTCGACAGATGGCGATCGTCGATAAAGGTTCAGGTTATTTTGAACCGCGGGAGGTGAAAGTAGGCGCCAAGGTGGAAAACTATTACGAAGTGATCAAGGGGCTCAAGGCAGGAGAAAGAGTGGTGACGAGTGCCAATTTCTTGATCGACTCCGAATCGAAATTTAAAGAAGCCATTGGTGGGATGACCCATTCCCATTAAAAAAAAGAGGAGCCGGAGATGATCGAAAAGATCATAGAGAGCTGTGCAAAGAATCGATTTTTAGTCTTTACGGTCGTTCTTTTGTTGACCCTTGGAGGAGTCTATGCGATAAAGAATATCCCTCTGGATGCTGTGCCCGATATCTCTGATGTACAGGTGATTGTCTATACTCCATGGGAAGGGAGAAGTCCTGATCTCGTTGAGGATCAGGTAACCTACCCCATTGTCTCTGCCCTCATCTCCGCACCAAAAGTGAAGACGGTTAGAGGTTTTTCTGATTTTGGATTTTCTTATGTCTATGCGATCTTTGAAGATGGAACAGATATCTACTGGGCGAGATCCAGAGTTCTTGAATATACACAGCAGATCACCGGAAGGCTTCCCGAAGGTGTGAATCCTGTGCTCGGACCGGACGCCACAGGGGTGGGATGGGTCTATACCTATGCCCTGGTGGATGAGAGCGGGAAGCATGACCTCGCCTATCTTCGTACCCTTCAGGATTGGTACATCCGGTATGGCTTGGCTAGTGTTGAAGGTGTTGCTGAAGTGGCAAGTGTGGGTGGGTTTGTGAAGCAATACCAGATCAATATCGATCCTAATCGGATGGCAGCCTATGGAGTTTCAATCCGTGAGCTGATGGATCGCGTGAAGATGTCGAATAATGAGGTTGAGGGAAGGCTTCTCGAATTCGGCGGAAGAGAGTATATGGTAAGGGGACGTGGCTATATTAAGTCCGTGGAGGATATTCAGAAGATCGTTGTGGGAATGAATCGGGGGATACCGATTCTCCTGAGAGATGTCGGCCACGTAACCCTTGGCCCGGAGATCCGAAGGGGTATCGTTGAACTGGATGGAAGAGGTGAGGTGGTAGGCGGAATTGTCGTCATGCGATTTGGCGAAAACGCCCTCAATGTCATCCACCGTGTCAAAACTAAGATCGAAGAGATCAGCGCCGCACTTCCCGAAGGGATAAAGGTTATTCCAACCTATGACCGTTCTGAATTGATCCAACTCTCTATTAAGAACCTCCAGGAGACCCTCCTGACCGAAATCATTGTCGTCAGTCTCGTTATCATCATCTTCCTTCTCCATTTTCGCTCTGCCTTTGTTCCCATTTTAGCCCTGCCCATTGCTGTGGCCATTTCTTTCATCCCCATGCTCTTTTTAAGAATTACTTCGAATATCATGTCCCTTGGAGGGATTGCCCTCTCCATAGGAGTGGTCGTGGATGCCTCCATCGTCATGGTGGAGAATGGATATCGTCATCTCTCCGAAGGTACGGATGAGGATCGGAGAGGGAGTTGGGGAACGATCGTCCGTGCCTGCCAGCAGGTAGGAAGGGGGATCTTCTTCTCCTTAGTGATCATCATCATCTCCTTCATTCCCGTCTTCATGCTCGAAGCCCAGGAGGGAAGGTTATTCCGTCCTCTGGCCTTCACCAAGACCTTTGCCATGGCTGCCTCATCGATCCTGGCCATTACTCTCGTCCCTGTGTTGATGACAATCTTTTTGAAAGGAAGACGGCTCAAACCTGAAGCGGAAAATCCGGTTTCCAAATTCTTCCGATGGTTCTATGAACCGATCATTCATTGGGTCTTAAAATTTAAGAAGACAGCCCTCCTTGTCAACTTCCTTTTGATCCCTCTAAGTCTTCTCTTCCTCTTCAGGATTGGAAGCGAGTTTATGCCCCCTCTTTATGAAGGGACGATCTTCTATATGCCCATCACGAGTCCTGGAATTTCTGTAACGGAGGCGGGAAGGCTCTTAGCTATCCAAGATAAGATTCTTAAAAGTTTTCCTGAAGTCCATACCGTTTTTGGAAAGGCGGGTCGGGCAGAGACCTCCACGGATCCAGCGCCCTTCAGCATGATGGAGACGACCGTTCACCTTAAACCAAAGGACCAATGGCGAAAAGTGAGAAAGGATTATTCATCCTTGCCCCAATGGTTAAGGCCCTTGGCTGAGAAGATCTTGGGTACCCATCGAACGATCACCTATGAAGAGTTGGTAGAGGAGATGGACAGAAAGATGCAGTTCCCGGGCCTCCAAAATGCTTGGACCATGCCCATCCGGGCACGAATTGATATGCTTACGACCGGAATACGCACACCGGTGGGCATTAAAATCTCGGGTTCGGACTTAAATACGATTCAAGAGATGGGCGTCCATATTGAGATGATTCTGAAAGAGGTTCCTGGCACAAGAAGTATCTTTGCAGAAAGGGTTGCAGGAGGATATTTTACAGATATTAAAATTAATCGGGATGCTATCGCCCGTTATGGTTTGACCGTGGGAGAAGTTCAAGAAGTCATCCAGTCCGCTTTAGGGGGGATGAACATCACTCGGACCATTGAGGGAAGAGAGCGATACCCGGTCAATATTCGATACTTGAGAGAATTAAGGGATGATGTGGAGAGGTTGAAAAGAATACTGATCCCGGTAAGAGTAGGTCCGTCTTCGGGTACGCAGGCAATGGGCTCCTCGGGATCAAAGGTAGCTCATATTCCTTTAACCCAATTGGCGGACATCAGCCTCACAACAGGCCCTGCCATGATTCGCGATGAAGATGCCCTGCTCACAGGATATGTTTATATTGATGTGGCAGGGAGAGACATAGGTGGGTATGTGGAGGAGGCAAAGAAGGTGATCAAAGAGAAGTTGAAACTTCCTCCTGGATATTCCCTTTCCTGGAGCGGCCAGTATGAATTTCAGCTTCGAGCCAAGGAGAGATTGAAGATCCTTTTGCCTATTGTCTTCTTTGTCATCTTCATTCTCCTCTATATGACCTTTCGCTCCGTTTCAGAATCCATCATTCTGATGATTGCTGTGATCTATGCCATGACAGGAGGAGTGATTCTCCAGTATCTTCTCGGATACAATTTCAGTGTGGCGGTCTGGGTGGGTTACATCGCCCTCTATGGGATAGCGGTTGAAACCGGGGTGGTGATGATCATCTATCTCCATGAGGCATTGAATAAGCGTTTAAAGAGGGGAGATATAACGCGACAGGATATCCATGAGGCAACAGTGGAAGGATCTGTACTTCGCTTGCGGCCAAAGCTGATGACGGTTGGAACGACATTAATAGGTTTGGCCCCCATCATGTGGTCAAGTGGTGTGGGTGCTGATGTGATGAAACCCATTGCCGCTCCTATTATTGGAGGTCTATTAACCTCCACCATCCATGTGCTGATCATCACACCCATCATTTTTGCTTTAGTCAAAGAAAGGGAATTGAAGAAAGGCAAGTTGGGGGTCTCGGAGATAAAGATTTAGATTTTTTTTGAAATATAAGACATTAAGCATTCTTGAATAATGCTTTTTAGTGAATATATTTATGGTATGGCAGGTCTAAAAAGATAATACCCGTCTGAGTAAAAGGAGGTTTTCGTCATGAAGAAATGGGTTTCTATTTTAGGGATGTTTATACTGAATCTGTTTAGCTTCACCTCTATTTCTATGGCCCAACATAGTCATGGCCATGGAACTGCCTCGAAGATGGAGACCCGGGAGGTTCTCGTCGAGGGGTTCAAGGTGACTTTCCAGATCATGGCCAACGAGGAACATAAGAAGATGTTGAAGGATATGAAGATGAAGGAGGATATAGAATCTGGAACCACTCACAATATTACGGTGACATTGAAGGATGAGAAGAATCAAAAAGAGGTTACGGATGCTCAGATTAATATGAAAGTGGTGGATCCAAAGGGGAAAGATCAGATCAAGGCTCTGAAGTATGAAGGCATGATGAAAAGTTACGATGCTTATTTCAATCTTCCCGAAAAAGGAAAGTATCAGGTCATGATCCTCTTTAAAATTGGGGAGAAGAAGAGGACGGCTGGGATATATTATGAACTGAGATAAACTGTCTATCGGTAACGGTTAGGAAGCCCGTATGGTAGAGGGTTAAAGGGCTACGTCCAATTTCTTTGCCACTTAATCTTGGAGAGATTCAATGGAATTCAAAGATTCCGAAAAGGAATTAGAAAGGATTGATCTTCCCATCACAGGCATGTCTTGTGCCAGCTGCGCGGCAAAAATTGAGAAGGGATTGGCTAACGTTGAAGGTGTTTCCAAGGCGTCAGTCAACTTTGCTGCAGAGAAGGCTACAGTCATCTTTCATCCTGCTAAAACAGACGTCTCCCATTTGATCGAAAAAGTGAGAGATCTGGGTTACGGCACAAAGATTGAGAAGGTCACCCTTCCCATTCAAGGCATGACCTGTGCCTCCTGTGTGAATAAAGTCGAAAAGGCTTTAAGCCATTTGAAAGGCGTTATCCAGGTCAATGTCAACTTCGCCAGAGAAAGGGCATCTGTTGATTTTATTCCTGAAGAGGTAACGATCAGAGATCTGAAGAAGGCTGTTCAGGAAGCAGGGTATCAGGTCCTTGAGGTGAAGGAAGAGGATATTGTCGAAAAGGAAAGGCTTGCGAGGGAAGCCGAGCTTTCCCGATTAAAGTGGAAGTTCATCATTGGTGCCATCCTCCTCGTTCCCATCCTTATTCTTATGTATGGGGCTGCATTCCTTGGGAGATGGGTTGGCCTCTCGAAGAATACAAATTTCCTCATCCAATTTCTCTTGGCCACGCCCGTTCAATTTTGGGCGGGATGGCAGTTTTATGTCGGGTTCTGGAAAGCAGTCAAATATAAGACCAGCGATATGAACACATTGATCGCCATAGGAACTTCAGCCGCTTATCTGTACAGCCTGATTGCAATGTTGTTTCCTCAGCTTTTTATGGTCAAGGGCTTGATGCTCGATGTCTATTTCGATACCTCTGCTGCCATTATCGTCCTCATCCTTCTTGGGAGATTCTTGGAGGCGAAAGCAAAAGGGAGGACTTCAGAGGCCATCAAGAAGTTAATCGGTCTTCAACCGAAGACAGCAAGAGTCATCCGGAATGGAAGCGAAACCGATCTTCCAGTGGAAGAGGTCACACTGGGTGATATGATTGTCGTTCGGCCCGGGGAGAAGCTCCCCGTAGATGGTATTTTGAGAGAGGGTTACTCCTCGGTGGATGAGTCAATGGTGACAGGGGAGTCCTTACCTGTTGAGAAGAAAGTTGGAGATAACGTCATCGGTGCAACGATCAATAAGACCGGCACATTTAAATTCGAAGCGACCAAAGTTGGAAAAGATACAGTCCTCGCACAAATCATTCGATTGGTTCAAGAGGCACAGGGCTCGAAACCACCTATTGCTCGATTGGTTGATGTGATTGCCAGTTACTTCGTCCCTATGGTCATTTTGATCGCCATCATTACGTTTATCGTTTGGTATTTCTTCGGTCCTCATCCAGCCCTGACCTATGCATTTCTTAACTTCATTGCCGTCCTCATTATCGCATGTCCATGCGCCCTGGGATTGGCCACCCCGACCTCCATCATGGTGGGAACTGGGAAAGGAGCGGAGAATGGGATTCTCATTCGAGGGGCAGAGGCGCTGGAGACTGCTCATCGGCTGAATACGATCGTTTTGGATAAGACCGGGACGTTGACCAAAGGAGAACCGTCTGCCACGGATGTCATTGAATCTCAAAAGTGGACGAGAAAGGAGATTTTAATCTTAGCGGCTTCGGCTGAAAAAGGATCAGAGCACCCTCTGGGTGAAGCCATTGTGAGAAAGGCGGAAGAAGAGGGTTTAGGCCTCTCCGATTCAAAGGACTTTCAGGCGATTGCAGGCCATGGGATCGAGGCGACCATCGACTCAAAAAAAGTCCTCCTTGGAAATTCGAAGCTGATGGAAGAGAGAAACGTCTCGCTTAATGGGTGGTTAGAGAGAGCCGAATTGCTCTCTAACGAAGGAAAGACCCCGATGTTTTTGGCGGTAGATGGAGAGGCTATAGGCATCATTGCCGTGGCTGATACATTGAAGGAGAATTCAAAAGAGGCAGTGGAGACTCTCCAAAGAATGGGATTAGAGGTGGTGATGCTCAGCGGTGATAATCAGCGAACTGCTAAGGCCATCGCTCAGCAAATCGGGATTAATCGAGTACTCGCAGAAGTTCTGCCAGAGATGAAAACGGGTGAGATCAAAAGACTTCAAGCAGAGGGAAAGAAGGTTGGAATGGTGGGCGATGGCATCAACGATGCACCTGCTTTAGCCCAGGCCGATGTAGGTATCGCCATTGGAACTGGAACCGATGTGGCGATGGAGTCCTCCGACATCACTTTAATCGGTGGGGATTTGAGAGGAATCGTAACGGCGATTGCACTAAGTAAGGCTACCATCCGAAATATTAGACAGAACCTTTTTTGGGCCTTTGCCTATAACACGATCCTCATACCAGTGGCTGCGGGAGTTCTTTTTCCATTCTTCGGCATCCTGCTCAATCCCATCTTCGCAGCAGGGGCGATGGCTTTTTCCTCGGTTACAGTGGTCTCGAATGCATTGAGGCTTCGGAGATTTAAACCACCAATGAACTGATCGATATGGAATGATGGAATAATGGGGAGGATAAAAACAAGAAAAGATATGTAGTTTTTAGTTTTGATCTTTACCCAACATTCCATTTTTCCAATATTCCAATAAACTCGAAAGGAGATCTCTATGGCTCAATTCTTTAATGATAACTCGTTATCCATTGGCAATACCCCCATGGTGAAGATCACCAGGATGGCTCAAGGACTCAAAGCCACTATCCTTGGCAAGATCGAAGGTCGTAATCCTGCCTATTCGGTCAAGTGCAGAATCGGGGCCAGTATGATCTGGGCTGCAGAGAAGCAGGGATTGCTGAAGCCAGGGATGGAGATCATTGAGCCGACAAGCGGCAATACGGGCATTGCCCTGGCCTATGTGGCTGCTGCCCGGGGATATAAGCTCCATGTCACGATGCCTGAGACCATGTCGATGGAACGGCGGAAGGTACTTGCGATTTTCGGCACCAATATCATTCTCACACCAGGTGCCAAGGGAATGAGAGGTGCTGTGGAGGAGGCCGAACGAATTGCCGCATCGGATCCCAAATACTTCATGCCTCAACAGTTTAAGAATCCTGCCAATCCGGAGATTCATTTCAAAACAACAGGTCCTGAGATCTGGGAGCAGACAGCGGGTGGAATTGATGTCCTCGTCTCGGGAGTGGGCACAGGAGGTACGATTACGGGTGTGTCGCGATATATCAAACTTGAGAAAAAGAAAAAGATCCTCAGTGTGGCAGTGGAGCCGGCCGAAAGCCCTGTGATCTCGCAACGTCTTGCAGGGAAGGAGCTCAAGCCCGGCCCTCACAAGATTCAGGGGATTGGAGCTGGATTCATTCCGGACACCTTAGACCTATCCGTGGTGGATCGTGTGGAACTGGTCACCAGCGAAGAGGCTATTGAACATGCAAGGCGGCTTTCCCGTGAGGACGGAATTCTTTCGGGGGTGAGTTGTGGTGCAGCGATTGCCGTTGCTCTAAGGCTCGCGAAGAGTGGTGAATTCGATGGCAAAACAATTGTGGCGATATTGCCTGATTCGGGTGAACGATATCTCAGTGGACCGCTCTTCGAAGGGGTCTTTGACGAAGCCGGCCTTCCAAGGATATAGAATCTGTAACTCAGCTCGGTACGAGTCGATTCCGACCCTTTGGGGCTGATGCATCAGGGCTAAAGCCCTGAGTTACAGTGGACGAGGATTATGTAACTCAACCCTTTTGGGTTGATAATCTTAAAGAAATAGAAAAGGGGGCGAATATAATGATGTTGAAAAAAATCTCAAAACAATTCTTTATTGGTCTTCTCGTTCTATCCATCAGTCTTTTCAGCTTTGAACATGCTTTTTCTGTTACCGAGGATGAGAAGAATAATATTGCGATCTATGAGAAGGTGGCTGATGGGGTGGTCAATGTGACGAGCATCGCTGTCCAGATGGATTTCTTCTTCAATGTCTTTCCTACCCAGGGATCAGGGTCTGGTTCGATCATTGATACGAGAGGACATATTTTGACCAATCATCATGTGGTGGCCAATGCCCAGAAGTTAGAGGTCACCTTGGCGGATGGTTCGAAGTGGCCTGCCAAATTGATCGGCTCGGATCCTGACAATGATCTGGCTGTGATTAAGATCGATGCGCCAAGAGAGAAGTTGAAAGTTATTCCCATGGGGGATTCGAAAAATTTGAGGATCGGACAGAAAGTCCTTGCTATCGGAAACCCCTTTGGTTTTGAAAGGACCTTAACGACAGGTGTGATCAGTTCCCTGGGCAGGACGATCCGCTCTGAAGTTGGAACGTTGATCGAAGATGTCATCCAGACCGATGCGGCCATCAATCCAGGAAATTCTGGAGGTCCGCTTCTCAACTCCGACGGAGAGATTATCGGAATCAACAGTGCGATCATCAGCCCCACCGGAGGAAGTGTAGGTATTGGTTTTGCCATTCCAGTGAATACAGCAAAAAGAGTCGTTCCAGAATTGATTTCAAAAGGGTATGTTTCTTATCCCTGGATCGGAGCATCCATTCAATCTCTTATTCCGGAGATTGCAAAGTTTTTGAAGATCAAAGTCGAGCGTGGAGCCATGATTGCAGAAGTGGTCAAGGGTGGCCCTGCAGATAAAGCTGGCTTGAAGGGAGGAAACCAGAGGGTTCAAGTTGGGAATATGATCGTCATCGTGGGTGGAGATGTTGTGGTGAAGGCAGATCAACATGATGTAAAAACCCACGATGAGTTAATCCGGTATATTCGTGAGAAGAAACCAGGAAATGCGATCCTTCTCAACGTCTTTCGAAATGGGAAATTCGAAGAGGTGAAGGTCACCCTCGGAGAGAGACCAAGGAGAAGATAATCCCCGGCTTTGCAGAAAATGTTAAATGGCAAAGCTCAAATGTCAAATTAATGGCTGATCCATTCTACATTCAATGGCATATCACCAACCTTTGTAACCTTCGATGCCAACACTGCTACCAAGACGACTTTTCAAAGCAGAAGGATCTCGATTGGTCAGGGCTTAAAAGAATCTCTGATAATATTCATGCCACGCTGGAACAATGGGAGAAGAATGGCTGCATCCATCTCACCGGTGGAGAGCCTCTCTTAAAATCAGAGTTATTTTTGCTTTTGGAGGATTTGAATCAGAGACGAATGATTCAAGAATTGGGGATCATCACCAATGGCCTCTTTCTTAATATGGATGTGATAGAAAAACTCTCCACTTTTTCTAAACTGAAAAAGGTAAAGGTCTCCTTGGACGGTGCTAATCCCCAGATCAATGATTCGATTCGTGAAAAAGGGAATTTCGAGAAAGTGATCCAAAATATCTCTTTGATCAAAAAGGAGAATAGATTTGAGACGATTATTATGTTTACTGCCATGGCAAGGAATTTCCGGAGCCTCCCATCCTTCATTCGCCTCTGCCAGAATTTGGGTGTTGATGGATTGATCCTTGAGCGGTTCATTCCGTGGGGAAGAGGGAAAGAGATCAGAGACGAGGTCCTGGACAAGACGGAGTGGAGAGAACTGGTGGAGACACTTTTTGAATTATTTTCAATAAACATGGAAGAGGATCATTTTTATCCACACCAGGCATTTCAGATCTTTTTTAAGGAAGATGAGATGGAATTGCTGGGTGCTCCATGCGTCATCGGAAGGGATGGACTCTGTATTATGCCGGAGGGGGAGGTTTACCCTTGTCGAAGGTTTCCCATTTCTATAGGGAACCTTTTGGAAGTTCCATTAAAGCAGATTTGGGAGGAATCAGAGATATTGGAGAAATTGAGACGGAAAGAAAATTTAAAAGGTAAGTGTAGAGTATGTGAGATCAAGGATTGCCGGGGTTGCAGAAGCTTAACCCTTGCTTTAACCGGAGACTACCTTGGAGAAGATCCCCATTGCCCGTTTGACGCACTATCCCCTTCATCGTGAGAATACATCTTTTTCTCTTTAAAAATACAGTCTCTTTTTGTAAAAAATAGGTGTTTTATTGTATTTACTTTCAAAAAGAGGTCAATTAAGAATAGCTGAACAAAAAGAAGTTTTCTTTGTGGTTAATTAATGGGTGAGGAAAAAAGTTAGGAGGTAAGCATATGGGCAAGAAGGTTCCGATCCTTTTATCCGTTTCAATTGCTTTTTTCTTGGTTCTCGGGGCCCAGAGCAGCGTGAAAGGAGATACAAAATATGTCGGTTCTGAGACTTGCAAGGGCTGTCATGAGGACTCCTATGCCAGCTACTTAAAATCGGTCCATGGCAAAAAGGCCATATCGACGAGCCCAGCGAGGACCGAGGGATGTGAATCATGCCATGGCCCCGGAGCTCAACATGCTGAAAAAGGTGGAGGCAAAGGGGTTGCCATTTTTACCTTTGGAAAGAAAGTTGATCCAAAGGAGAAATCTGCAAAATGTCTCAGTTGTCACGAGGAATCAAAGAGATTGGCCTTCTGGAACATGAATAAGCACAAAAAGGCAGGCAATGCTTGCGACGATTGCCACTCCGTTCATAAAGGTGTGGATAAGCTTTTGGTTGCAAGAGAGCCCGACCTCTGTTTTAAATGCCATCAGGGAGTCCGTGCCCAAACGAACAAACAGTCCCGCCATCCGGTCAATGAAAAGTTTGTCAGCCATCAGAAGCTCACCTGTTCCAGTTGCCACGATACGATGGGCAGTTTTGTGGCCGAACCTGTGGGTAGCTTCAGCACAAGGATTGGAACCGGCACGGAT